>ENA-ORCW01000108-ORCW01000108.1-marine-metagenome-genome-assembly--contig:-NODE-108-length-114752-cov-4.161203_pt1 | contig 114752 bp, 71 predicted proteins | sample MGYA00237784_ERZ508517 | MGnify/ENA primary metagenome ERZ508517 (study PRJEB26187, sample SAMN06268979) | marine metagenome | isolation source: Tt ae E1 feedstock associated aerobic enrichment on...
CCAGGTCGCCACGCTCGAGTCCCGGATTCCCTTCATGCACATCATGGATGGGTTCCGCACTTCGCACGAGATCAACCGGATCACGCCGCTCAGCGACGACGTTTTGCAGCTGATGCTCGATCCGGCAAAGATCCGCGAACACCACGAGCGGGCCCTCAACCCGGACCGTCCCGTGCTGCGTGGTTCGGCCCAGAACCCGGACGTGTTCTTCCAGGCGCGCGAAGCCGCCAATCCGTTCTACCTCACCGCTCCCGGCACCGTGCAGCAGGCGATGGACCGCTTCGCCGAGCGGACCGGCCGTCGCTACCACCTGTTCGACTACGTCGGCGCCGACGATGCCGAACGCGTCATCGTCCTGATGGGGTCCGGCTGCGGAGCCGTCGAAGAAACCGTGCAGGGACTGAATCGCCGCGGAGAGAAGGTCGGCATGCTGAAGGTGCGGCTGTATCGGCCGTTCGACGTAGCCGCGATGGTCGGAGCGCTGCCGCCGAACGTGCGTCAGATCGCCGTCCTCGACCGGACCAAGGAACCGGGTGCCGTCGGCGAACCGCTGTATCAGGACGTGACCGCCGCAGTGCAGGAAGAGTGGGAAGCACGCCACAGCACGCCGATCCCGAAGGTCTACGGCGGACGATACGGACTGTCGTCGAAGGAGTTCACTCCGGCGATGGTGGTGGGAATCTATCGGCATCTTGAAGACCAGGAACCGAAACGGCACTTCACCGTCGGTATCATCGACGATGTCACGCATCAGAGTCTCCGCTGGGATGACGACGACTGGCTGGAACCGGATGACGTGACCCGGGCGGTCTTCTATGGTCTGGGAAGCGACGGCACCGTCGGCGCGAACAAGAACAGCGTGAAGATCGTCGGCGAAAACACGCCACTCTCCGCCCAGGGGTACTTCGTCTACGACTCCCGCAAGGCCGGATCACAGACGGTCTCGCACCTGCGATTCAGCCGCAAACCGATCCAGTCGACGTATCTCATCCGGCAGGCGCACTTCGTCGGGTGTCATCAGTTCCAGTTCGTCACCTCACGGGATGTGCTGTCGATCGCGGCCCCCGGCGCGACGTTCCTGCTCAACAGCCCCTACGGACCAGACGAGGTCTGGGATCACTTGCCCCGCGAAGTGCAGGAACAGATCATCGCGAAGAAGCTGAAGTTCTACGTCGTGGACGGCTACCGCGTCGCCCGCGAGGCGGGACTGGGGGGCCGGATCAACACCGTCATGCAGACCTGCTTCTTCGCCCTGGTCGACATGCTCCCCCGTGACGAGGCGATCGATCAGATCAAACGGGCCATCCACAAGACCTACTCGAAGCGCGGCGAAGTCGTCGTGCAGCGGAACTGTGCCGCGGTCGACGCGACACTGCAGAACCTGCACGAGGTCACCGTTCCCGCCGAAGCGACCGCCACGCTGCGTGTCGTTCCGCCAGTCGGTCAGGCGGCACCGGACTTCGTCCAGCGCGTGACACGGATGATGCTGGAAGGGAAGGGGGATCTGCTGCCGGTCAGTGCCCTGCCGGTCGACGGCACCTTTCCCACCGCCACAGCACAGTTCGAGAAACGGAGCATCGCCCGCGAGATCCCGATCTGGGACCCCGACATCTGCATCCAGTGCGGACTGTGCGCCCTCTCCTGCCCGCACGCGGCGATTCGCTCCAAGGCCTATCCCGCCGAAACCCTCAACGGCAAACCGGACAGCTTCCAGTCGCGCGAGTGGACCGGCAAGGATCTGCCCGGCTGGCTGATGACGATTCAGGTTGCTCCTGACGACTGCACCGGCTGCGGTGTGTGCGTCGACGTCTGCCCGGCACGAAGAAAGGATGCTGCAAAGTTCAAAGCGATCAACATGCGGCCCAAGGACCAGCACCTCGCCGAGGAACGGGCCAACTTCGAGTACTTCAGCCACCTGCCCGAAATGGACCGCACGCAGGTCTCGCACGTTCAGGTCAAAGGCTCGCAGCTGCTGCAGCCGCTGTTCGAGTACTCCGGTGCCTGTGCCGGCTGCGGCGAGACGCCCTACCTGAAACTGATGAGCCAGCTGTTCGGCGAGCGGGCCGTCATCGCCAATGCGACCGGATGCTCGTCGATCTACGGCGGAAATCTGCCGACGACGCCCTGGTCCTGCACTCCGGAAGGTCGCGGCCCGGCATGGGCCAACTCCCTGTTCGAAGACAACGCGGAGTTCGGTCTGGGAATGCGGCTGGCGCTGGATCAACAGGAGGCATTCGCCCGGCAACTGCTGGCCGCAATGGCCTCGACCGTGGGCGAGAGTCTCGCCGATGCCATTCTCCGCGCCGAACTGGAAACCGAACAGCAACTGGCCGAACAGCGGGAACGCGTGGCCGCACTGCGGCAGAAGCTGGCGACGGTCAATTCCGATGCCGCCCGCACACTCGACTCACTCGCGGATGTGTTCGTCCCCCGCAGCGTGTGGATTGTGGGGGGAGACGGCTGGGCGTACGACATTGGCTTCGGCGGCGTCGATCATGTGCTCGCCTCGGGACGCAACGTCAACATCCTCGTCCTCGATACGGAGGTCTATTCCAACACCGGCGGACAGGCCTCCAAGGCGACGCCACGTGCGGCGATCGCCAAGTTCGCCTCCGGCGGCAAGAACGTCCGCCGCAAGGACCTGGGAATGATCGCGGTCGACTACGGCAGCGTGTACGTCGCCCAGGTGGCGATCGGGGCCCAGCCGATGCAGACCATCAAGGCGTTCCACGAAGCCGAGTCCTACCCCGGCACGTCGCTGATCATCGCCTACAGCCCCTGCATCGCCCACGGCATCGACATGTCGACGAGCATGACGCACCAGAAGGATGCGGTGGGGAGTGCCTTCTGGCCGCTGTACCGCTACGACCCGCGGCAGGCGCACGACAACGGTCACCCGTTCCACCTCGACAGCCGCAAACCGACCATACCGTTCCGCGACTTCGCCATGAAGGAAGCCCGCTTTGCCGCCCTGATGCGAAGCGATCCGGAATCGGCCCGGCACCTGTTCGACCTGGCCCAGAAAGACATCGACGATCAGTGGCACTTCTACGAACAGATGGCGGGCGTCGAACGGGAACTGTCGGAGTCGGTCAACTGAGACGCTGCCCGCAGGAGCAATCACCATGAGTGTCGATCTGTCGACGACGTATCTGGGGCTGACGCTGGCCAACCCGGTCGTGGCCTCCGCCGGACCGCTGACCCGCGAAGCCGAGTCCCTGAAGAAGCTCGAGGCGGCCGGCGTGGGTGCCGCCGTCATGCCCTCCCTGTTCGAAGAGGAAGTTGAGCACGACGAATGGCAGGAACATCGCCTGCATGTGTTCGGCTCCGACTCTTTCGCCGAAGCACTCGACTACTTTCCGGAACATACCGTCCCCGGCGATGGCCCCCAGGCCTATCTGCAGCGGGTTCGTGAAGCCAAAGCGGCCGTGTCGATTCCGATCATTGCCAGTCTGAACGGAACTTCCCGCGGGGGCTGGACCGCGTACGCCCGCAAGATCGAAGAGGCCGGAGCCGATGCGCTCGAACTGAACGTCTACTTCATGGCGACCGATCCCAATGTCACCAGCGCCGAGGTCGAGTCCCGCTACGTCGAGCTGGTCGCCGAGGTCCGGGCCACCATTGGCATTCCGCTGGCGGTAAAGATCGGCCCGTACTTCTCCAGCCTGCCGAACATCGCCCGCCAACTCGTGGAAGCCGGAGCGAACGGACTGGTGCTGTTCAACCGCTTTCTGCAGCCGGATATCGACCTGGAAACACTTTCCGTCGAGCCGCGAATGACGCTCAGCAGCGACTACGAGATGCGGCTGCCGCTTCGCTGGATCGCCATTCTCCGCAGTCAGCTTGCCACATCCCTGGCGGCAACTTCGGGAGTCCACGATGCCCGCAGTGTGGCCAAGCTGCTGCTGGCCGGGGCCGACGTGACCATGACGACGGCCGCATTGCTTCAACAGGGGCCGCAGTACGCCGGCAAGATGATCGAAGACCTGCGCCACTGGATGGTCGAGCACGAGTACGAGTCGGTGCAGCAGCTCAAGGGCAGCATGAGCACCGAGAACTGCCCGAACCCGCAGGCGTACGAACGGGCGAACTACCTGAGAACGCTGAACTCCTACACCGGCTCGGAAATCTGAAGCCGACTGGCCCGAATATCGTCCGCAGCAGTCAGGTCACTGCGCCAGACCGAGCGGTTCGTCAAACATGGCGAGCGGCAGCTCCTGCCAGAGACAGGCCTCCTCGATCGTGCGAAACGCCCGGTACTCGAGCGGCAGATCACGAAGCATTAGCGCAATCGACTGTGCCAGGCCGAACTCCAGGTGCGTGTTCGCCACCGTCGCCCAGCGGATCCCCGCAAACTTGTCCTTGTATGAGCGGACAAAGGACGTCAGCGAAAAGAGGGCGTCCGTCGACAGGGACGCGGTCGCACCGCGGGTATCACAGACGGCGCGAAACCGATCGAACGAGTCCTGTTCGAGTGTCAGCGAGTAGAGGAGATTCAGGCAGTCCGCGAGATCGACCGAGCCGTACAGGCGACTTTGAAGAACACGGTTTTCGGCGATCGTGGTGTATTCAAACGGCATCTCAACATTGGCCCGATAGTGGCATCGACCGCGGAATCAGGGGCGTGAGGGGGAGGCGATTCCGCGCGGAGTGTCAATGAAAGTCTACACCGCCTGAGCCACGACGCCGGCACCTTCCGTCAAACTTGCAGAATTGCATTACTTCGCTTCGCTTGCCCGAGCCGCCCCCCGGCAATTCACTGCAGTGCCGAGAACTCCCCGCGAATCACACGCATTGGCACAACCCGTTCCGTACAAATGAGAAACGCGAGCCCCCCACCAGGAGGGACTCGCGTCAGATTCTCGCTCGCACGAACGCCCGGCTGCTCGCCTCCTCAGAAGACGCGCCGCTGGCGATCCTGCCCGGCTCCGCCGAACAGCCAGTTGAAGATGATCCGCAGCTCGCCGTTGAACTGGTCATCCCCGCCGGCAATCGGCACGCCGTAGCCAACCGTCACGGTCGCATCGTCGTGGAGCAGGGCGTTCACGCCGACCACCGCATTCCACGTTTCGATCCGACCGGCCTGGGGACTGCCGACGGTGAAGTTGCCGTCGGTCACGTAGTCCTGAGACTCGAGCGTCCGGTTCCAGTGGAGTTCCGCAACCGGCGCGAGACCACGCAGGAATTCGTCCGAGTCCGGCTCCAGGTACACCCAGTAACCGACCGCCAGGTCGAGGAACAGGTACGTGCTGTCCTGGATCGTCCCCGCATTCCGCAGGCCACCCGACATCGGATCGTACGTCCGGACCGTGTTGCCGTTCGTATCCACGTCGAACTGCAGGTACGCCTGAGCGAAGAAGCGTTCGCTCGGGGTCATCACCGCACCGATGTAGGGCATCAGGTGAACGGCCTCGGCTTCGATGTCGACCAGCCGCTGGTTGCTGCCGGTCCCGGGATTGAAGATTGAAACCGTCGAATCGTCGTAGGTCGGAATCGCGATCCCCAGACCCGCACCGACCGCGATGTTCTCGGTCTGATGCAGCAGGGTCTTCAGGTAGAGCGTGAGACTACCGAACTCGACGTTGTTGTCGTCGATCGTGCCATTCACCAGCACGTTGGAGTTCGCCGTTGCCGCGAACGGAACGCGCACTTCCAGCGAAGCCAGCCCGTCAAAGAACGTCTTTTCGATACCGGGAGTGAACCGGTGGACGTTGACACCGCCCGGAGCCAGGGGGGTCCCGTCGAACAGGCTGTAATTCAGGAACACGCGATCCCGCGGAATCGGGCTGGTGTTCTCACCGATCTTCTGTCGACCGACGTTGCCGCCGTTCGTCGAGGCCGGTGCCGGAACGTAGATCGTCTGAGCGTACGAGTCGATGATCGTGTAGCTCGTCCCGACCGTGAAGTTGCCGTTCCCTTCGAGCGGCACTCCGTTGACCACCGGCATGACCGTCCCCGTGTTGGAGACGTAATACGCCTGAGCACCGTTGAACACGACGGCCGCCGAGTAGGGAAACGCGTCCGCGACAGCGACAGCCGCGTCCGGATTCTGATTGAGCGGGATATCCGAAGTGAACGTCGCATTCGGACCGAATCCCGAGGGAACCGGCCCCGTCGCCGTCCAGTACGATCCAGCCGGAATCGTCGTCGTCACATCCCCGAACACGTCAATCGGGGCTGGCGTCGATGCGGTGACGAACACCGGCGAGGCCGGACTTCCCACGTATGATGCCGAAGGAGTCAGGGCGGTGAACATCGTGGGCGAACCACCCTGGGTGATGATCCCCGTGAAGTCCCGCGTCATCTCCGGAATCGAGATCGTTCCCCCACCCGTCCCGAAGAAGTCGCCAATCATGTTCGGCGCAAGGGACTGTGATGACGATGCGGCGGTGGTCGGGGCCGACGGCGTGAACGTCGGCTGGGCCAGCTGCGGCGGCTGCTGCTGAGGCTGCTGGGCCTGCGGCTGGGTCGGCTGCCCCGTCATCGGGTCCGTCATCGGTGATTCGCCCGAACTTGCGGGCGGCTCGACCGGCGGCGCCGAAGGTGTGCCCGGCGGGCAGTAGCCGGGCGTCGCGTGCGGCTGGGTGTAGCACTTGTTTCCGTAAACCGGTGCGCAGTCGGCAGCCGTCACCGGCGCCGCCATCGTCGGAATCGCCAGGACCGCTGCCAGGAGCGCGGACCGGCCTCGCAGTCGAAAGAGCATCTCATCCCCCCCATGACCTGTGGCATTTTGCGTCAGCCCGGTCATGACCGGCCGAATCTGCCGCTCAATCGCTGCCGACGCTGTCTGTTGCACAACCGGCCCCGCCAGAAATATCGGCCCATCGGGGGAAGCGGATCGCGATTGTTTCATCCGGCGACACTGATGCGACCCGGAATCTGCCAGCCTCACTGGAGTCGCAACAGTTGAGAAAACTGTATCGGTTACGCGGGTTACGACAGCCTCCCGCCCCCTTCCACGCACCCGACCGACACAGGCTGCAGGAACGATAAAATGGAAAAGATGGAAAACCCTGACATGTTTCGAATCGGAATCGCGTTATGAAGATACACCCCGCCACGACGCACGTGCGCCATGACGGCAATTGCTGCAGAATGAACCACCCCGTTCGCGCAACCAGAGATCGACAGAAAGTCCATGCTGATGATGGCAGAAACCACCCGGCCCCTGGCCGCCCAGCGACACCGCCTGCTGCAGATTGAGCAACTTGAGGATCGCCTGCTGCTCGCGGGGAATGTTGCCATCAGCGTGTTGAGTACGACACTCGGACTGACCGGTGACGCAGCAGCCAACGATATCTCCGTGATCACAGAGGGTGGACAGCTGACGCTCGCCGGCAATGGCACGACGCTCTCGCCTGGGCCAGGTTCCGCAGCGTTGCTTCCATTCGTAGTGGCCACTGATTTCAACGGGACCACCGCCACGTTCGTGACCCTCAACAACACCTTCGTCAACGCACTTGCAACGTTGCCGATCGTGACCGTTGACTTCGACATGCAGGGGGGCAACGACACCGTGTCGGTCGAAACGACCACCGTGGGTGGCAACGTCGTCATCGACATGGGTGCCGGCAATGACCTGCTGAGGATGGACCAGACGACCGTCGGTGGTGACTTCACCGCCAACTTCGGTGACGGTGCCGACCGTGCGATCGCCACCTTCAACACCTGGGGTGACAACCTGGGTCCGCTCGAGGCGATCAATGTCAACATGGGTGCTGGAAACGACGCTCTCGCGATCAGCAATTCATCAATCGCTCAAGGGGTGCAGACGATAAGCACCGGAGCTGGCGACGACATCGTGGAGTATACCGACTGTGTCCTGTACACCTTTGACGTCGACCTTGGCACAGGCGACGACCAGTTCATCATGGAAGACACCCTCATTTTCAATCCGTATTCACCAGGAGGTGGTTTTCCTCACCTGTTGGGCGGCCTCGGCGATGACGCCGTGCTTCTATCCCACAATTCCTTCGACATTCAGTCTGAGGAAGATGCGTTCACAGTGGAGCTGGGAGGCGGTGACGACGAACTGGTGATGGTTGGCAACTCGGTCGACAGCCGCAAATTCGAATTCTACGTCGATATGGGTGCCGACAACGACTATCTGGCGACAGGGGGCAATATGTTCTTCCTCGGTCCCGCGTTCTCCAACGACCTTCCCGTGGAGTTCGACGGGGGATCAGGTAGCGACTTGCTGGTAGCCCTCGACAGTCAACCACTGGACCAGTTCGACCCGGACATCCCCTTTACGCTACTCGGTTGGGAACTGATCGACCCCGATTTCCCCGCCTGACACCTGCCACCACACCAACAAAAAAACGGCTGCCGCGGGTCTCGCTTCCGAGTCCCGGGCAGCCGTTTCGCGTTTCACACTCTCAGATCGACCGGCTCCGCCGGCCAACTGGCGTCACACTCAGAACTGCACCCGACGCAGACGATCACGCGTGCCGCCGAAAAACACGTTCAGCATCACACGCAGCTCGCCGTCGAACTGCTGGTCGTTGCCACCGCCGAGCGGCATCGCATAGCCGGCCGTCAGCGTCGAGCCGTGCCCCAGCAGGGCCGTCATGCCGACCACGCCGTTCACCAGCTGCACGTCGCCCGCATCCCGGCCGACCTGCAGACCGCCGCTCCGCACAACATCCGCACTCTCCAGCGCGGCGTTGTAGTGGACTTCGAGCGTCGGCGCCAGACCACGCAGGCAGCCGCTCGAATTCGGGTTCAGGTACACCCAGTAGCCGACGGCCAGGTCCAGGAACAGGAACGTCTGATCCTGGGCAACGCCGATCTTCTGCAGGCCCGAGCCACTGACGTCGGCGTACACCGCGTTGCCGTTCGCGTCGACGTCCAGCTGCAGGAAGCCCTGAGCGAACAGCCGTTCGGTCGGCGTGTACAGGCCACCGACAAACGGCAGCAGGTGCACCGCGTTGTTCTCGACCCCGACGATCCGCTGCCCGCTGGGCAGCTTGACCGACGCGTCGCTGGCGGTCGGAACCGCCACACCAAGACCGGCCGACAGCGCCATCGTCTGCGTCTCGACCAGCAGAGCCTTCAGGTACATCGTCAGGTTGCCGAACTCGACTTCGTCGTCGTTGACGGCTCCCCCGGCGATGACGTCACTGCCGACGGTCGAAGCGAACGGCGTCCGCAGTTCGAACGACATGTCGCCATTCAGGAAGGTCTTTTCGAAACCGGGCGTATAGCGGTGCACGTTGGCCCCACCACCCAGATTCGTGTTGTCGAAGTAGCTGTAGTTGAAGAACACCCGGTCCCGAGGCATCGGACTGGTGTTTTCACCGATCTTCTGGCGTCCGACCGAACCACCCGCGGAGGGGTTCGGCAGGTCGACGATCAGACCGTACGAGGCGTCCAGATTGTACGCATCGAAAACGGACACGCCCGGCGTCAGGGTATCGTTGGCGACCAGCGTGGCATCCGAGTGGATGAACACGAGCGGCAGTCCGCTCAGCGACTGCACCGCACCGGTGACCGACGCATTCTCCTGAAGCGCGAACTGGTTGCCGACCATGTCGACATCCGGATTCGCATTGATCGTCGACACCGGGTCGACCGAAGTGAGCGTCACAGGGCCGTAGCCCGTCGACACGTCGAACCGCACGTTCGGCCCGATCGGCGAGAGCGGCGTGGCCGGATTGCCCGGAAAACTGAACTGCGTGTAGGGGACAACGATCTGCCCCCCACCGCCGGCACCGAAGAAGTCACCGATCATGTTCGGTGCGATCGACGACGGCGATGACGACGCGGTCGTGGGTGCCGACGGATTGAACGTCGGCTGCGCCAGCTGCGGCTGCTGCTGGGGCTGCTGAGCCTGCGGCTGATCCGGCGTCTGAGGCTGATCCCCCATCGGGTCGGCCATCGGATCCGTCATCGGCTTCTCGCCAGGAGCCATCGGCGGCTCGGTCGGCGGAGCCGAAGGCGTCCCCGGCGGACAGTATCCGGGCGTCGCGTGCGGCTGGGTGTAGCATTTGTTTCCCGCACCAAACGGAGCACAGTCGGCTGCCGTCACAGGTGCGGCCATCGTCGGAATTGCCAGTACCGCCGCAAGCAACGCGGACCGGCCTCGCAGTCGAAAGTACATTCGGTTCCCCCCCTGGCCTGCAGTCTGAAGAGCGGCGGCCGTTGTCGTGCGGTGAGGGCATCCGGCCCGGTACCTGCCGACGTTCTTCCTGCAAAATTGATTCATCGGCTAGATCGACGCAAACCGGGCCCGCCATGACATCGGAACCCGTGCCGCAGATCGACACAATCCGATCGACAGCGCCAGCGACCGGTCGACCAGATCAGGCAGACGGGGCAACCTTTACCGATTCTGCGGCCTGACCGGAGCATTCCTGTGCACCACCGGCAGGAATCGACCGTTTCTTTCCTGAGCGCGCATCTTGTGACAGACCCGATTCGGTGCTGCCTGCCACGACGTGCATCGCGCACGCGTCGCTGTCGTATTCCGTGAGAACAGCGTCTGCGACATCACCGGGCATGAAGACCACAACAGGGGGAAATTGCCCCTGCCTGAGCCGGTCCGAAATCGGGTTCCGGTTTTTTCGTGGTTTTCGAGGCAGAAATGCGCGGCATGCAGCGTTTCCCCCAATGAAGCGACTGTCGTAACACACGGCAGCGGAAACCAAAGACACACAACCGTCCCCCCAGGAGCAACGAAAATGAGTACCCTCCGCCTGATGTCCCTGATGGCCGTGCTGGCAGTTCCCGTCTTCATGGCCGGCACCGAGTCGACCGAAGCCGAAGCCGGCTACGGTTACCGCCAGTACTACTCGAGCTGGAACTACTACCCGACGAACCGCTACTACTACCGCACGTACTACTACAAGCCGTACGCCCGGTACTCCGGCTACCGCTACCACTACTGCATCCACTACCCGTCCCGTCCGCGGTACGTCTACTACTACAACCCGCACTCCCGCCGGTACTGGGGTCGCTTCGACCTGCAGGGCAAGGACGGAGCTCACTACTCGCTGCTGAAGAAGGAAGACCAGAAGGAAAACCTCGCCGACATCCCGGAAGAAGCCTTCCCGACCCCGTCCGCGATGCCGGTCATCCCCGAATCGGAAGACGGAATCCAGATCGAAATGCCTGAGGGCGTTCCGGAACAGGATCTCCCCGCCGACAACTCGTAACACTCCGCGACATTCCACGCTGAACCAGGAAGACGACAGGGGACACCCGGCAACGGGTCGTCCCCTGTCGGTCGTTTGTTTGCCGCCCCTGCAGTCGCTGGTCTCCCGGGAGTCCCGACCCAACAGTGCCGGCCCCAAAGTCACGCCAGTCGGCGTTCCAACCCGGTGAGGCCCCAGGCGAACAACACGCAGCGAATCGCGTTTCTCCCCGAATATTAACGGGGGGCTTTTGACACGGACTGACCGTGCGGGTCAAATACAGGAAGCAGCTGACGGATCGGCAACCGGCACTCCCGCCGCAGTCTCGGCCCCCATGCGGCTGCCCCGCGTTCATCCTCGGCGGCGGGGACCAAATCCCCACATCATCACAGCATTTCGCCGGCGGCCTCGATCGGGCCGTCGTCACGAAACCGGCGACTTCGAAGCCGGTTCCGCCGTCGGACGGCAATTACAGGAAATCGGCAATTTGTCCAGAAGAACCGACGAGCCCGCGCGTTGCCCAAACCGGGTGCTCCGGTCGTTCGCGTCCCTCCAACCGGTGGCACGACCCGTCGAGTTCTCCAGGAGTCTGTCATGAACAGCCAGCTTTCCACATATTCCCTGCCGGGGCGCACGCTGCTGCCCGGCATTCTGACGATTGTCGGTCTCCTTGTGCCCAGCACCCTGCCGGCACAGTCCTCAGACCTCGAACTGGCCAATCGCACCTACAAGATCCTGCGCGAGTGCTGCTACCAGTGCCACGGGGCCGAACAGAAGGTCCCCGGCCTGCTCGTGCTCGAACGGGACAGCCTGGTGAAGGATCGTGGCGAGGACTTCTTCCCCTACGTCTCACCGAACAACCTGGAAGAATCGGAGCTCTGGTCCGTCGTCAGCGACGGCACGATGCCTCCGGAAAAAGTCCTCCCCGATGGACTGCCGCAGGAAGAACGCGAAGTCATCCGCCAGTGGATCGAGGCAGGCGCTCCGCAGTGGGAATCCGATCGCCAGATCGTCTTCATCCCCGAATCGGAAATCCTCAAGCAGATCTCGCAGCATCTGTTCAACGAAGTCCGCCCGTCCGACCGCCGCTTCCAGCGCTACTTCTCGATCGCCCACCTGTACAACAACTCGTCGGTCAGCGAGCTGGACCTGCGGCTCTACCGCGCGGCCCTCTCCAAGGCCATCAACAGCATGAGCCGTCAGCCCGGCATCGTCGTCCCCGAAGCAATCGACGACCGGCAGACCATCTTCAACATCGACCTCCGTGCCGTCGGATGGCAGGACATCGACCTGTGGGACGACGTCGTCAAGGAATACCCCTACGGCCTGAAGCCCCAGGAAGACGAAGGCGCCCGCCAGCACTACGACGAGATTGCTGACCGCTACGGCGAGATCTTCTTCGACGGCTTCGCCTACGTTCGCGCCGACTGGTTCATCACCAAGGCGACCCGGCCGCCGCTGTATCACAAGCTGCTCGGCATCCCCGAGACACTCGCCGAACTGCAGCAGCAGCTGGGGGTCGATCCGGAGCGGCACTTCGCCATCAACACCGCCCGTCGCGCCGGCGTCTTCGAGAGTGGCGTCTCGGCCCAGAACCGCCTGGTCGAGTACCACCCCTCGTCGAACGGTGCATTCTGGCTGAGCTACGACTTCAAGAAAGATTCCGGCCGCAGCAACCTGGCCCGCTTCCCGCTCGGCCCCAAGTTCGAAGGAAACCAGTTCGACCAGTTCGCCTTCGATCATGACGGCGGAGAGATCATCTACCCGCTTCCCAACGGCCTGCACGGATACATGCTGGTCGACAACGAGGGCAACCGCATCGACGCCGGCCCCGTCGAGATCGTCTTCGACGCGACCAACACCTCCGGTTCGCCGCTGATCGTCAACGGCATCTCGTGCATGAACTGTCACAAGTACGGCACGATCGACCTGGCCGACGACATCCGGGAAGGCAACGCCCTGCGGTTCAACAACGAAGCCCGCAACAAGGTGCTCGAACTCTACCCGCCGCGCAGCGAGATGGACTCGATCATCGAAGACGTCCGCCGCGAATACCTCCGCAAGCTGACCGACGCCATCGGCCCGTTCCTGCTGGTCGGGGCGGATGAGACCAAGCGGGTGACCGACTTCCCCGAGCCGGTCAGCCACGTTGCACGCCTGTACGACAAGAATCTCGGACTCGAAGAGGCCGCCTGCGAGATCGGCAAGGACAGTGCCGCGATGGCGGTTCTGCTCCAGGGCAAACGTCTGCAGCAGCTCGGCCTCGGTCCGCTTGCAGAAGAGGGAACCGTCAAACGTTCCTACTGGGAGTCGGTGGAGTCGGGCATCTCCATCTTCCAGGAAGCCGCCAGCGAAATCGGCGTCGGATCGCCGGTCCAGTAACGAAGTTGACGTCGCCGGACCCGGCCCCCCGTTCCTCCGGGGTGTGCCCGGTCCGAGAACATCCTGATCGTTCTGACACAACTCGACTCCGTATGACGGTGTCGTACGGACATCACACGGCGGGAGGCCCACGCGATGACTGCCAGAACTCCTGCGGGCTCGCTCATCAAGAAATCAACACATTTTGCTCTTGCGCTCGCGGTCTTTGTCCTGACCGCCAACGCGCCCGCCCACGCCGCGTCGCTTGACGAGGTCATTGGCGGAATCACCACACAGGTCTCCAACTTCCTCCGCAGCAAGAACGAATCTTCGATCTCGATCGGCGCGTTCGACGGTCCCCCGACCACCGGCACCGGACGCAAGATCGCCAGCGACATCAAAAGTCATCTCGAAGAGTCCGGCCTGACGATCACCGACAACGCCCTCGAAGCCAACTTCGAACTGCGGGGCGAGTTCCGCCAGAACCTCGACGGACCGTTCCCCATCGTCGCACTGACCGTCAAGCTGTTTGACAGCAACGGCGCGGAAGTCACCTCGTTCCGCGATCGCTTCCGCGAGTCCACACAGACGATTCGCCAGGAAGCCCGCGACAACCTCGACAGCGTCGCCCAGGCCCGCAGCCAGGCGGCCGAAGAAACGGCCGGCGAAACAACCGCCCAGACCCCGAGCGAAAACACCGACGAGCCGACCTCACCCGAGACGACCACCGGCGAATCGAATTCGACGCAGCAGGCCAGCCCGGCGGTCGTCATCAAGGACGACGAGGCTCCAATCGACGTCTCCGCCGATGTCGAAAAGCTCACCTCGCCCACTGTCGACGTCACCCGCCAGGTCGAACAGGCACTTGGTGAAGGCGCAACGCTCCCCGAAAGCGACGCCGAGATCTCACGCGAACTCCGCCAGAAGGCAATTGCCGCGCGAGACAAGGCACTCCTCGCGGCACTTGCGAAGCCGAAGTTCCATCTCGACGGCGAATCGGTCGTTGCCGCCGACGAAACCAGCCCGTTCCGGATCGAGATCCTCGCCAGGCCGGCGAACGGGTCGGAGTATCTTCCCGTCACGATTCAGGACAAGAGCGGACTGGCGTTCGCTCCGCTGCAGGAAGGGGAACTGTATGCCGTCCGAATCTACAACGATGCCGACTTCGATGTCGGTGTCGAGCTGCTCATTGACGGTCTGAATACGCTGGAGTTCAGCGAACAGCCAGGCTTCAAGGAGACCGGCAAGTGGGTCATCCGGGCCCACTCGAGTGGCACGATCAAGGGATATCACGTCAACAACGAGACGGTCGACGCGTTCCAGATTGCCGCCCGCCCGACAGGCCCCGTGCAGGATCGCCTGGCGAATCCGGACCGGATCGGCACGGTACTGGCCGGCTTCCACGTCGCCTGGCCGGAAGACCAGACCCCGCCTCTGGTGGCGCGGATCCTCGGGCAGTCGAGGAACCTGCTGACGATCCGTGGCCCGCGGATCGAAGCCCCCAGCGACACGGTCGAACGTGTCTTCTGCAAGACAGCGGTCGCCTTTGTCGGCGTCCGCTACCTGAATCCCAAACCGGACTGATCATCGCGGACACGCCCGCCGCATCGGGCGTGTCCGTTTCCCGACCACCGAGTGGATTGTGTCCACACCACGTCACCATGGTCACTAAAGGAGAGGAACAGAGATGAGTCACACCAGGAACGTGTTGGCGGCACTCGCTGTGGCAGCGATTTTCTCGCTCGCCCAGACCAGCGAGGCAGACGCCGGCTACCGTCAGTACTACGGCAGCTGGTCGTACCATCCGTCGTACCGGTACTACTACCGTCCGTACTACTACAAGCCCTACTCCAGCTACTCCGGCTACAAGTACCACTACTGCATCCACTACCCGTCGCGTCCCCGCTACGTGTACTACTACAACCCGCACAAGCGTCGCTACTGGGGTCGCTTCGACCTCGAAGGCAAAGAGGGCGCGCAGTACTCGCTGCTGAAGGAAGAAGACCAGGCCGAGAAGCTCACCGACATTCCTGAGTCGGCCTTCCCGAAACCGGCCGCGATGCCGGCCGTCCCCGAATCCGAAGATGGCGAGACCATCGAGCCGCCCGAAGGGGTGCCGGAACAGGACCTGCCGGAAGGCGCTCCCACCGGAACACCGCAGCCGTAGTCAACACGATCTGCGTCCTGCTGTCAGTTTGAACCGGAGCCCGGCCGATGCCGGGCATCCGGTTTTGCTGCATTCTGCAGCAGCCCAGCCTCGCCCGAATCGCGTCTGCGCGCTCCGACAACGACCGCCCCACCCCCGAAGATCGCCCGTTCTCGCCTCAGCGCTCGCCGCAGCCGCCCCCTCCACACCGGGGTGCCGGCCCGAACGGGTGAATTCTCTTGCCGATTCCCCCGTAACAGTCTCGCCGAATTTCCGCGAAACTGCAGGAGAAGCGACAGGGTCGCGCGTTATCCTGAATGAACCTGCAGTCGAAGCGACGCATTTGCCATTCCGTCGCCGACTTCCGACTCGCCGAGCACGACCGAACAACTCGAGGACAATAAAATGTACCGGAACCTCTATCACCATGCGGTGCTGCTCTCCGCCGCGATCCTGGTGATCGCCGCCGACGGGCAATCCGCCTCGGCCGGGTCGCTCAACGACGCCCTCCAGACCGTCACCGAACAGGTCAAAACCTACCTGGACGAGAAGGGCGAAAACGCCATCTCGATCGGCACCTTCAGCGGGCCGAAGACCGGCACCGGCCGGGCCATCGAAACCGACCTGTCCGAAGCCCTCACCAAGGCGGGCATCGAAGTCGTCGACGAACTTGACGCCAAATGGGAAGTGCGGGGCAGCTTCGCCATCGACACCAGTGGCAAGTTCCCCATCGTCGCCCTGACCGTCAGGCTCTTTGACGGCAGCGGCTCCGAGATCTCGCAGTTCCGGGATCGCTTCCAGCAGGCAACCGCCGAAGAGCGAAACCTGGTCAACGAAGCCAACGCGACGACCGAATCGACCTCCACGTCGACGCAGGCCGAGAGCAGCGTTGCCTCCGCGTCGAACCCGCCCGCGTCAACCGGTAGCCCGGCCGAGACGACTTCGCCCGCGTCGACGACCAATCCCCCGTCCACGAACTCGCAGGCCAGTACCACCACTGAACCGCCGACGCCTCCCGCGCCGTCCGGCGATTCGACTCAGGTCGCCAGCAACGACACGCCGACACCGCCCAATCCGGCCGCATCCGATGCCACCTCGTCGGACAGCAGCGCGACCGGCATCACCGAAGGTGTGCCGATCGACAACTCGACCGACGTCGCCGTCCTCTCCGGGGCCACCGCCGATCTGGAAGCGGCCGTCCGGACTGCAACCCAGGTCTCCACGACCACTCCGGTCGCTCAGGCATCCATCAGCCGGGAAGTTCGCAACAAGGCGATTGAGGCCCGCGACACGGCACTGAAAGAAGCCATCGCCACCCCGCAGTTTCATCAGGTCAATTCGAACGTCATTTCCGCAAGTTCCTCGAGCCAGTTTCACGTCGAAGTCCTTGTTGCCCCCCAGGAAGGTGCTCCTTTCCAGCCGATTGCGATCGAGACCCGTGGCGGGTTCCCGTTTGTCCCGCTGGCTGAAGGCAACCTGTACGCAGTCCGCGTCCACAACAACTCGCAGTTCGATGTTGGTGTCGAACTGCTGCTCGACGGCGTCAACAGCCTCCACTTCGCTGACAACCCCGAAATCAGCAAGACCGGAAAGTGGGTCATCGCAGCGGGGACGACCGGCACGATCCAGGGATGGTTCGTCAACGCCAGCACGGTCGATTCGTTCCTGATCACTTCCGTGCCGGATGGCGTCGCCTCGAAAATTGGCAGTCCGCAGCGCATCGGAAACATCACCGCCGCGTTCTTCCCCGCCTGGACCGGCAGCGAAGTCCCCGCCTTTGAGCAGCTGCTCGCAGCAGGGACCGGCAGGGGAGAAATCGCAACGGGACGCGGCCCGAGCCAGCAGGCCCGCAGCACCATCGTCGAGCGGCACTTCGGCACGCAGCCGCTCTCGATCATCAGCCTGCGTTACAAGAATCCGCCCCTGCCAGTCGACCTGCCGACCGACGTGGCTCCCTGACAACATGCCAACGGGCCGCGGGCGGGCTGAGTCTCACCATGACCGTACGTCAGTCGATTCGATCCAGGCAGAGGGCCGTTCGCCGGAACCGCCCTCTGCCCGTTTGCGACTCCCGTTTTCTCCACTCGCCTGGCCGCCAATCATTTGCCCTCTGCGGCACAGATGTCGGCCCCCGTTCCGGCGATTCAGTTGATCCAGAGAGAGATTGTCATGGCCCGCACCTGGAAACGACTCCCCCGAACCGCCCTGGGCATCCTGCTCGCCTGGTGCCTCGCCATGCTCCCGGCCACCGGTTCCGCCGCCACCCTCTCGGATGCGATCGACGAGATCGCCTCACGGGCACTCGACTACCTCGGCTCGCGGGACGAGCGAGCCATCGGTGTGGGCCGCTTCGACGGCCCTGCCGGCTCCAGTGCCGGTGTGCTCATCCGCAACGCACTCAACGAACGACTCTCCAAAACGGTTGAGGTCGACGAGTTCGCCCGCATGCAGGTCCGGGGAGACTTCTCCATGACCGACGATGACGGCACCGACGCAAAGGTCGTTGCCATCCGGGCCGAAATCATCGATGCCAACAGCGGCGAGACGCTCGTCGGATTCCGCCGGCGCAGCAAGGTCGACGACTTCGAAGGCATCGCGACCCTCCTGGGGGTCACCGCCGACGTCTCCACGACCGTCGCCGCCAGCACGCCCCCGGACTCCGATGACGCCCAGACTGTCTCGGTCCAGACGCAGCGCAATCAGACGCTCGAAGCCAGTATCGAACAGCCCTCCTTCGATCAGCAGAACGGTACCGTCGCCGCCACCGCCGAAAGCCCCTATCGCCTCGAGATCCTCATCCGCGACGGCAGCCAGCTCGTTCCCGCCCCGATCACGAACCGCAATGGCCGGGCGGTGATCGACCTCCAGACCGGCCAGGAATACGTCGTCCGTCTGCACAATCAGTCCGACATCGATGTCGGTGTCAAACTGACAATCGACGGCGTCAACAGCCTCGAGTTCAGCGAGAACAAGGATCTCAGCACCCTGGGTATGTGGCTTGTCCCCGCCGGCCAGAAGGGACAGGTCGACGGCTGGTTCCAGAACACCTCCCAGTCGTTCGCATTCCTGGTCACCGACCTCCCCGACTCCGTCGCCGCCCGACTGCAGCGGGACACCGAGACCATCGGCACCGTCACGGCACTCTTCTTCCCTGCCTGGAAGGAAGGGGAAAAACCGCCGGAAGAGGAATTGACGAAGACGCCACGATCCATCGGCACCGGCAAGGGTGACCTGCTGGAGACGCCGTACCGGACCGACAGGCGGCACTTCGGAAAAACGCTGCTCGCCTCCGTGAGCATCCGCTACTTCAAGCCGTCGCCCTGATCGCCCCGCAACCGAACTGACAGACCGGGTCATCAGACTCAGTTCCCACGATTCAGGATGCCGTCATGTCACTCACCGCCGCAAACTCCTGCCGTCCCGTCCTGCACCGTGCGACATTGCTCCTCGTGATGACGGTCGCCGGCCTGGCCGGGTTCGACCACTCTCCGCTCCTGGCCCAGGATGATCGTCCCAGGCTGGTCCTCAACATGCAGGGCCCCCACGGCCGCACACGTACCGTCGGCTTCTCACGCGATTCGCAGCGCATCTACACCGCCGGCTTCAGCAAGGTGGTCGACATCTGGGACGTCGGATGGAACCGGGCCGCCAACCTGCCCGGCCCCGTCGCCGCCACGCCTGTCCGCACCCTTCGCTGGGAGATCGCCCGGGGCAATCGCGGCGTCATCAACGTCATGGCGATCTCGCCAACGCGAGAACAGATCGCCATTGGCGGCTTCAGCGCCCGCGGCGGTAATGGCGACATCATCATCTACAACACCGATCGGGCCGAGGTCGAAACCTCCCTCCCCCCCGATCGCGACAACAACACGTCGCTTCCCGGCCACCGGCAGTCGATCATCAGCCTCGACTATTCCCCCGACGGAAACCGCCTCGTCTCGGTCAGCTTCGACGGCGAAATGTGGGTCTGGACCGCCCCGCTTCAGGAGGGCGCCCCCTGGACTCCCCGAAAGATCCGCAACGTGCAGGGCTCCCTGTTTGACCGGCAGCCGGCCATCTTCATCGACAACAACACCATCGTCGCCGCCGAACGCACCAACCCGAATCTCGACAGACAGTGGCGACTGGCTCTCTACAACGTGCAGGGAGTGCGACTTGGCGTGCTGCCGCAGATTCACGACACCCGCGTCTCGGCGCTGACCCGCTCCGTCGACGGCACCACCTGGTTCTCCGCTTCCGGCCGCGACTACAACGTGCAGAACAGCGCCAGCTCCATTTATGTCTGGGCCGGGACCAGACTGCAGCAGCAGCCACGCGTCCTCCGCAGCCACAACCGCGAGCCCTCAGCGATGTCGTCCGGGCCGGGCGGATTGCTGGCGGTCTCGAACTTCCTCTCTCCGGTCACCAATGGCGGGGAGCAGGCCATCGTCGAACTCTATGACGTGGCACAGGGCCAGATGATCGACCAGGTCGCCATCTCGCAACAGGAACATTGCCTGACGTGCCAGATCAGCCCGGATGGAACTCGTCTGATCTCACATGGCGACGACCTTCTCGAACTGATGGTCTTCGATCTCGTCGACGCCAACGGACAACTGTTGCCCAAACCGTTGACGGGAACCCCGCCGGTCCGCCTGCGCGGCCGCGGACGCGACGTCTTCCACGTCGCTTTCGCAACGCCCGTCCAGGGGGAACAGGTCCCCCGCATCGGGCTCAGCCAGACCCCCGGGGGCGAGATCGACCAGGTGTTTTCGCCTGCTGACGGCACGCTCCTCCCCGTCGCCGAGACCGACCGTTTCATCGAACCGACCGCGTTCAGCGATGGATGGACAGTCCAGTTCAATACCCCGAACATCGAATCGGGCCTGCAGATCGTCACGTTCCGGCATCCGCAACAGGGAGCGTTGACCGTCACGCTCAATGTTCCGCGGCAGGGAACCTACAAGGGCGTCCACTGTTTCATCCCGGACGCGCAGGGCAGGGCGTATGCCGTCGCTCTCGGAACCGACACCCAGAACGGCGTCTTCGTCTACCGGCTTCAGGGCGGACCGGACGGCCCGGTCCTGCTGCGGTACTTTCGCGACCACTCAGGCGCCGTCACCTCGGTTGGCGTCTCGGGAGACGGACGCTACCTCGTTTCGGGTGCCAAGGACCAGACGGTCAAGATCTGGAGTCTTGCCGGTCTGACCACCTACAACCCTGCGGTTCCGGAGCGAACCGGCTGGGGGGCGGAGTTCGGAATCGAGAACGGGCAGGTCGTCGCCCGCAACGTCCTCAACGCCGGGATCGCCTTCGCACGTCGCGTTCAGAACGGCGACGTCATCGCGCAGATCGAGTACCGCGACGCAAACAACGCCCTGCAGCAGCCGACCGACGCCCAGGCAATCCTCGATCGACTCGAGAAGCAGCTCCTCTTTGAGACCACGTTGCTCGTCATCCAGCACGGCGGACAGGGAAACGATCGCGATGTCGTGCCGGTCGTCCCCGGTTGGGAGCCGCTGCTGACGCTGTTTGCCGACGAAGCCGGCGAGTGGGCCCTCTTCACCCCCGAAGGCTACTACGACGCCTCCGTTGTCGAAGGGGCGGAGCTGTTTGGCTGGCAGATCAATCGCGGCCGAAACGAGACGCCGCGGTTCGAGCGGGCCGAAAACCTGCAGAACGAGTTCGAGAAGCCGGACGTCATCCGCGAGGTACTCCGTCGGGGCAGTGTCGTGGACGCCCTCACGGCACTGACGCTTCCGGCCCCTGAAGATCCCCGCGACGCCCTCGCCGAGAAGATCAACGAGGTGCCTGAAATCCGGATCACCGATCCGGTGCAGTCGGCCAATTTCGCGCCTGGCGACGACATCACCGTTCAGGCCCGAATCCAACTGCCCGAAGGCAAACAGGTCGGCGATCTGCGGATCCGGGCGCACCAGTCGGGACGGTCCCTCGGCGAACCGGAGATCGAGGTCAATGGCCGCACCGTCACCGCACAATGGAAAACCGCAACACTCGACGCCCTCGAGGCGATCTCCGTCACCGCCAAGGACGAGGGACGGTCGGTCCGCAACAGTCCACAGCAGATCGACACGGTGATGGTGCGTGGTACCCCCGACAGGAAGGGGGAGGAAGAGGGCGAACTTCATCTCATCGCGCTCGCCTCAGAGACATACAACGCGAAATCCGGCTTCGGGCCACTGGAATTTACGATCGACGACGTGGAAGCCGTCCGCAAACGCTTCACCGAGGATGGATCACGCTGGAAGCGGATGCCCGGCTACGACCAGATTCTGATGAACGACCAGGTCTCGAAAGACACCGTGCTCGCCGCACTCCGGACCGTGCAGAAGCGGGCCAGCTCGCCGCACGACGTACTGGTCTTTTACATGGCCGGACACGGTACCGTCGTCGACGGCGAGTTCTATTACCTGCCCGTTTCGATTACCGACGGCAGAGATCCAGAAGAGATCCGCAAAGTTGGCATCTCCTGGACGATGATCTGCGAAGAGCTCAAGGACGTCCCCTGCCGCGTCGTCTGGATGCTCGACGCCTGCCACTCGGGTGCCGTCGTCAAGAGCGAAGTGACCCAGGCCGCGGTCACCGGCGCTGGCCCGAACGCCCCGGACCAGCCGCAGGCCACGTCCGCAAAAGGAACGCCGCGAGGCGGACCATCAGCCGATCTCGAGGGCCGCGAGCAGTCGAAGTCCCAGATGCGCGATGCCCGCAATCCCCAGCAGTTCGTTCTTGCCGCCACCGGCGCGAAGTCGGAAGCGTTCGAAGATCACTCCTACAAAATCGAGCCGACCGATGCAGGCCACGGCCTGTTCAGCTTCTACGTCCTCAAGGGACTCGATGGTGAAGCCGACAGCACAAACAAGGGAGACGGCAACCGGGTAACGGACATCTTCGAACTGGCTGCGTTCGTGAAATCGGGCGTGTTCATCGAGTCTGGACGCAATCAGAGACCGGTGGCCAATCCGGTCAGTCGACCCGCTCCACGATCAGAAACCGCGCCGATCGAACTGCTCCTCGTCCCGGAGAAACCCGAACCGGCCAACGTCCAGACGCCGTAACCTCAACACGTCGCACTCGCTTGCGACCGCGCACGGGATGCCTCAGACTGCACGGACTCACCCGCTTTCGGAATCTTCGCCGGTCGAACTCGCGAGGAGTCCCGTGCAGCATCCCGATCACAACCTGATCGCCCTGGGCGTTCGACAGCCGTGGGCCGAACTGATCATCCGTGGCCAGAAGACGCTCGAGGTCCGTTCAACCGGCACCCGGGTTCGCGGCCCGATCTACCTGTATGCGTCGAAGAAGCCGGCAACCATCCCGGCGGCAATGGCCGCCGCGCGACGCTTCGAACTCGCCCTCGACGAACTGCAGACCGGTCAGATCATCGGCACCGTCGAAATCGTCGAGGCCGTCCGCTGTCAGCCGCAGGATGCCGACGACGCCTGCCTGCCGAAAGCACTTGTCCGCGGCAAGTGGGGCTGGCGACTGGCCAATCCGGTCCGGCTCACCCGGCCGCTCGCCCCCCGATTTCAGCCCTACGGAATCTGGTTCTACCCGTTCCGCCGACGCCACGACTGACCGCACCGCATCCATACTGTCGTCTGACTCAACAGGACCTGTCATGATCATCGACGCCCATCAGCACTTCTGGGAACTTGGCCGATTCGATACCGCCTGGCTCGAAGCCCCGCAGCACAAGCCGATCAATCGCAACTTCCTCCCCGATGACCTGCGACCGCTGCTGGACAAGGCCGGCGTCGACCGCTCCGTCTTCGTCCAGACCCAGCACAACCTCGAAGAAAACCGCTGGGCACTCTGGCTGACCGAACAGAACCCCTGGATCTGCGGCGTCGTCGGCTGGGTCGATCTCGCCTCAGATGACTGCGAGAAGCAGCTCGAAGAATTCACGCCGCACGAACGGTTCGTCGGTATCCGGCACATCACCCAGGACGAACCCGACGACGACTTCATCGTTCGCCCCGAAATCATTCGCGGACTGAAGGTCCTCGAAAAACACCAGGTCCCCTTTGACCTGCTCTTCTACGTCAAGCACCTCAAACATGCCGCGACACTCGGGCGGCAACTCCCCAACCTCCCCATGGTCATCGACCACCTCGCCAAACCCCAGATCAAGGCGGGCAACGTTGCCGGCTGGCAGGACGACCTCAAGGCCGCAGCCGAGTGTCCGAACATCTGCTGCAAGCTCTCCGGCATGGTGACCGAAGCGGACTGGGAGAACTGGAAACCGGCCGACCTGAAGCCCTACGTCGAGACGGCCCTCGAAGCGTTTGGCCCGGACCGGCTGATGTACGGCAGCGACTGGCCGGTCTGCGAACTGGCCGCCAGCTACCAGCAGGTCATCGACGCACTCCGCGACGTCATCGGGCCGCTCTCGGAGACCGAAGAAGCAAAGATCTTTGGCGGAACGGCGACGAAGTTCTACGGCCTGAAGGTCTGACCGGCACTGAGGTCCGAACGGCGCTGAAGTCCGAACGGCGCTGAAGTCCGAACGGCCTGACCAACGGCACGGCCCCCGTGCGACGTTCGCAACGGGGGCCGGTCCTGTCTGTCGTGAATCCGTATTGCCCGATCAGCCGGCCTTGAACGCCCGCTGCAGTTCTTCGAGCGACGTCACCCCTTCGGCGACCAGACGCAGTCCCTCACTCCGCAGCGAAGACATCTTCTCCTTGCGGGCCTGCTGCTTGATCGCAGCTGCATCTCCACCGGCCGCGACGATCTTCCGGACGCTGTCGGTCATCTCGATCACCTCGAACATCGCCGTCCGACCGTAGTAGCCGATTCCGCCACAGAACCGGCACGGATCCGGCTCCTCGATCTTGCCGTCCACCTCGACCGGCTGCGGTGTCCGGTAGAGCACGCTGGTTTCCGGCGGCAGCCCGACCTTCTGGACGAGCTTCGGATTGGGACGGAACGCCTGCTTGCAGTCCTTGCACAGCTTGCGAATCAGCTTCGACGAAACGACCATCTGCAGCCGGGCAGCCGTCAGCTTCGGATCGCCCAGCCACTTGTTGAGCTGCAGGATCGCGGACGCGGCATCCGGCGCCTTGATCTCCGAAGCAAAGCAGACCTTGTCCGCCATGCCGAAGATCGTCCGGGCCATCTCGACATCCCGGAGCGGATCAACAAACAGCACATCCGCCTCGGAACGAATGGCCCGGGCGATCGTCTGCTCCAGATCGTCGTCGGGCTTCCTCTCGAAGTTCGTGATGTGCATCAGATCCCGGCCGCCCAGATCGGCCAGGTTGTAGATCGAATACAGGTAGGCGTCGATACAACGCATCATCGCCATTGCGGTCGTCGACACACCCGACATCGGAGGCCCGGCCGCGAGAATCACTCCCTGACGGTTCGAGCTGAGTTCCCGGATCTTCTCCCGCAACTCCATCGGGATGCCGACATCGTCCGGTGTCTCCAGCTGCTCATCCGTGTTCTGCGCCCGGATCAGCAGCCGCTCGCCACCCGTCTTCAGCGGAATCGCATCCACCCGCAGTTCATACGGCTTCTCGTCGAACTCGGCTCGAATGCCTCCCGACTGCGGCTTGTTCCGGACCTTGATGTCCAGACCGGCCAGCAGCTTGATCATCTGCGTGACGGCTGTCCCGGCCTGCACCGGCATCCGCTCGCCCGCATAGGGCACCCCGTCGATAAAGATCGTGACGACGGCCGCCTTCCCTTTCGGATCCAGACGGATCATCTCGGCGCGGCGGTTCAGCGCGTCGCTGACCATCTCTTTCGAACGGAGCAGGGCGAGCTCGACAAGTCGCTTGTTGGCCGCCAGATTGGCGTCCTTGCCGTTCAACGCCCCCTGAAAGAGGACCAGTTCCAGTTCCTCTTCCTGTTCTTCTTCCTCTTCCGCTCGATTTCTACCGAATCCGAAGATCACCAGACGACTCCTCAATGAGACGGCGGATCGGTGCCGAACCGCACGCCTGCCTGCTGTTTACGAAGGGATCCAGCCGCAGCTTCCGGGAGAACACGCCGACCGGATGGGCAGAACCACGGAACGGGCCTGCCGAAACGCCATTGTCGCGATTCCGCCAACCGTTGAAAAGCAAACGCCCGGAAATGTCCCCCTCCCGCGGGACAGCGCCGCTCCCCGTCGCCCCGCCTCGGCAGACCGGTCCGCTTTTGCCGCCCGCGCCCCTCGCGTACACTCGACGGCATGACTGCATCTTCCTCAGTTTCGGCCACATCTGCACCTGCCGCTCCGCCGTTCGCAGAGCAGGGCGTGCACGTGATGACCAAGCCGATCGGCCCGATCTGCAACCTCGATTGCGAGTACTGCTACTACCTGCACAAGGAAGAGCTGTACCCCAATAACCGCTCGTGGCGGATGACGACCGAAACGCTCGAAGCGTATATCCGTCAGTACATCGCGGCGCAGCCCCCCCAGGCCGAGGAAATCACGTTCGCCTGGCAGGGGGGCGAACCGACGCTGCTCGGTCTCGAATTCTTCGAACGCGTCGTCCAGCTGCAGCAGCAGCTTGCGCCCCCCGGACGAAAGATCGTCAACACCCTGCAGACCAACGGCGTCCTGATCGACGACGCCTGGGCCGCATTCTTCAGGCAGCATCAGTTCCTCATCGGTCTGTCCATCGACGGACCAGCCGCGCTTCACGACCGCTACCGGTTCGACACGAAGGGCAGGGGAACCTTCGACGCGGTGCTCAAGGGGATGCAGACCCTCAAACGCCACGAGGTCGACTTCAACGCCCTGGTCGTCGTCAATCGCGTCAACGGCGATCACGGACGCAAGGTCTACACCTACCTCCGCGACAACGGTGTCCGCTACCTGCAGTTCATCCCGATCGTCGAACGCCGCGGCATCGGGGCTCACGCCGAAGACGTCACCGAAGCCCCCGATCCGGCCGAAAGCGATGTCGCCTCGCTCGTCAGCTCGCGCAGCATCCTGCCGGAACAGTTCGGCCGGTTCCTCATCGAAGTCTTTGACGAATGGGTCCGCCGCGATGTCGGAACCGTCTTCGTGCAGATCTTCGATCAGGCGCTCTCCGCCTGGCTCGGCCTGGAACCAAGCCTGTGCGTATTCCGCAAGAACTGCGGACGGGCCCTCGCCATGGAGCACAACGGCGACCTGTACAGCTGCGACCACTTCGTCGAGCCCGACTACCGCCTGGGCAACATCCACGAACTGCCCATCGTCGACATGGTCAACTCGGCCCGGCAGCAGGCGTTCGGCGAGGCAAAGTCCGCCACGCTGCCACAGTATTGCCGCGACTGCGAGGTCCGATTCGCCTGCAACGGCGAGTGTCCCAAGAACCGCTTCATCGACACACCGGACGGACAGCCGGGCCTCAACTACCTCTGTGCCGGCTATCGCAGCTTCTTCAACCACATCGACCCGGTCATGACGCTGATGGCCCGGGAACTCAAAGCCGGACGCCCCGCCGCCAACGTCATGCACATCCTCAGGGAACAGCAGCGCCCCGCAAGAACCCGCCGCGCCACTCCCGCCGCGACGCCAAACGCCCGGCGACCACTCGGTGACGTCGGCCGGAACGATCCCTGTCCCTGCGGTTCGGGCCGAAAGTACAAGAAGTGCTGCGGCAGGTAGCTGCACTCCAGACGATCGGCGCAAGAAAAGACCGGCCGCCTTCACACACAGGAAGACAGCCGGTCGTGATCGTCTCGCAGCCAAGTCGACTCAGCGACCTGCAAACCGGGTCCGGTTACGCTCCGAGGTTTTCCTTGGCGAACTTCGCGATCAGCTTGCCGATCGCCCGCAGCACGCCGTTGTGCACATCGAGCGTCCCGTACAGCTCCGACTCCTTGCGACGGAAGTCGATCTCGACGCGGTCGCTCATTCCTTCGCCCTGCAGGGCCCGAATGGCCGTCTCCTGCCACTCGAAGTCCTTCAGGGCATCGCGGGTGCTGCGACGTTCTTCTTCCGCTTCGGTCTTCGGCGGGGCGGCGTCCGACTCGGCACGATCCGCCAGTCCGCTGATCTGAATGAACTGCAGCAGGCTGAAGTCCTCTTCCTCCGCGGCCTGATGAGTCACCTTCAGCAGCGGCTGGGCATGCAGCTGAATCGCCAGGAAGCTGGGCGTCGCCTCGGCCGTCGCGGCACCGCTCTCACGCTGTCCGATGGCCGTCTTCAGCGCTTCCAGCGAGTTCGCACCAGCAGCCAGCCAGACGGCCTCCTTGCTCGCACCAACGTAGATCTCGCCACCGTCTCCAAAGAAGTCCACCAGTGCCTTCGGGTATCCTTCCTTCAGCGTTACGCGATGAATCGACACCTCGCCGACGGTTTCGATGTTGGTTTCCGCCTTCCAGCCGGCACGCGCCTGCGGGACCAGCTCAATCACCTTCTCGACTTCAGTCCCGTCAGCCGACCGGATGCCCGCCACGAATGTGTGCAGCTCGCCATCCTTCGTGATCTGGGCGAAGCCGTCCACCGCCGGCAGCTGCAGCCCGGCGGTCACCATGTCGAGCAGGATGTCCGCAATCTGCTTCCGCGGTCCCTTCTCGTCCGCCTTGACCTCCTCGTCCTCGTCAATCTGCTGATGAATCACCGGACGGGCCAGCTCGTACGTCGACGAGAGACGCTTCTTCGAACCTTCCATCAGCGGCAGCATCACGCGGAAGTTCAGCACCGGGTCGTCGGCAGCCGGAACCGCCGCAAAGTGACTCGGAGTTTCCCCGACCGCCGCAACGAACTGCGACAGGTGCGTCTCCGCCACCGGCAGCAGCGTCACTTCGGCGTGGCCATCCGCTTTCGACTCGCTGTCCAGTGCGGTCGACCAGCCAGCGATGATCGTCGACGACTGAACGAAGACCCGCTCGAAAAACTCCAGCCGGTTCTCCAGTCCCTGTCGCCGCAGGGCGTACACGTCCCGCGATTCGTCCGGACGCTTGGTCGCACCGGCAATCATGTTCTCCTTGTACTTGGAGAACTGACGCTCCCGGTCCGCCAGCGGCGCCGACGCTTCCGACAGGTGTCCGCCAATCACGAACTCCTTCGCCTGCATCGGCTCGAAGCCTTTGCGCGGCGTGGACATGTCCTTCGGAACGTCTCCGGCAACCTTCGCGATGCTGGCGTATCCGTCCACCTCACGCATCCAGCCGGGAAAGACGTTCCCTTCCAGCTCCCAGTAGCCACGTCCGCGACGTTTCGGCTCGATGCCGATCGGCTCGAGGTTGTCCTGGATGAACGACTTCATATCCGTGACCGGGATCTGCGGCTGGTACCGGATCCCCGTGTCGGCGTCGAACAGCACATCGAACCCGACCGGCAGCGCCGGATCGACACCAATCAGAAAGATGTCGATGTTCGGGAAGATGTTGTTTTCCCACTGCTGCGACTCTTTCGCCAGATCGACCACGATGAAGTTGAGGTCGGCGATCAGACGATCCGCCGACTCCAGCATCGTCACGATGCGGGCCGGCTGGGCACCGTCATCAGCGCGGGCGGAGACAGCATGCAATGCCGTCACCAGAGTGAGACAGAGGACAAGTCCAGTCGAACGGATGCAGGAGATCACGGCTGAATGCCTCCGATCAGTAATCCATTGCCGGTTCCGTCAGCAGTTCGAGAGTCTGCAACGGTGTGGCATGAGGTTCTTCCATAAGAAGTCTTCTACAGCCGGATCGTCAACGTGTCGGGTCGCCCGCCGACACCAGACATCCTGTGGTGTCTCTCGGCGATGCGATGCCCCCACTGGCCGCACGCTCATTGCGGCCACGCTGGCAAGACGATAACTGCCGAAGGCTGGAGAACTTCGGTAATTCCCTGTTGCGTTGCAGAATAGGCAAAGCCTGTATGACCGGCAAGTCCCGACCTTCCGTCGGACACTCCGCTCCCACTCCGCACGCAGCCCCTATTCAACCGTCGGTTCAGATGCGACCACAACTTGATTGTGCCCGATCCCCGACCGGCCAGTTTCACACGGTCCCCCGAACGAAACCAACGATTGCGCCGACGGGGCGAAACGGTCGGGCCGTCTCACGCCACATTCCGAAGATCACTCTGGCGTCACAGCGCTCCGGCCGCCACCAGACCTCCAATCAGTCCCCGGTAGGCCGCGACCCGCTCCGTCGCCGGCAGATTCAGCTTCGCCAGCGTCTTCCAGGCCGCATCCTCCTGACGATTCTGCCCCGCCCGGGCCGAGGCCAGCAGCAGGCAGTCCTCGCGGATCAGCGGATCCGGAAGCTGGAGAATCAGGTCAACCGTTGCAGAATATCCGGCCTCGTCCTGGTACTTGCTGATCGCGATCAGCACCTCCCGGTCGGCGATGTACCGGTCATGCCCCGGGGTGCGGTAGTAACTGCGGAGAATCTGGACGATCTGGTCAAACTGATCCGCCCCCAGCATCCGCTGAACCCCGATCACAATCACATCGCTCGGACTGGTCTTCTGCGAAGTTCCGGCCAGGCTCGAACGAATCGCCGCCTCGAGCTCCGCATTCCCCCGCTCCTTCGCCGTCACCGAAAGCAGCCCGGACAGGGTCGATTCGAGATACGGCTGCGCGACCGAAGTGCCGAGCACTTCATCCTGACCGTCCACCAGTGACCACACCGAATCTTCGAGTCCCAGTCGGACCGCCCGCCGAAGCAGCTGCACCTCGAACCGGAACCGCTTCTCGGCCTCGTCGTTGAGCATTTCACACTGTCGACGATAACGGTTGAACGCCAGAAACACCTCGGAGTCCCGCAGGCCCACCGCCGACTTCAGTTGCTGCTCGGTACTCGAACGATTGAAGTCGGAGTTCTGCTCGGTCAACGCCCGGGTCGCCGACAACCCCGGAGCCGTCCCCGCCGTGAACCGCAATGCCGTCCGGATCCGTTCCCATGCGGTCTCCGGCTGCTCCAGACGCTGGTGCAGTTCCGCCAGATCCGCAGCGGCCAGGGCCGCCGAATACGACGGGGCCGGGTCCGGAAGCCCCGCGTTGCTGCGACCGATGCTCTGATAGATCGCCTTCATGCCGGGCACTGGTTGCGGCTGTGGAACCGCCATCTCCGCAAGTGCCGCATCCGCCTTCTCCAGCGACGCCTTTGCGGCATCGGCCTGGCCGGCCAGCAGCTGGGCATCGGCAACCGCCGCCCAGATCCGCACCCTGGCTGCCGGCGAAGCCCCGCCTGCAATCGCTTCGATTCCCTGCAGGTCCTCGTCGCCGCCACGTCCTGCCGCGACGCCCGCCCACGCCGCCAGACTGTTATCACGCACCGAAACGTCCCCGGCGGCGTTCGCCCAGCTGACGGCCTGATCGACCGTGCCCTCCCGGGCGACAGTTCGCGTTACGGCAACCCAGATCGGACCGGGCATCTGACGCAGGTAGGGATGCATCGCTTCGATTGCAACGTTATACGTCTTCAGCTCCGTCGCCCCCTGCCACAGGGCCGACATCGTCCCACGTGTTCCCCCCGCCGAGTGCCCCGTGACCAGTTCCTTCGCTTCGTCCAGGCGATCGTTGACGACCAGCGCCGCGGCCAGCGCACCGACCGCATCCAGTGGCTGGCGGCCAACCCGTGGAAAGCTCGCCACCGCCATCGCCTTGTCGAGCGTCGCGTTCGAACCGGCCAGATCCCCGGACTCCCGCTGCCGACGGGCAATCTCGACCAGAGGCGCGATCCGGTAGAACGGAACCGTGCGGCCCACATCCGCAAGCCGCGACACCTGTTGCCGCGCCTTGGAAAGATCGCCCACCAGGGCGTACGCCTCGGCCGCCTGCTGACGTCCGTACGGCTTGCTGCGGTTGCTGTCCCGCTGCTGCGCCGCCTTGACCATTTCCGGCAGTGCCTGGTCCCGAATCTCCTCAGGAGTCACCGGGGGCGTCGAGTCGGCCGCCGGAGTCTTGCCGCCACCATTCGGATCGAGAAGGGGATCCTCCTCGTCATCGTTCGTGGAACTGACGATCGGCGGAATATCGAGCGGATCGGTCTCGTCGACTTCCGCGTTGAAAACCACCATGTAGACCGTGATCAGGCCGGCCAGCGCCGCCGTCCCCGCCACGCCCCAGAAAATCCGCGTCGTCCAGTTTGCAGCCGGCGCCTCGTCCTCCGTCTCGTCCTTCTCCGGCTCCGGCGCCGTGTAGACCGGCATCAGGCACTTCGGATTGCAGCACTTGACGTCCTTGCCCTGCAGCTTTTCCGAAATGAATCCCGGGGTGTCACACATCGGGCAGACAACCCGAATCATGCAGCCCTTCTTCGGACGCGGCTGGACAGGAAACGCCTTCCGCATCGCTGCCGTATCGACATCGAACGGATCGCCGCTCTCGGCCGATTCCTCGGCGGCGGCTGGTCGCTTCGCCGATGCCTTCGCAGCCGCAGCTTTCGCGGCCGGCTTGCCTGCGGGCTTGCCGGCTTTTGCGGCTGCCGGCTTCTTCGCCGGCGCAGCGGGTGCCGCGGCCTTCGGAGTCGGCTTGCCGGACATCGACGCGCCGCAGAACGGACACACTTCCGCATCATCTTCGAGCACCGAGGCCTTGCAGGCGGGGCAGGTCCGAAAACTCATTGCGCTGAATTTCTCTCATCAGAAGGGGAATCGAGACGGCCCGCCCGAACGGCGCAGCCGCTGACATTGTATACCACGCATCGACGCTAAGGGAAATCTGGCTCGTCAGTTACACAGGCCCCCCGCGCCTGCAGCCTCCCCGCAGCCCGCGAACGGTGATCGTTCGCGCGACACTCCATCCGGAATTCGAACGGCGATTGTAGGCGACTTCACAGAGCCCGAACCGCCCGGACGCCATTATCTTCGACGCCGTATCCACTGCGGGCATTCGCCCCCGTTTCGCGTTTCCGGAAAGTTCCAGCATGTCCAGTACCGATGCGATCGCTACAGACGGTAACGGCCTGAATGTCGATGCCGCCGTCCGAACCCGTTACTCCTCCGCCGCCGGCACCGCCCAGCCCAGTCTCTGCTGCCCCGTCGACTACGATCCACGCTACCTCGAAATCATCCCCGAGGAGATCATCGAACGGGACTACGGCTGCGGAGACCCCTCCCGACACCTCGCCGAGGGCGAAACCGTCCTCGACCTCGGCTCCGGCGGGGGCAAGATCTGCTACATCGCCGCCCAGATCGTCGGACCCTCCGGACGCGTCATCGGCGTCGACTGTAACGACGACATGCTCGCTCTGGCCCGACGCTACCAGCCCGACATCGCCCACCGCCTCGGCTACGCCAACGTCGAATTCCGCAAGGGGAAGATCCAGGATCTGCGGCTGAACCTCGAACGGCTCGACGACTACCTCGCCGAACACCCCGTCCGCGACAGCAGCGACTGGCTCCGCCTGCAGGAACAGGCCGAGCACCTCCGCCAGACCGAGCCCCTCATCGACAGCGACTCGATCGACGTCGTCGTCTCCAACTGCGTCCTCAACCTCGTTCGCAACGAAGACCGCCGGCAGCTCTTTCACGAACTGTATCGCGTCCTCAAGCGCGGCGGCCGGGCCGTCATCAGCGACATCGTCTCCGACGAAGACGTCCCCCAGCATCTTCAGGCCGATCCGCACCTCTGGAGCGGTTGCCTCAGCGGTGCTTTCCGCGAAGACCGGTTCCTGCAGGCATTCGAGGACGCCGGCTTCTACGGCATCGAAATCCTCAACCGGCCTGCCGAACCGTGGGCCGTCATCGAAGGAATCGAGTTCCGCAGCCTCACCGTCCGCGCGTGGAAGGGGAAGGAAGGGCCCTGTCTCGAACGGAATCAGGCCGTCATCTACAACGGTCCCTGGAAGGCGGTCATCGACGACGATGGTCATCGGCTGAATCGCGGCGAACGAATGGCGGTCTGCGACAAGACCTTCCAGATCTACTCCCGAGCCCCCTACGCCGACCAGATCACCCCGGTTCCGCCCGCCACCGACATCCCGCTGGAGGACGCCGTCCCGTTCAACTGCCGGCGGACCGCCGTCCGATCCCCCGGCGAGACCAAGTTCGGCCAGACTCCGGAAACCCGCCTTCCCGACGGCGACTGCTGCGGCCCGGATGGCTGCTGCTGAACCGGACGGGTGGCATGATTGCCCTGCAAGGCAAGCATGCTCGACGGATCCACCGGTTTCCCGCGGTTGCTCGCCAACCGCGGCCGGCGCAGCCGGCTGGAGGCCAGATTCCGCAGGCAAGGCACCGCCTGACGATCGCTGGTGATCCCGCCAGTCGCCGGTCCGGAACACCGCACATCCGCCGCAAGCCACTGCAGTTCAAGAGGTTGCCCACTTTTCCCCACAAAGGACGTGGTCACTCCGGCAGACTTTGCCGAACAGCAAAGCAGCGCAGCCTCCGCGATTGACCGCCCGGATCTCGCTGCTAGAATGTGGCCCGCACGCACACGGGGTGTAGCTCAGCTTGGCTAGAGCGCTACGTTCGGGACGTAGAGGTCGCAGGTTCAAATCCTGTCACCCCGACTTGCGGCACTGCCGCCAGCAGAGAGGAGAGAGTCGAGCAGGAGAGCACAGCCGGTGCTGCCCGCTCCCCACGATCGGCTCTCACACTTCTGCGAAAAACGCACAAGAGCCCATCGCCAACCCCGGCGGTGGGCTTTTTTCGTTGCAGGGCACCAGGACATGCTCCCCGCAATCTGCACAGGGTTCCGCCACTGCGCGATGGAGTGTCCCCACCCTTCACGTCCCTCCGGCAGGCGTCACTCCGTGCCTCGACCGCCGTCCCGAAACCGGAACGAATACAGATCGCTGTCCTGAAGCACAAACCGCAGCCGGACAGCCCGGCCGGCAAGTGCTCCCAGATCAGGATCGCCGCTCCACGTCACCGTGCGATCGATCTCATCCCCGTAGATGACATCGCAGTCTTCCAGCGTAAACCGGGGAATCGGCGTTCCCTCCGCGTCCTGCAGTTCGACGCGAAGGCTGCCCGCGGCACTGGTGCTGAGGTTGAGTTCCAGCCCGTCGCCGCGGAATCGCAGGGGACGCGTGACCAGCTCACCCGGTTCCGGGCCGGCCTGTGCCGAGGCGAAACCGTCGGTCCGCAGCACGTAGCGATCACCGCTGCGGTGATAGATCGACATCTCCGTGGGCGAAGTCGGGATGACGTTGAGCGCCACGTAGTTGGCGCGGTTCAGCCACGCCGCCGGGTCCATCCCCGGACGGATGAACGCCTCGCCGAACGTCCGGTCATAATGCGAGCTGCCCGCCCGCGATGTCATCAGCAGTACATCGGTTGCGTTGTTGTGATCCCGAGACGCCGCTGGATCACCCCGCCCAGGAACGTAACGCGTCGGCAGCGCGACGTAGATGTGTGGTGCCCGAAAGTACGGATGCGTCTGATTCGTGTAGAGATGCTCGCCGGGCCGGTTCGGCCTCATCTCGACCGGTTCGGTCCACGCCAGAAAGTCCTTCGACGTCGTGCGGCTGATGCTGCGAAGCCGGTCCGGCTCGGTCCATGTGCGAAAGTAGCAGACGTACTGCTGTTCCGCGTCCGACCAGAACGCAACGTTCTGCGAATCGAACGCGTGTCGCCATTCGTTCCGGTAGGGAATCACCTCACCCTGTTTCGTCCAGTGAATTCCATCCGCCGAATGGAACGCAAACAGACCGATGCCGGGCTTCGCCTTCCCACGTTTGTCTCCGGGACCGGGATGGCCGGCCAGCGCCTTGTAACGCTGGTCGGCCGGCACGCCGGGGCGCGTGTCGAGAAACGGCGAGAAGTTGTGCAGAAGCGCGGGCATCTTCGCGAGAATCACGTTGTTGTCGCGCGTCCCCTGGACTTCGTGCAGGCCAAGCTCTGGGAACGTCCATTCGTGTCCGTCGCGACTCTCCCCATAGCGGACGAGTTCCGCGCCATCACCCGACTCACGTTTCCCCCGGAATGCGGGATCGATACTGCGCCAGTACGCTCGCAGCAGTAGACCCTGTTCGTCACTGTCACTTATCACCGTGATGTAGGCCCCGGTCGGCAGTGGCGACTTTGGCCTGGGAGCTCTGACCGGACGATGCAGCCTGAGTTCCACGTTGTCGGTCTGATCAATGAGGAATCGATCGACAAACAGCTCCCGCCGGGAACCGATGTCGACCGGCTCGTCCGCCATCCCGTCGGCCGCCATGAAAGCCAGGGCGACAAGCCCGAGGCACCCGGCACGTGTGACTGCGCGACAAAGCCTGTTCATCATCAGTCCATCGTCCTTCCCAGCCAGCGATCAAACCACGCGAACGTCATCCGCCGGGCAACGCCCGGAAACGCATGACCGCCGGGAAACGAGAACCAGCTGAACGCATCCCCGGCCCCAAGCTGTTCCAGTTTGGTGTCGATCGTCTTCTGGCTCTGACCGTAGTTCGATCCGTAATACTCCAGCGTCTCGGCATATCCGAGCCGCTCCTGACGTGCCTTGAGGGCCGATGGTAGACCGTCGAAATCGGTCCAGTTCACATACACCTCCAGTGTCTCCCGGGCTTTCGGGAAGAACCTGTGCCGGGAGAACTCGTGTTCGCTCGAAATCACCAGCAGCGCACGCGGAGCGACCATCGCCATCAGGCTGTCGAAATCGACCGGAATCTGTTTCGACGGATCATCGATACACGGTCGGAACTTCCTGATGTAGATGTATGGACCGCTGTTCGTCCTGAACCCGAAGCGTTCTTCCAGTCGCTTGCTGCTGGTGGGCGCATCGACGCCTCGTGTCCATGGACGCCAGTTGTCGCCGCCCGGCACACGAGACCATGCGTCGACGTTTCTCCACCAGTCGAGAACGCCGCCGTTGCTGACAGTCGCCGTTATCCGCTCATCAAATGCGGCGGCAAAGAGTGCGGTGTGTCCTCCCAGCGACCAGCCGGTGCAACCGATGTGTCTGGAGTCCACAAAGTCCAGCGTCTGCAGAAAATCGACGCTGCGCATGATGTCCCATGTATTCTTGCCAACAATCGACCATTCCGGGTGCTTCAGGTAGAACGCCCGCGTATCCATCACACGATGTTCCGGATCGATGCGTTCTCCGTCGGTCAGTAGGTCGATACTCAGCGTGACGAAACCGTGCCGGGCGAGCGTTCGACCATAGTCCGCACCAATCCGGGGATCGCGGGGAGGATCAACCGGCCGACGCCCCGTAAGTCCGATCACCTGGTCTTTGCCCGCCCCCCACGTCGTGCTGTGCACACACACGATCGCCGCGGTCGCTTTCTTTCGAGCTGCATCGGGAACCAGCAGCCACGCGGTCACCCGGTCGTCGGCTTCCGTCTGAAAGCTGACGTGGTACCGCGTGATCCCGTCTTTCGCTTCAATTTCCCTGATCAGCGGCTTGAGTTCGGGAACAACCTTCGGAAACTCGCCCAGCAGGTCCAGCCAACGTCGCTCGATCTCCTTCCGCCGCTCCGGCCAGGGTCTTCCGGGAAGAATCTCGGACAGATGGGTGATCCGACGCGCGTCATCGGCCGAGGCAGTTTTCCCAAGTGGCAGGCTCGCCTGGACGGCCAGCACCAGAATCGGGACGAGCAGCGAGAGTCGGTACGTTCGCTCAGTCGGTCGCATGCGGACTCCTGTCCTGGCCGGATGAATGAGGGACGTTTGCAAACGAATCGTTTGCTCACCGAACAGCCCCAGTCACATCGCCGTGCTGGCCCCATCGATCACTCCCGTGGGCATCGCCACACGTTCAGCAAGCGACTGAGGAAACACGGTACGCCGGAACAGAACGCCAGTCCAGTGCATCGAGACATCCGTCGATGCCATGCGGCGACGACGATCAGAAATCCCCCCGGCCCTTCGCGGCTAGTGCCACAGCTCGCTCAGCTGGCCCGCTTCGAGCTCGTTCGCGTAGCTAAAGTAGTAGTTGCGGTTCGGCGCGTTGTACTCCCGTGCCGCCAGCCCCCGCAGCGCTGCGATCTTCACCTTGCGGGCCAGCTCCCGGTCACCATCCTCCAGCCACTTCACGTAGTCCGCCAGCTCCAGAGCCCACTGGTAGTCTTCCTGAGCCAGGGCCGCCTGCATCTGCGCGGTCAGCTTCTCTGTCCCACCGGCCAGCCGGGCAACCTTTTGTGCTCTGACTCGTGGTCCCAGCGGATTGAGCGCAGCCGGATTCCCGTCAAACCAGCCGAGCAGACCGGCATAGATCGCCCGGACCGCGTGCGGGACCGATCCGTAGAACTCGATCAGGTACGGCTTATCCCGCAGATGCTCCGGCAGCTTGACCTCGTGTGCGAGCTGATCCGGTCCCTTGCCTTCATTCATCCCCTGGACCGTCTGGTCGTACACAACGCGGATCGCTTCGCTGTAGTCGCTCAGCATGGTCACCGCGGCCTGTTCTCCGTGAACCGGCATCGTGTGCCCGGGCACCAGGAAGTGCGGCCGGAACTCCGCCATCTTCGCCACGCTCTCGGACCAGTTCAGCACGTTGCGATACGCCGTCCCCCGAATCGCATACAGGTTCGGGAAAGCGTGATAGAAGTTGTCGCCGGCGAACAGCACCTTCTCATCGGGAAGCCAGATGAACATCGCGTCATCGGTCTCGCCCGGGGCAGGGTGGAACTCGACGTCGATTCCCGCAATCGTCGTCTTCAGCCCTTCCGCAGGAACGCGGATGTTCGGGGGGATGAATCCCTTCCCTCGATCGTGATCGTCCGTGTTGGCCGGAGCCACGCCACGATTCGTCTGCTCCGCCGGCGGCAGGTTCCGCCCGAACTGACGCACGTTCCGCTTGAATTTGATCGGCCCTGCGACGGCATTCACGCCTTCGGCAACCCCGAAGTTCTCCGTGGCATAAATGTCCGGTCGTCGGTCTCCCGCAAACGCCGTCGCGCCACCAATGTGATCGCCGTGACTGTGCGTGTAGATGATCGCCCTGACCGGTTTGTCGCTGTACTCCCGCAACGCCTTGTAGGCCCTGGCGGCACTGCTGGGGCCCAGGAGCGTGTCGACAATGATCACCCCATCGGTCCCGACGATCATCGATGTGTTGGCACCGTGGAAACCAACCGCCGTGTAGACGTTGTCGGTCACCTGGACGACCTGCCGCTCGAACTGCTGCGTCTGGGAGGCGAGCATCCTCGACGCGACCTCCGGTTCGACCTGCGTTTCACCGCCGGCAGCGGCGTCAGCGAGTGCCAGAACAAACAGCAGCCAAACAGTCCCTGGCCTTGCGCGCGTCTTCCGATCCTCTTTCTCGTTGGCGTCGCGCTCGCCTCAACCGGACCGGACACAGCCCCGGAAACAGCAAGAACGATCGCGGGCTGCCGCCTCTCGACGACACAGACGGGGAGTCGACCGGCCCGACGACTTCAGTGTACGCTACACACACAAGCCGTCAACCTGCGTGTTGGCAGACCACGATGAACACCATGCGTCAGACGGTCGACAACCTGATCGCGATGCCAGCGAACTCAGGCAGACAGGCTTGCGCGTCTTCGAAGACGGGCGAGCCAGAGCGGTTGTCGGCGGGAACGCCACTCAGCGAATGCCCGCACTTTCGATTTCGTCGAGTGCCCGGCAGGCCTCGTTGAGACTGCCGCCGGCGAGTCGCTTGCGCCACGACGCAGCCGACTCCGAATCGGACCTCAGAGCCCGCCAGTACAACCCCACAGACACGATCACGCCGACCACACCGATCACGAGTGAGGGAACCAGGGCATTCCGATACAGGACGACGGCCTCCGCCCCGGCGGCCACAGCGACAGGAATCCACATCAGCCACCACGAGAATCCAATGACCGGGCCCGAAAGAAGCAGGAGCGACCGCACGCCATCCAGCCTGCCGCGCACCTCGTCGACCGGTTCAGAAAAGTCGATCTGCTGGATTCGCACACACACGATAACCCCCGCGATCACCAGAAACAGGCCGTAGATATGCACAATGAGCCCGCTGATGAGTCGATGGGGAATCTGCGTGCTCCCGGCCCAGCATGAGGCACCGAGCGCAACCAGTGCCCCTCCAATCACGATCTGCACGGCATGCCAGAGAAAGAGCGGTCGCAGCGCCGACTCGACACGCTCCATCAACTGACGACGCGTCAGAACAAGCCGCCCCGCCAGCTCCTGCTGTTCCAGACTCGTCTGCCTGGCGGCTCCGGTCCTCTCAGGCGGCTTCTCCGGAACGACCGTCGGTTCGTATGCCGGATTCGTCGTCGACGCAATCGACTGCACGTCCGACTTGATCTGGCTCGCCTGCTGATAGCGGCGTTGCGGTTCCTTCTCGAGTGTGCGAAGCACGACCTCGTCGAGACGCACGTCGATCTTCACTTTCGCCGATGGCACCTCAAAGCGACCGATCGGCAGCTCTCCGGTCAGCATCTCGTAGAACACGACTCCCAGCGAGTAGATGTCGGCTCGATGGTCGACGCGGTGGGTCGACTCCAGCTGCTCCGGAGCCATGTACCGCGGCGTCCCCATGACCTGGTGTGTCCCGGTCAACGTCTGCGGTTGCTCTTCAGCCCCCATGATCCGCGCCAGCCCGAAGTCGGCGATCTTCACCGAACCATCCGCGGCCATCAGGATGTTTTCCGGTTTGATATCGCGATGGATCACCCCCTTGTCGTGTGCGTACTGCAGGGCATCGCACAGATGCGGAACGATGGCGAGGGCGTGTTCGGGGGCCAGCTGGCGGGCTTCCACAATGTCGCGCAGTGTCGAACCTTCGACGTACTCCATCAGAAAGTAGCACGTATCCTCGACGGTTCCGAATTCGTAGACGGAAACGATGTTCGGGTGATTCAGCCTGGCCAGGGTGCGGGCTTCCCGCGTGAACCGCAGCGCGAACTTCATGTCGTGGCCGAATTCTTCCGGCAGGATCTTCAACGCGACCACGCGGTCGAGCCCCTCCTGCCGGGCCTTGTAGACCGCCCCCATGCCTCCCGCGCCGATCAGCTCGATGATCTGCAATCCGGGGAACAGTTCGGCCAGCCGTCCGACCGTTGGCGGCTCGAATCCCGCTGCCCGCTTGCCCCCCTCGCCAAACGCATCGTTGACGACATCTACGTCGTCCGGAAAGCGGTCCAGGTACTCCTGCTGAGTCGGCGTCTCTCCGCGACGTCGCCGGTAATCGACATCCAGAACGATCAGTTCCGCCAGCAGCGCATCCCGTTCGCTCGACGCCAGTTCATCCGGGAGAACCGATTCGATGGCCGGCGGGTCACCTGTCTGCCATTGCCTCTCAAAGTCGGCACACAGGTCGTCAATCCGCTCCAGAACCGCGATCGGGACTTTCTTCTGTCGCATCGTCATGGTGTTCGAGCAACTCCTGCTGACATTTCTCTCGAATCAGGTGCAGACGCCGTTCGATCGTCCGCTCGGAGCATCCCAAACGCTCGGCAATTTCCGCGTTCGAGTACCCCTCTAACCTGGCACCCGCTATTTCTCTCAGCTGCCCGACACCCAGATGAGAAAAAAGTCGCTCGACGGCTTCCTGCATCATCAGCACCATCTCGGGGGATGGCTCGTCGCCGATCACCTCGATCATGCTGTCGCCGTCATTCGCCTGGTCGAGAGGCTGAACCTGTATGCGGCCTCCCCGGCGCTGCCGCCGGTCGTGCCTCCGCTTGTCGATGACCTTCCTCGAGGCCATTCGCAGCAGCAGCTGCCAGAGATCGTCCCGGTCCGACAGATCCGGGAACCGCCCCTTCGCCGCCGCGTCGTAAAAGCTGTCGAACACACTCAGAACGATGTCTTCGTCGTCCGAGACCGCCCGGTTCTGCCCACGCAGACGACCACGAATCGCACGCACGAGCCGGTCGAAGTAGCGCTGCCAGATGCGATTCGCAGCGGCGGAATCGCCAGCCTTCACCAGATCAATCCAGTGGGTGACGTCTGTACTCTTCGACATTGAGGGGGGCCGACAGAACGAGGAGAAGCCCGTCATGCAGTTCGTGCCGCCCGATGATATCACCTTTGGCGTGAGCGTGTCGCGCGGCCGACCGGCGTTCGCGTGAACTTTCTGCAACTTCACGCTGCACGCCGGGACACGGCCATCGACCGGACTTCCGACGACAGACACAAGACGACAGACACAAACAGAGCCCACCGCCTGAGGTGACGATGGGCTCTTTCGATCGATGAATACCGTCAGACCGGCTGCGGGAGCCAGACCGGCTGCGAAAGCAGTCAGTCCTCTTGGGTCGTGCTCTCGTCCGGCTCCTGGTATTCCAGCAGGAACGTCCGCCGCTGCTCGAAGAACGACTGCAGCGAACGCCCGTCATCGCTGGACGCCTCCAGCCCCGTCGACTGCCGGAACGCCTCGAGCGTCTCCAGTTTGCGGGTGTCGGCAACGACTTCCGGTTCAATCAGCTTCGCATGCTGTTCAACGATCGGACCGATACGGTCCCAGTCCAGGGACTCTTCGGCAATCTCCCGGACGTACTGAAGGTACTTCGCACGCAGCTCGGGCACGGCCAGCAGTCGGCTCCGCAGCGGCATCCGCGGATTGTCGATCGACACCAGCGGATCGAGATCGACTCCACCATGTCCCGGTCCGCCGGGACCACCGAATCCGCCAGGGCCACGCCCCGGGCCACCACCTGGACCGCCAAACCGTCCACGTCCGCGATCCCCCCGGGCCTGACGATCATCCGGTCCTTCGCCGGGCCGCGAGAACCGTTCCCGCCCTCCGCCACGCCGGGACCGATCGTCCGGTCCGCCCCGTCCGAACCGCTCGCGATCGAAGCCTTCAGGCGGCGGTCCGAATCCACCCGGTCCGAATCCACCCGGTCCGAAACCGCCCGGCCCACCCGGGGGACCGCCGGGACCACGGCGACCGCCCGGACCACCGGGGCCGCCGCGTCCGCTCTGAAAGGCCTCGTTCATGTCGTGCGGGATGATGTGGAACTGTCCCTCACGATCCAGAAAGATGCTGTAGTCGCTGGCCCGGGTCCAGTACCCATCGCTGTTCACGAGCACCACATCCAGTGCCAGGAACCGCAGCGTTCCATCGATGTCCAGCATCGGTTCGAGTTCCCGCTCAAGCTGGTCAAGCGGCGTCTCATTGAGCGTCCGACAGAGCCGCACCAGCTTCGCCCACGCTTTCTTGCCGTCATTCGACTTCATGTCGAAACGCTGCTTGTACTCGTCGAGGTCATCTCCCAGGTACCGCAGTCCACCGTCGGCACCGGGGTTGCCGCTCACCTTCCAGCGCGTCCCTTTCGTCGATTCGAAGTGCTCGGCGAGGAAGTCCTTGTTGAACTGCTGGACGTTGACGTACACCCCCCAGCTCTCGCCGTTGATCACGACGTGCACGTGATTCGCCTTCGGCACCGGGATGTACTGGCTGGCAATGTGCGAATACAGGACAGTGCTCATGAACGACGGATCGCCCGCACTGTTGAGCAGGTTGAGCGTCTTGTACCCCTGCAGCCGCTGGTCCGGATCCGCCAGATCGACCGAGACATTGAAGGACCGCTTGTACCCCGTGGGAACCATCCCGTAGGACGACATCCCCCGAAACCGCATGCCGACGTTCTCGTACGTCTTTCCGTCGACAATCATCCTCGCCGGCACATCGACGTCGGTGCCGTGAAAGTCCTCCAGCTCCTTCTCCCAATCTTCATTTTCGAACTCGAAAAAAAGAGTCCTGAGCACAGTCGGATCGTACAGATCGGCATCGGGGTACTGCGGCACATCGTCCGGCGAGAGGCGGCGTCCCGGGTCGGCCGGTTCGCGATTCCCGCGACCGCGCCGTCCGCCGGGAGGACCAAATCCGCCACGACGTTCTCCGGACGACTGCGCCGCCTCACGCGCTTTGGCACGTTCCTCACGATTCAGCCAGCCGTTCTCGTCCTCATCGAACTCCTTGACGAGTTTCAGGTCTTCGCGTGGGCCACCAGGTCCGCCCGGGCCAAAGCCGCCGGGTCCTCCGGGTGGAAAGCCCCCCCGGCCGCGCGGCCCGAATTCCCCAGGTGGAAAGCCCCCCGGTCCTTCGGGACGCTCGCCTCCCCGCTCTCTCTCCGGTCCCTGCGGGGGCTGCGCCACAGCCGCCACCCCCACAGAAACCAGAACCATCGCCAGTGCCATCCGAAACGTGGTTCGTGTCATGTTCGTTCTCAGGTGTTGAGTAGTGAGCAGTGCCTGCATGACCAGCCGTCACTGGCCGGCCTGGTCTGACTCCGGAACGGACGTCCAGATCGTCAGCGTCGCCTTGTTTTGCAGAAAGTCGATCGTCTTCAGCTCGGCTTTCACCACGTCGAGCCCCGTCCGTTGCCGCAGATCCGTCAGCAACGCCTCGCGATAGTCCTCGCCCAGCCATTCGAGCCGATCGTATTCGACCGTGTAGCGGGGAAGTTTCGGCTCCCCGTTGTCCTTCTTCTTGCCGTTCTTCTTCCCGTTGCCGTTCGCGCCGCCGTTGCCGTTGCCATTCCGCGGCTCGCGGCCCACGATCCGCTCCTTGAGCATCGTGGCCACGAAGATCAGGGAGTTGACGAGGGCGATCTCGGCGTAGCTGGTCTTCCGGTTTGACAGCGAGTTGATGACACCCAGCCCGATCACGATGAACAGGTACGTCATCTCCTTCACACGGATCGCGTCCGTGCGGTAGCGGAGCACCCCGAAGACGGCGAACAGCCCCAGTGCCAGCCCCAGATCCAGCTCGAGTTTCTTCATCGTGAAGCAGATGAAGAACACGATCACGTTCAGCATCACCGCCGTGAACGCAAACTCTCGTTCCCGCTGGCTGGGATAGATGGCGAACACGACGATCAGCGACAGAAAGAACAGGTCGATCGAGAAGCGAACTGCCAGCTTGAAGATGTCGTCGTCGAAAAGAGGGACTTCAAGAAATTCCATCGTCGAAAATGCTTCCACTGTCGCCGCCAGTCCGGACCGACCGGAACGGCCGATCAATCTCGTCAATCAGGATAGGGTGGATGCGGCCCCGTATGCCGTCGTCCAGCAGCGAGCCTTACCACCAGCCACACAGGGAAAAGAACACGCCCCGCACGCGCGACGCCACGGACCGAAGCTACTCCCCGACACAGTACAGGGTCTGGTCGCTGCGGAGGTACAGCTTGCCGTCGCTGACGGCAGGCGATGCGTTGAAGTCCGTGTCGTCGCCGGCGAACCGGTTGCGGGCAATCGGCTCGAACGTGTCCCCGGGCGGATAGACGATCGTCCCGTCACGCCGGGTCACCACGTAGATCCTGCCTCCGATCAACACCGGCGACGCATAGACCGGACGGCCGCCCCCCAGATCACCAACACGTTCGCGATAGATCAGCTCGCCGTCGGCCGCCGACGTGCAGTACGCAACGCCTCGATCATCGATCCAGTAGAAACGTCCCTCATGCAGCAGCGGCGTGGCAACATAGGAACTGGAACGGCTGGTCCACAGAACGTTTGCATCCGAGACGTCCCCCTTGCCGCCGGCCTGGATCGCCACACTCCCCGACGACCGGAACCCGCCGAAGCTGTACACCGTCTCACCGTCGACAACGACCGAAGGACAGACGTTGCCGGCCAGCGGCGACTCGGCATACCACCGCAGCTTCCCGTTCTCCGGATTCAGCCCCCACACCTCGCCCGGCACGCTGATGACCAGCTCGTCGTCACCACCGTCGATCGAGACAATTCGCGGCGTGCCGTAGGTCAGTTCGAGCATGTCGGCATCGGTCCGCCACACTTCCTTACCCGTCGCCTTGTCGAGAGCGAAGATCGCCCGGGCTTCCTCAGCCGCATTGACGATCACCTTGTCGCCGTGCAGCACCAGACTGGCCGCCGAGCCCCATTCCCGGTTGCTGCTCCCCTTGCCGACGTCCACGCTCCAGCGTTTCTCGCCGTCCAGCGACAGGGAGTGAACACCTCCCTTGCCCAGAAAGACGTACAGGTTCTCTCCATCCGTGACCGGCGTGTTGCTCGCATAGCCGTGTTCTGTGATGTAGCCCTGATACGGGTCTTCGCGGTAGTCGACCGGAAAGTCTACGGACCAGAGGGATTCTCCCGTCGTCCGGTCAAAGCAGAGGACGTGCCGCACCGGAGAGTTCCCGCCGACGTAACAGGTCACGACCACGCGATCGCCGACGATGACCGGGCTGGACGACCCCGATCCGGGCAGATCGACCTTCCAGAGAAGATTCTCCGTTTCGCTCCAGGTCACCGGCACCGATTCGTCAGACCGGGCCGCGCCACCCGGGCCCAGAAACCCGGGCCAGTCACCAGCGGACGCGACAAGGCTGCAGAACAGGAACGGGACGACGGCGAGAAATTGCGGTTTCATGCGAGTCTGACGACGATGCGGGTTCGAACGGGAGGCGTCGCATCTCGACCGCGGCGCCGATCTCTGGCCCTCTACAGGCTTAGAACGCAGACACTCGCGGGAAACCTACAGGTCTAAACCATTTTCCCTGCAGCTGGGCGGCGAGAGCAGACATGCGTGCGTACCCCGATGGCAGGTGACCTGGCATCGTGACGCTCATCTCCGCACACGTCGCCCCCACCAGCCGTGGTCACTGACGACCTTCGCGAAAACGCCTTCGTCATCTTCCACGAACCGCAGACGCATCCCGTCTGGGAAGATAAAGCACGAATTCGCCGACTCCGGATGCAGCCGCACCCTGTTGCCACTATCACGCAACCGTGCTGAGATCTGGCCACCCTCCCGTACGACGACGAGCGTCCACTCGTCGGACTGAGAACGGGATACCCGATAGCGGCCGACGAACCGTTCCAGTTCGTCATCAGACAGAGTCACAGCGCGTCTCGTTTCGGGAACGTAATCGTAGTCGGCCCACTCGTACTCGCGGGCGATCGACCAGAGGATCTCGCGCACAAGTCTCCACCCCCGGGCTCCGTTCGTCATGACCACAGCCCCCCGGCCGCAATCCACGTATCCCTGAATTTCGCACTGATAGCCGGGATTCATGCCGGTGTGAAAGATCCGAACCGGCGGGCTTCCGATCAATCCGACGCCCAGTCCCCGGGACGGAGGCGGGGTTTCCGGGATCGCTTCCATCATCGCAATGGCCCGCGCATCGCGTTCGTCATGCGCTCCCTGGACCGACAGCATGTCGACGACCGTATCACGAGCGAGAATCGAGCCCGGCACGCCGGCTTTCGCGGCCTGCACCGCGATCAGGAACCGCGCCAGGTCGGAAGGAGTGGTCCACAAGCCGGCAGCGCTCGTCACTGCAAAGCGACGCCACCTGTGTGGCAGACTCTCGCCATCGAGGCCATGACCGACAGCAGCCCGATTCAACCGCTCGGGCGTAATGGCCTGATCAAACGAACTGCTCGTCATCTCGAGCGGATCGAAAACCAGTTCCCGTGCCAGGGACGGAAACCGCTTGCCCGACACGTCTTCCATCAGCAGTTGCAACACGCCGTAACCACCGCCGGAGTACTGGAACCGCGTGTCCGGCACAGCTCCGACGCGAATCGGCGCTGGCGTCCACTCTCCTGTCTCCAGGACTTCACTCAATGCCGGCAGCGGGTCGTCCCAGCCGCTTCCACGAAATCCGGCCCGATCGGTCAGCCCGGCACGATGGCTCAGGATCAGGCGGGGAGTGACCTTTCGTTTCGCGGTATGCCTGTTCGCCGGCAGCTCCCACGTCCGCAGCCGCCGATTGACGTCCTCATCCAGATCAACTTCTCCCCGCTCGGCCAGCCGCAACACAACCACAGCGGCAATCGACTTGCTGACCGAGGCCGCCTGAAACTGCGTCTCTGCAGTAACGGGATCTGCCGTCCCCGCCTCACGAACGCCGTAGCCGTAGGCCCACGCGATCTCGCCGTTGTCGATGACGGCGATGCTCACACCGGGCACCTGATAGGCACGCATCCGCTCACGCAGACCGAACGTCGCTGCAGGTTGACCTTCGATCACGATCGCCGGCCGCAGTCCCTCGATGACGCGTTGAATCCGGTCATCGTCGGCCGCTGAACAGAGTTCACAGCCCAGTACACACGCGATGCTCAACAGACTCAGTTGAACGCCGGATCGGCCCGATGCAACGCTCCCCATACGAGTCTTCAGGTTGTTATTCGGGTGAGTCATGCCAGATCCTGTCGCATCGACCGCAGTCGCGTAGGGGGCGCGGGTTCCGGCAGGCACAGGACAGCAGGAATCCGCAACCACACCCGCCGAACGAAACCGGAATCACGCCCCCCACTACGTGGACACATCCAGCGGTGATGGAAGATTCGCGGGGCGGTTCGATCTGCGCCGTTCCACGCACACCACTCTACCTCCCGGAAGCCCTGTTCAGCGCCACCGCCGCCCGGATGAGTTCTCCGAGTGCGGCTTCGTCGATCTCATCCCCTTCGTGCAGATCAATGGCCCGCCGGGTGTTCCCCTCGAGACTGGCGTTGAACAGCCCGGACGGATCGTCCAGCGATGCCCCTTTGGCAAACGTCATCTTGACGGTCGTTTTGTACGTCTCGCCGGTGCAGAGGATGCCGGCATGTGACCAGACCGGCACTCCCCGCCACTTCCATTCTTCGACGACGTCCGGATCGGCCTGTCTCACGATCGCCCGAATCCGCTCCAGCATCGCCCCGCGCCAGTCGCCCAGCTCGCGGATTCGCTCGTCAATCCGCGCCGAGGCATCCCCGACCGCCTGCGTTTTGCCCGCCTTCTTCTTCATGCTCGTGACCCCGCTCTCTTTGCACCCGTCCCCGGGCGAAGTCGGCTTCCGTCAGCAGTACCGAACACCGTGGCAACAGGACACCGTGATCGGGAACGTTTCGGAGAACCACGACGTGACTGCCGGGACCGCGAACGCGCTCCCGCCACGCCTCCCGAACGACACGATCATCCGATTCCCGGTCCGTTCCTGCCTGCACGCCAATGACACGTTAACGTGAGCAGGATACCATGCAGAGCAGTCCGGGTTCTGCCTGGAACCTGGTAGGCCGTTACAGTCTGAGTCCATGCGGAGCCCATACCATGGCTGACACCATCGAAATCGTTTCCTCCGGATCGCTGCTGCACGTCAAAGTGAGCGGCAAGCTGACCGCCGACGGATACCGCGAATTCGCTCCGATTGTCGATCAGCTGATCCAGGAACACGGGAAGGTCCGGATCCTGTTCGAAATGCACGACTTCCACGGCTGGACCGCTGGCGCCCTGTGGGAAGACATCAAGTTCGACTACAAGCACTGGAAAGACATCGAACGCCTGGCGATCGTCGGCGAGTCGAAGTGGGAAGAGGGAATGGCGAAGTTCTGCAAGCCGTTCACCGGCGCGACCATCAAGTACTTCGAACACGAACAACTCGATGACGCCCGCGAGTGGGTTGCCGCAGACTGAGACGGTACTCCACTGCCACTGGATTTCAACCTTTGCCGGTCGGATTCTGCGCGCCGACCGTTCCCACCGGAGTGACGCGTCCATGGGCCTGCACGAAAAGAACCTCATCCGGGACGTCATTGACGATGATGTCTACGCCTCCTCGGACCTGACGGTCTCGATGCCGAAGTACCGGTTCCCCAAGGAGGAACACGAGCCCCGGCACGCGTATTCGGTCGTGCACGACGAGTTGATGCTTGACGGGAACTCGCGGCAGAATCTGGCCACCTTCTGCCAGACCTGGGTCGAGCCGGAAGTCCATCGCCTGATGGACGAGTGCATCGACAAGAACATGGTCGACAAGGACGAGTACCCGCAGACGGCCGAAATCGAGAGCCGCTGCGTCCACATGCTCGCCGACCTGTGGAACGCCCCCGACGAGAAGAACTCGATCGGATGCTCCACGACCGGCTCCAGCGAAGCCGCCATGCTCGGCGGCATGGCCATGAAGCGTCGCTGGGAAGCGCAGCGCAAGGCCGCCGGCAAACCGATCGACCGCCCCAACCTGATCACCGGCCCGGTCCAGATCTGCTGGCACAAGTTCACCCGCTACTGGGACATCGAGCACCGCGAGATTCCCATGGAGCCGGGCCGCCTGATCATGACGCCCGAAGAGGTGCTCAGCCGCTGCGACGAAAACACGATCGGCGTCGTCCCCACACTCGGCGTCACCTTCACCTGCCAGTACGAACCGGTCCAGGCCGTGGCCCAGGCACTCGACCAGCTGGAGCAGGAAACAGGTCTGGACATCCCGATCCATGTCGACGGAGCCAGCGGCGGATTCCTCGCCCCCTTCTGCGCCCCCGACCTGACCTGGGACTTCCGGCTCCCCCGTGTCAAATCGATCAATGCCTCCGGACACAAGTTCGGACTCGCGCCGCTGGGCGTCGGCTGGGTCATCTGGCGCGATGCCGAAGACCTCCCCGATGACCTCGTCTTCTGGGTGAACTACCTGGGCGGAAACATGCGGGACACCGCGCTCAACTTCTCCCGTCCCGGCGGTCAGGTCGTCTGCCAGTACTACAACTTCCTCCGACTCGGGCGCGAAGGTTACCGCAGGATTCACGAGGCCTGTTACGAGACGGCACGGTATCTTGCTGACGAGATCGGCAAGCTTGGCCCGTTCGAGGTCATCTACGGCGGCGATATGGGTGGCGGCATCCCGGCCCTCTGCTGGAAGATCCGCGACGGCGAGAAACCCGGCTTCACCCTCTACGACCTGGCCGACCGCCTGCGGACCCGTGGCTGGCAGGTTCCCGCATACTCGCTTCCCGCCAACTGCCAGGACCTGGCCATCCAGCGGATTCTCGTCCGCCACGGCGTCAGCCGCGACCTCGCCACACTGCTGGTGGACGATATGAAGCGAGCAATCGAACACTTCGGGAACCATCCGATTCAGACACACATGTCCGAATCGGAAGCCTCCGGGTTCCACCATTGATGTTCGAGCGGGGGACGCATCGAATCAGGCCGCCGACGTCCTCGGCGGGAAGACCTGACCGAACGATCGTCCCACGCTCAAGCGTCGACCTCACCCCACCTCCGGGATCCCCGCGTCATCCGCCGGACGCGGGCCGGGGGCCGGCCAGTCGAATCGGCGCTCCGTCTCGCTGATCGGCACGTCGTTGATGCTCGCCTCGCGCCGACGCATCAGGCCGTCATCGTCGAACTCCCACAGTTCGTTCCCGTACGCGCGGAACCACTCTCCCGCGCTGTTGCGGTACTCATACTGAAACCGGACCGCGATCCGGTTGTCCGTGAAACTCCAGAGCGCCTTGGTCAGCCGGTAGTCCCGTTCCTTCTCCCACTTCCGGGACAGAAACGCCTGGATCTCCTTCCGGCCACGCACGAACTCGCTCCGGTTCCGCCACTCCGAGTCTTCCGAATAGGCCAGTGAAACCCGCACGGGGTCCCGGCTGTTCCAGGCGTCTTCGGCGGCACGAACCTTGGCGGCGGCAGTTTCTGCGGTGAACGGCGGACGGATGTCGGTCGGCGAAGGCATCAGGTCTCTCCCTTCAAAACTCGTACTGAGATTCACGGATCCACGTCGACAGCAGTGTCCCGGACCGGAGCAGGGGAGCCCCCGGCTTCACCGTAGGCTCCTCCACTCACCCCGGGATCGAACGGCCCGCAACAGAACAGACAGGTCTGTATTACTCAGCCAAATAAGCAACCGGACCAGGTCAGCGGCTCACCCGGCGGTCGAGAAAGTCACGCATCAGCCCGGCAATCACAGCACCATCCTCCTCGAGTGCAAAGTGCCCCGTGTCGAGCAGATGGAACTCCACCTCCTTCAGATCCCGCCGGTACGGATGCGCCCCCGCTGCCGGGAAAATCGCATCGTTCTTGCCCCACACAATCAGCGTCGGCGGCTGATGCGTCCGCAGGTACTCCTGCCACTGCGGATAATGTCGCGGATTGCTGCCGTAGCTGTAGAACAACGCCAGCTGAATCTCCTGGTTGCCCGGTCGATCAAGCCGCGGCTGCACATGCCCCCACGTATCCGGGCTGATTGCTTCGACATTGCGAACCCCATGCGTGTACTGCCACTTCGTCGCCTCGAGCGTCAGCAGTCCACGAAGCTGCTCCTTCCGCTCGGTCGTCGGATCCTTCCAGTACTCCTTGATCGGCGTCCAGAACTCGTTGTCGAGCCCTTCGTCGTAGGCATTTCCGTTCTGCACGACCAGGGCCTGCACCCGCTCCGGATGCTTTACCGCCAGGCGGAAACCGACCGGCGCCCCGTAGTCCATGACATACAGCGAGTACGTCTTCAGGCCGACCGCCTCGGTAAACCGGTCCACCACCCGGGCGAGGTTGTCGAAGGTGTACTCGAACTCATCGACCGGCGGTGCCGAGCTGTTCCCGAAGCCGGGATAGTCCGGTGCCACGACGTGATAGCGGTCGGCCAGGGCAGGAATGAGATTGCGAAACATGTGTGACGACGTGGGGAATCCGTGAAGCAGCAGCACGGTCGGTGCGTCGCGCGACCCCGCTTCACGATAGAAGATGTCCACTCCGTCGATCGTGACGGTCCGATGCAGCACCTGTCGCTGCAGGGCAGGGCTCTCACCGGCATTGGCGACCGGGGCAGCCAGTCCCATGACGGCGACACAGGCGAGTACGGTTCCCAGGGTTCTTGGCGTGGTCATGACGTTCTCCAGGACAACAGGTTTCAGGAAAGTGACGTTCAAACGGGACTACTCGAGTTCGCTCAGCTGCCGGACCGCTTCTTCAGTGCTCCAGAGATCACTGGCCAGAAAACGGAAGTTGGTGATCGCCGCGTCGTAGCCGTCATATCCCGGGATCTGCGCCGCGGCGGTCGCGTCGCCCACCACGGCGACTTCGAACCCCTGCTCCAGCAGTTCCCGCAGATGCGACTCGACGCACAGGTTGGCCGACATTCCGGCGAGGATCACCTGCTCGATGCCGCGTTTGCGCAGCTGCAGCACCAGGTCGTTCGACTGCGGGCCATAGACCTTGTGCGGACTGCAGACGACAGCCTGTCCGTCCTCGATGAACGGCTTGTACTGCTCCAGCCAGTCCGCTCCCGAACCGGCAAGGCCCGACGTTTCGAGCGGTCCGGGGCGGTCGAACATCCGGATGTCATGCATCAGCCGTTCGAGCGCGCCCTCGAACTTCCAGCGGTGGTCGTGCGGATAGTAGTAGTGAGGACTGACGAACAACGGGACCTCGCGCTCCTGCGCCAGAGCAAAGAGCTGTCCGATGTTCTCCACGGTGCGATTCTCCGTGACGTTCTCTCCGACCACACCCCAGGTGACACCTTCGGGACTGAGGAAGTCGTTCTGCGGGTCGGTGACGACAATGCCGACGCGCCCCCTGCGGAGCCGAAGCCCCGGTCGGGGGACACCGGCGTCCGGTTTTCGGCCGCGGCCGTAGACGATCGTGGGCTGTGTGCTTTCCGGGCTGTCGTGAGACATGGATCACGCTCCAGACGAAGATTATCGGGTCAAGGAAACAGCAATACAGACAGGTCTGTCCACTCCGGTCGCAAAAAAAACAGACGGGTCGCCCCGCCCTGATGTTCACTTCCGCCTGGCCCGCGACACCAATGCCACAGCCGCGTCCCGGGCAATGCCTGCCGCCTCGGGCGACTGTTCCATCACGGCCGCGACAATGGCTCCCTCTACCAGCAGGGCGACGGCCGGTGCCGCAGCAGCGGCTTTCCTGCCGGCGGTCTCCTGGATGATCTCCTGCAGCATTCCGTGAAACCGCCGCTTGTGCTGCGTCGAAAACTGCGAGCCGGGATGCTCGAAATCTGCCAGTTCGATCGACGCATTGATGAAAGCACAGCCGCGATAGCCGGCACTCTCGAACCACTCCTTCAGCACCGCGAAGAAGGCGTCCAGACGGTTCGCCCCCGCTGCCACGTGCCGCTCGATCCCCTCCTCGAACATCCGGTCGATCTTCTCTTCGCGATACTGCAGGACCGCCAGAATCAGATCGTCCTTCGAGGCAAAATGGTTGTAGAGCGTCATCTTGGCGACGCCCGCTTCGGCAATGATCCGGTCGATGCCGACCGCACGGACTCCATCGGCATAGAAAAGTCGCTCGGCGGTTTCGAGGATCCGCTGCCGGGCGTTCGATCTTCTGGTCGTCGTTGGGCTCATGCCCGTAATATACAGACCTGTCTGTTCTTGTCAAGCGCTCTCTTCGCCATCGGACAATCGCTCCCCTGGACCGGCCATCTCCCCGGACTGCTTCACGAAACCGAACAGCACTCCCACAGCAAAACCGACCAGAATCGGCACGATAAACCAGACCAGATTCCAACCCACAACTCCCGGAAGGACCGTGCCGATCGAAACACCCACCAGCGCTCCCGACAGTCCGTATCCGACCGGCTGCGTCAGACCGATCTGCAGGTAGCGATCGCCGATCCATACAAGCAGACGTGCCGCCACAACACCCAGGATCGCCCCGGCGAGCATGCAGGCCCCCAGCACCGACTCATCGGCGCCGCGGGGCGCGATGAAGACACCGGCAAACAGCCCCACGATCGCCCCCGCCACGTACGTCATTCCCATCATCGGGTGATCCGCCGAGTACCCCGGTCGCGTCCCGCGAACCCGTTCCGCCAGTGCCGCGTGCAGCTCCTGATATCCTTCACCGGTCGACGGGATCTCGGCTCGCCCGCGGGGAGTGACGATCGTCAGCGTCGTACTTCGTCGGTTGCGGAACAGATGCACTCCATTCAGTTCATCCACCCGACAACTGAACCAGGCATCGGCCGACGTCAGAAATCCACGCGGAACATGACAGTTCCGGAAGTGGATCGTGCCGGTCTCCCGATCAAGAATCACCTCCACGGTCTTCAGGATGCTCCGCCCCAGGTAGACAACGGCACCAGGACCGACATCCGGACGGTCCGGCACCGGCAGCGACCGCTCCAGTTCGAGGGCTTCCCCGGTCAGCGGTTTCCAGAACAGACTCAGACAGGCGACCGCCGCACCAGCCAGGCCGAAAACGACCAGCAGCACGCCCTCGACAAAATCAGGGCTGCCCGGCTTGCGTGGCATGACGAAGGCGGCAACGGCTGCCACAAACATCAGGCCCCCCAGCACCAGAACCACGACACGATTCAGCAGTGGAAACGTACTGCCATGGCGGGTCATCGAGAGACACCTGCACACATCGGCGAGGGAGCGGGAAACCGGCGTTCGGCACGAAACAAGTCTACCCGTTCACGGCAGCCGATTCACCAGCCACTCACTCGCGCAGCCCTTGAGCAGGAACCGGCGAGCGATCAAGCTGCATCTCTCGACCCGGACTCTCTCCCACCGCACACAAACCGACCGGACCGGAAGTGCCCCATCTCATGCAACACGCTGTCACTGCCTTCGTCCTGCTGCTGATCGCCAGCACCACAGCCCGAGCCGAGCCGGTCCGTGTTCTCGTCTGGGACGAACGCCAGCCGCGGCAGGCCGAGGCGTACGAGAGCTTCCTCGGCAACGAAATTGTCGCCAGGCTGCAGGCGTCGACAGAAGATCTCGAGTTCCGCTCGGTGACAATCGACGATCCGGCCCAGGGCCTCTCGCCACAGAACCTCGAGTGGGCCGACGTCATCATCTGGTGGGGACACGTCCGACAGGCCGAGGTCACGCAGGACAACGCCCGCCGCATCCTCGACCGCATCGTCGCCGGCGAACTCGATCTGATCGCACTCCACTCCGCCCACTGGGCCCGACCGTTCACCGCCGCGATGCACTGGCGGAGCGTCGAACAGGGTCGCCGGCACTTCGAGGCACTCGCGGACGGAAAGGAGCTGACCATCGAAACGGTCGCACCGCCACGCGAGTTCACGGTTCCGATTCATGGCAGCGTCGTGACGCCGGCGTTCTTCGGCTACCGCAAGAGTCGCAACACCTACCACGGGATCATTCACCTGCCGTGGTGCTGCTTTCCCGACTATCGCGCCGACGGCGCGTCGGCCACGATCGGCGTCGTCACTCCCGGCCACCCGATTGCCGCCGGTCTTCCGGAAACGTTCACCATTCCCCGAACGGAGATGTACAACGAGCCGTTCCACGTTCCGGAGCCGGACGCGGTGATCTTCGAGGAGACCTGGGAAACGGGTGAACGGTTCCGCAGCGGGATGGTCTGGACGATCGGCGCCGGGCGTGTCTTCTACTTCCGCCCCGGACACGAAACGTATCCGGTCTACAAGCAGCCAGAGATTCTGAAGGTTCTCGGGAACGCCTGCCGCTGGCTCGGTGCCGACGACTCACAGTAACTGCCACGTCTGCTCGTCCGGCCTACTCCACGCCAGTGTAGACGATCCCGAACAGCCGGTTCGCCAGCTCATTCGAATACGGAATGTGCTGCCGGACAAGGATCTGGTACATCCGCTTCTCGGGAACCAGCCGGAACTCGGTGCTGGCATAGCCGCCCCAGCCGTACTGCGGAACCATCCGCCGGCTCTCCCCCGTGCCGATCGCGGCATCGCTGATGGAGAAACCGAGTCCGAAGCGGAAGTCTCCCGCGGCCTTCTGAAGCTGGTCGGTAAACATCATCCGGACGGTCTGTTCCTTCAGGATTCGCCGCCCGTTGAACTCCCCACCGTCGACCAGCATCTGGCAGAAGTTTCCGTAGTCCCGGATCGTCGACACCAGTCCGCCTCCTCCCGAGACGAACTCGAATCCGTCGACAAACGGACTCGCCTCCGCCTTGTCCAGCACGGCCAGTTTTCCATCCCGCGTCGTGTGACAACTGGCGAACCGGTCGCGTTTCTCATCCGGCACCGCGAACCCGGTATCCACCATGTCCAGCGGTGTCAGGACAGCCTCCTGCATGTAGTCTGCAAACGGCTGGCCCGACCAGACCTCGATCAGCCGTCCCAGCAGATCGGTGTTGAATCCGTACGTGAACCGTTCGCCGGGATGATGCTCGGCGGGAATCCGCGCGAGCGCCTCGGCAGCCTCCGCGATCGTCATCCCGGGAGGCAACATGCCGGCCGGTGGACGGTAGCGCATCTGCTCGCGCTCGTAATACTCGGCAGCCTTCGCCTTCTCTCCACCGTAGTTGTACCCGGTCGAATGCCGCATGACGTCGCGTACCGTGATCGGCCGGCGCGGGGAAACCAGCCGCACCTCGTCCCCTGACGTGTCGATCACCTTCGCATCCGCAAATGCCGGAATGTACCTGCTGACCGGATCGTCCAGCTCGAACTTCCCCTGTTCGTAGAGCGTCATCGCCGCCACCGACGTGACCGGCTTGGTCATTGAGTAGATCCGAATGATCGTGTCAGGGGTCATCGGCTTCCGCGACCCGAGATCCCGAACGCCGGCCGCTTCCAGGTAGACGGTCCTGCCGTCCCGGCTGACCAGATGGACCGCACCGGCAACTTCGCCATCCGTCACCGCACGCTTCAGCTCGGCACGGGCCCGCTGGAGTGCGTCCTCCGCAATCTCCTGCGCGTCACCAACAGACGGGGTGACCAGGGCAACACCAACGAAAATCCACCGCAGGATCGAATGCATGATGCCTCCACACCACTGGACAGGAAGAACGGAACCGTCAACGCCGCCACCGTTATACCCCCCGATCGACTGCCCGGAAAACCGCCCGCCAGAATGGACAACGCCACGTCCTCGCGCAGTGGTGCCCGGAACCCGGGCAGTCCCCCCATGCCGGCCCGTGTTTGCCCGGTCGCACGGACGCGAAGCGGCTCCCCCAGGTCGGCCACAGCGAGGGTGGAATCCGGTCCATCCGGCAGCCCCGCCAGAGGCCAGGGCAACACCCGGTCCGTCCCAGACCGGTGCCGCACTTGATGAGTTTCTCGCGAATAATTGGCATCCACCCCGATCAGGACGGCCACGACCGCCCGCCGCCGGTTCCTGTAGATGCTCGTGCATCGGAGGCGCCCGTCGACGCCCGCACCAGACGGCCCCGAGAATTCCTGCCTCGACCGTGAAGACCGGCGCAGGCCTTGCATTGATCAGAACCACACTTTTCTTTTGCAGACGCCGGTCCGGGGGGACAGGCGCTGCGTCCGCACACATCGCATGCGCGAACTCCGAATTCGCGCACGCCATCCTTTCGGAGCAGTTCGGCGATGAAAACCGCGACCATGCACTCGTCATCGTCCACCAACGGGGCCAGCCCGGCCGCAGGCTCAGGCCGCGCCACCGTGACGGGCGGCTCAGCCCGGCAGGCAGCCATCGCCGCGGTCACCAACTACCGGAACACGACGGCTCCGCTCGATTTCCGCGAGACGCCCGCGCAGGAGCTGTTCGCCGCCAACGTCTTCTCCAAAGAGAAGATGCGCGACCGTCTCCCCAAGGCCGTCTTCAAGTCCCTGATGAAAACCATCGAGGATGGCGAGAAGCTCGACGCCACCACCGCCGACGTCGTCGCCTCCGCCATGAAGGACTGGGCCATCGAAAACGGGGCCACACACTACGCCCACGTCTTCTATCCCCTCACCGGACTGACCGCCGAAAAACACGACAGCTTCCTCTCCCCCAACGGACAGGGAAGCGCCATCGCCGACTTCAGCGGCGGACAGCTCATCCAGGGCGAACCGGACGGCTCCAGCTTTCCGACCGGCGGCATCCGACAGACGTTCGAGGCCCGCGGTTACACGATCTGGGACGTCACCAGCCCGGCGTACATCCTCGAGAACGCCAACGGCACAACGCTCTGCATTCCCACGGCATTCGTCTCCTGGACCGGCGAAGCACTCGACAAGAAGACGCCCGTCCTCCGTTCGATGCAGGCGCTGAACAAGCAGGCCCAGCGGATCCTCAAGCTCTTCGGACACACCGACGAAGCCCTTGTTTCCTCCACGGCCGGACCGGAACAGGAATACTTCCTGATCGACCGGAACTTCTTCTTCGCCCGTCCCGACCTCATCAACGCCGGTCGCACCCTCTTCGGCGCCAAACCGCCCAAGGGACAGGAATTCGACGACCACTACTTCGGTGCCATTCCCGACCGCGTCCTCGCCTTCATGCTGGAGACCGAACGGGAACTCCTCAAGCTCGGCATTCCGATCAAGACCCGGCACAACGAGGTCGCCCCCGGTCAGTACGAGCTGGCACCGGTCTTCGAGTCCGCCAACCTCGCGACCGACCACCAGCAGTTGATGATGCTCACCCTCCGCCGCGTCGCCGAACGCTACGGCATGACCTGCCTGACCCACGAGAAGCCGTTCGCCGGCGTCAACGGGTCCGGCAAGCACGTCAACTGGTCACTCGGCAGCGCCAGCCAGGGGAACCTGCTCGATCCCGGCGACACACCGCACGAAAACGCACAGTTCCTCCTCTTCTGCGCGGCCGTCATCCGTGCCGTTCACAAGCATCAGGGACTCCTCCGCGCGGTCGTCGCCTCGGCGGGGAACGATCACCGCCTGGGGGCGAACGAAGCTCCCCCCGCCATCATCTCGATCTTCCTGGGAGACCAGCTCACCGACGTGTTCGAACAGATCAAGGCGGGCGGTGCCAACTCCTCCCTGCCCAAGGGGACACTCACGGTCGGCGTCGATGTCCTCCCGCCGCTCCCCAAGGATGCCGGCGACCGCAACCGGACCAGCCCGTTCGCCTTCACCGGAAACCGCTTCGAATTCCGTGCCGTCGGTGCCAACCAGTCGATCGCCGGGCCGCTCGTGGCGATGAACACCATCGTCGCCGAGTCGCTCGACTACTGTGCGACGAAGCTGGAAGAGGCGACTGGCGGCGATCCGGACAAGCTCAACGCGGCCCTGCAGGATCTGCTCACGCAGATCATGAACGACCATGGGGCGGTCGTGTTCAACGGCGACGGGTACTCCGCGGAGTGGCACGCGGAAGCGGAACAGCGGGGCCTGCTCAACCTCAAGACCACCGCCGACGCGCTGCCGGTCCTCAAGTCGCCCGAAGTCCAGGAGCTGTTCGCAAAGTACGAAGTGCTGTCGGAGCGGGAACTGGAGAGCCGGCTCGAAACGTACCTCGAACAGTACTGCCTGACCGTCCATGTCGAAGCAAATCTGACGCTCGAGATGGCTCGCACGATGATCTTCCCCGCTGCGATCCGCTACCAGAGCGAGCTCGCAACCACCTGTGCCAACCTGAAGGTCGTCGGTTTCGAGTTCGACACCGACACCCTGGATCGTGTCACCGAGTTGATCAAGTACCTGCAGGACGGCATTGCGGCGCTGGAAGACGTGCTGCTGCAGGGAGAGGACGGTGACCTGATTGCCCAGGCCAACTTCATCCGGGACACGACGATCCCCGCCATGAACTTCGTCCGCAAGTATGCCGACGAACTCGAAGGTTTCGTCGCCGATGACCTCTGGCCGCTTCCCACCTACCAGGAGATGCTGTTCATCCGCTGATTGCCGGATCGCAACGATTTCTGAAAGCCGGAGCAGGCTCGCGTCATCGGGAAGGACGCGGGCCTGCCCGCATTTGGTGACAGCCCCCATCACGCCTCGCAACCAGTCGCCACTTGGGAATCGGCAGAGACCTGTTACGATGCGTCAAACATCGCCCGCTTCACCAACACCATCGATGGGCCACCAATCGGGAACCTCCTGTCACCATGCACAAGTACGTCATCATGGGCGTTCAGGGATGCGGCAAGGGGACGCAGGCCCGGCTGCTGAAGGAAACACTGGACCTCGTCCACATCAGCGTCGGCGACATCTTCCGCTGGCACATCACCAACCACACCAAGCTCGGCGCCCAGGTCAAACGGATCGTCGCATCCGGCAACCTCGTCGGTGACGAGATCGTCGAGTCGATCGTCCGCAAGCGACTGGAAGAACACGACTGGAACTACGGCTTCATCCTCGACGGTTTTCCCCGCAGCGAATCGCAGGCCCTCTTCTTCCTCGAAAGCTACGACATCGACGCCGTCATCCACGTCCACCTGCCGGACGAACTGGTCCGTGACCGTGTCCTCTCCCGCCGGCTCTGCGGCAACTGCGGTCTGGACTACAACCTTATCTCGCACCGCCCCGCGGTAGAGAACGTCTGCGACGTCTGCACCGGTCAGCTCATCTGCCGTCCCGACGACACCCCCGAAGCACTCGCCGAACGCCTCCGCGACTACCACACCAAAACCAAGCCGGTCCTGGATCTGTTCCGGCGGAAGGAACTGGTCCTCGACATCGACGGCACCCCGCCCGCCGACGTGATCCAGCAGAACATCCGCGAGCAACTGGGCCTGTAGCTGCTGAGATCGCACCGCCGTCGGGTGGATCGCAGCAGAGAACCAGGCGAGCCCCGCGCGTGAGCTCGGGGGTGACGGCACACAACCTTCGATGCCCCGATCGAGCACCGTAGGGTGCGTCACGGCATGTGTCCATTTTCGCGTCCCCCGTTCAACGACCTTCCTCAACCATAGCCCCCGTGACGCACCGCAGCAGACAGCAGCCTGGAACCGGTCCCGGCATTCTCAACGCACCCACCGAGCCTTCACGCATCGCTCACGGCCGCACCGCATCACCGGACGTGGCCGGCAGGACTTTCCCGACCACCCTCTCACAAAAACAGAAGAGTGTTTGACAGACACTGTCGCCGGCCTGCATGATACATTGACTCTCGACACTCACATCTCCTTTCCGAGGTGTCACTCTCGCAATCCGTCACAGTCAAGCCTGGGGGGCCACCCATGCAACGACTTCATGCAAGACCACTTTCCGCTCCGCAGCTGAGCGGACGTCTCGCGCACACTCCTCGTTGCCCGGGACTCCTGGCAGCAGCCGTTGTCCTGCTCAGCAGCCTCCCGGTTCTTGCAGCAGCTCCCGGACCTCCCCGTGCGGCCACGCCACCGCTGCCGCACGGCGACTCGCGTGACGATCCGCTTCCCCGATTGCGCCAGATGTGGGACCGCCGCGCCTCCGCCCTCTCCGCTATCCGATACGTCCTCAGCGGCGAGGTGATTCATGCCGCGGGATCGGTCGTCAGCCCCGGAGATATGGGGCCCGACAACGACCCTCCGGGCCTTCCGCCCGGAGGGTTTCCGGCCGAAGCGACGACACGGCCCGTCTCGGTCGAGTGGCTGATTGACTTCGAGAACGAGTACTTCCGAAAGGAAAGCCGCGACTGGTCGTTCAACACGATCAGCCGGGCGTTCCGCCCCTTCGTGCGAATCGAAGTCTCCGGCGGTGACGGCCTCAGGGGGTACTGGCCCCGCAAGGCGAACACCAGCCCTCAGTATCGTCCGCATCCCGACAAGGAAGAGTCCACTTCACATGAAGATCGGACACCTCCTCCCGTCCGGATAGCGACTCACGAACCCTATGCACACCGCGCCGCCGGCCCCGGACCCTCCAACCCCATTATGCGTCGTATACCCCTCTGGCTGCGACTCATCATACTTAGCCGCCCGCTCAGCATGCTTCGAAGCACACATCGCAAGCGGGCACCAGTGGCCCTTCCGCCACCCTTCTCCGCTCACTGTGGTTTTAAACAACGGAATCGTGGAACGCGTACTCTATGACCACTGACCACACCTCACCTCACGGTTCTGATGCCCGTCTGCCACCATCCGGGATACCAGCCGCCGGAGGCACGCATTTCAAGCCGCCCGCCGTATCTCCCAACATCGCCCTCGTCACCCTGGACCACCGCATGTGCCATCACTGGACGCCGTTGCTTGCACTCTGCATTTGCCTCTGCTCTCCTGCAACTACCCCTGCAGGCCTCTCGCTCGAGGAGGCAATCGACGCCCATGTGCAGGGCCGCCAACTGGCCCACCAGGCCTCCGCCACCATCACGGCTTCCTATCGCCATGTGCTCGAGGGCGTCGTGGTTCGCCCGAAGCAGAAGCTGTGGACACTGCACTGGGCACAGGGGCTGGACATGGAAAGGGTCAGGTACGACCTGTCACGCCCTGACAGGCCGGACATCTATGACTGGTTCATGACGCCGGCCGAGGTCCGCATGCTGCGGAACTGGCCTGATGAAAGTCCACCCGTCCTCACCCCATCGAACCAGCATGCGGTCCGCGCATCCATCTGGCCGAACGACTCGTTGAAACCCGCCTTCGATGCCACGACGATGTTGCTGCGTACACTCACGGGCCACCCGTACAACCAACGTTGGGGACTGGAAGACCTGGCACGCCATGCCCTTTCCGCGCAGCTGCTGTCGGAAGATGCCACGTCACTCGACCTGGCATTTGAGCTGCCGCCGGCACCCGAATCGAAAGGGAACTTCCGGTACACGATTACATTGGATAAGTCCGCCAACTTCTCGATCTCAAAGGTCGTTGGCAGAACTGTCGACACCATGCTGTTTACCCAGGGGAAGGAGGTCGGCCCCGGCGACTTCATCGTCGAATGGGAGGTAACAGAGTTTGCAGACCTCGGCGACGGGATTTACCTTCCGTCTCATGTCTCACAAGTCTCGTACGGAAGTGATGACCGGTGCGGTCGCGTCGAGTCGGAGTATGAGATCACCGACCTGGCAGTCAATGAAGATGTCGATCCAGCGTTGTTTGACTTTTCGTTTCCGGAGAACGTGCTGGTGGTCTATGGGCCCGCGGAATCCCCCGACCGGCAAAAGGTGGTCTTGTGGGGGCCGGATGACAAACCCGCCAGGGTCATCCAGAGCGTCGACGTGTTTGCCGACCCTCCGCCAAGCGATACTGCGCTTGCCCCCGGAGGGCAGCGCCCCCCCGCCATGGACAGTCAGCCAACGGAGGTTTACGGCCGGCACCTGCTGTTCGCTATCAATCTCGGGATCATTGTCGCAGTCGTGTCATTCATGGCTTTCCGCAGACTGTCGCGCAAGGGAGCACAGTTCAATCGCACAAGCGCTGGACTCACCTCGATCATGATCGGGATCGGCGTAACACTCGGGCTTTCGCTACGTCTCTCCACGCGTGAAGACCTTGCCACGCACGAGAAAAGTGCGGTCCACGAATTCAATGGCGTCCGATTCGCTCCTGACGTCTACCGCCACGAGCGGCCTGTCGAGGCCGGCACGATCGTTACGTTTAAGATGACCGTCCAGAACACGGGGAATGAAGCTGCCACAATCTACAATGCCACCACTTCGTGCCACTGCCTTCAGGTTTCCGCCTCACAGGGCGGGGCGGCTGCGTCAGTGGTTCCCGCAGGAGAGTCGGCCGAACTCGAGCTGACTCTCGACACATCGCGCCAGGTTGGCCTTGTATCTCCAGACCTCTTCCTCGATGTACGCATGGAATCCGGCAAGGAAGGCAGAATCCACGCACGAATCATCGTCCCGGTCTCCAGTGGACTTGCTGCACATCCCTTTCAGTTTGATGTAGCTGATGCGCCCGTGGACGGCGGTCCTGTGGGCTCCATCAATCTGTTCTCCGAGATCCCGGGGCGGAAGCTGTCGGATTACACCCTGTCACTCGACGGAGACAACGAAATAGAAGTTCGCAGCCTTGAGGACTTCGAAGAAGTGGTCATTCCGGAACATGATTCTGTTGGGGTGAATCCCCGCAGCGATTCTGTTCATATCGGCCAGTTGCAGGTCGTCCTGAAGGGACCATGCGACTACGGCCGATGGTACCGGTCGCTGGTGAAGCTCGCCGCGAAGTCGGAGAGTGTTGCTGAAGATGTTCTTATTCCAATACACGTTCGCACTGAGTCGCAGTTGCCACGGCTGGTTCCGGACCAGATCTACGTGCAGGCAGGCGCTCGCGCGCGACGAACCATTCTCATCCCCGGTACAGATGGGGACAGTCGCATCTCCGCCCGCTCAGAGCGCGCGGATCTTCGCATCGAGCCCGACACGACGTTTCTCTCCACACCAGACGGCGACACCCGCCGTCTCAGATCACTGGCCCTGGCCCTTGACGGTGGACTGGGAGTGGGGAGTCACGAGGTCGCTGTGGAAGTGGAAGACACCCGGCTGTCGTTAAGTCTCCACGTATTCGATTACCCTATGAGTGGAGGTCAAGTCGATAATGATTAATGGTTGCCAACTCAAGCGCCACGGATGCTCTGTCGCCAAGACGACGCTGCCGTTCGTGCTCGCAATTGCCTGTGGATTTGCGCTGGGAGTTCATGCCCCTGCGTTGGCTGCCCCACTGACAGAGTGGTGCAAGAAGTGTGACATAACCATGCCGAAGGCACTGGCTTGCCCGATTTCGCCGTCGCCGGATGGCACCTACTGCAGTCCATTGCAGGATCCCTGCTTTAACCAGCCGCACTGCGCGGTGTCGGTGTCGAAGACTTCAGCGGGAACCTGTCGCAGTCACGGAGCCCGCTGGTACAACTGGTGCACTCATGTCACTTGTCCAACCGGAACGTGCAGTGGTGGCCCTGACACCTGTGCCTGCAGCCCTAATTTTGGATGCGACTCGTAGTAACATGTTACCCACAGTACACTTAAGGAGTTCCAATGAATAGCACGCTCCTACGGGTCATGGCGTTGTCCTGTGTCTTGTCATTGTCGTCCCTTTCAGCACACTTGCTGGCGTCGTGCCTTGATGAGTATGGACACTCATCCTGTGATGAGGGCCAGGTGTGTTGCGAAGAATGCGGCTGTTGCATTACTCCCGGCGAGGAGGTCGAGTAACCGATTCGGCGTGCGTTTGCGACGTATCTAAGCTGCCGCACATGGCTATTGCGTGCAGCTAACGTTCCCCACAACTTTGTCTTGCGCGGGCCTGTAGGGCATGGAAATGATGCTGCAGCCATTCCGGCTCTCGTCGCTTCTGACTCTGTTGATCACAGCGACTCCCGGCCCGGGACTCCTCGCAACCTCCCCCGCCTCCGCTGCAGAATACCGGTCCCTCCCCGTCAATCCGCAGCGCTACAACTCGCACCTTGCCTTCTCACCCGACGGCCGCTTCCTGGCTGGCGCGGGATACACACATCGGAAAAACCGCGGGCAGGTCACCGTCTGGGACCTTCCGTCAGGAGAGATCAGCCTCACGCAGCTCTTCCCGAAGTACTGCCAATCGCCCCACTTCTCGCCCGACAGCTCGCTGCTGGCGTTCACTTCTCACGATCACACCGTCTACGTCATCCGGCGTCACATCGAGAAGCGTCGGACCAGGTGGCGTCTGGTCGCACGTCTCCCGGGCCCTCGTGTCCCGAAGATCGATTCCTTCTGGGCGCTGACGGCGCATGTACGGTTCTCGCCCGACGGCAGCCAGCTGGCCCGCTCCGTCCTTGGCGTCGCCCCGGACGCCCGCAGTTCAACCGGGCGCCCCTCGGCAATGCCCGGCGGCATCGCATTCCGGGTCGAACTGTGGCCGACCGACAGCTTCGCGGTCCCTGATCGAGTGCTCCACTCAGCCGGTGGGCGGGTATGCCAACTTGCGTTTCTCAACACAGGCAGCGACACGCTTCTCACCAGCGTCGGCGACCGCAGGGGAACGAACCGGCTGCTGGCCATCGATCTCGAAGAGGACACGATCACAGGGGACATCGCCCATCATCAGATTACTGACAGGCCGTCCTGCTATGGTTTCAGCTTCGACGTCTCTCCCCGCAACCAGCAGATCGCCCTGGGCGGTTGCGGCTTTCTTGTCCTGCTCGATCCCCGTTCGTTTCATGTCACCCGGAGATTCACCGTCCCTGGCGAGTACTACCAATGCCAGTCCCTCTCATTCTCCCCCGACGGTCGCCTGCTGGTGAGCTGTGGAAGTCCCCACACGCTCCGGCTGTGGGACGTGTCAACGGGTGACCTGCTCGTCGAACGCGAATACTTCCAGCCAATCGACGTTGCCTTCTCTCCGGACGGACAGACCATCGCGTCGACCGGCAGTTTGCATAAGGGGAGCCCATCCGTTCTGCTGTGGGATGTCCAGGCACTACTCCGGAACGCGCGCGAGGAAGCTCCCAATGAAGCGAACTGACCGAACATCAGGCCCGGGACGGAACCTCCCGGCAATCAGCCACGTGTTACGATACTGCTCCTGCTGGCATCGACGGTCGCTGTCGGCGTCATCGCCGATTGTGTCAACGCTGGTCCTCGCGACGCTGATTCTGGTCGGCTGCAACGCCGACACGGCCCCGACAGAGCCGGCAGCGAGCCGCGTCGAACCGGCACCCGTGGCCGATCCCCTGGCCTGGCTGGACGCCCCTCAACCGGAGCAGCGAATCAGCACAACGCTGGAAGAACTGCCCGCGTCGTTCCCTGCCGGGTCGCCGCTGAAACTTCATGTCGCATCACTGAAGCGGGTCGACATTCCGCTGTCGACGCCGCTCGACATCCCCGCTGAACCGGAGACCTTTGGTGAGGCTCTCGCAGACAGCCTGAACCAGGTCGGTGCGGAATTGGTCCTGCATAACAACCGGCTGATGATCATGGCCGCCCGGGAAGCCCAGTACGCGCTGACGACGCGTATCTACGACCTGTCCTCAGTTGACACGGACAGGCAGACCGCACTTTCCGAAGCGGTCTACGGTGCGGTAACGGGAGCGAACTGGCTTTCCGTCGACGGACTGGGCGGCACCGCAGAACTCGATCCGGAATCGTCCACCCTGACGGTCACTCAGTCGTTCCGGGCACAGGAGCAGATACGGAGGTTCCTCTCGCGGGAGATTGGCGAACCGGTGTCATTCCAGCCCGCAACGAATCCGGAACAGTAGAGCAGACATTGTCCTGACGATCGCCGATGCTCATGATGGCGAAACACAAGACCATGCCAGCACGAACCGTCAGCGAGTGCGCTGCAACATCACCGTCACTGGGGAACATCGTCCGACATCACTGCCGAACCAACCGTCGGGTGGCATTCCCTGCCATTCTCGATGCACCCCGGAGCTCACGCTCCGGGCTCGCCCGAACCAACTCCTGGCTCCTGGCTCCTGGCTCCTGGCTCCTGGCTCCTAACTCCTAACTCCTAACTCCTAACTCCTAACTCCTAACTCCTAACTCCTAACTCCTACCCACTACCCACTACCCACTACCCACTACCCACTACCCACTACCCATGCTCCGACTGCTCATCATCACAGCGCTGCTGGCCACCATCACCAGCACCTTGCGGACCTACCCCCAGCAGATCGCGTACTTCAACGAAGCCGCCGGCGGTCCGCAGAACGGTCACCGCCATCTGCTCGGCAGCAGTGTCGACTGGAACCAGGATCTGCTGCTCTGCCACGAACTGGCCGCAGCACAGGGACGCACACGGGTCTACTACGCGGGCCGAACGACCTGGCCGGTCGAGGAGGTGTTCCCCGGCTGGTCCCGCTGGAACGAGCGCGATCCGCTGCACAACGATGCCGACAGCATGACCGTCGTGAGCCGGACATGGCTGAGCCGCTATCAGAACAGAACCGACACTCAGGACCGTCCCGTGCTGCAGGTTGAGCCACTGCCGCTCCCGTCGCTGTGGAAGGTCGTTCGAGTTGACGAGGTCGGAAGTGACACACCTCGTGCGCCGGGCGAGTAGCCGGCGGCGCCCGCGAACCCGTGACCGCACTTCCGAACCAGTTGCCGCTGCCCTCACCCCACCTTCGTGGTACACTTTCCCGCTGGGTCGACCTGCGCGCCGGATGTCGAACCTCGCAACCCAACGGGAGCAAAGATGCCACGCCCGCACGGTACTTCGCGACGCACGTTCCTGGTCGCTTCCACCTTCGGTCTGGCCGGCTCAGGTCTGGCCCCCGGGCAACGGTCCGCCTCCGGAGCGGAGTCGGCAACCGGCGGCCGCGCCAGGTCGACAATCCTGTTCTTTCTCTGCGGCGGCGCCTCTCACATCGACATGTGGGACATGAAGCCCGACGCCCCCGCCGAGTACCGCGGACCCTTCGCACCGATCGCCACTTCCGCCCCCGGCGTGAGACTCTGCGAGCACCTGCCGCTCCTCTCCCAACAGGCTCATCACCTGGCGCTGATCAATTCGGTCGGCGCGACGGTGAACACGAACGACCATCACGCCGGCTACTACTACAACCTGACCGGCCACGTCCCCGACATCACCTTCCGGACGCTGGGCAACAACCGCACGCCGTTCCCCGACGACTGGCCCTTTATGGGAAGCGTCGTCGCCTCACGACGCCCCCGGCACCCGTACCTGCCGAACGCCATCGCGCTGCCGCACATGCCCAGCCGCAAACCCTACACGCGCCCCGGGCAGTTCGCCGCCCGACTCGGCGTGGAGCATGACTCGCTGTATCTCAACGGCAGCCGCGAGAACCCGCTGCAGTTTCACGCCCCCTCGCTGTCGCTGCAGGCGGGAATCGATCCGCCCCGGCTCACGTCCCGCCGCGAACTGCTCACGGCACTCGACGAGGCCCGTTCCAGCTTCGACGCCACCGCCGCAACGCAGACATGGAACCGCCAGACCGAGCGGGCTCTCTCGCTGCTTGCTTCCTCGCAGACGACCGCGGCATTCGATGTCTCGGAGGAACCGGAAGCGGTCCGCAGACGCTACGGCGACTCGGTCAACGCGATGAGCCTGCTCCTGGCCCGCCGACTCGTCGAAGCAGGCGTGCCGTTCATCACCGTCTTCTGGCTCGGCACCGGCGTCGGTTCACCACTGGCGAAGAAGTGCAGGAGTGCCGGAAGCTGGGATACGCACGGCAACAACTTCAACTGCCTGAAGGAGAGTCTGCTTCCCGAGTTCGACCGCGGATTCTCGGCCCTCGTCGAAGACCTGGCCGACCGCGGACTCCTTGACGAAACGATGCTGCTGGTCACCAGCGAGATGGGACGCAAGCCAAGGATCGGCGATCCCCGCTCGGGCGGCGTCACCGGTGCCGGTCGCGACCACTGGACGCACTGCCTGACCGACGTGGTGGCCGGTGGCGGCATTCAGGGAGGCCGGACATTCGGTGCCAGCGACCGCTTCGCCGAATACCCCGCCGACAATCCCGTCACGCCTGCCGACGTCGCGAAGACCGTCTGGCACGCAATGGGAATCGATGATCTGATTGCGTACGACGCGCAGAACCGGCCCTACCAACTGCTCGACGAAGGCGAACCGATCCACGACCTGTTCTGACGCGGGCCACGTAAACGAATCCGTGGTAACGTGAAGGCAGCAGCCGGGCCGCGCTTCCCACATCTCCCTCCGCGCTGACCGGACCTCGTCATGGCGAACTCAGCAGGGACGTTTGTCGACCGAATTCCCGGGCTCCGGCGACTGGTCTGCGTTCCCCGGCAGGTTCTCGGCATCAACCCGTTTGCAGGCGACTGCCGGCCGACTCGCGTTCGCCTCATTGCCCCCGGCTCAGGCCGGCCGACGCTGCCGTTCCCTCACCCCGGGAACTACCGCGAACCGATCCGCATCCTCGAAACCTACTTCCACGGTGCCGAGGAAGAGCAGGGCCCCGGACGTCACAACCGCTATCTCGACGTCCCCGGGTTTCCGCCGGTCCTGGTGACGCGCGACTCGGCAGTCATTCGCGCCATCCTGACCGCAACCGGCGACCGCGAAGGACAGTTCGACCGCGACACGCTTCCGTCGACCGGCATCGCGCGGGCGACCGGCAAGGATACGCTGCTGTTTTCCAACGGGCCGTTCTGGCGACGACAGCGCAAGATCGCCGCCTCCCCCTTCGGCAAGACCGCCCTGTTCCAGCCGGAACTGTTCCAGGAATTCGAGGAGACCTTTCGCAGAACCGTCCGTCAGCGGCTGGATCTGCTCCGCGCACATCTCGAATCAACCCGCCAGTCGGAACTCGAGATCCCGGTCGAGCCGGAGATCAAGGCGCTGATGCTCGAAATGCTTGTCAGTTGCTTCTTCGGAGCCGAGCTCGAATACGACCGCATCCGCAACGAGTTCGTTCCCGCGCTCGAACGGGTCATCGACCACATCGTGCGGGACACCGTCACGAACCGCCTGGGCCTCTCCGTGAACGTCCTGGCGAAGTTCAGCGGCCGCTTCAGGCAGGCACAGGCCGACTTCCGCTCCTTCGACGAGCTGACCGACCTGGTCCTGCAGTCCCGACACCGGGGCGACGGACTCTGGAAGCAGTTCAAATCGGATGCCCCCGACGAACTGCTCCGCAGCAACATCAAGGTCTTCCTCGCCGGAGCACTCGAAGCCACCACGTCGTATGCCACCTGGGCGATCTCGCACCTGGCCCGACATCCGGACGCGCAGGAACGTGTCTTTGCGGAAGTCGACTGCATCGACGAGTATTCGCCCGAGTGTCTCGAACAGGCCCGCTACTTCCGGCACGTACTGGACGAAACGCTCAGACTCACGCCGTCGCTGTACTTTCTGCCAAGGCGGGCCACCGCCGACTGCAGCGTTGAAACATCCGACGGCCGCTCCATGCAGATCCCACGGGGGACGCACATCCTGCTGGACGTCTGGCACGCCAATCGGGTGCAGCAGCAGTGGGGCGAAGCAGCGACCGGGTATCCTGCCGACGTGTTTGCTCCCCAGCGCTGGGAGAATCTCGCCCGCCAGGGCCGACGATCCAAGGACACGCTGCACTTCGGCTTCGGCCACGGGGCCCGGGTCTGCCCCGGCAAGCACCTGGGGGAACTGGAAGTCAGCCTGGTGGTGGGAGCGTTCGTGAAACTGTTCCGATTCTCCGCCGCGACGCAGGAGAATCCCGCCCGTGCCGGCGTCTCGACCAAACCGGCGGATGGAACGCTGGTCCGGCTGAGCCTGCGACCACAGGCCGTCCCTCACGCACAGGCCGCTCCGCCGGTCGCGTGACCGTTCCTGAAGCTCTTCTCTCAGCAGTCTGCCTGTACCACCAGCGCAGCAAGACGCCCCGTCCCGCGACTCAAGGCTGAATCGCGAAACGGGGCGCGAGGTTCACAGCAGACTCTCCAGCGGAGAGTCGCGGACTACGGCGTGAACTGGGACTTCGGCGGCGGTGCCAGCCCCACGAAAATGACCATGCCGTCTCCACCCGGGTTGGCGTCATCCGGGTCGACCACGATCGTCCCGTCGTTGAACAGTCCGACGTCGGTGTTGAACCGCGGCTTCCAGTTGTTGAAGGCCCACAGGTTGCCGGCCTGATCGATCTGCACGCTCGTCTGACGCATCAGCGGTGCGAAACTGATCTCGGCGGTCATGCCGGTGCCATACAGCGGCGTTCCGTCATGCAGCAGCACCTGGCTGCCGGCCGAGTGGACGGTGTACCCGGTGGACGGCGAGATCGGCTGTCCAACGAACTTGCCGAGCGGCCAGGTCTGCCGGTTGGCCCCGCACAGCTTGGAGACGCGGCCATCCGTGAAGTTGCTGCCGACCTGGAGAGGACCGAAGTTACCAACCCAGACGTTATCTTCACCGTCGACGCACAGGCCCCACGGTCCGTTGACGCCGCCACCGGAGAATGCGCCGATCGGCTGTCCGTTGGAGCGGAACCCGTAGACCGTGCTGTCACCCTGCGAGGCGACCCAGGCATTTCCCTGCGAATCGACGTCAATGACCTTGAGCGTGTCGCCGACGAGCCGGAAGTGTTCGAGTTTCACTTTGCCCTTGTTGTCGAGCCGCACCTTGGCAACGCTGCTCTGCTGTTGTCCGGCCAGACCTCCGGAATTGGAGACCCAGACGCCACCATCGGGTGCGACGGCGATTCCGAACGTGCCGGCACCATCGTAGAAGTGCAGATGCTGGGCTTTGGTGTGGTCTCCCTTCGGGAAGACGACGACGCGGTCATTGCCGAGGCTCGCAATCCAGACATTACCCTGCGTGTCGACTTTGACCGCCTGGGCACGATACGTTCCGCCGAAGAAACCGATCGGATCCGAAAGCGACTGCCCGGAAACGGTGAACTTGGAGATGCTGCCGTTCCCCAGGATGAGGGGATCGGTGGACACGATCGGATCGACCGTGGGGAAGTACTCGTCTCCACCCCAGCCGAAGTTCCCGATCCAGACCGTATCGGTGCGATCGACGGTGATTCCCCAGCCGACGCCCAGGATGCCACCACCGGTGACCGGCGAGACCGGCCGCCCGTCACTGCCGTCCGAGGGGGTGCCATCCGGCTTGAGCACCATGATGCGTTTCGCGGAATTGGGAGTCCCCTGAACCGAGTTGTTCGCGATCCAGGCGTAGCCCCGCGAATCGAACGACACGTTCGCCGGTCCACCAAACAGGTAGTTGTCGTCTCCGGAATCGTTGACCTTGACCGTCACGGTCCAGGCATCCGGTTGCCGCACCAGGGCCGGCCCATAGGCGCTGCCCGTCTGCGACAGGAGGTAAATCACGTTGGCCAGCCGGCCCGGATCGCGAGCGAGGTTGGCCATCCCCACGGCCGTGTTGGGCGAAGGCGTCCCCAGAGACTCGGCCGGTGCCGTGGCCAGCAGGAAGACGTAGCGGATGAACACATCGTGCACGGCGGCGTTCAGCAGATTGGCCAGCGAGCGGGTCATCCGCAGCGAGTGCGTTTCGTCGGCATTGGGAGACGTCAGCAGGACGTTCGAGGACTCACCAGACGCGATCGACACGATGTTGTTGTTCATCATCGCTGCGATGCGGAGCCCGAACGGTTTCCCGGAGATGTACCCCTTCCGGGCGAACTGCGCCATCGAATACGAAGCAGCCACGCTGGTCAGTTCGTTGATCGTGGCCTCGGCCGGCAGCGTCGGTCCCAGGATCGTGACGAACTGTACGCCCCGGGTAATGTCGGCTGTCAGAAAGAAGATGCTGTTGGTCGTCTGTTTCGACGCCTGGATCCGGAAGTTGCCGTCCTGATCCGTCACGGACCGGCCGATCGCGACCGGCGCTCCTTCGGTTGCTTCAAAGAGTGACACGGAGACATTGGCAAGCGGTTCAATCTGCCCGGTTCCGCCAAGCTGGACGCGACCTGTGAGTCGTGTTGCTGCACTTGCGGAGGAAGGAGGAAAGAGTGACCCGATCGCAGCCAGCAGCAGCGCTGACCGCATGATTGCAGCGAGAGCGTTCTTCATGGGGGCGAATCATGGTGCGTTGGGGGAGGAGTGAACTGTGGATACGGTTGACTCAAGTGTTCCGCGCGTGGCAAACGCTAGTGCGCGTTCTCCCCGGTCACAAACCGGATTCTTCAACTGCCGGTCGTTCCAGTGCTGCCTTGAGGCAACAGACCGGCACAAGCGGTTCCCCCCGGACTGCGCCTGCAGCGACTCTCCCCGGCACGTCGCAACGCGATGCATCCCTGCTCGCTCCCATCCCCCCTGGGCGCTGACAGGAGCAGGACCACGGGACAAAGTCCCCGCGTCGCGATTTTACATCCCGAACTGTGACGGAGGAGGAGGTGCCAGCCCCACAAAGATGATCAGACCGTCCCCACCCGGATTGGCGTCTTCCATGTCCACGACGAGTGTCCCGTCATTGAAAAGGCCAATGTCGGTCGTGAATCGCGGCTTCCAGTTGTTGACGCTCCAGATGTTGCCCGCCTGATCGATCTGCACGCTGGTCTGCCGCATGATCGGTGCGTAACTCGGCTCGGCCCCCATCCCCGTTCCGTACAGGGGTGTACCATCATGCAGCAGTACCTGACTGCCTGCCGACTGCACGGTGAAGCCGGTGATCGGCGTAATCGGATCGCCGAGTGATTTCTTCGGAGGCCACGCGTCGCGGTTGATACCGCACAGCTTCGAAATACGACCTCGCGTGAAGTTGTCGTCGACGATGAGCTTCCCGAAGTTCGCAACCCAGAGATTGTCCTCGCCATCGATGCACAGGCCCCATGGACCGCGCACTCCCCCGCCGGTGAACCCGCCGATCCGATGCCCGTTCGGCCGGAACCCGTAAACCGTATCGTCCCCCTGCGACGCGACCCACGCATTGCCTCGCGAGTCGACGTCGATGACCTTCAGCGTGTTTCCGACGTCCGTCAGAAACAGAAGCTGCAGTTTGCCGTCGTCGTCCAGCCTCACCCGGGCGACACTGCTGCGGTTGAGTCCGGCCAGGCCGCCCGAGTTGGAAACCCACACGTCTCCGTTGGGGGCCACGGCCAGACCGAACGGACCGGCTCCTTCGTAGAACTGCAGTTCCTGCGACCGCCGGGGATCGCCACCGGGAAAGACGATCACCTTGTCATTGCCGAAACTGCAGCACCAGACATTTCCATCCTGGTCGACCTTGATCGCCTGGACGCGGAGCGTACCGCCGAAGTAGCCGATCGGTGCCGACAGGGCCGTCCCCGCGACCGAAAAGCTCGAGACGCTGCCGTTCCCCAGTTTGAGCGGATTGGTGGAGACAATTGGATTGAGCGTCGGAAAGTAGTCGTCGCCCCCCCAGCCGAAGTTCCCGATCCACACGGTGTCGGTCCGGTCGACGGTGATCCCCCAGCCGTCGCCGAGAATGCCGCCACCGGTCACTGGCGACGCAGCACGGCCGAACCGTCCGACCGACGGCTTGCCGTCCGGCCTGAGAACCATGATCCGTTTCGCCGAGAAGGGCGTTCCCTGGATCGTGTTGTTCGCGACCCAGGCGAATCCGCGGGAATCGAATGCCACGTTCGCCGGCCCGCCAAACAGATAGTTGTCATTGCCGGAGTCGTTGACCTTCACCGTCACGGTCCAGGCAGCCGGCAGCCGTTGCAGCACCCGACCGTAGGCGGTGCTCGTCTGAGAGAGTCGATACAGCGGGTAGACGAGCCAACCGGGATTGCGGGCCAGGTTCGCCATGCCGACCGCCGTGTTTTCCGGCAGGTCTCCCCACGATCCTTCCGGCGAGGTTGCCAGCAGGAAGAGATACCGGGCAAAGATGTCCCGGGCTGCCGCATTGAGCATGTTCGCCAGTGACCGCGTCATTCGCAGCGAATGCGTCTGGTCCGCATTGGGCGAGATCAGCAGGACGTCCGAAGATTCACCACTCGCCGGCGCCACGATGTTGTTGCTCATCAGTGCGCCGATCCGCAGGCCGAACGCATTCCCCGAGATGTACCCGTTCCGATAGAACTGGGCCATCGAGTACGAGGCGGCCACGCTGGTCAGCTCGTTGATCGTCGCCTGAGCGGGCAGCCGCACTCCCAGGATCGTCACGAACTGGACGCCCCGCTCGATGTCGGCTGTCAGGAAGAAGATGCTGCTGGAGTTCTGTCTCGCCGACTCAATCTGAAACCGCCCCAACCGATCCGTCACCGCCTGGCCCATGACGACCGGCGTCCCCTCGGTTGCCTCAAGCAGCGTCACCGGAACGTCCGCCAGAGGATCCACCTCGTCCCCCGCACCGAGCTGTACGCGACCTGAAATGGTCGCGGCGGCGGCGAGGTCGGTGACACAGAATGTCCCGACAAGTGTCAACAGAAACGCGGACGGGATGAGTGTCGCAAGGTGCCTGGACATGGGAACCAATCGTCGTCTGAGTGTGAAGGAATCTGCCTGCGCGAACGTCTCCGTAACATGACTTCCCTGCAGCGGCGCACCTCGGCACGCCGATCCAACGTCAACTACTGAACACTATCTGTAACTCGCCAGCAGATCCGTGGCGTACAGATCGAGATCACAGGCGATGTACGTCTCCAGCAGCATGGCTTCCGCGGCGATGGCCCCCTGAGCCTTCAGCCGGTTGTTGTACTCCGCCAGGTTCGCCTCCAGATCAATCGCCCGACCGGTCGCCTTCTTGTAGGCGGCCATCGTCACCTGAAGCTTCGCATTGAGTTGCTGCGTCTGTCGGGTCAATTCCGTCCTGCGGAGGGAGGCTTGTCTGAGTTCGGCCTGCAGGAATCGGACTTCCCGCTCCATTGCCGGCGTCCCCTCACCACTCTCAATGAGCAGATTCAACCTCCCGCCCCGGTCCTGCAGCTGCCGGGCACGCGCGTCAAGCAGCGCGATGCTGCGGCCGACTTTCGCGATCTTCTCCTGCAACGTGGTCATGTCATCGCGAGTCTGGTCGACCAGTTCGGTCTTCTCCTGCTCGAGGATTTCCTGGGCGCGAGCGGCGGCATCGGGCTGCTCCGCACCGGCGGTGTCTGCGTCTTGTTTTCCGGTCAGTCGATGCCGGGAGAACTCCGTCGCCACGTCCCGACGTCCGGCCGCATATGAATCGGCCAGGTCTGGCGGGAGGATCCGGCTGATCTCCTGATCGGCCCGGGCCAGCGACTGGAACGTTCGCCCGTCACGGATCGTCGCCGGCCCCTTGAGCAGGTAGCCCATCATCCGCCCGAGCCACCCGGCAGCACGCTCCCGTTCTTCCTCCCCCGGATACTGATCGGGCTGCAGGCCCAACCGCCGGGCATAGGCTGTCGCGGCCGATGGCACATCGCCATGCTTGCCCGCCGCCACCTGGTGGTACAGGTATAACTCGGTCGCAGGCGGATAGAGAATCGTGCGAGACTTCATCGCCATCGAAAGCCGCTGCATTGCTTCGGTTCGTTCGCCGGCACGAATCAATGCGATCCCGACCGCCGTTTCCAGTCGCGGGTCCGTGGGACAGAGTCGACGGGCATTCACATATGCGTCACGGGCGACATCAGCGGCGACGGTCTTCTCACCGGACGCCGGAGCTGTTGCCGGCTCCGCAGGCTTCAGCATCGAACGGAGGTAACCGAGATACTGCTCCCGATTCTCCAGTCGCTGCGTGTTGTTCCGTCCACGCAGTCTCAGCGGTATCCGCTTCTCCGAGGGAGCATCACTTCGAACCGGAGCAGTCAGCAGCAGCACCGCGAACAGCGCTGTCCCGGGCAATCGGAGCATACGCATCATCACTTGTCCCCCTTGGCATCAACTACGGGTTCGGTTGCCGCGAGCTCGTTCTTCAGTGCCGTCCACTGCTCACGTGTCAGACTGACCACCTGACCGTCGTCCGTCAGAATCAGCCCGGTCATGACCGTCAGTTGCTCCTGCGACGGAACGCGTTTGCCATCCGGGTCTTCGGTCTCCGAAAGCGGTCGCAGACGCCCTTCGAACAGTATCTGAGAGGATGCGGGCGACACAGCGACGGGCGTCGTTGCATCGACACTCTGCCGCATCTGTGTCACCACCACGCCGGTCGGATAGTGCCAGACACGCAACTCCGTACTGGTCGTGGCGGACACACGATCGTCGGACAGAAACGCCACAGTGAGGCATGAGTGCCGACCGCTGGTCAGCAACGGTGCCGACAGCGGTACGCCTTCCGTCAGATCCCACGCCTGGACGGCACCGTCCTGGCGTCCGATGACCAGTCGCTGCGACTCGGAATCCACGCCCAGAGCGCTGGCTGGCGGCTGGACGGCAATCGTCTGCACGCGTTTGGGTGCCATCACGTTCTCGACCAGCGAGTAGACCTTCACGTCACCGTTTTCGAGCGCGACAGCAACATGCCTTCGGTTGTGCGACTGGGCCCCTGCGAGAACGTCGTCCGAAAACGTAAGCAACTGCGTCGCTTCGCGACGCCCGGGGTCGTAGTGCTTCAGAGTCCGGTCGGTCACCAGCAGCAGAGCGGCACTGTCCGGCGACTCAAAGACGAACCGAACCGCCTCACTCCCCAGATGATGCCTTTGCCGGGATTCACTCGCCCCGTTGACAGACCGATAGAACGAGAGCGTCGCGCCCTCAACAAGAAAGAGCTGCGTATCGTTCTGTACGAATCCTCCGTAAAGCCTGCCCTGTGGACTCCTCCGGTTGATTCGACGGACCGTCCTGAGGGTTCCCCCTGTAACATCGAACAGGGCGGCCCCGAATGCAGTCGTTGTCAGTAGCCGACGCCCGTCACCGCTGAATGTCGCGGCCTGGACATCGCGGAGCATGCCGCCGGACACCGAGGGCCCCCGGCGTTCCGGGAGCTGCCAGATGCGAGGCGTGCCATCCACCGTAACAGTGACCACCTTGCTCCGGTCTTCCAGGAAGGCCGCATACTTCATCGCGGTCGCATGGACGATCGGGCGACAGACCGGCACACCGGTACGTACGTTCCAGACTCGGGCCGTCCGGTCGTCACCACACGAGATGAACTCTTCGCCATCCGCAGAGAACGCCCCATGCAGAACCTTGCCATCATGCTGGCAGGCGATCCGTGCCGCCGGATTCTGCAGATTCACCAGCCAGACGGTTCGCTCCGCGAGGACAGCCAGGTTGGACAGGCCCTGTCGCGGCCGGCTGGCTCCGACCACCATCCGCACGTTTGCGGGGAAGTGCAGTCCCTGCGCGGGCCCGGGAGCCCCCTGCTTCAGACCAGGCGGTTCCAGGCTCCGAGCATCCAGAATGTGCACATCGGCGTCGGCCCCCACCAGCAACGTCTCACCTTCCGGACCGAACGCGACGGTATTGATCTCCACCCCGGGAACAATGCGATGGGCGATCAGTTCGCACGTCTGGCGTTTCACCTGATAGACCGCGACCGCCCCGCCCCCAAAGAGATATCGCCCGACGACGGCCAGACGCGTGTTGTCCGGCGTCAATGCCACATCGAGCACCTCGACATCCTCGATCACCGTCTGAGCGTATGGCCGGTTGCGCAGGCGGTCGGTAACAACGACTTGTGAAGCGGGAGCTGAAATCCGACCACTCCCGTCGACCGTCGTGCGGCTACGGGTCTGCGATCTGGTGCGCCACGACACCACCCGGGTTCCGTTTTCGTTGCTTCTCTGATCGAGTTGATGAAATGGCAGCGGTCCAAACCTGGCCTGAATTTCCGCCACCTCCGATTCCAGCGCGCCTGAGGCATAAATCCCAGTCAGTTTGGCCAGCCGATTCCTTTCCGCAGAAATCACCTGGCGGAGCGTATCGGCCAGGTCCGCGAACCGGTCGCGGTTCTCGTCCGGGATCGCGTTCCACGCCCGGATCATGTACAGCAGCCCTTCCGCACCACGCCCCTGCTCGCAGATGACGCTGCCCCGTTCCAGGTCACTGACGATCTGGCTCTGCAGCGTCGCGAGCCGCTTCTCCTCCAGTGCCTGCTTCTCACGTTCGACCGCCTCGAGCCGTGCCTGTGCCGCGGCCTCTGCCTGCTTGCGTGCCTCCGCTTCCTGGTTTCGGGCTCTCCAGAGCTCCTCGGACTGTTTCTGAACTTCACTGAGGCGTTCTTCTGCCACGCGGGCATTCGCTTCAGCTTCCTTTCGATTCTCCTCCGCCTGATGCTGCCGTTCCGTCGCCAGCACCCGCAGTCGATCCGCGGTGTCGCGCTGCTCGGCGTACGCCTCCTGCTTCTCCTCCGCCGTCTTCTGACTCGCAATCGCTTTGGATCGCGAATGAAGGGCATGCACCAGCAGAAGCGACGTTGCCAGCAACCCCACGATGGTCACGACGGCAACCGCGACACTCAGTCCGCCGACCAGTGGCTCCCGCCGTACCCATTTGATCGTCCGCTCGATCGGACCGGCGAACCGGGCCTGAATCGGCCGCCCCTTCAGATAGTTGTCGAGGTCGCTGGCAAAGTCGCTGACGGACTCGTACCGGTCGTCCGGCGAGACCTGCATCGCCTTCTCGCAGATGGCGACGAGGTCCCGCGGCACTTTGGGCGAGATCGAGTGGATGGGAGGCGGAACCTGATTCGCCGCCTTGAAGGCCAGCACCGCATTCACCGTTCCGTCGAACGGTTTCTGACGCGTCAGCAGCTCATACAGCACCGCTCCCATGCTGTACTGATCCGCCTTGGGACCGACGATGTCGTGCTCGGCGCGTGCCTGTTCCGGCGACATATAGGCGGGCGTGCCGAGAATCAGGCCGTCAGTCGTCATTGACGAGTCGTGATCGATCCGCTTGGCCAGCCCGAAGTCCATCAACCGGGGCTGCTTGTGAACATCAAGCATGATGTTCGCCGGCTTGATGTCCCGGTGGATCACTCCCTGCTCGTGAGCATACGCCAACGCGCGGGACACATCCCGAATCCAGCGGGCACACTCGCGATCATCGTAGGCCGCGTTCTGAATGAGCGCCGAGAAGGGATGACCGTTGACAAACTCCGCCACAATGTAGTGCTGGCCCTCGAACTCTCCGTTCTCGTACAGGGCAACGATGTTGGGGTGATGCAGCTGAGCCGCCGCTTTCGCTTCGACCAGAAAGCGGGCGATCCGGGCCTCGGCCGACGGACCGAACATCAGCAGCTTGATGGCAACCGGCCGGTCCAGCTGGGGATCATACGCCCGGTACACCTTGCCGAACGCACCACTCCCGAGTTCACGCTCGAGAATGAACCGACCGATCGTCAGCGGCGGCTTACAGGCCTGCGGATCGCTCCCGGCAGCGCGGTTCCCGGTGACGGTCTCGGCATAGGCGTCGTCCCCCGACATCGTGGCTGCCGGCCTGGAGGAACTCCGCTTTTCGACCGGAAACTTCTGGCCGCAAACAGCACATTGAGCCCGACGGATTCTGGCCGCTGCAGGGACGCTCAACCGCGTGTGGCACCGCGGACAGAGTATGTCTTTGACATCAAGCGAACGGCCCGTCATGGTCGGTCCCGGCACAGCAACAATCGACACAGTCCAGAGGCTTGGTCCACCCCACTCCTGGCCGAGGGCTGGTCCTGAGCGATCCGGCAGCGGGTATCCCCGACAACCGGAATCCTCAGGCTACGTCAACGGTGAGGCCCCCGCAACATCATTTCCTCATCGGCTCCGCCTCCCGCCCCCAGGGCAGGGACGCGTAGTATGCAGCCACATCCCGCATGTCTACGTCGGTCAGACCGGATACCACCGGAGACATCAGATCCACCGTGTCGCTGCCACCACGAGCCCCGGATTTGAACAGCCGCAACTGCAGTTCCAGATAGTCCGCATACTGCCCGGACAGCTGGGGATACTCGTCCGCCCGCAGTCCCTCTCCCGGTCCGTGACAATCGACGCAGGAGGGAACATCCTGATCCGGCAGCCCCTCTTCGGCGATCCGACGGCCACGCTCGATCCGCGCCGGGGACACACCGGGTGAGTTGCTGATGCCGGACGAACCTCCTTCGTCCGGTGCCGGCAGCGTCGCGTAGTGTTCGGCCAGCAGAACGCAATCGTCCGCCGAGAGAATCGCGGCGACCGTCTGCATCATGCCGCTGTGCCGCTCTCCAGCCGCGTAGGCCCGCAACGACTCTTCCAGATACTCCCGGGACTGTCCGGCAAGCTTCGGAAACGCGCCGGTCCCACGCCCCAGGCCGTCCGTCCCGTGGCACCGGACGCATGCCTCCACGATCGACGGAAGGACACCTTCGACTTCAACGGCACCGTTCAGATCGCCACGAGGCACGACCAGTTCGCCGTACGCCTCTTCCTCCATGTCGGGCAACTGCTGCAGAAATGCCACGATCGCCCAGACTTCGTCATCCCGATTGAGGGCGGGCCAGCCTGGCATCCCCGTGAACTTGATGCCGTGCTTCACGATGTAAAACAGCTCCTCCGGGTCGCGAACGCGGACTTTCGGCGCGAGGGCAGGGGGCGTTGCCGTCATCATCCGGGCCACGGGCGAGGCGGGGCGGCCCGGACTGCCGTGACACTGCACGCAACCGGTCTCGAAGTGACCGGCCCCTTTCATCACCAGAGTCGGATCGTCGAGCGGCGGCACTTCGATCCCGCTGCTGTGCAACGCGACCGATCGCGCTTTCGAGAAGTTCAGCACCCACTTCGTCACCGGCCAATGCCCCGACGAGGCCTTGATCGGCACGACGCCGGAGACCATTACCACTCCGCCGATCAGTCCCGCCAGCACAAGAAACCCGACGATCGTCGTGACCCGCTGTCTGATTCGGAAGTCCGTCATGCCAGCTCTCCCTCTCCGCTCCACCGGTCACGCAGCAGTCCCACGGTGAGGACCAGCCCCCCGCTCAGATAGGCGATGCCTCCGATCAGAATCATCACCGCACCTCCCAGATGCTGGTCCTGCAGTGCCGAGAGTGGCCCAAACCCCTCATGGTGGCCGTATACCGACCGGGGCGCCATTGCCAGCAGCGCCCCCAGCAGCGTCATGTGCATCGAGGTGAGCAGCAGTCCGACAACGCCCGCGGCACTTCGTCCGCCGCTGCGTGGTTGTGCTCCCCCGAATGCCGACAGCCAGACCCAGACCCCCGCCAGAAGGAACGTGCTCTGCTCGGCGACCAGGCCCCATGACTGCATCCGGGCGACATGATGAAGCCCCGGAGCATGCCAGGCCCACACAAGGATCAGTTCCCCCACAGACGCCGGAACGGGAGCGAAGATCTCAGGAGACTCCTCGACCGGATCGAACCGGCTGCCGGCGATCGCCAGTGACAGAAACGGTGCCGCCACCGCGACCACCAGCATGTGCATCACCATATGCCCGAAGAATGCCTGTCTCGCCAGGTCCGGCAGCGGTCCCAGCCAGGCTGCGGCCAGGGCCGCCAGGCCGATCACAAGCCACAGTGTCCGCATCACTCACACGTCTCCATGAACAGAATGACGGCCGCGACAAACAGCGTTGCCACGCCGCTCAAGACCGAGAGCAGCAGCGTGGCGAAGCCGAGAAACCGGTGACGTCCAAGTGGCGTATCCTGGAAATCCTGAACGGCATCCGGCTCCACACGGGCCCGCTGCAGGCCGATCCATCCTGTCACGACGATCCCGATCAGGGCCGTCACCGTATAGATCGCGATCGCTATCCGGGCCGGCCAGAGAGAACTGGAGGAATCCTGAACTTTCGCGCACCAGACTGCAGCGGTGACGTAGCTTGCCAGGAAGTGCCCCGCCCAGATCGTCGGCGAGACGGTCAGCATCCACAGGCTTTCCTCCCGTTCCGGCAACCGTTGTTCGCTCGTTGGACTCATCGGTTCCTCCTCACGCGACCAGCGGGAAACCGACGATCACGCCAACCGTGATCACGACCGTCAGCGCGAGAAAATGCCAGTACAGCGTCACGTTGGTGATGTCCGCGTCGTGCCGGGCCGTCATCTTCCCCGCGAACCGTCGGGCCATGCAGTACAGCAGCATCAGAATGCCCAGCGCCACGTGCAGAGCCGTCCAGCCGATCAGCACCCACACGATCGCCGGGTAGACGTGCGTGGTCGGATCGAGCCCCGCCGCCAGCGGCCCCTGGACCAGCGCCGCTCCGCCGGCGAGGCAGGCCACCACCGCTGAGGTGGCCGCCGCGTAGAACGCTCCGGCCCGGGCGTCCCGGTTCCAGCGTTTCGCGAAGACCGTCAGCCCCCAGGCGGACATCAGCAGGACCGCACCGCAGCTCGGCCAGAGTGCCCCCGGCCCGGGATACGGCTCCGGCGGGAAGTCCTCGTGAATCGTCCAGTAGAAGAAATACCCGAACACCAGCGCGATGAACGCCGTCATGTCCGCCAGCATCGTGATAAACATCGCCCACCAGCCGACCGCCTGCGGTCCGGAGACGTAGATCGGCAACGTCACCCCCAGGCCCACGTCCTTCTCGTCCTTCTCCGGGATCCATGCGGTCCCGGTCCACAACCACCGCAGGATCGTCGCCAGAGCCGCCAGCCCGCTCAGAATGGCCGGCCACCACCAGTGGTACGTCGCGAAGATGAACATTCCCCCCGTGAATGCCGCCGACCAGAACGTCAGAAACGTCGGTCCCGGTACCCGCAGGCACTGCATCGGCCGGGCGTCGATGACGGACGTCACCAGCGTTTCCCGAAGACCTTCCTCCGCATCCGGCAGATAGAATCGGCCCTCGTCGACATCCCGTGCAAAGTCCGACTGATCCCACAACGGATACCGCGACTCGATGATCGGGATCGAACGGATGCCCCAGGGGCGGTCCGGCATCTCGGCAAGCCATTCCAGCGTGCCGGCATTCCACGGGTTCCGCTCCGAGTACGGCTGGTTCCCCTTTGGTCGTACGATATCCCACACAACAACCACGAATCCCGCCGCCAGCAGAAACGCCCCCACCGTCGAGACCATGTTCAGCAGGTCGTAGCCGGCATTCGCAGGGTACGTGAAGACCCGCCGCGGCATCCCTGTCAGTCCGGTCCAGTGCATCGGCAGAAACGTGATGTTGAAGCCGATCAGCAGCAGCCAGAACGCGATCCGTCCCAGCCGATCCGAGAGTTTCTTGCCCGTGATCAGCGGAAAGTAGTAGTAGGCCCCCGCGACGATTGGAAAGATCGTCCCCCCGACCAGCACGTAGTGCAGATGCCCCACGACGAAGTACGTGTCGTGTGCCTGAAAGTCGAACGGCGCGACCGCCACCATCACGCCCGTCAGGCCGCCGATGATGAACGTCGCCAGACCGGCAAAGGTGAACATGATTGGCACGCTGTTGATGACCCGTCCGGCCAGCAACGTCGCCAGGAAGCAGAACAGTTGCACACCGGTCGGAATCGCCACCGCCTGCGACGCCGCGGAAAACAGTCCGATGGTCACGCCCGGCAGTCCGACCGTGAACATGTGATGCACCCACAGACCGAAACTCAGAAACCCGGTCCCGACCGCCGCCAGCACCACCCACGAGTAGCCAACGATCGGCGTCCGCGCGAACGTGGGAACGATCATCGCCATCAGCGCTACGGATGGCAGGAAGACGATGTAGACCTCCGGATGGCCGAAGATCCAGAACAGATGCTGCCACAGCACCGGATCGCCCCCTCGGGACGGATCGAAGAACGGCCAGTCGAACGCCCGTTCCATCTCCAGCAGGATGTCGCCGGCGATCAGCGGCGGGAACGCGAACAGGATCATTCCCGCCACGACCAGGATGTACCATGAGTATAGCGGGATCAGGTGAATCCGCATGCCGGGCGGACGACACTTGAGCACGCCGACAATCAGCTCGACCGCCGCGGCAATCGACGCCACCTCGATAAACGACAGCCCCAGGAGCCAGATGTCGGCACCGATGCCCGGTTGATAGGACGTCGTCAGAGGCGGGTACATGAACCACCCGCCCTTTGGTGCGGCATCGAAGAACACCGAGCCGCAGACGAAGATTCCCCCAATCACGAAACTGTAGAAGCCGTACGCCGACAGCCGCGGGAACGGCAGATCCCGGGCGCCGAGCATCTCCGGCAGGACCATGATCGAGAAGGCTTCGAAGATCGGCACGGCAAACAGAAACATCATCACCGAGCCGTGCATCGTGAAGATCTGGTTGTAGCGGTCTGCTGTCAGAAAGTCGTTGCCCGGCACCGCCAGCTGCACGCGCATCAACAGCGCCAGGATCCCGCCAAACAGAAAGAACAGACACGACGCTGCCGTGTACCACATACCGACTTCGGAGTTGTTCACGGCCGACCAGTACCGCCAGCCGGTCGGCGTCTTCCACGCCGCCAGCAACCGCTCCTCCTGCTCACGCTGCCGCTCCGGTGACGGAGCCGCGTCGTCGCGGGTCGGGTTGTCGTCGCGTGCACTCATTGAAGGCTTTCCAGATAGGCGGCCAGAGCTCTCATGTCTGCCTCCGGGATCATGTCAAAGTCCGGCATCCGCACGGCCGGTTTCGTCCGCGAGGTGTGGGCGATCCACTTCCGGAACGCATCCGGCGAGTTCTCCAGCGTCCCGGCACCGAGGCTCGCGCGGCCGCCGACATGCGTCAGGTCAGGGCCGATCACTCCGTCCGCCCGCGTTCCCCGCACCGCATGGCACGCGCCGCAGCCCCGACGGAGAAAGACTTCCCGTCCGCGCACCTCCAAGGGCCCCTGCGGCTCTTTCGCCGGCTCCTGCTGCGCCGCCAGCCACTCGTCGAACGCCGCCCGTTCCATCACGACTACGTCGAACGCCATCAGGGCATGTGATGCTCCGCAGTACTCCGCACAGACACCGCGAAAGCGGCCCGTCCGCGTCGGTTCCAGCGTCAACCGGGTCTCCCGCCCCGGCACCATGTCCACCTTGCCACCCAGCGCGGGAATCCAGAACGAGTGGATGACGTCGGCACTGGTCAGGTTGAACTGCACCGGCTCCCCAACGGGAATGCGGATCTCGTTCGCCAGCTTGACGGATTCCGAAGCCGGATAACGAACCTGCCACCACCACTGCAGACCGACGACGTCGACTTGCAGGCTTCCCTCGGGTGCGGCGCGAACCAGGCCCGGCAGCATTGAGAGGCCATAGATCAGCAGGACGGTGAGGACGAGTGTCGGTATGACGGCACCTCCACCGATCACCCACAACCGCATCTGCCGGTCGTCGTGCGGCCCCGGTGCAATCCGGATCGCGTAGATCGCCAGCCCGACGACGATGCACCAGATGACGACCGCACCGCCCAGCATCCACCAGAACAGCGCAGCGATCTGCTCGGCACCGCGACCGGCCGGATCCAGGGCCGATTGCTCTCCCGCACACCCTCCCAGCATCAGCAGCACCCCGCCCACGGCAGCAATTTGGCCGAGCCAGCAGGCGCGCTGACAGGTCGGCAACGGAAAAATCACGCGGGACGAATCACTCGCGGAGCGCGACCGGCAGGGTGTCGATCTTTGCGGCCACGATGAAGTCGTTCTCCGACAGGCCGTTGATGGCATGGGTCGTCAACTCGATGGTGACATGGCGGTAACCGGTCAGGTGCACGTCGGGGTGATGCTGATCCTCTTCCGCGATCGCTGCGACCCGGTCGAGGAACTCGACGGCCGCCTTGAAATCCCGAGTGGTCCACTTCCGGCGGATCAGTTTGCCGCCCGAATTCACTTCCCATCCGTCCAGTCCTTCCAGCAGCCGCCCCGCCTCCTCACGCGACAAAGGCGAGGCTCCCCCTTCGCACGGTTTGCACGACTTCTGACGCAATGACCCTGCACTCGTGCCGTTCATGAAATCGCTCCTCGATCTCGGGGTTTGTTTGTTTCAGCGTATCGCACTGCAGCAGCCGTCCCACGGGGAGAGCACCGGCGGGATGCAGGGAACCCCCCGTGGACAACTCGGTGTCTGCCCGAGCATCGAGCCACTCGAAACAACAGACGTTGCGGACCGCCCTGGTCGGAATCATCAGGTAATGAAATAGAGCACTCCCACGCCGGCGAGGTACGTCAGCAACACGCCCCAGGAATCGATCCCCATCCGCAGGACCGACTGATCGCGGCGCTCCAGCAGCCCCCAGAGATAGAGCGTTGTCATGACGATCCCGACACTCGCCATCAGCACCGCAGAGCTGTCCACGGCGTTCACCACCGGACCGGCCCGATAGGCGAGGTCACTCGGCAGCAGCAGAGCCACTTCCAGACAGTTCGTGCCGAAGATGTTCGAGATCGCCATCGTGTAGGCACCCAGTCGGACCGCACCGGCCGTCGTGCTGATCTCCGGCAGCGATGTCGTGACGGCCACCAGCGTCGCCCCGATGAATCCGCTGCCAATGCCCGTCTGCCGCGAGATTGCATCGGCAGACGACGAAACGGCCCAGCCACCGACCAGAACTCCCAGACAGTTCGCTGCAAACAGACCATACAACACCAGGGCCGATCGCTCCGGCGCGTCGCTGGGGACCGGCTCGTTCTCCACCTCGCCGGACTCCTCCCGTTCGGGAGCACGTGCCGGCGTCCACGTATCGCGATCGGCGAAACCATTCATGAAGTACAGCGATGCGACATAGACAATCGCCAGCAGGATCGGCCAGATTCCAACGTGCGCGAACACGGTGATGTCCCCGGCGGAAATCGCCGCGATCGATACGGCGATCTGCAGAATCAGCAGCACTCCCCCCAGCAACAGGACGGGGGCGGGCGAGAAGAACGTCAGTGGCCCCCTGCGGACGAACCAGAAATCGATGACCGCCAGGACCGCCAGCTGCATGGCCACCCCGCCGAACAGGTTATTCATCGCCAGCGGCGCATTCCCCAGCAGACTTGCGGTCACCGTCGTGGCGATCTCCGGCAGCGAAGTCGCCACTCCCAGCAGCAGGGCTCCCGCCAGCACCCGCGACAGTCCGGTCCGTGCAGAGATTCCGTCGGCCAGCTTCGCGAGCTTTGTCCCGCACAGCCAGACCCCCAGCCCGCCGACCGTCAGGATCGCCGCATTGCCCCAGACGGGAAGTGTCGTGAAATCAACGCCGCTCATGATCCCCCGGTAGTTCCTGCGCGATTGCTTCGCCGATCGAACGGTGTAACCGGCCAGACAGCAGCCTAGTCAGCGGCGGCGGCAACGTTATCCGGGGATGTCCCGCCAGCACGGGGCGTTGCCCCCATGGGCCCGATCGGCGTCGGCGTCAGACTGAGGTCGAACAACAGCATTCACCGGCGGTACCTCCATGTTCGACTATCAGATCCCCCTGTGGGGAGACATCGCCATCTTCGTGGCTGCAGGAGTCGTCATCGGCCTGGCGGGCGTCAAAGCGACCGGCCTGGCCGACCGGCTGGCCGATCGCAGCGGCATGGGCGAAGCGGTCACCGGTACGATCTTTCTCGGATTTCTGACGGCACTGCCGGGACTGCTGGCATCGATCGTCGCAGCGGCGAAAGGGCATCCGGCCATGGCGATCAGCAACGCCATGGGAGGCATCGCAGTCCAGACCGCCGCCCTGGCCGTCGCCGACATCGCCTATCGTCGGGCGAACCTCGAACATGCCGCGGCGTCCGTCCCCAACATGATGCAGGCGACGATCCTGATCGCGCTGATGGTTCTTGTACTGTGCGGTCTGAGCGGGCCGGACGTCACGATTGCGCACGTCCATCCCGTCACAATTCTGCTCATTCTCTCTGCAGGGGGAGCCTTCCGGCTCGTCATCGCCACGCGGGATGATCCAATGTGGGAGCCGACGGAAACCGACGAAACGGTGACCGACGAGCCGGACGAGCACCATCAGCGGGAGCGGATGAGCCGGCTGATTGCCGGGCTGATCGCAACCGCCGGCCTGACCGGCGCCAGCGGGGCCCTCGTCGCCGAGTCCGCAGGCAACATCGTCGAGAAGACCGGCATGTCGGAAGTGCTCGTCGGGGCACTGTTCGTCGCCCTGGCGACGTCCCTTCCGGAACTGGTGACCAGTATCGCGGCCGTTCGCCGCGGCGCCCTGACTCTGGCCGTCAGCGACATCGTCGGGGGCAACTTCTTCGACGTCCTCTTCGTCGCCGCCGCGGATCTGGTGTACCTGAAAGGCTCGATTTTCCACGCCGGCGGCATCGGCCTGCGGGAAGTGTTTCTGACAAGCATCACCATCCTGCTGAATGTCGTGCTGCTGTCCGGGTTGATCTTCCGCCAGAAGCGTGGTCCGGGCAACATCGGCTTCGAGAGCGTGCTGATGCTCGTCCTGTACTTCGGCGGACTGGCCGTGCTGACCACAATGATGTAGACAGCCGGCAACCGGCAATCCAGAATAGTGTCGATCGGCGTAAAACTGGCGGGCCACTGCGTTCATCCGGAATTCGGCGCTCGCGCCCGAAACCGGCGTGCTAGAGTTCGCCAGTGAATGACGGACCCTGGGCCCACGAACGCTGTCCGCAGCAGGACATTCTGAAATCATGCTGCCGGCCGACCGCCACGACTGGAACGTGACGTTTCCCGAACGATGCCGCCGGAACGCTGTCCCGGTGATGCGACGCGTCCACAGCATCTGTTGCCGGAAAACAACCCGACAGACGGTCAGTCCATCCGGTTTCGAACGACCGTCATGCGGCGCAGCAGGGCCCTGATTTTCTCACTCTGTGACCACAGAAAGTTTGACGATGCTGTCGAAGACGCTCCCCCGCCTGATTCCGGTTGCCGTACTGGCCGGAGCACTCCTGCTCGCACCGCAGCTCACCCCGGCCTGTACGCGCTGTGTCTACCTCGGCCCGAAGGACACGGTCGTCGTCGGCCGGTCGATGGACTGGGCCGTCGACCCCGAAACCAACCTGTTCTGCTTTCCCCGCGGCATGAAGCGCGACGGGGCGGCCGGCCCGAACTCCATCAAGTGGACGAGCCGCTACGGCAGCGTCATCTGCAACTTCTACAACGCCGCGACCGTCGACGGAATGAACGAGAAAGGCCTGGTGGCGAACACGCTGTATCTGGTCGAGTCGAACTACGGCAAGCCGGAGGGCAAGCCGGTGATGTCGATCTCGCTCTGGGCGCAGTACGTGCTTGACAACTACGCCACGGTCGACGAAGCGGTTGAGTCACTCCGCAAGGAACCGTTCCGCATCATCGCCCCCGTCATGCCGGACGGCCGCCCCGCCCAGGGACACCTGTCGATCTCCGATCCGTCGGGCGACTCGGCCATCTTCGAATACATCGACGGCGAACTGGTCATTCACCACGGCCGCGAGTACCAGGTGATGACCAACTCCCCCTCCTACGACCAGCAGCTGGCCCTCGACGCCTACTGGCAGCAGATCGGCGGATCGGTGATGCTGCCGGGAACCAACCGGGCGGCCGACCGCTTTGCACGGGCCTCCTTCTACATCACCTCGATGAAGCCGACTGACGATCTGGATCGTGCGATCGCCTCGGTCTTCAGCGTCATCCGCAGCGTTTCGGTCCCGATCGGCTACACGACACCGGACAAGCCGAACATCGCCAACACCATCTGGCGGACCGTCTTCGACCAGAAACGCCGGGTGATGTTCTTCGACTCCGCCACCAGCCCCTCGGTCCTGTGGGTCTCGCTCGACAAGCTCGACTTCAGTGAGGGGGCCCCGGTCCGCATGCTCGACGTCGCCAGCGGGAAGACGTACGCCGGCGAGAGTGCTGCGGAATTCCAGAAGGCCGAACCGTTCGAATTCCTGCCGGCCGAGTAGAATTCGCCCCGGCACGGCGTGCCACGTCTTAACCAACATCTCGACGTGCCGACTTGCGAAGTAACGCCTTACGACGCATCGGGTCCGGCAGCCCTCGCAGCCGCGGATCCGATGCGACTTGATTCATGCTGGTGCGGCGTCGGGCTCTTTCGACGACGGACGCCGTCTTCTCACTGATGATCCGCCAACAGGGAGGCCATCAGTCCCGAACCGACTACCCGGTCGTTCGCAGGCCGGACGCGATCCCCTGGATCGACAGCTTCAGCAGATCGTTCAGCGACTCGGACTCCGCACTCTCCCGCCGCCGACCAAGCAGGTCGATCTGTGCGAAGTTCAGCGGATCGACGTAGGGGTTGCGGCTCTGAATCGACTGACTCAGCCACGATGTGCCCGACAGCAGATCGGGGCGACCGGTGATCAACAGGACGGCACCGCGGCTCTGCTCGAACTCGGTCGAGATCATCCGCCAGAGATCCTCACCTTCCGGCTCCTTCATCAGGCCTGCGTAGTGGTGAGCGATCTTCATGTCTGCCTTGGCCAGGGCCAGCTCCGCATTGTCGATCAGCGCCCGGAACATCGGCCACTGCTCGTACATCGCGTGCAGCAACGTCCAGTCCTGATCATGCGCGTCGACATAGGCCCGTACAGCCGTCCCCACGCCATACCAGGCCGGCAATAGATGCCGTGACTGCGTCCACGCGAACGTCCACGGGATGGCCCGCAGGTCGCCAAGTGACCGCCGCTGATTCCGCCGGGACGGACGGGAGCCGATCGGCAGCGACTCAATCTCGCTGATCGGCGTGGCCTGGTCGAAGTACGCCAGGAATCCTGAATGCTGGACCAGTTCCCGATACTTGTTGAACGAGGCCTGCGCCATCAGCGTCATCGCCTCGACCCATTCCTGCGCCGGCACGTTGTTCGTCTGGGCACTCACCAGCAGTGTCGCGTTCGTGAGCTGTTCGAGGTGACGGTGGGCGATTCGGGCATCGTCGTATCGCTCCGCGAGAACCTCGCCCTGTTCGGTCACCCGCAGACGACCGCGAACGGCCCGTGCCGGTAGCGAACGGATCGCCCGGGCCGCGGGTCCGCCGCCTCGCCCCAGGGCACCACCCCGTCCGTGAAAGATCGTCAGTTCGACGTGGTGGGCATCGGCCGTATCGGCCAGGCGTTCCTGCGCACAGTGGAGTTCCCAGCATGCCGAGAGGTAGCCACCGTCCTTGGTGCTGTCGGAATACCCGACCATCACGGTCTGCTGGCGCGACGACTCGCCGGCCAGATACTCCGCGTATGCCGGAATCTGGAACAGCTCATCCATGATCGCCGGAGCATGCTGCAGATCGTCGATCGTCTCGAAGAGGGGAATGATCCTCAGGTGCGGCAGTTCTTCACCAGGCGCGGTTGCCTGCCATGCCGCTTTCCACAGCCACAAGACTGTCAGCACGTCGACCGGGGTGTGGGTCATGCTGATGATGTACCCGCCGATCGGCCGCAGGCCCCACGTCCGGACCTCGTCCGCAACCAGCAGGAAGGTCTCGAACACATCCCGGGACTTCTCGGTCATCGCTGACGTGTCGACCGACTTGTCCGGAACCTCTCCGGTCAGCATGTCCCGAAGCTGCTCGTCGGTCACACCGTCGTCGACGTCGTGGACCTGCTGCAGGACTTCAAGAAGGCATTGCCGGTGCGCCTCCGAGTTCTGCCGGATCTCCAGCGACGCGAAGTGGAATCCAAACGTGTCGACCAGGTCGATCCAGGGCTGAACGATCTCATCGGCGATCCGCTTGCCCCGATGCGTCAGGATGCTTTGATTCAGGTGTTCCAGATCGGTCCGCAACTCGCCGACCGACGAGTACCGCGCCTCGACCGTCTCACCTGTCTGAAGCGACAGCAGCGATTTTTCCAGCCGGTACTCCACCAGCTTGAGGAAGCGGCGACCGGTCTCGAACCGCGAAACCGGCTCCAGACGCTGCGCCAGCTCGGGCCATTCCGCGGATCGCTCTTCGAGCATCGTCCGCAGCGGCTCGTCCGAGGGAACCTGCAGGTCCGACATGACGATGCGGCTGGAGATATCGCGGCAGTAGGACAGGTGATTCTCGAGAGCCGCCCGCCGCAGCCGAGCCAGCGTCTTGCGGGTGATCTCGGGCGTCACGAACGGATGCCCGTCCCGGTCGCCGCCGATCCAGCTTCCGAACGACAGGAACTGGGGCACTTCGAAGTGGTGCTGCGGATAAGTGTCGGAGACCGCTTCCCGGAGCTCGCGGTAGATCTCGGGGACGACATCCCACAGCGTCGCGGCAAAGAAGAGTCCGCGGCTGACCTCGCTCATCACCGGTGGTCGCTCCGGACGCAGCAGGTCACTCTGCCAGAGGACGGTCAGCTCGGCAAGAAGCTTCTGCTCGGCTTCGCGTCCTTCCGGGCCACCAAGGCCGGGGAGTCGCCGCCGGATTCGCCGCAGCAATGTTCGCGTGGTCCGTCGCTTGGCCTCGGAGGGGTGGGCCGTGAAGACCGGTTCGATCTGCAGCTGGTCGAGTCGTCGCTGCAGGTCGGCCGCCGTCACCCCCTGGTCCTTCATGGCACGAATCGCCTCGGCGATCGACTCTTCGCGCGGGATTCCCTTGCGGCGGGCGTCCTGGGCGCGTCGGCGGAGGACGGCAATCCGCTGGCGGTCTTCCGTCAGGTTCGCCAGATCGAAGAACAGACTGAGCCACCGGATCACGGCGCGCAGCTCGCCGTCGTCGAGCCGCCTCAGTTCGTCGGTCAGTCGGGCCTCGGCATCGGGCAGACCGGCCCTGCGTTCCATGGCCAGTCGACGGATTCGCAGCATGGCGTCCGCCAGTGATTCCCCGACCTGTTCCCGGACCACTCGGTCGAGCAGATCGACGAGTTGGTCCAGCATGCGTTGATTCTGATCGTGAGGCATTGCATCGGCTCGACTGAGGTTCCCATCCGGACAGACGCAGTCCCGACGGGGAGGGCGGCCCGCGCGGTTGCCGGGAGCGCCCCGGACAATCCGGGCCAACTGATTGCGAATCTGTCGCCGAATTGCAAGCCGTCCGTGCCGATTTCCTTGACGGACTGATCCCGCCGGGAACGGTCGCGACGGTCCCGGCAGTTGCTCCCGCGGTCTGCCTCTGCTCGTTTCATACCGGTTGCGGCGAAACCGACAACAAAAAAACACCAGCCCGGCCGCATCGACCGGACTGGTGTCCGCCTCCCTGCATTACGTTACGTGGATCCGTCCCGATTCGTATTACCGCGAGCGGCGATTCGAACGGGTCGTCGATGCGGTTTCGGCTTCAGGACGCTGACGGTGTTCCTTCAGCTGCGTCAGCTGCTCCTCGGTCAGTTCCTCTTCAATCGCCTGAATCCGGTCCACTTCAATCTGGACCAGTTCGGCGTGCAGCCGGTGCAGTTCCTGCCAGATGTTGGACAGTTCCTGCTTGTACTCGCGGCAGGCTTCAGCGCACTGCTGCTTCTGCTGCGCGTTCTGCTTCGAACCGTGAGCGTAGTGCTCGGGCGACTGAACCGCGATCACGACGAAGCCGGCATCGGTCTGACGGCCATCCTGCGCGTTCTGATTCCCTTCGTTCCGGGTCGTCCGCGAATCGAACTGCGATTCCTGCTGACGTCCGGCCCGGTCGCCGCGATTCGGATTATCCGCCCGGTTGCCCTCGCGGTCCTGGTTGTCGTCCCGGTTCTGATCGGCCTGACTGGCGTCGCGATTCCGGTCGCTGTTGCGATCCTGATTGCGTTCCCGATTCTGACCGAACCGGTTGGCGTCATCGCGCTCCGACCCGTTGCGGCGGGCATCGTCCGACTGACCGTAGCGGCTCATTTCCTTCTGCTGCATCCGCTGCTGGTCGAACTTTCGCTGGTCATCTTCGGAAAGCGTGTCGCGGACCGCCGCGGCCCACGCGGACTCGAGCTGGATGGCCCGGGCGTGCTTCATGTGGAACTGCTGCCAGGTCTGACGCAGCTTCTGGTCGTGCTGCTGCAGCGCCTGCCGGATTCCCTGTTCCTGCTCGCTCGTCAGATCGAGCTGCTGCAGGAACGTCGGCATCTCCGCCTGCCGGTTGCCCTGGCGGGTCTCCTGGCGGTTCTGACCGGTGCGCTGACGCTGCTGCGTTTCCTGCAGGTTCTGGCGCGATTCGCGCGGCTGGGGAAGGTCATCCTGCTGCTTCGTTTCCTGCGCAAAGGCGATGGAAGCTGCCAGCATGCCGCACAGAACGCCGGTGGTCATGGTGACATTTCGTGTCATCGTGCTGAACTCCGTGATTTCACATGTGGAAGGATGGAAACGGTGCGTCCCCATCCGGGTCAATCCATTCAATTCAGTTCGCTGAATACGTTCGGTTGCCGCGTCTCATTCAAAATCTGTCGAATGTGTGAATCACATCCTCCTTTCCCTTCTGGGAGCGAGAACAGGCAATCAGTACTGCGGTCCGCTCAGACGGTCTGAATGTTGCCTCACCGTCCCTGAGACAACCGGCTTACGGACGCCAGACGGTTCCCGGCCTGTAACGACGCCTGCGCGCCGGCAGGAACCCGCCCGGTGGAACCGTTCCCGGAGGAACACTGGCTCACCTGCGCCGTGCCAGCGTCCTCTCCGGGATGGGCGTGATGCTACCCGCCGCGCGGCACTGCACTATCCGACGGAGGCGGAATCACACGTCGGGCCGAAACTGACCCTACAGGTGTCCCTCGGGGTTGATCCGGACACTGCAGGTGGTGTTTCCCTCAACGCGGAACCGGCGAAGCGGTGGTACGCTCGCGACCGACGGGCCCGACCAACGCCTATCCCGCAATCGCCGACAGGAGCAGAATCATGGCACAGACAAAAATCCCCGCACCGGAACGCGACCTCAAGAACGTCGAACCGCACGTCCCGCCCGCGTCGCGCGAACTGAGTCCGGTCACCCGCGGCATCTTTTCTTCGGTCGCGATCGCGTTCGGCGTTGCCGTCCTCGTCCTTGCACTCCTGGGAGCCGTCCTGCAGACATCCCCGCTGCCACAGAACGTCTTCGATGCCGGGAACCTCATTGCGGTCCTGTTCGCAGCCCTTACGGGACTCTGCCTGATCGGCTGCGGCGTCGGCATCGCCCGCCGCTCGACGATCCTGCCGCTGGTCCTGCTCGTGGCATCCCTGCTGTGTGGAATGGCAGCGACAGCCATCGCGCAGTCCTGACGAGATCGGCGAACTCGTCCTTATGCACGACGAAATATCGATCCCGCAGAATGGCAATTGGAGCCGGACTGAAGCGCGGTTAGACTGAACTTCAGCGGAGAACATTTCACGGGCCGCGAACCTCTCAGCGGCTTGCCTGCGACATCGCCTCCAGGAGGTTGCGCGGCTGTTTCTCGTCGCCGCATCAAGGATCGTGCACCATGACGGGCCGGCAGTTCATTTACTGGACGGCCCTGGGCGTGGCCCTGTCTCTGGTCCTGCCCGTGGCAGGCAATCTGGTTGCGGCACATCTCGTCCCCCACATTCCCTTTGTCCAGCTGCCGATTCACTCCCTGCTGGAATCGTCCGGCGGACTGATGGCGATCATGATCGCCGGCATCCTCGTCGCCGAACGTGGCCGGAGTGTCGGACGCGAGCACTATTCCTGGATGGCGGGTGCGCTGGTCGGTATGGGAGTCCTCGACCTGTTCCACGCAGCCGTCATGCCGGGCGCCCGGTTCGTCTGGCTGCACAGTGTGGCCACGTTTGTGGGGGGCGCGCTGTTCGCACTGGTCTGGTGGCCACCCGAGCGCTCGTCCGAACGGATGCTGCGGGCATTTCCCTGGATCGTTCTTGTCGCCACCGTTCTGTTCGGCATCACCTCGTGCTTCGGCTCATGGCTGCCGGCGATGGTGACCCCCGGCGGCGAGTTCACCCTGCTCGCACTGGGGCTGAACATGGGAGGCGGACTGGGCTTTGTCCTTGCCGCCATGTACTTCGTGCGTCGCTACTACCTCACGGGCAACCACGAGAACTGGCTGTTCGCTGTCCATACCGGACTGTTCGGTGCCGCCGGCATCCTCTTTGAGATGTCCATCCTGTGGGATGCGTCCTGGTGGTGGTGGCACATTCTGAGGCTCCTCGCCTATCTGGCGGCCCTCTCATTCGCAACGCGCGCCTACCTGGCAGCCGAACGGGACGTCCTGACCCTCAATCGCGAACTGGCGAGAGTGAATCAGAATCTCGACCAGACAGTGGCTGACCGCACGAAAAGACTCGAGGCGAGCGAAGAACGCTACGCCCTGGCGGTGCGTGGTTCGAGCGATGGTCTCTGGGACTGGAACCTGCTGACCGACGAGGTCTACTACGCCCCCCGGTTCCGCGAACTGCTGGACTACAGCGACGAAGAAGCATTTCCCAACCGGTTTGAAACGTTCGAGGAACATCTGCATCCGGACGACCGCGAGCGGATTCGGATCGCCATCCAGGAACACATTTCGGACCGCAAACCGTATGACGTCGAGTATCGCCTCAGAACCCGATCCGGCGTCTATCGGTGGTATCGCGCGCGAGGACAGGCCGTCTGGAACGACCGGCAGCAGGCGACGCGGATGGCCGGCTCGATCACCGACATCACCGAACGCAAACAGGCCGAGGCACTTCTCGAACACGAGCGGTTCCTGCTGCATACCCTGCTGACCTACCTGCCGGATGCGATCTACTTCAAGGATGCCGAGGGACATTTCACGCGCGTGAGCCGGGCACTGGCGACGCTGCTTGGTACCGACGGGCCCGAAGCAGTCATCGGCAAGACCGACGCCGACTTCTTCCCGGAGGAATTCGCCAGTCGCGCCCGCCAGGACGAACTGGCCATCATGGAGAGCGGCGAGCCGCTCATCGGCAAGGAGGAACAGCCGAACTGGGGTGGTGAAGAAGCATGGGTTCTCACCACCAAGGTGCCACTCCGCGACCGTCACGGCGAGATCATCGGCACGTTCGGCATCTCTCACGACATTACCGCGATCAAGCAGGCCGAAGCCCGCTTCCGCCGCGTCGTCGAAGCCGCCCCCAATCCCATGCTCGTCGTCGACAGCAACGGCGAGATCCTGCTCGTCAACAACGCGACCGAGACGCTGTTCGGTTACGAGCGCGACGACCTGATCGGCAAACCGATTGAACTGCTCGTCCCCGAGACGCTTCGCAGGCGACACGAAGAGTACCGCACCGAGTACTTCCGCAATCCCGCTTCACGGGCGATGGGAGCCGGTCGCGAACTGCTCGGTCGCCGCAGTGACGGATCGGTCCTGCCGGTCGAGATCGGCCTGAGTCCGATGACGCTGGACGGCAGAACGGTTGTGCTCGGCAGTGTCTACGACGTCACCCTCCGCAAAAAGGCCGAGGAAGCACTCGTCGAAGCCAAGGACGCCGCCGAGGACGCCAACCGTGCCAAGAGCGACTTCCTCGCCAACATGAGTCACGAGATCCGCACGCCGATGAACGCGATCATCGGCATGAGCGAACTGCTGCTCGACGACGAACTGACCGCAGGGCAGCGCAACTACGCCCGAACGGTTCTGGAGGCCGCCGAGTCTCTGCTGTCGATCATCAACGAGATCCTCGACTTCTCGAAGATCGAAGCCGGGCACCTCGAACTCGAGTCGATCGAATTCGACCTGCGGGAAGAGATCGTCGACATGCTGCGCACACTGGCGACCCGGGCTCACCGCAAGAAGGTCGAGTTGATCTGGTGGGTCGATTCCGACGTGCCGGCCCGTGTCGTCGGAGACCCCGTCCGCCTGCGACAGGTTCTGCTCAACCTCGTCGGCAATGCCATCAAGTTCACGGAAAAGGGGGAAATCACGATCTCCGTCACCACGCAATCCCGCACCGACAAACATGCGCGACTGCACTTCTCGGTACGGGACACAGGCATCGGCATCCCGCCGGAGAAACTGCGGCGGATCTTCTCGGCGTTTACCCAGGCCGACACGTCGACCACGCGGCAGTACGGCGGGACGGGACTGGGGCTGACCATCTCGGCCCGACTGGTCGAAGCCATGGGAGGAAAGATTCAGGTCGAAAGCGAGGTCGGCGAGGGGAGCATGTTTCACTTCACCGCCGATCTCGGCTGGACCGACACCCCGACGGCGACGGACGGCCCCGAGGACTGGCCCGATCTTCACAACGAACCAGTGCTCGTTGTCGACGACAACGCGACCAACCGCCACATCCTGCAGGAGATGCTCGAAAGCTGGGGCATGCAGGTCGAAACCGTCGAAGGCGGGCCGGAAGCAATCGATCGCCTCAACGACATCGTGCGGCACCGCGGTCGCCTTCCGCTGCTTCTCAGCGACGTCCATATGCCCGACATGGACGGGTTCATGCTGATCGAGCGGCTGCGACGAACGGCAGAGACCCGCGACACGATCGTGATTCTGCTGACATCCGGCGGACGGCCGGGCGATGCAGAACGCCGCCGCAACCTCGACATCGCCGCGCACATCATGAAACCGGTCAAGCAGTCGGAGCTTCTGGACGCCATCATGCTTGCGGTCGGCAAACCGCGTGCGGGGGCATCGAAACCCGCGGACGAACCGGAGCCGGAGAAACTCCCGCCACTGAACATCCTGCTCGCCGAGGACGGAAAGGCCAACCAGAAACTCGCCACGGCGCTGCTGCAGCGATGGGGGCATTCGGTCACCGTGGCCGCCAACGGTCGCCTCGCCGTCGACGCCTGGAAAGACGGAACCTACGACCTGATCCTGATGGATGTCCAGATGCCGGAACTCGACGGTCTGGCGGCGACAGAGTTAATACGCCAGCTCGAAGACCGGCAGGGGGGCCACATACCGATCATCGCCATGACGGCCCGCGCGATGAAGGGGGACCGCGAACGGTGCCTCGAAGCCGGCATGGACGACTACGTTTCCAAGCCGGTCCGCAAACACGAACTCTACGCAGCGATCGCACCACTCTTCAGAGATCGTCCCACCACCCCGGACGAGTCAACTGCGGAATCGCCCACCGGTCCCGCCGCAACTTCCGGCAACGGGCTCGTCGACTGGTCGGTCATCAGCGACACCGTCGACGGTTCGGAAGAGATCATGCGTGAGGTCATCGAGGACACCCTGACGGAGGCCCCCGATCTGATGCGGCAGCTCGAGCAGGCGTTCGAGCAGAACCGCGTTGCCGATGCCGGCCGACTCGCCCATACCCTCAAGTCGACGGCCCGCACGTTCGGGGTGACCGAGATGACGCAACGGGCCAACGACATCGAACAGGCCGCCGCAAGCGGCCGACTCGACCCGGTCCGCGACAGCCTGCCGGTGTTGCGTCAGCTGGTTGACCGTGCCATGCAGGAGCTCGAGACGCGGCTGAGTCAGTCGTCCTAACAGACCGGATTCCGCCACACGCTACCGTGCGTCTGCTTCATCTCCAGTCACCTGCGTCCCGTTCCAGATCGCGATCTCCTGCACACCCTCGACGACATCGACGACGACATCGGCCGGCAGGTTTTCAAGTGTCTGCCGGCTGCCTCCGGGCCAGTCAATGACAACCCGGTCGACGGTGCTCGTGTCGGCCAGTCCGAACCGCAGCACACGCTCGTTCGTCACCAGGTAACCGTCCCCACCGGTCAACTGCTGTCGAGTCGTACCATCACGGGTCGTCACGGTCACAACCGTCCCGATCGCATCGCGGGCCGTGCTCACCGCATGCAGCCGGAGCGTCAGAACATGCCCCGCCTGATCCGTTTCGTTCGTCAGCAGGGCCGCAGGTGATCCGATTGCGGAGATCGCCACATCGACGCGACCGTCACGGTTCCAGTCGAGCGTCGCCAGGCTCCGCCCCAACTGCTTTCTCGAGAAGTATGCCCCCACCTGTCCGGGAGGATGTTGCTCGAACCGTCCCCCCCCACGGTTGCCGAAGTACTGCGAAGGCATGTAGTAGTCGCCCCCTTCCTTGCGGAAGTCCCCGACGTGGCCATTGGTGACGATCAGGTCGAGGTCGCCGTCGTTGTCGGCATCGAGGAACTGCGTTCCCCAACCGACGTACGGCAGCCCGCCCGCAAGCAGTCCCGAACCGGCGACATCGTCCGAGAAGTACCCCCCGGCACTCTGCAGGTACAGATTGTTCGCTTCCCCCTTGTAGTTGGTGACGAACAGATCGAGCCGGCCATCGCCGTCAGCATCCCCGCAGGCAACGCCCATGCAGGCCGTCGGCTTGCCATCACTGTTGACCGCCAGACCGGCCAGAAAGCTCTGCTCGGTCAGCTCGATGTTGCCACTCTCGTCGGCAGGAGCATTCGTCAGGAAGAAGTTCGGCTCGTGATCGTTTCCGATGAACAACGCCAGCCGTCCCGGGACCACACCCGGAAGCGACGGACTCACCGCGGAGATCTGCCCGTCCGGCCCTTCCTGCCGGGCGGCCTGCTGGCTGTCCTTGTCGTCGTCGGGTGGCTGGACATCCAGACGAAACGCCACGACCGCCAGCCCCGCACCGCCCCCACGTTCCGTTTCTTCGAGCGAGATTGTCTGCACGCCTCCGTCGCCGGTCGACAGGTGCAGCTCATCGGCCGAACTGGTGTACGCTTCGGGCGAGCATTCGCTCTCGTCGCAGATCATGCGGAACAGCTGGTCGCCTTCGAGATAGTTGACGTCGAACAGGTCGGGATGCCCGTCGTTATTGAGGTCGGCGATCAGACAACTTGCGGTCCACTCGTCCGATGTCAGGTTCATCTCCGCGGTGACATCGGTGAACGTACCGTCTCCCTCGTTGATCAGCAGCTGATTGACGCCGGCATTCGCAATGTAGAGATCGACGAACCCGTCATTGTTGAAGTCTCCCGCCGCCACCCCCTGGCCGAAGCCGTCCTCCTCCGGAATCCGTGCCGGTCCGGTGACATCGGCAAACCGTTCGCCAACATTGCGAAACAACCGGTCGAAGAAGTCTGGCGAGGCAGCCGGCCGATCCGAATCGGCATTCCAGACCTCGCCCTGAGCGAAGAAGAGATCGGGCAGACCGTCGTTGTCAAAGTCGATCACGCCGACTCCACCGCCGGTCGATTCCTGCATCCGGACACCGTCGATTCCTTCAACGCGTCCCTGATGGTAGACGAAGTCGATTCCCAGCTGCCCGGCCTGATCGGTGAATCGGACCGGCACCTGGCCGTCCGACTCGGTCGGCGACGTCGGCTCGATCTGTTCAAGCAGGAGTTCGATGTCGGGCAGCGACGAGAGGTCGTGCTGCCTCAGCAGGTTCTTCCCGTCGACGATGCGGGGGGCGGACGGATCGGGGTAGTTCGCAAGTCGCCGGAGCACGTCGTCCACCCACAGGGAGCCGTCATACATCCCGCTGGCGAACCCCGCCCACAGCCAGGCTTCCCACTCGCGGCCGTGCTCCATCAGCGTCTCGACGACCGCCCGCATGGCTGTCTGATTTCTGCCGCGGGTATTGAGCGCATCTGACAGATTCTGCCGCAGCTCGTAGATCGCACGGGCCCGCCCGGAGAGGACCTGTCCCCGTACCGGGTCAACTGTGGTCATCACCTGTCCCAACTGGTTCATCATGCGATGAGAGTGCGGCACCTGCCGGGCCGCCTCCCAGAAGCAGCGGGCGGCGATGTCGTCCCGTCCGCGGCTGCGGGCCCACACGCCGAGCGCGTACCGGACTTCGGGAGCATTGCGGATCGAGTCGGGCAGTGCCTGGTGCCACTGCAGCATGGCGGCATCTCCCTCTTCGAGCAGCAGTTCCCCCAGCAGCCCCTGAGCGGTTGCGACTTCCGGATCACGCTGCACGGCCTTCTGCAGCCGCTGACGTGCCGACTCCAGATCGGCCCTCGCCACATCCTCGATCGCCAGCCCGAGGTTGACCGCCGGGTCGTCCGGGAACGACTCCGCACATCGCTGCAGATGCACGATGTCGTCGGGATGGCGGCGTTCGAAGTCGGTCAACTGGACCAGGTGCCGGAACTCCAGCTCGGCGGTCCGGGCCAGCTCGAACAGGTGCTGGTCGGCCAGAACGCGCTGCCCGGTGAGACTGTACAGGCTGGCCAGTTCCTTCCGTGCCGGTACGTGTCCCGGCTGGTGTTCGAGGACGTACCGGTACGAACGAATCGCCTCACTCAGCTCCCCCGCCTGCTGCTGAAAACCTGCCAGTGCATTCGCCGCCGCGACTGCAACCGGGGAGCCATCGCGCGGGACCTGCCCGTAATACTCCCGAGCCTGACCGTGGTCCCCCAGACGCATCGAGATGTCACCCATCAACATCTGCGCGGCAGGCCAGTCGGGGTCGTCGGCAGAAATCGCTTCCGCCGCCCGGCGTGCTTCGAGCAGTTCTCCGCGGGCCAGGGCCGCCTGAGCCGTGGTCAGCGCAGACGGGGCAGGGGGGGCTTCGGAACAGCCGCAGACCAGCAGCGCAAGCACAATCGGAACGTGGTAGCGCATGGGAATCCCAGGCCGGGAAGTGAGATGAGAAGTCACCGATCGACGGTAGCAGACCACAAACGGGTCGACAACCGGGGCGAAGCACCGGCTTCCCTCGACACACTGCGCCCGGGCGGTATTCTGGCAGTCAGGGCGCTGACCAACTGACTGACCGACACCGACCACCCGGGAGCGATAGATGCCCGTTCACCTGCCCGCACACAATCGCCGCCAGTTCCTGGCGACCGTCGGAGCCGGTCTGGTTGCCTCCGCGTCCCCGGCCTTCGGGAAGACCGTCGACGGAACGCTGGTCTACCTGCTCAACGACACCCACATCGGCGAGAGGCATCCGCCCGCTTCACAGATCCCGACAAACCTGAAGACGGTCGTCACCGAGCTCGTCGAACTGAAGCGGAAGCCGGCTGCGGTTCTCATCAACGGCGACCTGGCCCTCTACGACGGGCAGCCGGGCGACTACCGGCACTTCGCCAGGATTGTCGAACCGCTCAGAGCTGCAAAGGTCGATCTCCACCTGACGCTCGGCAATCACGACAACCGCGAAGCCTTCTACGAGGTACTTCAGGAGGAGCGGAAGAACGATCCCCCCGTCGAGTCCCGACACATCTCGATCGTCTCCACGCCCCACGCAAACTTCTTTCTGCTCGACTCGCTGACGCAAACCCTGTTGACCCCCGGCACACTGGGGACAACGCAGCGGAACTGGCTGGCCGACGCACTCGATGCCCACGCCGATCGTCCCGCGATCATTGTTGCCCACCACAACCCGCGACTGGGGGGCGATCCGAGACACTTTCCCGGCGGGCTGGTCGATTCGGTTGAACTGTGGCAACTCCTGGCCAAACGCAGACACGTCAAGGCATACGTCCACGGGCATGTTCATGACCGCGCTTACGCGACGCATGCCGGAATCCACATTCTCAACATGCCCGCGATCTCGTATGTCGCCAATCCGGAGCTTTCGACGACCGGCTGGACCGTCGCCCGGCTCCGTCCCGACGGGATGACACTCACCACTCGCACAACCGACCCGCTTCACCCCTGGAACGGCGAACAGAGGACGCTCGCCTGGAGAGACTGAACAGAGCTGCCATACGACGCAACAACGGGAGGCACATCGTGATTCGCAAGACGCTCGGACGGACCGGCATGGAGGTCACCCAGCTTGGCTATGGCAGCATGGGGCTGCGCGGCCCGCGAACGTGGGGCGTCCGCGTCGTCAGCGACGAAGACGCCGGTCGGTTCCTCAACGCCGTCCTCGACGCCGGCATCAACTTCATCGACACCGCTCCGGACTACGGTCTGGCGGAGGAGCGGATCGGGCGGCACATCAGTCGCCGTCGCGATGAGTACTTCCTCGCCACCAAGTGCGGCTGCGTCTACGAACAGCTGGAAGACCGCCTCGAACTGGACCACGTCTTCAAGCCGGAAGTGCTCCGCGAGAACCTCAAGACCAGCCTCCATCGCATGCGGACCGACTACGTCGACCTGCTGCAGTTTCACGGCGGAGATGCCGAGACGATCCAGCGCGAGGGTCTGCTTGACCTGATGCAGGAGTTCCGCGAACAGGGGCGGGTCCGCTTCATCGGAATCTCCAGCAAGCTGCCCAACCTGCCGGCCCTTATCGACCTGGACGTCTTCGATACGTTCCAGATGCCCTATTCCTGCCTGGCCCCCGAGCATCACGACCTGATCACCCGCGCCGCCGAAGCGGGTGCCGGCATCATCATCCGCGGCGGGATCGCCCACGGCGGACCGGATGCGGAGATCCAGCGACCGGCCCTCAATGACGTGTGGCAACAGGCGGAACTCGATTCCATCCTGCCGGACGGGATGTCGAAAGCGGAACTCATCCTGCGGTACACACTCTCCCATCCGCACTGCCACACGACGATCGTGGGGACGTGCAACCCGGATCACCTGGCGGAAAACATCGCCGCAACCGAGCGTGGACCACTGCCGGCCGACCTGTACGAAACCGTCCGGACGCGCGTGGCGAAGGTGCTCGGCTGAACGCAGCAGCACCTCGCCGCTCATCGACCGACAGCGGCGCGTGCACTCCGGGTTTCAGGCACGAATCGCGTCGATCGCTCGGGCGTCCCGTTTCTCCGGTCCCAGCGGACGACCGGCTCCCATGGCGTCGAGCATAGTGTTGTAGACGTCCAGTCCCTCGGCATTCACATCGAGGATCTGACCGGTGCGGAACCGACCGTTCGCGCCGGTAATCGCGTGGAACACGCCGGACAGCTCCCGCTTCGGGTCGTTGTGCCGGCCGTCCCCCGATTCGGTCGAGATTGTCAGCAGCGTGTTGTCGAGAATCGTCCGGCCGTTCGCCTCGACGCAGTCGGGGCCGTCCAGACGGCTGAGGAAGTAGGCAACCTCGTTGAGCTTCATGTGCGCGTGGGCACGAAGCTGCTGGTTGTCCTTCTTCTCGTTGAACCGGTGCCACCACTCGTGGCTGCACCCCTGCGAACCGGAAGCGTTCAGCTGCCGCGAGTCGTTGAACTCGTGAACCAGCCGACCGTCGTACTCGTACTTCCCGGTCAGCCGGATGCGCTCCCCGGCCGCGAGGAACGTAATCGATCCGAATCGCGCCCGGTCCGTCTGAATCGCCAGCGCATACAGATCGGCCAGCAGCCGCCACTCCTGACGCAGTTCCTCCAGCGTGATGTCGATCCCTTCACCTCCCGGATCGGCGGCTCCGCCGTGCGCGAGTGCGGAGCGGGGCGGCATCTTCGGTGCATCGGCCCGCTGCTGTTCCAGCGCAAAGGCCCGCTGCTCGTACTCCCGGATCCGGTCCAGATGTTCTGACAGCCGGGCCCGCGAGGCGGCTCCGAGCGGCGACCGCTGTCCGGTGTACAACCGGTACTGGTCCACAACCGTATCCAGCACGCTCAGCTTCAGCCGGCGCGTCCGGGCATCGTCGTCGGCAATGTTGACCGCACCGAAGACCCGCTCGAACAGGGCCCGCGGCGTCTCCTGCATCATCGCCGCCACCGTGCCGTCTTCGTTGTAACTGTGCACGTACCGGCTGACGCGGCTGCGACGGAAGAATGTCCCGGCGACGAGTGTCGGCACCTGATCGGCCGGCATCCCGTCGGGGTGATGCGCCCGGCGGATCACCTGATCGAGCGACGGCCCACCTGCACGGGCTTCGCCATCCGGCGGCTCCGCCGTGAACGCCCCCGAGGCCCCGTCAAAGTGCGCGTTGATTCCCTTCTGATCGCAGCGGACCTGATCGACGTTCCGCATGATGAGCAGCTTGTCTGCCAGCGGTTTGAGCGGCTCGAAGACGCCGTCATACCCCTCCGTCTGGATCGGAGCCGGAATCCCCAGTCCGAAGAAGACGTTGAAGGCCCGCACCGGAACGGCTGCCTGCGGAGCGGCCGCCGCTGTGGACGCGAGCATTTCTTCGAGAAACGGCAATCCGATGGTGATGCCGCCCAGCCCCTTCAATGCGGTTCGCCGACTGATCTGAGTGGGCTTCACGGCGTCGTCTCCGGTTCGGTTCGGGTTTTCTGGACCAGGTCGCTGAGCACGATCGTCCGGATCAGATCCGGATACGTTCCCCCATCCTGCCATGCGGCCTGATAAATTTCACGCACAATCGCCGCTTCCGCCACGCCGGGCGGACGACCAATCGCAAACTGGGTCAGTTTCCAGGTGATGCATTCGCGGACGCGGTCGCTCTCCGCCAGGATATCCATCAGCTCCGCCGAGGAATCGTAGGCGATCCGTTGGTCGCCGCCGGGGATGACAATCTCTCCATCGTCCCGCAGCCGGTTCCCGTGCTCGTCCCTGTCGTGCCAGCGGCCGATCCCGTCGAACTTCTCCAGCCCGAAGGCGAACGGCTCGAACTTCACATGACAGACGCCGCACTGAGCATCGGCGACGCGGGCCTCGGCAATCGCCCGCTGGGTGAGACCGGCCTTCGTCGGCACCGGCGTCGTATCGACACAGGGGGGTGGATCGCCCACCCGACCGCGGAGCAGATCGGTCAGCACAAACAGCCCCCGCGTCACCATCGAGGCATCGTCGCCGCCGACCGTCAGCAGACTCGCCTGCGTCAGCAGTCCGCCCCGCTCGGGGATCTTCGTCAGATCGTACCGCTGCAGTCGGCGACCGTTCGTCGATCGCCTCTCGGTCGTTGCGCCCTCGTCAGAAGGCAGTCCGTAGTGTTCCGCCAGTTGGGGCGTCGCGTACGTGAACGGTGCATTGAGCAGCGCGGTCAACGGCTGCTTCTGCTCCCAGACGACCTCGTCAAAGTATGCGAGCGTCTCCGCCCTCATGTCGGCCGCCAGCTCGGGTGACCAGTCGGGAAAACGCTCCCGGCCCGGTTGCATGTGCTCCAGACGATCCAGGTCGAGCCACTCCGTCAGGAACTGCTGCGAGCGGGCCCGCGCACGCGGGTCCTGCAGCAACCGGTCGACGTGAGCCCGGCAACGGTCCGGGTCGGCCAGCTCGCCACGTTCAGCCGCCTGCAGCAAAGCTTCGTCCGGCGGGCCGCCCACGATGATGTAACTCAAACGCGACGCCAGCTCGTAGCTGCCGACCGGCCACCACGTCCCGTCACCCCGCTGATGTTCAATCCGATAGATGAACCGCGGCGACTGCAGCATCGCGGCCACCGTGTACGTGACGGCTTCGTCGAAGTCGCCCCCCGCCGCAGCCACCGTCGAGGCAACACCCCGGAAGACCGTGATCTCATTCTCGTCCAGCGGTCCCCGCAGCAGATACCGCCCCATCTGCCCGATGAGTTTCTTCATCGGGTTGTCTTCGATGCTGCGACTCTTTGAGAACCGGCGGGCAAAGGCGGGAACGTCCATCCGACGGACGATGATCTCCGCCAGCCGCGCGTACGCCTCGACGTGCTTCAGATCGACCCCCAGGTTGTACGCGGTGTTCGTGAAGCCGTCCGCCCGCACATCGGGAGGCAGCAGCTCGCGGGCTTCCTCACTGATGTCGACGCCGACGGTGCTCCGGACCGTCTCAATATATTCCGGCACGGTCAGCCGCTGTACGAACAGACTGCCCGTGGGAGCATCCTGGGCATAGATCGCCGGGTCGACCAGTTCGAGTGACCAGGCGGCCCCGGCCTCGATCCACCGGCGGAGTTTCTTCTTCTCCACATCGGAGAGTGGTTCGCGATCGGCCGGCATGTCGTCCGACTCGACCAGGTCGAGCAGCAGACTCTCGCCCGGCTTGCCGGCCACGAACGCCAGACCGCTCTCGCCCCCCTTGAGGGCATGGTCCCGCCGGGAAAGATCCAGGCCCCCCTTCTTCGTGGCTCCGTCATGACACTCCAGACAGTGCCGAGCCAGAATCGGCGCAATCTCCGCCTCGAACATCCGCTCCGCTGCCGAGGCGGTTTCGGGAGCACCGCCGGCCAGCAGTTCCTGCGTCCCCTCAGCACCGAGACGGAAGGACTGCGCGACTTCCGAGGGGGACAGCGCCCGGCCGTAGATCGCGACGGCGTGAAGCTCACCCAGCCAGCTCCGGTCGCCGCTCAGCTCGTTCGCCAGCCCCAGGCGGAACGACCGGTCCCAGTTCTTCAGATCGCCTCCGATCCGCTCGGCCCGTTGCTGCCGTCCGTCGACGTAGACGCGGGCCTGACCGGTCCGATCGCGAGTGTAGACGACGTGCGTGAGATCGGTGCGGACCGTCTTCGATCCGGTCGCGACGGAAGGGATGCCGTTCGTGCTGGTGGAGGTCGTCCGCAGCCGGATGTCGTAGCGGTCACCATCCTGCCCGAGCGTCACGTTGCGGCGATTGGGATCGCCCGAGATCGTGACGATACGGGCCGGTCCGCTCTGCTTCGTATTCTCAGGACGGATCCAGGCCTCGACCGTGATCTCTCCGGACCTGCGGACGGCATCGCTGATCTTTGCAGCCGGTCTGGACGAGGCAATCCGCGTGGCGGAACGCACGATCAGTCGGCCCCTGTCCCACGTCACCTTCGAGGGATCGGCGATCGTCAGATTCAGTGGCTCGCCGACGCCCGAGCGGTCATGCACAACCGCGCCGTCGCTCTCGTCGAAGGTGTACAGCGCCAGCAGACCGCTGCGGGACGGGGCGTCTGCGGCTGCAACCGCTCCATCCGTCTGCCGCCACAGTTCCAGGCCGGAAAGATTCGCATGTCCGCCCCGGCAGGTCAGTTCGAGCGTGCCGTCGTCAACGGTCACATCCCAGGGACCGAGCTTCTTCCACGTGCCCGCCTTGCCGCTGTTGTGCTCTTTCAGGACCGGCCGGCCTTCGAGCGAAATGGTGAACCGCTCCGGGTCGGAGTCTTCCCACGTATAGAGATAGACGCGGTACCGCCCCTTCGTAAGGTTCGTCAGTCGGATCGCGTTGTTGCCGTCCGGCTTCCAGCGGCTGGAGCGGATCATCCTGGCGCGGGCGTCGTCGGTGCCCGGCCGCAGCTGGACTTTCTGGTTTTCGAAGCGGGAATCCCGGCAGACGAAGTCCTTTGCGTCGCGGTCGGCTTCGTAGCGGTGGCCGTCGATGACGACCGCGTCGCCGTTGAGATTGATGCCTCGAACGAACGCCCAGCCCTCTTCATCCGCATGGGCTGTCCGCAGGGACATCAGCAGGGTCGGTAGAACCAGCAGCGCGGCAGCGACACGTCGCCCCATGCCGGGGACAGGGGACATGGTGACACATACGGGCGGAACTGCCCGGCAGCCATCGGATCGCACGATCGCACCTCCCCCCTGCAGTTGCGGACGCCGGCGTCCCGCGAACGGAGACCGGACCGCGTCATTCGACAATGGAACTGCCGCTGGAATTGAGAGACCGCAACCACGCTTCTGGAATCCCGTAACAGGAACGCGGGGACGGTCAGCCGAGTATACCGCTACGCGGGGGAAGAATCGCAAGCCCGCCCCGGCCACCTGAACGTCCGTCCCCTCCTTCAGGTCAGTCCGTGCAGGTCAGACATCGCCTGCGTCTCCGGGATGGCCCCAACAAACGAGTCGCGACCGTGGGGGAGCGGAACCAGGCCCCCTGGCAGCGTGAGCTGTCGGGGGAATCGAACGTCGTTTTCCGTTCCCCCGAACTCACGCTCGGGGCTCGCCTGCGCATGGATGTCACTGTTGGTCGGACAGTGCCGGACCGCACACCTACCGTCCCGGCTCCCAGGTCCACACCGCCGCTCCCTTTGCATCGAGCAACCGGATCTGCTGCAAACGGATCTGTCCTGCTCCCTGAGCCGGGTCCAGCCGGACCGCAAGGATCGGATGCCCGGCCCTGAAGGTCTGCGTGTACGTGTGCGACTCGCCATCATGCGTGACGGCAAACCCGACACTCCGGTCCCGGAAGAAGGCCGGCTTCACCCCGCGCTCCTGCCAGAAGAACTGCCCCCGCCCGCTCGCTGTCGACGACATCGTGATCTCCACCCGGTACTCCCCGCGTGGCAGGGGGCGGGCCAGCTGCCGGCTCAGATGCGGATCGCCTCCCGTGCTGGTGATCTGCAGTGCGTTGCCTTTGACAGCCAGCCGGCAGTCCTTCACGGGACGCCAGCCGGCCACCGCTGCGGGTGGTTTCGGCTGGTTTCCGGGGGACCGTTTCGGGCGTGGTCGTCCCTCATCTTCCGGCCGGTACTTCGCCGGATCAAAGTTCGGGTTCGGCGTGGGACGGACCGCACTGGTCTCGACCAGGAACTGCTCGATGAGCGCATCCAGTTCCCGAACCCGATCCGGCATCGCACCGGCCAGATCCTTTGTCTCGCCCGGATCGTCCTTCAGGTTGAACAGCTTCCAGCGATGCGCACCGTTCTCACCACCATGAAACAGCCGGATCAGCTTCCAGTCCCCGCGAAGCACGCTGACGGACGGCGGCAGCCAGTCCGGCACACGCGGCGCATGCGGGAAGTACGTGAAGATCGCCTCCCGATCCAGTTCCTTCCCGTCGAGAGCCGGCACAATGCTGATGCCGTCGAACTGCTGCCCGTCCCGCGGCGGGATCTGCAGCATTTCCAGCAGCGTCGGGTAGAAGTCGGTCGACTGAATCACCTGGTCGCTCTGCGAGCCGGCCTGCACCTTGCCGGGCCAGACGACCACACATGGTCCGCGAACGCCTCCCTCGTACATCGTCGCCTTGCCACCCCGCAGAGGTGCGTTGCTCGTCGGTGACGTGCCGTCCACCTCGTTGTACATGTTGCCGCCGTTGTCCGAGGCGAACACGACGATCGTCCGCTCGCTCAGCCCGAGCCGGTCGAGTGCAGCGAGCAGCGTACCGACCGCGTCGTCCATGCTCTCGATCATCGCCGCATAGGTCGGGCTCCGCTGGGGATTGTTCGGATCAACCTTCCCGCGGTACTTCTCGATCAGCTCCCGCTTGGCATCGAACGGCGCATGGACGCTGAACATCCAGTAGTTCAGGAAGAACGGCCGGTCGCGGTTCGCTTCCATGAAGGCGACCGCCTCCTTCGCCATGCGGTCCTCGATGTGCTCATTCGGCGTATCGGGGTCAAAGTCGGGAAACTTCCAGGGGGCCACGTAACTTCCTGCCGGTCCCGGACCGGGCCAGTGAGGCACATCGACGTCGAAGCCATGTTCGAGCGGCGAATACGGTTCGTGCCCCAGATGCCACTTGCCGAAGTGCCCCGTCACGTAGCCGGCCTCCTTGAGTGCTTCAGGCAGCGTGTCGTAACGGGTATCCAGCCGCGTGGCCGAGTTGATCGGCACACACTTTTCGTTGGGAGCCGCCCGCGTGCCCGGCGTGGCCTGCAGCTGGACTTTCGGCAGATGGCACGTCGGCGAGGTGATGCCGATCCGAGCCGGGTTCAAACCGGTCAGAATGCTGGACCGCGTCGGCGAGCAGAGGGGGCTGGCCGCATATGCCCGGGTGAACGTCATCCCGCGGGCCGCCAGCCGCTCGATGTTCGGCGTCTCGTACAGCGTTGTCGTGCCGAACAGCGTCGTGTCGCTCCAGCCAAGGTCATCGGCGAGGATGAACAGGACGTTCGGCTGCTCTGCTGCCGGCAGTCGACCGGTCAGCAGCAGCAGGATTGCCAGTGAGTACAGAGCGCGCTTCATCGTCGCCTTACTTTCCTTCAAAAGACCAGACCCTGCGGGCTTTGCCTTCGACCGATGAGAGTGTGATCCGCTTCACGTCGGTGGTATTCTGCGGCGGGACAAACCGGATGTGAATGATCCGCCCCTTCGCGGGAACTTCAACCTGCACGGTCTGCCATCCCTCAGCCGCCTCAAACGAGACTGACTGGCCTGCGGGAAAGTCCTTCTGTCCTGCAGTCCGCCAGCTGATCGACGCCTGTCCCGCTTTCGACGCCCGGAGCTTTACGGTTGCCACAGCGGGGCCCGGGACGTTGACATCGGTCGTGGTGATAAACGCCCTGCGAGGCTGTCCCGGCTCGGGCGTGATCCGGATTGCCCCGTCCACCCTGGTCAGTTTGCCGCTCCGGACAAGCCACCCCTGTGCCGCCGACGGCTGGCCGGATTTTGCCCGCAGCGGCGGTGCCGGCTTTCCATCCAGGTAAAAGTCGAAGTACGACTCCCAGACCGGCGACATCGATTGCGTTTCCAGCCCGGGCGGATTGAGATCCGCGGCCCACCGGGCCAGCTTCTGTTCGAGACGGTCCGCAATCTGTGGGTGCTCCCCAATCAGGTTGTGCTGCTCTTCCGGGTCGGCTTCCAGATCGAACAGGTACTTGCGTGCTCCCCCCCGAAGATACTTCCACTTCCCCTGGCGTGCCGCAGACTGGGCAATCCATCGCCAGAACAGGATCTCATGCGGTGCGGTCGTCTTCTCCCCGGTCAGGTAAGGGATCAGGTTGACGCCGTCCAGTTGCGGATCGTCCGGCAGTCCCGCCAGGGCCACCGCCGTGGCCGCCACGTCGAGCGAGATGACCGGCTGGTCGTACTTCAGACCGGCCGGCAACGTCCCCTTCCAGTACGCGACGAAGGGGACGCGGATGCCCCCTTCGGACAGCATTCCCTTTTCGCCGTTGAGCGGATCGTTGAGCGAGCCGTCCCATCCCGGACCACCGCCCGGGGCATCATGTTTGTGAATCTTCAGCGGGGCCCCGTTGTCGCCGATAAAGAAAATCAGCGTCCGTTCTTCAAGGTCATGCTCGCGAAGCGTCTTGAGCATCTGTCCCACGCCGTCGTCCATCGCCGAAATCATCGCCAGGGCCTGCCGGCGACGCTCCGGCATCTCGCCGGGGAAGCGACTGAGGTACTTCGGCGGGGCATCGAGCGGCACATGCGGAGCGCGGTAGGCACAGTAGAAGAAGAACGGTTCGTCGTGGTGCCGGCGGATGAACGCGCAGGCGGCGGCACTGTTCACATCGAGGTGATACTCCTTCGAGTGCTCGGGGCCCGGCTCGCGGTCGCTGCCGTCCAGGTTGAAGTTCGCCCAGCCCTCCCGGTTGGCGTTCTTGAAGTAGACGTCGTCGAATCCGTGCGTGGGGATCTGCGGCTGCGGGCCGAGGTGCCACTTGCCGGTCATCCCGGTTGCGTAACCGGCTGCCTTGAGCCGCTCGGCAATTGTCTGCACGGCATTGAAGCCGTCCAGCGGCTCGGCATTGCTCTCCACGCCGAAGCGGTTCTGGTACTGCCCCGCGAGCAGCCCGGCCCGCGACGGCACGCATTGCGGGGCGGTGACGTAGCCGGCCGTCATGCGAACGCCGCCTGCCGCCAGCGAGTCGATGTGCGGCGTGCGGACGTCGTCGAAAACGTCCTGGCAGGAGAGGTCGGCATAGCCGTGATCGTCGGAGAAGATCACGATGATGTTGGGGCGTGCGGCCCCGGCACGGGCGACGGCGGCCAGCAGCAGCAGATGCAGGACCGCGATCAGCAGACTTCGCATGGAAGACTCCACGGCAGATGCAGGCAGGGGTGAGCAAATTCGGGGCCCCGCATGGTAGCATCCCGCCGCCGCGGATGCGCGTGATGCGGAGCCGCGACCGTGAAGGAGCGAAAGCCGGCACGCCCGGAGTGTGAGTTAACAAGGGCACCACGGAGACACAGAGACACGGAGGACCTGGGGGGCACGCCTGTAACGTAGCGCAGCAGAGTGATGGGCGTGGTTCGGAAGACTTGAGGCTCGAGACACGAGGCTTGAGCAAGCGCTTGCAACGTCGAAAAGCGATACCAGAACCGTAGGCCAGGCAACGCCCAACGATCACTGACATGGCATTGCGAAGCTGCGCGCAACAATGAGCCGCGACCGTGAGGGAGCGGAAGCAGGCACACCAGGAGTGACGTGTGTGAGGGCACCACGGAGACACAGAGACACGGAGGAACTGGGTGGCACGCCCAGAACGTAGCGCAGCGGAGTGATGGGCGTGGTGTCAACGGCGTAAGCACTGTAGGGTGCGTCGCGGCAGACGTCCCTGGTAGGAGCTACTGAGGACGACGTGCAGATACCGACGGCCCGTGACGCACCACGGGCGATGGCTCACAAACAGACTGCGATCGGTGCGTCACCTCCGGCGACGGCACCCTACGCGTCTTCGCGCCCCGAACAAGCACGAAGCGCAAGCGAGTGCACATCCAGAATGGAACCACGGAGTTGTCATGACGTGGCGACGCCCCGGAGGATGAAAACGACAGCGGGGTGCCATGGCCTCGCCGCGCAGCGGAGTGGCCATGCCGTTTTCCTCAAGCCTTCCAGACCATGTCGGGTGGCCCCGGTTCTCCGAACCGGGGTGGCGCAGCGACACGAGGCGGCAGGAGAACGGGACCGATGGCTGTGACCTCCTGCGGCTGCGCCGCGCCGGTCTGAAGACCGGCGTCACCCCTGCAA
>ENA-ORCW01000110-ORCW01000110.1-marine-metagenome-genome-assembly--contig:-NODE-110-length-112962-cov-5.198361_pt1 | contig 112962 bp, 92 predicted proteins | sample MGYA00237784_ERZ508517 | MGnify/ENA primary metagenome ERZ508517 (study PRJEB26187, sample SAMN06268979) | marine metagenome | isolation source: Tt ae E1 feedstock associated aerobic enrichment on...
CCTGCCAGGGATACGCCCGATGGGGTGCCCACCAGCAGGAATCGGGCGTCCTGGTAGCAGGCATAGTTGAGGGCATCCAATCCCCTCGAAATGAACGGATCGTAGAGCGTCCCGATTGGCAAAAGGCGTTCGCCGAACAGCGAATGGCTGAGCCCCGCCGCCCCCAGCATCAGGAACAGGTTCATCTCCGCGATGCCCAGTTCCATATGCTGCCCGTCCGGTGTGAACCGCCATTTCTGGGTCGAGGGAATCGCCTCCTTCTGGAACAGGTCGGCCGTCTCCTTGCGGGCGAACAAATTGCGCCGGTTGACCCAGCTCCCCAGGCCCGTCGAAACGGTCACGTCCGGCGATGTTGAAACGATCCGGCGCGCCAACTCGCTGTCGGTCTTGGCGATGGAATCGAGAATTCGACCGAATGCGGCCTGGGTGGAGGTCGCGCCGGTATCGATGTATTGCGGGCCGATAGTGGGGACCGCCGGGGCGGTCAGGCGTCGGGGTTTGGCTGTGTTGAAGGGGACATCCCGGACAAAATTGGCCAGGGCGTCCGCTTGGTCGAGCCCTTCAAACAGATCCCATTCATGTCCGTCGCGGATCTTGTGGGCGGCGCGCAATTGCTCGATCTGGCCCGAGGTCATCTGCCCGGCGTGATTGTCCTTGTGGCCGGCAAAGGGCAGACCCTTGCCCTTGACCGTGTAGCAGATGAAGGCGATGGGGCGGTCGTCGCTGACGCCCTCGAAGGCCTCCAGAAGCGTCTCGAGGCAATGCCCGCCGAGATTGGTCATGAGGTCGGCGAGCGCGTCGTCGTCATAGCTGTCGACGAGCTTCAGCGTCTCGGGATGGCCGGAGAGATCGGCGCGCAATTGCTGGCGCCAGCCGGCGCCGCCCTGGAAGGTGAGGGCGGAATAAAGCGAGTTCGGGCAATCGTCGATCCATTGCCTGAGCGCCGCGCCGCCGGGCCTGGCGAAGGCCGCGCGCTGCCTGGCGCCGTGCTTTATGGTCACGACCTGCCAGCCCATATTGGTGAACACGTTCTCCAGCTTGGGATAGAGCCGGTCGGAGATCACCGCGTCGAGGCTCTGGCGGTTGTAGTCGATGATCCACCAGCAATTCCTCAGATCGTGCTTCCAGCCCTCAAGCAGCGCCTCGTAGATATTGCCCTCGTCCAGCTCGGCATCGCCGACCAGCGCGACCATGCGGCCTTCCGGCCGCTCCCGGCCCCAGCCCCTGGCGCGGATATAGTCCTGGACGAGCGAGGCGAAGGACGTCATCGCGACGCCCAGACCCACCGAACCGGTGGAGAAATCCACGTCGTCTGTGTCCTTCGTTCGCGAGGGATAGGACTGCGCGCCGCCGAAGGCGCGGAAGCCCTCGAGCTTCTCCAGCGTCTGATGGCCGAAGAGATACTGGATGGCGTGGAAGACGGGGCTCGCATGCGGCTTCACCGCGACCCGGTCCTGGGGCGTCAGCACGCGGAAATAGAGCGCGGTCATGATGGTCGCGAGCGAGGCGGAGGAGGCCTGATGGCCGCCCACCTTCAGATCGTCGTCCTTGCGCCGCTCGTGATTGGCATGGTGGATGATCTGGCTCGACAGCCACAGGACCTTGCGCTCGAGCTCCTCGAGGGTCTCGACGGGCAGGCGCCGGTGCGCGGCCTCGCCGTGGTCCTGTCGTGCCTGTGCCGGAGATGCCATGGCGCTCGTCCTCTTTCTCTTCTGCAAGTCGGTCCTCGCCTCTAGATGATCATGACGGGGCGGCGCCGTCCAGAACGCATATGCCGTCTTTGTCCGGCTGCGTCTTGCGGTTGGCGCGGGCCGTCTGTGCCGTTACAAATCACGCGAGTCGATTGTGAGGCAACGAGAGGAGCAGAACTCATGGCACATGTCGTCATCACGGGAGCCAATCGCGGTGTCGGGCTCGAACTGGCGCGGCAGTTTGCGGCACGCGGCGATCAGGTGACGGCGGTCTGCCGGTCTGTCTCCGACAGCCTGAAGGCGCTCGATGTGGAGATCGTCGACGGCGTGGACATGACGGACGACGCCTCCGTCGCCCGCCTCGCCGCCGCCTTGAAGGGCCGCGCCGTCGACATTCTCGTCAACAATGCGGGCGTGTTTCTCGACCGCAACGATCTGGAGCACGCCGACCTCGACGCGATCGCGACGGAGTTCGATGTGAACGCGCTCGGCCCCTTGCGGGTCTCCCGCGCGCTCCTGCCGATGATGGGGGAGGGTGGCAAGATCGCCATCGTCTCCTCCATCAGGGGATCGCTCGACGACACCGCGAGCGGCGGCAGCTATGGCTATCGCATGTCGAAGGCGGCGGCGAACATGGCCGGGCGCACCCTGTCGGTGGAGCTTGCGCCGCGCGGGATCGCGGTGATCTTGCTCCATCCGGGCTATGTCGCCACCGACATGACGAGCCATCAGGGGCCGGTTCCCACACACAAGGCGGCCGCCGGCATCATCGACCGGATCGACGCGCTCGACATGGAGATGACCGGCACGTTCTGGCATGCGGAAGGGCGGCACCTGCCCTGGTGAGGGCATGGCACCGCCTGTCAGGGCGTCAGGACAGCGCCTTGAGGGCCGCCTCGAAGCGCGACAGCCCGTCGTCGAGCTGGGTGTCGCTGGCGGCGAATGACAGCCGCACGCAGCGCGCATCGCCGAAGGCCGAACCCGGCACGGTCGCAAGTCCGTGCGCCTCGAGCAGCCAGTCGCAGAACGCATCCGTATCGGCCAGCACGCGCCCGTCGATCTCGCGGCCCAGAAGGGCGGAGACATCCGGGAAGACGTAGAAGGTGCCGGGCGGCGTCATGGTCTCGATGCCCGGGCAGGCGGCCAGGCGCGCCATGACGGCGTCGCGGCGCTTGCGATAGGTCTCGCGCATCTCCTCGCATGCCGTGCGGTCGCCCTTCAGCGCGGCGATGGCGGCGCGCTGGACGAAGGAGTTCGCCGCGGAGGTGAAGGTGCCCTGAACCTTGCTCGCCGCCTTCGCGATGGGGGTGGGGGCGGCAAGATAGCCGAGCCGCCAGCCGGTCATGGCGAAGGACTTCGACAGGCCGTTCACCGTGATCGTGCGCTCGGCCATGCCTTCCAGCGTGCCGATGGAGACGTGCTCGCCCTCGAAGACGATATATTCGTAGATCTCGTCGGCGATGATGCACAGATGCGGGTGGGCGCGCACCACCTCCGCAAGCGCCTCCAGCTCGGCGCGGCTGTAGACGGCGCCCGAGGGATTGCAGGGCGAGTTCATGAGGATCGCCTTGGTGCGCGGCGTGATCGCGTCGGCGATGCGCTCCGGCGGCGCCTTGAAGTCGTCGCCGATGGTGGAGGCCACCTCCACGACGCGCCCGCCCGCCATCTTGATGATGCCCGCATAGGAGGCCCAGTAGGGGGCGAGAACGATCACCTCGTCGCCCTCGTCGACAAGCGCGTAGATCGCGTCCGCGAGCGCCTGCTTGGCGCCATTGGTCACCACCACGTCGCCGGCATCGTAGGCGAGCCCGTTCTCCACCCGGAGCTTCTCCGCGATCGCCTCGCGCAGCTCCGGATAGCCGGGCACCGGCCCGTAATGGGTGTAGCCGGCCTCCATGGCCTCGATGGCCGCCTTGCGGATCGCGGCGGGCGTGTCGAAATCCGGTTCGCCGAGTGTCAGGCTGACGATCGTTCGTCCCTCGGCCGCGAGATCGCGCGCCTTCTGCGACATGCGGATGATGCCGGCCTCCTCGATGGCCGTGGTGCGCGCGGACAGGAGGGCGGAGGGGTCGTAGCTGTTCTGGGTCATGCCGGGGATCCATGGGTCGGGAAGGCAGGCTTGCGAGATTCCCATATGATGGCGCTTGCGCGTTGCGGTCAAGACGGGCGGGACCGGTATCGGCGACGGGTCCCTGCCGGGAGGGTTGCCATTCTCCGATATATCGGTATATTTCGATATATGGACATCGAACGGACGCTCGCCGCTCTCAACAACCCGGTCCGCCGGCGGATTCTCGCCTGGCTGAAGGACCGGTCGAACTTCCCGCCCGCCCTGCCGGAGCATGCCGGGGTGGACGGGGTGTGCGTGGGCTACATCCAGGAGAAGGCGGGGCTCTCGCAATCTACCGTCTCCAACTATATGGGCCTGCTCAGGCAGGCCGGGCTGGTCCGGGCCGAGCGCCATGGCCAGTGGACCTTCTACCGGCGCGACGAGGAGGCGATCCGCGCCTTCCTGAAGGCGTTGGGAGACGAGCTTCTCGAGGAGCAGCGAAACACGCCGGACCGGTGACGCCATCTCCCGTGCGGCAAAAGCCGGCCCGGGGCGCCCGGTCGCGGAAAAGGGAATATCGCTGCCGGTCTCGCATCTGAATTTATCGAAAAATCGCGATATGGAGATTTGTAGATGGAGTCATCAATTCGAGATTCACTCATGCTGCCGAACGGCGTGAAGCTTGGAAACCGTATCGTGAAATCGGCCATGTCGGAGGCGCTGGGCGACGCGCGCAACGATCCGACCGACGGGCTGATCGATCTCTTCGAACGCTGGGGGCGGGGCGGCGCCGGGATGCTGATCACGGGCAACACGCCCGTCGACCGGGATCATCTCGAACATGCCGCCAATGTCGTCCTCGACGGGAAGACCGACCGCGACCGGATGCGCCGGCTGGCCACAGCCGCCAGGAGCGGCGGCGCGCGGGTGCTGGTGCAACTCGCCCATGGCGGCCGGCAGACGCCGGCGGCGGTCAATCCGGCCCCGCTGTCCATATCCGGCCGTCCCCTCGACCTGCCCGGATACGGCATGCCACGCGCCGCCGAAGAGGGCGAGCTGGAAGCCGTCGTCGCGCAATTCGCAAGATCGGCCGGCCTTGCCATGGAGGCCGGGTTCGACGGGGTGGAGATCCATGCCGCGCACGGCTATCTCCTGAGCTCGGCGCTGTCGCCGCGCATCAACACGCGCACGGATCGCTGGGGCGGACCGCTCCGCAACCGCTCGCGCCTCCTTCGCCGGGTGGTGCGCGCGGTCCGTGCCGAGGTGGGGCCCGGTGCCATCGTGGCGGTCAAGCTCAACTCCTCAGACTTCCAGAAGGGCGGCTTCAGCCACGAGGACAGCATCGCGGTCGCCCGGATGCTGGAGGCGGAGCATGTGGACCTCGTGGAGATATCCGGCGGCAATTTCGAGACGCCGGTCGCCTATCGCCACGCCGCCGTCGCGCAGAGAACGGCGCGGCGGGAGGCCTATTTCCTCGACTATGCGCGCGACATCAAGGCCGCGCTCGCCATTCCGGTCATGGTGACCGGCGGGTTCCGCTCCGCAACCGCGATGAACGAGGCGCTCGCCGCCGGTGCGACCGACCTGATCGGCGCCGGTCGGCCCTTCATCTCCGACCCGGCTTTCCCGAAGAAGATGCTCGACGGGGCCATCGACATGGCGCCGGCGCCCGAGCGGGACTTTCCCGCCGCCGACACCTTGCCGCGAGGTGCCGTCCTGAACTGGTTCTGCCACCAGCTCGCGCTCTGGGGCCGCGACGGCGCACCGGACCTGGAGCTTGCGCTGCTCGACGGCCATGAGCGCTATCTCGCCATGCTGGAGGAGGCGACCGGCGACCTTCTCGCGGCGCGGCGGGCCGCGTCCTGAACGGGGCCGGCGGCGCTTGCACGATAGAGCTTGCGGGACAGGGGGCTTGCGGGCACACTCGCGCGGTTTTCGAACCTTGACGGGAGACCGGTCATGCCGCGTCTGGCGGGTATCGCAGCTCTGCTGCTTGTTTCAGGCGGGCTTCTGCTCGCCGGCTGTGCGGACAAGGGCGCGGCCCCGGGCGGCGCGGTCCCCGGTGTGCGGCACAACGAGCCGGTGATCTACAACAACCAGCGCTATGTGGTGAGCTATCGCTTCGACGAGAGCGCATCGGCCTATGCGGTGGCTGTGGCACGCCCCGGCAAGGCGCTCGGCAAGGGCGATGGCGAGACGGCCCGGCAGGTCGCCCAGTCGACCGTCACCTATTACGCCTGCCCGACAAGCACGCGCGCGAAACTCGCCGAAGGCAGCGCGAGCCTGTCGAAGACGACGTGGCACATGCAGGTCAAATGCACCTGACGGTCCGAATGCCCGGCCCGTGCTCACAAGATTGCGCCGGGCGGCCCGATATCTTCGCGGTCATGGCTCGGGCGCGGGCAACTTAGAAATCCAATTTCGCGTGAATATCTTACAATGTGAGGGATCATCGTCCCGAAGCGTCTTGTCGCGCCGATAACGGAAAAGAACGGGCGGGAAGGACGAACGGACAGGGAGATTGGACCCATGACGATATTCGCCTCTGCCGACTTCGACGGTCATGAGGCCGTCCATGCCTTCTATGACCGCGCGACCGGTCTCCAGGGGTTCGTCGCACTCCATTCCACCGCGCTCGGGCCGGCCTTCGGCGGCTGCCGGATGTGGGCCTATGACAGCGAGGACGCAGCGCTCGGCGATGCGCTGAGGCTGTCGCGCGGCATGAGCTACAAGAACGCGCTTGCCGAGCTTCCCTATGGCGGCGGCAAGGCGGTGATCATGGCCGATGGGCGCCGCGTGCGCTCGCCGGCCCTGTTCGAGGCCTTCGGGCGCGTGGTCGACAATCTGGGCGGGCGCTACATCACCGCGGAGGATGTCGGGACCAGCGTGGAGGACATGCGCGTCGTCGCCCGCATGACGGCCCATGTCAGCGGCATCGCGAAGGGGGCGGATGGCGGCGTCGGCGGCGATCCCTCGCCGAAGACGGCTTATGGCGTGCTGCAGGGCATGCGCGCGGCGGTGGAAACGGCGTTCGGCCGGGACGGGCTCGACGGCCTGACGGTCGCCGTGCAGGGCGTGGGCCATGTGGGCTTCCATCTCTGCCGGCTCCTGCACGAGGCGGGTGCGCATCTCGTCGCGGCCGATGTCTCCGCGGAGAACACGGCGCGGGCGGCGGAGGCCTTCGGTGCCCGCATCGTGGCGCCCGACGCGATCCTTGCCGAGGACGCCGACGTGCTCGCGCCCTGCGCGCTGGGCGGGGTCCTGAATGCGACGTCGATTCCGGAGCTCAAGGCTTCGGTGATCGCCGGCGCGGCCAACAACCAGCTCGCCACCGACGACGACGGACGCCGGCTTCTCGAGCGCGGCATCGTCTACGCGCCGGACTATGCCATCAATGCCGGCGGCATCATCGCGGTGGCCGCCGAACATGCGGGCGAGACCGACAGTGCTGCCGTCCAGGCCAGGATCGGACGGATCTACAGCCGGACCATGGCCATCCTGGAACGTGCGCGGGCCGAGGGCCGGCCGCCCAACGAGGTTGCCGACATCATGGCGCGCGAACGCATGCAGCTCGCGCCGCAACCTGAGGCGGCGCGCGAGGCCGTTCTTTCGGAAATTCATTAGGGCGGGTCGCAGCCAAAGTGGGATGGGCGGAAAATCACATCGGCCCAATTCGACCATGATCCGCTTTGGGAAAAGCACCTAAGCTATTGTCGTTCAGGTCAATTCCCGGACAGCCGTGCGGTCGATGAAGTTCAGGGACATGTCCGAAAGCACATCGGGGTCGAGGCCGTCGGCCGACAGCGACCATTCGAGCCACAGGCCGTTCAGAAGCGCAGTGAACTCCCGTGTCAGCGTGCCGATCTCCCGAGCGTCGGGCGCCTCGCCGATAATGTCCCGCAGGAGATGTCCGGTCAGCTCGCGGTACTGCTCGTCGACCTCGCGATGGACGGTGCGGATATCGGGGTCCGTCATGGCGACGCCCCACAGGACCAGCCACGCCGTCACATAGTCGCGGGACACGACTGGAGCTGTGAACCGGGCCTTCACGAAGGCCCTGAGCCTTGCCCGCGGATCGGGCGGGCAGGCGTCGAGTGCGGCGCTGATATGGTTGAACAGCTGGTCGGAGAGATAGCGGTAGGCCGCGACGACGAGCTGGTTCTTCTCCCCGAAATGATGGCGGATCAGGCCGGGCGAGACATCCGCCTCGGCCGCGATGGTCCGCACGCTCGAGCGGGCATGGCCATGCTTGGCCAGACAGCGCAGCAAGGCCTCGATGAGTGCCCGTCGTCGAATTTCCGGCTCTTCCCGCGAAAAAGAGCGACGCTGAGTCATGCCCCCGAATGCCCCCGATCGTCCCGATTGAAGCGCACGGCCATGCGGTCGGCTAGCCGACGGCCGCGTTGTTTCCCGAGAAACCCTTCCACCTTAGTAGATTATGTGATGAATGCAACCAAAAGGAGTATTTTGAATTATAATGAATTGGAGATTGCATTCATGTCGTTTCGCATAACAGCGAATCGACCAGGAAATGGGCGTTTCCGGAGCGTAAGATAGTCATGGAGGGCGGTACGGCAAGACCGCTCGCGGGCGATCTCCGCCGAATGACATGCGGCCTACCGACGCTGCGCGCGTGAGCGGGGTCTCTGGTCTATGCGCCCTCGCACCGTTGCCCGGTCTCGTTCCACCGGGGCTTTGTGGGCGGGCAGACGCACTGGCTCTTCGGTTCGCTCCAGACCTGACCGCCCCGGCACAGGGCCGGCGTCGCTGTCTCAGGCTTGGCGGTGTCGGCGACGCAGGTCTCCTGCGCGGCATTCCAGACGGGCGTGTCGGACGGGCAGGCGCATTGTCCGGTGTCGGCATCCCGGATCTGTCCTCCAGCGCAGGCCGCCCGCATGTCATCGGATGTGGGAGCGTCCTCCGGCATGGCCGTGTCCCGGGGCTCGTCGCCGGTGGTCGACGGCGCGGGAGCCTCCCGCGAGGCCTCGCCGGGCACGGCGCAATCGCTGTCATTGGTCTGGTCGAGGTCGCCGACACCCCAGCGGCCGTAGAGTGCGGCCATGAGATCCTCGTCGACCTCGCCGCCGGCGGGCAGCCCGGCGGAAGACCGGAAGGCCTGGATGGCGGATCGTGTCTTGCTGCCCATGATCCCGTCGACGGGACCGGCGGACAGGCCGCGCTCGTTGAGACCGGCCTGGGCGGCGGCGATGCGCGCGCGCAGCGTCGCGCCGTTCCACAGTGCCTGGCTGCAATTGCGCACGGGGCCGGACCCGCCGCGCGGCGGGCGGATGTCGAGGCGAAGCTCGGCCGTTTCGTCGGGCTCGAGCGTCGCGTCGGGATGGATGCAGACATATTCTCCGCGCAGATCCACGCATGACCATGGATCGGGGGAAGCGTCGGCAAGCCGCGCGCCGGCCGGCTCGATCCTGTCGAGAATGGCGAGCTGACCGCTATAGGCCGCACCGCCCTCATTGGCGATGACGACGGTGAAAGAGCAGGCCGCGCCCGGCTCGCAAGCGTCCGCGTCGGCGCGAACCGTCACGGCGAGATCGGGCGCATGGGCGCGTTCCTCCGCGGGCGCTTCCGGCTCGGATGCAGGAGCGGCCTGCGAGCCCGGCGCAGGCGCTGGCTCGGCTTCAGGTTCGGCCTCGGCTTCAGGTTCGGCCTCGGCTTCAGGTTCGGCCTCGGGCTCCGCTTCGGCCTCCGGCGCCATCGCGGCTTCGCCCTGCGCGCCTTCCGGTTCGGCTCCGGCCTCAGGCTCAGTCTCTGCCTCGGCTTGAGGCTGGGCGCCCTCCGTCTTCATGTCCTGCTCGGCTGCCGGCTCCTGCTCTGGCTCCGGTTCCGGCGCGGCCTCGGCGGCTTGGGACGGCGCCTCGGCCATCCGCGTGACCGGGGCGGCGGGGCAGCGGGTGACCGCCTCGATATCGCCCACATGGCCCGCGGAATTGGGATCCTCGAAGCGGCCGTCATAGTCGAGGAAATAGCTCGTCCAGGGCGGCATGTTGCGCGGTTCCGTCAGCGCGGTGGAGACGGCTTGCGCCCCGTGGACGGTGGTGGGCCCGGTCTCCATGAGCTCCGCGCGCTTGCTCGCGCTCTGGCGCAGCGCATCGCCGGTCGCCCATACCGTGGCGAAGCAGCTCTCCGTGTCGAGATCGCCCGAAGCGTCGTAGCCGTAGCCGAGGCTCACGCCTCCGGAGGCATTCTGGCTGGTCGCCGGAAAGCCGATGGCATAGGTCTCCGGGCTCGCGCTCCAGCGCCCGGAGCCATCCGGACCCGTCGGTTCGTAGCGCAGCACGCGCGTCCGGCGGGGCAGGGCGAAGATCGAATAGTCGTAGCGCGAGCGGATGTCGCCGCGCTGGGCGAGGATCATGCCGCCTTCGCCGTCGAAGGCGATGTCGGAGACGGGGTAGGGCCTCGGATCGCCGGGCACCGCGACCTCGCGGCGCGGATCGTCGCCGAAGCTGCCATCGGGCCCGATGGAGACGGACCAGATCTCAGGCCCCTGCCAGACCGCGTAATAGAGCCGGCCAGCGTGATAGGCGAGCCCCCATATGCGCCGCTCCGGCGCCGTGAGGCCCCATGTGGCCGGGTTCTCCGCATTGAAGGCGGGGCTTGCGAGGTCGGCGCGGGCGGAGGCGTCGTCGGCTGCCGGCTCGAGGCCCGCTGCCGGCCGTGCCGCGACGCCGTGGTCGAAGGTGCCGAGATCGAGGCCCGACAGGTCGAGACGATGGATGAGCCCCGTATCGAGGTCGGAGACATAGAGCTGCTGGTGATCGGCGTCGTAGGCGAGGTTGCCGAGGCCGGGGCCGCTGTTGGGACCGTCGGGCCCGGACACGGTCGCGAAGAGGGAGACGTCGCCCGTGCGCCCGTCGATGCGCCAGACGCTGCCCGGGCCGCCCCCCGCGCCGAACTGGCCCGTCATCCAGGCCGCGTCCGGCTGGCCGGTCTTCACGCGCACCGGTCGCCCGTTGTCGCCGGGCGCCACGATCTGCAGGCCGAAGGCGGAGCTCGCGCCGGCATAGACGTTCGGCACCTCGGCGTCGTCCAGCGCGAGGCCGAAGACCTGTCCGATGGCGCGCGCCGGCACGGAGAGGATCGGCGCGCCGCCGATGAGCTGGCCATGGGGCGGGCCCTTGCCCGCGGAGACATCGAAGAGCTTCAGCGACCCGCCATCGGGGTCGATGACGGTCTCGTCGAGCGCCGTGCGGCCGGGCGGGATCTCGTCATTGCCGGGCGCGACCGTGCCGGAAAACCCCGTGACCGCCACGACACCCTCGCGGGCGGGGAAATCTCCGGCGGACTGGGCGGCGGCAGGGCTTATGCCGGCAAAGGCAAGGGCCGCGCCGAGGACGAGAAGGGTCAGGGCCCCGAAACCGATACCCTGCCCACCGGTCTTCCGGACCGGCAAGGCCCGGTCATACCACCGCTCGACCATTTCCAAATCTCCCTCTTGGAGCCCGGATCGTCAGCGCGGCGCGACGGTGCGCGGACGATCCCGCGTCCGCTCCTTCATAGGCCGGCTACTATGGAAGAATTCTGCCGGACCGGCAAATGCAACATGGGCGTCAACCGCCGCCGCGGAGAGCCGCCCAGCCGGCGTCCGGAGCGAAGCGCTCGCCATTCTCCGCCTCCAGCCGCTCGAGCGTGTCGACGACGTCTTCCACGCCGCGCGCGCCGGCATAGTGCATCGGGCCGCCGCGGAACGGCGCAAAGCCGGTGCCGAAGACGATGCCGGCATCGACCGCGTCGGCATCCTCCACGATCTCCTCCCTCAGGCACCACACGCAGGCGTCGAGAAGCGGCAGGACGAGCCGGTCGCGAAGGGCGGGGGCGGGCCCGGCGTCCACCTTGTGCTTCTGCGGCTTGCCGTCCTTCCACTCATAGATGCCCTTGCCGGACTTGCGCCCGAGATGGCCGTCCTCGACGAGCCTGGAGAACCAGGCGGGAATGTCGGGCAGGGGACGGTGGAGGCTCTCCTTGAGCGTTTCCGCCACATGGAGCGCGACGTCGAGGCCCACCTGGTCGGCGAGCTCTATGGGCCCCATGGGCATGCCGAAGGCCTCCGCCGCGGCGTCGATCCGTTCCGGCGCGATGCCCTCGTCATAGGCCAGGAAGGCTTCCATCATGTAGGGCGTGAGCGCGCGGTTCACGAGGAAGCCCGGCGAGGAGGCGACCGGCAGCGGCAGCTTGTCGATGGCACCGACAAGGGCGAGGGTGCGCGCGCGAATCCCCTCGTCGAGCCCGTCATGGGTGACGACCTCGACCAGCGGCATGCTCGCCACCGGATTGAAGAAATGGACGCCGACGAAGCGTTCAGGCCGCTTCAGCCCCTTGCGCAGCGTCTCCAGGAGAATGCTGGAGGTATTGGTGGCCAGGATCGCGTCGCGGCGCATCTGCGCTTCCGCCCGCTTGTAGACGGCCTGCTTGATCTCCTCGTCCTCCGGCACCGCCTCGATCACGAGATCGGCGCACGCAAGCCCCGCGCCATCGGGGTCGGGGACAAGCCGGTCGAGTGCCGCGCGCGCGTCGCCCGGCCGGCGCAGCCTGCGGGAGAACAGCGTGTCGGCGCGCTTCACCGCCGGCGCGATATAGCGCATCTCGCGGTCCTCGAGCGTGACGCGGAACCCCCGCAGCGCGCACCAGGCCGCGATATCGCCGCCCATGACGCCCGCGCCGATCACATGGATGTGGGCCACGCCGTGATCGCCCGTCTTGGCAAAGCCCTTGAGGCGCTCGCGCAGGAAGAAGACGCGGATGAGATTGCGCGCGGTCTCCCCGGCCATGAGCTCGGCAAAGGACCGGGTCTCTTCGCGCCGCATGGCCGCCTCGTCGTCGCCATGGGCGCGCCAGAGGTCGATGAGGGCGTAGGGTGCGGGGTAGTGATCCTTGCGGGCCTTCTTGGCGGTTTCCGCCTCCATGCGCCGGGCGATCAGGGCCCGTGCGGGGCTAAGCGACATGAGGCGCTGTCTGAGGGAGCGGCCGCGACTGGTCTTGAGCTTGCCGGAGACGGCCCAGGAGAGGGCGGTCGCGAAATGCCGCTCCGCCGTGACAGCGTCGACGAGGCCGGCCGCCTTGGCGCGGTGCGCATCGAGATTCCGCCCGGTCAGCATCATGGTCATGGCCTGGACGGGGTCTGCAAGGCGCAGTGTCCGCCATGTGCCCGCAAGGCCCGGATGGAGCCCGAGCATCACTTCCGGAAAGCCGAGCTTGGCGTCCTCGCGCGCGATCCGGTAGCGGCAGGCGAGCGCGAGCTCCAGCCCGCCGCCGAGGCAGAAGCCGTGAATGAGGGCCACCGTCGGGGCGGGGAACGCCGCCAGCCGGTCGAGCACGTCGAGCCCCTGCCGGACCTTGACCTCAATGGTCGCCTTGTCCGTCATGCCGCGGAAATCGCCGATATCGGCCCCGGCGGCAAAGCCGTTCGGCTTGGCGGACCGGATGACGAGTGCCTTGGGCGCGGCCTTTTCCAGGGTGGAGAGGAGGCGTGCGAACTCCGTCAGCGCGGCTTCCGACAGCGTGTTCGTGCCCGCGCCCTCGCAGTCGAGCAGCGCCCAGGCGATGCCGTCCTCGTCCAGATGCCAGCGCCAGTGCCGAAGGTCGGCGGGGCCCTCCGGCTGGGTGTCGGCAGGATCGCCGAGGGTCAGATGCTCATCGATGAGGGCGGTCAGGGCCTCGTCGCGCCGGGGGTCGAACTGTCTCATCTCTTCAGACCTCCGCCCGTCCTATTCCGCAAGCTCGAGCAGCATCGCGCCGCCCATGCCGCCGCCAATGCACTCCGTGGCGATACCGTGGCGCGCGCCGAGCCGGCGCATGACATGGGCCAGATGGAGCGTGATGCGGTTGCCGCTGGTGCCGACCGGATGGCCGAGGCTGATCGCCCCGCCATCGATATTGAGGATGTCGCGGTCGATCTCGCCGAAGGGAGCGTCGAGGCCGAGGATATCGGTGCAGAAGCCCTTGTCCGTCCATGCCTTGAGGCAGGCGAGCACCTGCGCGGCGAAGGCCTCGTTGATCTCCCAGGCACCGACATCTCCGCGCGCAAGCCCGTGACGGCGGAGCAGGGGGGTCGCCGACAGGACGGGGCCGAGCCCCATGATCGAGGGGTCGAGCGCGGCCCATTCGCAATCGACGATGCGGGCGAGCGGCTTGAGGCGGTATTTCTTCACCGCATCCTCGGAGGCCACGATAGTCCATGAGCCGCCATCGGTGATCTGAGAGCTGTTGCCGGCGGTGACCTGACCGAAGGGCCGCTCGAAGGCCGGCTTCAGCTTGGCGAGCTGTTCGACCGTGTTGTCCGCGCGCACCCCGTCATCGTGCTCGTAGAGCGTGCCGTCCGGCCCGATCATGGCCGCAAGCTCTTCGAGGCGTCCCTCCTCTTGGGCCCGTGCGAGCCGGCGGTGGCTCTCCACCGCATAGGCGTCGGCCTCCGCACGCGTCACCGCGAACTGATGGGCCAGAACCTCCGCCGTCTGGCCCATATTGAGCTTGACCACGGGGTCGGTCAGGCCACGCAGGATGCCGAGCGTCGGCATGAGGAAGCGCGGCCGGAAATTCAGCAGTTTCTGTAGCTTGTCGGCAAGTCCTCGTGCGGCATAGAAGCTGCCGAACCAGCCGGCGGCCTCCCGGGAGAAGAGGAGTGGCGCATGGCTCAGGGCCTCCGTTCCGCCGGCGAGGACCAGGTCGGCATGGCCCTGCCTGATATTGCGGAAGGCGGTGTCGATGGACTGCATGCCCGACGCGCAGTTGCGCTGCACTGTCCAGCCCGGAACCTCCTGTCCGCAGTCGAGCCTCAAGGCGGCGACGCGGCCCGGATTGACCTCGTCGGCGTGGACGTTGACGCAGCCGAGGATCACCTCGTCGAAGGCGGTGGGCTCGAAAGGCTGGCGCAGCAGCAGCGGGCGGCCCGCCTGGACGGCGAGATCGACGGGCGTGAAGGGGCCCGGCCCGTTGCGGGCCTTGATGAAGGGAGTGCGCGCGCCGTCGACGAGGTAGACGGCGCGCCCCGTGTCGCTCGGTGCCGGACGTGCGGGCCTGGACCGGGTGGCTGTCCGGCCGGACGCTGCCGCGCGGCGCTGTGGGGTTCGGGCTGCTATGGCTCGGTCTCCCTTCTCTCGTCGGTTCAGGCCGCGCGGGCCTTGCGGGTGCGCCTGGCGCGATCCTTGCCGAGCCCCTTGATTTCGTCCAGCGTGAAATCGTCGACCGCGAGGACCTCGCGGACAAGGGCGCGGGCCTCGGTGAGCCTTTTCGCGTCCTCCGCCGAGATCAGGCCCTTCTCCAGCGCGGTGTCGATGTCATCGATGCGGGCCTCGCGCATCGCCTTGCGGGCGGGGTCGAGCGCCACGATCTCGCGGAAGGCGTGCTCCAGGCGGCCGAGCTCGGTCTCCATGCCGCCGGGAGAAATGCCTGCGGTCAGCCTCTCGCGGCTCGCCGACGGCGCGGTGACGAGACCGGAGACCTCGCGCGAGAGCCGGTCCGACGGGGGATGGAAGCGCGAACCGAAGGGCCGGATCGCCAGCCGGAGCACCCAGGCAAGCGGGCGGACGGGGAAGTTGTCGAGCACGCCCTTGAGCGCTGCTTCCGCCCGGTGGGTGCTCGATTGCACCGCCCAGTCGACCAGCGGCAGGTCTTCCGTCGGCCGGCCGTCGTCCTGCCAGCGCTTGAGCGTCGCGGAGGCGAAATAGAGCTCCGACAGGGCATCGCCGAGCCGTCCGGTGATCATCTCCTTGCGCTTCAGCGCCCCGCCGAGACTCAGCATGGCGGCTTCGCTCACGAGTGCGAGTGCGGCGGAGAGCCGCTTGACCGACTTGAAGTGCCGCGCCGTCGGCCCGTCCACGGGGCTTGAAGAGAAGAGGCCGCCCGTCCAGGCGCGAGCCACGGCCCGGCCGGTGGTCTTCAGGATATGGCCGGCATGCCCGAAAAACGCCGCGTCGAAATCCCTTATGGCCTTGTCCGGATTCTCTTCCTGAGCAGCCATCATCTCCTTGAGAATGAAGGGATGGCAGCGGATCGAGCCCTGGCCGTAGATGATGAGCGAGCGGGTGAGGATGTTCGCGCCCTCCACCGTGATGCCGATGGGCACGGCGCGATAGAGATTGCCGAGATAGTTCTTCGGCCCGTCGCAGATCGCCTTGCCGCCATGGACGTCCATGGCATCGTCCACGGCGCGCCGCAGCGCCTCGGTCGCGTGATATTTGAGGATGCCCGACAGGACGGCTGGTTTCTCGCCCTGGTCGAGGGCGGACAGGGTGAGCCGGCGGCCGGAATCGATCCGGTAGGTGTCGCCCGCGATCCGCGCGATCGCCTCCTGCACACCCTCGAAGCGCGAGACCGGATTGTTGAACTGCTCGCGGATGCGCGCATAGGCGCCGGTCGAGCGGGCGGCGAGCTTCATGCCGCTCACCGACAGCGACGGCAGCGAGATGCCCCGGCCGGCGGCAAGCGCGGAGACGAGCATGCGCCAGCCCTGGCCGATACGCTCCGGCCCGCCGATGATGGCGTCGAGCGGCAGGAACACGTCCTTGCCCTGATTGGGCCCGTTGGGGAAGACCTGCATGGCCGGGTAATGCCGCCGCCCGATCTCCACGCCCGGCGTGTCGGCCGGCACGAGGGCGACGGTGATGCCGAGATCCTCTTCGTCGCCGAGCAGATGGTCGGGATCGTGGAGCTTGAAGGCGAGGCCGAGAACGGTGCAGATCGGCCCGAGCGAGATATAGCGCTTCGACCAGTTGAGCCGCATGCCGAGCGTCTTCTCGCCGTTCCAGGTGCCGTGGCAGACGACGCCGCGATCCTCCATCGCCGCGGCATCGGAGCCCGCATCGACGCTCGTCAGCCCGAAGGCGGGGATCTCGCGCCCGTCGGCGAGCCGGGGGAGGTAGTGGGCCTTCTGCTCCTCGGTGCCGTATTGCAGGAGAAGCTCGCCGGGGCCCAGCGAGTTCGGCACGATGACGGAGACGGCGGCGGAGGCGCCGCGCGAGGCGAGCTTCATGACCACGGCGGAATGCGCGGCCGCGGAGAAGCCGAGCCCCCCGTGCTCCTTCGGGACGATCATGCCGAGGAAGCCCTTCTCCTTGATGAAGGACCAGACCTTCTCCGGGATCTCGCGCCGGGTGAAGCAGATCTCCCAGTCGTCGATCATCCCGCACAGTTCCTCGACCGGGCCGTCGAGGAAGGCATGCTCTTCGTCGGTGAGGTGATGTTCCGGCGTGGCCAGAAGCCTCTCCCAGTCCGGGTCCCCGGACATGAGCTCCGCGTCCCACCACACGGTGCCGGCCTCCAGCGCCTCGCGCTCGGTATCGGACATGCGGGGCAGGATGGCGCGGATCCGTTTCAGCACGGGAGCGGAGACATGGCGTTGCCGGAAGGTCAGGCCATCGCTCTCGGTGGCGGTCATCCTTGTCCTCCCTCGTCCGGGACCGTTGCTTCTCCCGTCAATGCCCGGACCGCCCGGAGGGTTCCGTTCCGCAATGGGGGCGGCGAGCATATGGCCGGAAACCGGCGCTCGGATTCTTATTATGGTAGTGCATGCCGGCCAGCGCAAACTGACGTAGGGTCAGCATGGGCTCAGCCCAGGATGGCGCGCCGGCGCGCCAGGCTCGCCGCCGGCCATTCCGTCTGCATGTCGTAAAACACCTCGAAGGCGCGGGCGTCGTCCGGCAGGCGGACCCAGGGGAGCTTGGAGCGGGTGAAGATATGGACGTCGGGCTCGATCGCGGAGGGCTCGTCGAGCGTGGCGACGCGCACGAAGCTCAGCACGCGGCGCCTGCCGTAGTCGCTCCACACGGCGCCCCCGCAGGACGGGCAGCGATAGATGTCGTGCGGGCGGCCACTGTCGGTCGCCATCTCCGCCGGTTCCGGCTTGCCCAACAGGAGAGAGATGCGGTCGGTCTCGATCAGCGCGTTGATGGCGAAGGCGCCGCCCGTCTGGCGCTGACAGTCGCGGCAATGGCAGCAATGCACGAACATGGGCTCGGAGGTCAGCCTGTAGCGCACCGCTCCGCAGAAACAGCCGCCGTCGTAGGTCGATGACATCTGTGTCCTCCCGTGGTGCCGCGACGCAGGGTAGCCGCACCGGGCGCGTGCGCGCAACGGATCGGCCTTCGGGATGCCGCACCGCCCCGGTTTCAGCGCAGCGTCTCCGTGTGGCCGTCCACGGCGATGGCCTGGCCGGAGATCATGGCGGCTCCGGGGGAGGCGAGGAACACGGCGAGATCGGCGATCTCCTCCGGGTCGGTAAACCGTCTGAGCGACGAGGCGCGGGCATAGGCCCGGCGGATCTGGTCGCGCGTCGCGCCGGTGGTTTCCGCCTCCGCGGCGATGACGGCCTCCATCCGGTCGCCCTCGACCGCGCCCGGGCAGATGGCGTTGACGCGGATGCCGAAGGGGCCGAGCTCGGCGGCGAGCGATTTCGTCAGCCCGATCACGCCCCATTTCGCCGAGGCATAGGGCGTGCGCAGCGGATAGCCGTAGAGCCCGGCATTGGACGACATGTTGACGATGACGCCCGAGCCCTGGTCCTTCATGACGGGGGCGGCGCGGCGCACGGTCAGGAACTGGCTGACGAGATTGACGTCGATGCAGCCGCGCCAGTCGTCGAGGGTCATGTCGTCTATCGGCCCGGTCGGCCCGGCGATGCCGGCATTGTTGACGAGCACGTCGAGCCCGTCCATCGCGTCGAGCGCGTCGTCGAACCAGCGGTCGATGTCGGCCTCGTCGGTCACGTCGGCGTAAGTCCCCTCGATGTCGGGGCAATCCTCGCGGATCTGCTCCAGCGCCTCGTCGTTGGTATCGCAGATATGGACGCGGGCGCCGTCGCGCTGGAAGGCAAGGGCGATCTCCCGGCCGATGCCGCTCGCGGCCGCGGTGATCATGACGCGCTGGGGTCGTGGCATCTGGCGCTTTCTCCGGAAACCGGGACGACACGGTAGGCGATGATACAGGCAAGGGAGGGTCCCGCGGTAGCGCCGATTGCGAGGGGCGCGCCCTTGCCAGATCGTCCGGCGTCTGAAATACCATTTAACCTGTGGAAGCCTGTCGAGTGGCGGGCCCTTGAGGCGACCGAGGGAGGACGAGCGATGAAGATGAGCGGGGAACAGCATCTTGCCGCATCTCGCGAGGAGGTCTGGCAGGCCCTGAACGATCCGGAGGTGCTCAAGGAGTGCATTCCCGGCTGCGAAAGCATCGAGAAGCTCTCCGACACCGAGATGGAGGCCGTCGCCAAGGTCAAGGTCGGCCCGGTCAGCTCGCGCTTCAAGGGCAAGGTCACCCTGTCGGATCTCGATCCGCCGAACGGCTACCGCATCTCGGGCGAGGGTTCGGGCGGCGCGGCCGGCTTCGCCAAGGGCGGCGCGGCGGTCAAGCTCACCCAAGCCGACGACGGGGGAACGCTTCTTACCTATGATGTCGACGCCACCGTCGGCGGAAAGCTCGCCCAGATCGGCCAGCGGCTGATCGACGGCACGGCGCGCAAGATGGCCGACCAGTTCTTCTCCCGTTTCGCGGAAAAGGTCGGTCGGGCGGAGGCGCCCGCCGAAGCCGCGACGCCGCCGGAGGCCGAACCCGCCGCGGCGCCTGCCGAGCCGGGCGGACAGGAGCCCGCCCCGATCGGTGGCATGAACCGCTGGATCGCGATCGCGGCGGCCGTCATCATCGCGTTGCTCATCGTCTATCTCATGAGGTCGTGAGCCGCCCCGCGGGAAGCGGGGGCAGGGCGGCGGCCGCCGCCATACGTCTCCCTTGACCGCCTGCGCGGAGTCACGCAACACTTTCGACTGGCTCTAAACCGACCGGGCGTTGCCCGTGCCCCTCAGGCGCGCCGGCCCGGCGGCAATTCTTGAAGTCAGTCCGGCGATGGCACCCCGGCGGCAAGGGAGGACGATGGATGCCTACAGTTTCCATGACAGTGAATGGCAGGGAGGTCTCGGCCGACGTCGAGGGCCGAACGCTTCTGGTCGAGTTCCTGCGCGACGAGCTCGGGCTGACCGGCACGCATGTCGGCTGCGACACCAGCCAGTGCGGGGCCTGCGTCGTCCATGTGGACGGGCGCGCGGTCAAGTCGTGCACGACGCTCGCGCTGCAATGCGAGGGCGCTGACGTGACGACCATCGAAGGCGTGGCGACCAACGGCGCGCTGCACCCCATGCAGGAAGCCTTCCGCGAGCATCACGGCCTGCAATGCGGCTTCTGCACGCCGGGCATGATCATGACCGCGATCGACATGGTGGAGCGCCACAAGGGCGGCACGCTCGACGAGGCGACGATCCGCGAGGAGCTCGAGGGCAATATCTGCCGCTGCACGGGCTACCACAACATCGTCAAGGCCATCCAGTCGGCCGCAGAAAAGATGGCGTGACCAGCGCCCTAGAGGGAGGAGTTGAAGGATGAGTGAGACAGGCATCGGCAAGCGCCTGCCGCGGATGGAGGATCATCGCTTCATCACCGGCAAGGGGCGCTATACCGACGACATCAATCTGCCGCGCCAGACCTATGCCGCCTTCGTGCGTTCGCCGCATGCCCACGCGACGATCAACGGCATCGACACCTCGCAGGCCGAGGGCGCCCCGGGCGTCGTCGCGGTGCTGACCGGCGAGGACGTCGCCGCCGACGGCATCGGCGGACTGATCTGCGGCTGGATGATCCATTCCAAGGACGGCAGCCCCATGAAGGCGGGCCCGCATCCGATCCTCGCCCAGGGCAAGGTGCGCTATGTGGGCGACCATGTGGCCGTCGTGATCGCGGAGACGAAGGCGGAGGCCCAGGCCGCCGCCGAGCTCGTCGAGGTCGACTACGACCCGCTTCCCGCCGTCGCGGAGACGGCGAAGGCCTCCGCCGACGGCGCGCCGCAGATCCATGACGAGGCGCCCGACAATACTGTCTTCGAGTGGTCGCTCGGCGACGAGGCCGCGGTGACGGAGGCCTTCGACAAGGCAAGCCACGTCACCACGCTGGAACTCGTCAACAACCGGCTCATCCCCAACGCCATGGAACCGCGCGCGGCCATCGGTGACTACGATTCCGGCTCCGACAGCTTCACGCTCTACACCACGAGCCAGAACCCGCATGTCGCCCGCCTCGTGCTGTCGGCCTTCGTCGGCATCGCGCCGGAGCACAAGCTGCGCGTGATCGCGCCCGATGTCGGCGGCGGTTTCGGATCGAAGATCTTCATCTATGCGGAGGAGACGGTCTGCGTGTGGGCCGCCAAGCGGGTCGGACGCCCGGTCAAGTGGACCGGCGACCGCTCGGAGGCGTTCCTTGCCGACGCCCATGGCCGCGACCATGTCACCCATGCCGAGCTCGCCACGGACGGCGATGGCAGGATCACCGGCATGAGGGTGAAGACCATCGCCAATATGGGCGCCTATCTCTCCACCTTCGCCTCGTCGGTGCCGACCTATCTCTATGCCACGCTGCTTTCGGGCCAGTACGACATTCCGGCGATCTATTGCGAGGTCGATGCGGTCTATACCAACACCGCGCCGGTCGATGCCTATCGCGGCGCCGGGCGGCCGGAGGCGACCTATGTGGTGGAGCGGCTGGTGGAGACCGCCGCGCGCGAGCTCAACCTGTCTCCGGCGGAATTCCGCCGGCGCAACTTCATCACCGAGTTCCCGCACCAGACGCCGGTCATCATGGCCTATGACGCCGGCGACTACGGGGCCTCGCTCGACAAGGCGCTGGAGCTCGTCGACTACGACGGCTTCGAGCAGCGCCGCCAGGAGTCCGAGCGCAACGGCAAGCTCAGGGGGCTCGGCTTCTCCAACTATATCGAGGCCTGCGGCATCGCGCCGTCCCAGGCGGTGGGCTCGCTGGGCGCCGGAGTGGGGCTTTGGGAATCGGCGGAAGTCCGCGTCAACCCGACCGGCAATGTGGAGGTGCTCACCGGCTCCCACAGCCACGGGCAGGGGCACGAGACGACCTTCGCCCAGCTCGTCTCCGACCGCCTCGGCATTCCCGCCGACCAGGTCTCCGTCGTCCATGGCGACACCGACAAGGTGCAGTTCGGCATGGGCACATACGGCTCGCGCTCCGGCGCGGTCGGCATGTCGGCGATCTTCAAGGCGCTCGACAAGGTGGAGGCCAAGGCCCGGAAGGTCGCCGCCCACGTCATGGAGGCGTCGGAGAGCGATATCGAGTTCAAGGACGGTCAGTTCTCCGTGAAGGGCACGGACAAGAAGATGGCGTTCGGCGAGGTCGCGCTCGCGGCCTATGTCGCCCACAAGTTCCCGACCGACGAGATCGAGCCGGGGCTGAAGGAGGGCGCCTTCTACGATCCGAAGAACTTCACCTTCCCGGCGGGCTGCCACATCTGCGAGGTGGAGATCGACGCCGACACCGGCGTGACCCGGATCGTCAACTGGGTCGCCGTCGACGATTTCGGGACGATCATCAACCCGATGATCGTGGAGGGCCAGGTCCATGGCGGCATCGCGCAAGGCGTCGGCCAGGCTCTGACGGAGGGCTGCCGCTACGACGCGGAATCGGGCCAGCTCGTCACCGGCTCCTACATGGACTACTGCATGCCGCGCGCCGACGACCTGCCGAGCTTCAATCTCGGCTTTACCGAGACGGCGTGCCCGTCAAACCCGCTCGGCATGAAGGGCTGCGGCGAGGCGGGCGCCATCGCGGCGCCGGCGGCGGTCATCAACGCGCTCACCGACGCGCTCGGCGTGAAGGACATCCCCATGCCGGCAACCTCGGAGGTCGTCTGGCGGATCATTCAGGAGAACAAGCCCCGCGTGGCTGCCGAATAGGCAGGCGGACCGGGCGATCATCGAAGGGAGAGACTTCCCATGCACGATTTCACCTATCACCGCCCCTCGAGCATAGACGAGGCCGCGAAGGCCCTCGGCTCGGCCGAGGACGGCGCTCTCCTGTCGGGCGGACAGACGCTGATTCCGACGCTCAAGCAGGGCCTTGCCATGCCGAGCGACGTGGTCGACCTGTCGGGGCTCGGCAATGCGGGCATCACGGTGTCGGGCTCCACGGTCACGATCAAGGCGGGCACCTGCCATGCCGATGTCGCGGCGTCCGCGGAGCTCAAGAATGCCATTCCCGCGCTCGCCGAGCTGGCAGAAGGGATCGGCGACCCGCAGGTGCGCAATCGCGGCACCATCGGCGGCTCCATCGCCAACAACGATCCGGCCGCCGACTATCCTGCCGCCTGCCTGGGTCTCGGCGCGACGATCCGGACCAACAGCCGCGAGATCGCGGCCGAGGATTTCTTCGTCGACATGTTCGAGACGGCGCTCGAGCCGGGCGAGATCGTCACCGAGATTTCGTTCCCGGTTCCGGCGAAGGCGGGCTATGCGAAGTTCCCGAACCCGGCCTCCCGCTACGCGCTGGTCGGCGTGTTCGTGGCGGAGACCGGCGGCGGCGTGCGCGTGGCCGTGACGGGCGCCGGCCCGTGCGTCTTCCGGTCGGGCGAGCTCGAGAGCGCGCTCTCGGGCGGTTTGTCGGAGGGTGCGCTGGACGGGATCAGCCTCACGGCAGACAACCTCAATGGCGATATCCATGCGAGCCCCGAATACCGGGCCCATCTCATCGCGGTGATGGCGCGCCGCGCGGTCGCGCACGCCAACGGGAACGGGTGAGACGCATCTGCCATAGGCACCGATGGCGTTCCGGGACTCCGTCCCGGGACGGTATCGGCGGTCACATGGGGCAGACATCCCATGATCGTCATGCCCGGGCCTGACCCGGGCATCCATACGGCCCCTCCATCTGGCGCGGCGTCCGCATGGATTGCCGGGGACAAGCCCCGGGGCGGCGCAAGCTGCGTTTGGGGTCGCACGCTGACGCCCTTGCGTTTGTGGAGGCCGCCTCCTTTTGCGGATCGCCTGCCGGCATCCTATATGCACAACCGGACCCTACAAGCCGAGCCCTTGCATGATGCGTGATCTTCCCGCCTCCATCGACGACACCGTCGATCTCCTCAATTCGGCCCGCTATGTCGCCGACAGGGCCCTTGCCACCGTCGTCTTCCTGTCCCTGCGGATGGGCCGGCCCCTGTTCCTGGAGGGCGAGGCCGGCGTCGGCAAGACGGAGATCGCGAAGGTGCTCGCGGACGCGCTCGGGCGCCGCCTGATCCGGCTCCAGTGCTACGAGGGGCTCGACGTCGCCTCCGCCGTCTATGAATGGAACTATCCCGCGCAGATGGTCGAGATTCGGCTGGCGGAGGCTTCCGGCGATATCGACCGGGAGCGGATGACCGGCGACATCTTCTCCGAGCGCTTCCTCATCAAGCGGCCGCTGCTCCAGGCGCTGGAGGCGCCGGACGGCCTCGCGCCGGTACTCCTGATCGACGAGCTCGACCGCACCGACGAGGCCTTCGAGGCCTTCCTTCTGGAGGTCCTGTCCGACTTCCAGGTCACCGTGCCGGAGCTTGAGACCATCGTGGCGGAGCACCCGCCCATCGTCATCATCACGTCGAACCGCACGCGCGAGGTTCACGATGCGCTCAAGCGGCGCTGCCTCTATCACTGGGTCGGCTATCCCGACACCGCGCGCGAGCTCGCCATCGTGGAGGCCCGCGCGCCGGAAGCGGCGGGCGATCTGGCCCAGGAGGTCGTGGCCTTCGTCCAGGCACTGCGTGGCGAGGATCTCTTCAAGCGCCCGGGCGTCGCGGAAACGCTCGACTGGGTGAGCGCGCTCCACGAGCTCGACCGCGTCGCGCTCGACCCGGCCACGATCAACGACACGCTGGGCGTGCTCCTCAAATATCAGGACGACATCGCCCGCATGGAGGGATCGGAGGCCCAGAGGTTGCTGAGCCAGATCCAGGCGGAGCTCAAGGCCGAAGCGAACCGGTGATGACCGCCAGTCCCATGAGCCCGCAAGGCCCGGCCGGCCCCGACGACGAGGGCGGGCGTCTTGCGGAGAACATCGTGCATTTCGCGCGGCTCCTGCGCGAGGCGGGCCTGTCGGTGGGCCCGGGCCAGATCCTCGATGCGCTCCAGGCCGCCCGTGCCGGCTGCCTGAGGGGGCGGGAGGATTTCTACTGGGCGCTCCATTCGGTGTTCGTGACCGCGCGCGATCAGCATCCGGTGTTCGATCAGGCCTTCAAGGCCTTCTGGCGCCAGCCGCGCATGCTCGAACAGCTCATGGCGCTGATGCTGCCGGAGATCGCGATCAAGGCGAACCCGCCGAAGAAGCGCTCCGGCGAGCGCCGCCTCGGCGAGGCGATGTTCGACGAGGCCAATGCGCCCAGGCGCGAGCAGCAACAGGAGGTGGAGCTCGACGCCAGCTTCTCCTTCTCCGCCGACGAGCTGCTCCGGCGCAAGGACTTCGAGCAGATGAGCGTCGAGGAGCAGGCGGAGGCGAGGGCCGCCATCGCCAGGCTCCGGCTCGACCGGGTGGAGGTTCCCACACGCCGCTTCACGCCCTCCCATGCCGGCACGCGCGTCGATCTGAGGCGGACCATGCGATCGAGCCTGCGCTCGGGCGGCGATCTCATCGATCTCCAGTGGCGCGCGCGCCAGACCCGCGAGCCGCCGCTCGTGGTGCTGTGCGACATTTCCGGCTCCATGTCGGGCTATACGCGCATGTTCCTCCATTTCCTGCACGCGCTGACCAATGACCGCGACCGCGTCCAGGTCTTCCTGTTCGGCACGCGCCTCACCAACATCACCCGGCAGCTCGAACGCCGCGATGTGGACGAGGCGCTCGACGCGGTCTCCGAGACCGTGGAGGACTGGTCGGGCGGTACGCGGATCGGCCATTGCCTGAGGGAGTTCAACTATCTCTGGGCCAGGCGCGTGCTCACCCAGGGCGCGCATGTGCTGATCATTACCGACGGCCTCGACCGGGAGGATGCGGGCGATCTGGAGCTCGAGATGGCGCGGCTCAAGCGCGCCGCGCGCCGCGTCGTCTGGCTCAATCCGCTCCTGCGGTTCGACGGATTCGAGGCCCGCGCGCGCGGCATCCGCACCATGCTTCCCCATGTGGACGAGTTCCGGCCGGTCCACAATCTGGAAAGCCTTGAAGATCTGGCCTCCGCGCTCTCATATTCCAGGAAGGCCGAATACGACCCGAGACGCTGGCTGGAGAAGGCCCGCGCGGCGTGAGGCCTGGATCGAACGATCTTGAATCGGACTCGATTCAAGGTCGATAATTCGACCTATTTCAAGAGGTTGGAGCAACTTATGTGCGTCCAGTTGGACGCACGTTGCTCCAGCGGTTCAGGACAGGAGGGCGGCGAATGAGTGCACCGGATCCATCGGTTCTCGATCAGGCGGCGGGCTGGCTCGACGAGGGCCGCACGGTGGCGCTCGCCACCGTCATCGAGACTTGGGGCTCCGCGCCCCAGCCCGTGGGCAGCCAGCTCGCCATCGACTCTGAGGGCAATTTCGAGGGCTCGGTCTCCGGCGGCTGCGTGGAGGGCGCCGTGGTGACCGAGGCGCTCGACGTCATGGAGAGCGGCGCCCCGCGCGTTCTGGAATTCGGCGTCGCCGACGAGACGGCGTGGGAGGTGGGCCTTGCCTGCGGCGGGCGCATCCGGATCTATGTCGAACCGCTCGGCGGAGAGGCCTGATGGACCGCGCGACGCTGGAAAGCCTCGTCGAGGCCCGCAAAAATCGCCGCGCCGTGGCGCTCGTGACCGATCTCGCCACGGGCAGGCAGGAGCTCGTGGCGCGCGAGGCCGTGAACGGCGTGGCCTATGCCGACCGGCTCGCGGAGGCCTTCCGTTTCGACCGGTCCGGCGTGATCGCCACCGACGAGGGCGAGCTGTTCCTCAACATCTTCAACCCGCCGCTCACCCTGATTGTGGTCGGCGCGGTGCATATCGCCCAGACGCTCATCCCCATGGCGCGCCTTGCCGGCTACGATGTGACGGTGATCGACCCGCGCGGGGCCTTCGCGTCACAGGAGCGCTTCCCGGACGTGACGCTCCATGCGGACTGGCCCGACGAGGTGTTGCCGGGCCTCGCGCTCGACGCCCGCTCGGCCATGGTGGCGCTGACCCACGATCCCAAGATCGACGATCCGGCACTCACGGCGGCGGTGAACAGCGACTGCTTCTATATCGGTGCTCTGGGGTCGAGGAAAACCCATGCGCGCCGGATCGAGCGGCTCAAGGATGCGGGCCTGAGCGAGGAGCGGATCGGCCGGATCCATGCGCCCATCGGGCTGTCCATCGGCGCGCGCGGGCCCGCCGAGATCGCCGTCTCGATCATGGCGGAACTGACCCAGACGCTGCGCCAGGGAGATGGCTGAGCCATGATGTTCGGCGAAATCCCGGTCCCGGATGCGGAAGGCGCGATCCTCGCCCATTCCGTCCGGTTGCCGCGGGGAAGCTTCAAGAAGGGGCGGGTGCTCTCGGCCGACGACATCGCGACGCTGGCGGATAACGGCATCGAGCGCGTCTTCGCCGCCCGCCTGGCCGCCGGTGACGTGCCCGAGGACGAGGCGGCGGGCGAGCTTGCCGCAGCGATTGCCGGACGAGATGCCGAAGCCGCCGCGCCCTTCACGGGCCGCGCCAATGTCTATGCCGGGTCGGCCGGCGTCGCCGTCGTCGATGTCGACCGTGTGCGGCGCATCAACAGGCTTCACGAGAGCCTGACGCTCGCAACCGTCGGCGCCTTCGAGACGGTCGAGCCGCGCCAGATGCTGGCGACCGTCAAGATCATTCCCTTCGCCACGCCGCGCGCGGTGCTCGACGAGGCGCTCGCCCTCGCGCGCGAGGGCGCCCCGCTCGTCTCCGTCGCCGCCTACAAGGCGCGCAAGGCGGGCCTCGTCGTGACCCGTCTGCCTCAGACGAAGGATCAGGTGGTCGAGAAGAGCATCGAGTCCGTCCGCGCGCGGCTGGCCGCCGCGGGAAGCACGCTCGCCGGCCATCGCGTCGTGGGTCACGGCATCGCAGAGGTGGCAGAGGCCGCCCGCGCGCTCGCGGCGGAAGGCTGCGCGCCGATCCTGCTCTTCGGCGCATCGGCCATCGTCGACCGTGGCGACATCATCCCGGCGGGGCTCGAGGCTGCCGGCGGCGAGGTCGTCCATCTCGGCATGCCGGTGGATCCCGGAAACCTCATGATGCTCGGACGGCTCGGGGAGGTGCCCGTCATCGGCGTGCCGAGCTGTGCGCGCTCGCCCAAGGTCAACGGTTTCGACTGGGTCCTGCAGCGCGTGCTCGCGGGGCTCGAGGTCACGGCGGCCGATATCATGGATATGGGTGCTGGCGGATTGCTGAAGGAGATCCCCTCGCGCCCGACCCCGCGCGAGGGCCAGGCCGGCGAGGGTGTGCCGAAGATCCCGTCCGTCGCCGCCATCGTGCTCGCCGCCGGGCGCTCGACGCGCTGGGGGGCGGACAACAAGCTCCTGAAGGAGATCGGCGGCAAGCCCATGGTGCGTCACGCCGTGGAGGCCGCCCTCCAAAGCAAGGCCGGGCCGGTGATCGTGGTCACCGGCCACGAGGCCGACGCGGTGCGCTCAGCGCTCGACGGTCTCGACGTGCGCGTCGTCCACAATCCCGATTATCGCGAAGGGTTGAGCACGTCCCTGAAGGCAGGCATCGCGGCGGTGCCGGAAACGGCGAATGCGGCCATCGTCTGCCTCGGCGACATGCCGCTCGTCGCGCCGCGCCATATCGACCGGCTGATCGCGGCCTTCAACCCCGCGGAGGGACGCGCCATCTGCGTTCCCGTCCTCAGCGGCAAGCGCGGCAATCCCGTCCTGTGGGGCGCGGATTTCTTCGCCGACATGGCGGCACTCACCGGCGATATCGGGGCAAAGCACCTCATGAGCCGCTACGGCGATGTCATCTGCGAGGTCGAGATCGGCGAGAACGCGATCTTCACCGACATCGACACCCCCGACGCGGCCTCCGCCCTGAAGGACGCTGGCTGAAGGCCGACGGAAATGGAGCTCAGATCAGCCCGAGACCGCGGAAGCTCGCATGGCCGTCGCGGCCGATGATGATGTGGTCGTGGACGACGATCCCGAGCTTGTCGGCCGCCTCCACGATGCGCTTCGTCATCTCGATATCGGCATGGGAGGGCGTCGGGTCGCCGCTCGGGTGATTGTGGATGAGGATCAGGGATGAGGCGGCGAGCTCGAGCGCGCGCTTGACGACCTCGCGCGGATAGATGGGCGTGTGGTCGATTGTGCCTTCCTGCTGGACCTCGTCCGCGATGAGCCGGTTCTTGCGGTCGAGGAACAGGATCCGCACATGCTCCTTGTCGCGATAGGCCATCGCCGCCCGGCAATACTCGATGACGGCGGTCCATGAGTCGAGGAGCTGGCGGTTGAGCACACCGCCCTGGATGAGCTTCAGCGAGGCGGCGTGGACCAGCTTGATCTCGGTGATCACGGACTCGCCCGCACCCTTCACCTCCCTCAGGCGCTCGGGTGCGGCGGACATGACGTCGGCGAAGCTGCCGAAGCGGGCAAGCAGGGCCTTGGCGAGTGGCTTGGTGTCGCGCCGGGGCAGGGCGCGGAACAGGACGAGCTCGAGCAGCTCATAATCGCCCAGTGCGTCCCCGCCGCTCTTGCGGAAACGTTCTCGCAGGCGTTCGCGATGTCCCAGATAGTGCGGCTGCTGCCGACTGTCTTCGAGCCCCCGGTCCACGCCCCCTCCCGTCGCGCTTACGAGCCGATTGTGTAGGGGGGATGATGCAGCCCTTTCGGAGAATATGTAAAGACCTCGCAACCCTCCCCGGTCACACCCACGGCGTGCTCGAACTGGGCCGACAGCGAACGGTCGCGCGTCACCGCGGTCCAGCCGTCGGACAGGATCTTCACATGGGGGCGGCCGAGATTGATCATCGGTTCGATGGTGAACAGCATGCCGGGCTTGAGCTCGATGCCCTCGCCGGGCCGGCCGTAATGCAGGATATTGGGCGTGTCGTGGAACAGGCGGCCGAGACCGTGGCCGCAGAAATCCCGCACCACGCTGCAGCGCTCGGCTTCGGCGTGGGACTGGATGGCATGCCCGATATCGCCGGTATGGGCGCCGGGCTTCACCGCCGCGATGCCGCGCATGAGGCATTCATGGGTCACCTCGATGAGCCGCTCCGCCTTGCGCGGGATCTCGCCCACCGGATACATGCGGCTGGAATCGCCGTACCAGCCATCGACGATGAGCGTGATGTCGATATTGGCGATGTCGCCTTCCTTGAGCACGCGCTCGCCGGGAATGCCGTGGCAGACGACGTGATTGATCGAGATGCAGCTCGAGGCGCCGTAGCCGCGATAATTGAGGGTCGCGGGGATCGCGCCGTTATCCATGGCGAACTCGAAGATCATCTTGTCGAGGTCGCCCGTCACGACACCCGGCTTCACGGCCTGCGCCATGAGGTCGAGGGCGGTGGCGGTGAGCTGCCCGGCCTTGTGCATGGCCTCGAAGGCGTCCGCGTCGTAGAGCTTGATGGCACCGGTATTGCTCAGGGGCGCCTGTGCCGCATCGACATAGGTGGTCATCGCGTCTGTTCCATTCTGTCCTTGGTCTGGGACCGGCACGTCCCTGAGGGCGCGCCGTTCCGGTATCCGTGCGGTCAGCCGCCGCATTCCTCGACGAGCGGCAGGCTGCGGTCGAGCACGATCTCGTCGCATGTCAGTCTACAGCAATAGACCAGCGCTTCAACGCCGGCTCCCCGTGCCGCCTCGAAGGCCTCCGCGTAGGCCGGATCGATGTCGCGGGCAAGCCCGAACCGGTCCGCGTCGTCGCGCTGGACAAGAAACATCATCACCGCCCGCGCACCGTCGCCCGCCATGTCGGCAAGCTCGGCCAGGTGCTTGGCTCCGCGCTTGGTGACCGAATCGGGAAACTCCGCAAGGCCCGGCCGGCGCAGGAGGTGGACGTTCTTCACCTCCACGTAGCACGGCGCGCGGCCGTCGCCCTCCAGCAGGATGTCGATCCGGCTGTTGCGGCCATAGCGGACCTCCCGGCGGAGGCTCCCATAGCCGTCGAGCTCGGGGATCGCGCCGGCCTCGATGGCTTCCGCGACGATGCCGTTGGGATGCGCCGTGTTGATGCCGATCCGCACCGGCTTGCCGTCAATCTCCAGATCGAGGAGCTGCCAGGAATAGGCCAGCTTGCGCGCCGGATCGTCGCTCCGGGTCAGCCAAACCGTCGCGCCCGGCTCGTTCAATCCCATCATCGAGCCCGGATTGGCGCAATGTGCCGTGACCGTCTCGCCGCCGTCGAGCTCGACATCGGCGAGGAAGCGCTTGTAGCGGCGGATCAGGCGACCGCGCATGAGGGGCGAGGGGAATTTCATGTCGGGAAGGTAGGGCCGGCCTGCGCGGGCTTCAAGACGGATTGCGGGGAACGCGGCAATCTGCTTCGTTGAGGGAATAGTCGGCAATGGAGGAGTCGCCATGGCGCGCGATGTGGTCACCGCTGCGATTCTCGTGATCGGCGACGAGATTCTGTCCGGACGCACCCGTGATGTGAATGTGGGCTATATCGCGGACTATCTGACCCGCATGGGCATCGATGTGCGCGAGGCCCGCATGATACCCGATGTGGAGGGCGAGATCGTCGACGCGCTCGATGCGGTGCGCGAGCGTTACGATTACGTCTTCACGACCGGCGGCATCGGACCGACCCATGACGATATCACTGCCGACTCCGTGGCGCGGGCCTTCGGCGTCGCCATCTCCGTCAACGACGAGGCGGTCGCGATGCTGAAGGAACGCTATGGCGGAGATACCGAACTCAACGAGGCGCGGCTGCGCATGGCGCGCATCCCCCATGGCGCTTCGCTGGTGCGCAACAAGGTGTCCAGCGCCCCGGGGTTCCGCATTGGCAATGTCTTCGTCATGGCGGGTGTGCCGAAGATCATGCAGGCCATGCTCGACGAGATTGCCCCGACGCTCGAGGGCGGACGCCCGCTGCGGTCGCGCACCGTCGCCGTCGATCTGAAGGAGGGCGACGTGGCCGGCCCCTTGCGCGCCGTGCAGGAACGCTTTCCCGAGACGATGATCGGCAGCTACCCGTTCTTCGAGGATACCGGCCGCTTCGGCACGCGCATCGTGGTGCGCGCCCGCGACGAGGCGCTGCTGGAGGAGGCGGAGGCGGCCGTTAAGGCCATGGCCGACGACCTCGCCGGTGCCGGCGACGCCGCGTGAGAGACGGGAGAAGGGGAGAGAAAGGCAAGAAAAAAGCAAGGCATGGAGTGCCTTGCTTGAAGTGCTAGCTGGAATCTCCCTTGAGGCTCTCTTCCGAAAAGAAGAGGCGGCAGCAGGCTCTCAAACCCTTGAAGGCAGGAACCGCGCCGGGAGATCGCTCCTCCCCAGACTTGGACCTGTCCGGCGGGCGATCTCTCGCCCAATCAACAAGCCACCACAAAGTCGTCTTATTATTGGCCGGCATCCTAGATCAAGAAAGATGGCATTGTCATCATCTTTCTTCATGGGATCGCCGCTTGCACCGTGAGACGGTGCGGACGGTGCCATCATCTACGCAAGAATTCGTGTAACTCCCCTTTGTTTCGGCAGTCAGATCGCCTAAAAGGCGGGGCGCGGTGCGTGGCTTGCGACAGTCACGGGCCGGATCTGAGCCATGAGTGCCATTCTTGCGGACGGGACGCCCTCTACGATGCGTGTAAGCCGATATTTCCTGCCGATCCTGCGCGACGATCCCAAGGAAGCCGAGATCGTCTCGCACAGGTTGATGCTGCGTACTGGCATGATCCGCCAGGAGAGCGCGGGGATCTATTCCTGGCTGCCGCTCGGCCTCAGGGTACTGAAGAAGATCGAGCAGATCGTGCGCGAGGAGCAGGACCGCGCCGGCGCCATCGAGGTGCTGATGCCGACCATCCAGTCGGCGGATCTGTGGAGGAAGAGCGGGCGCTACGACGATTACGGCGCGGAGATGCTGCGCATCAAGGACCGCCACGAGCGCGACATGCTCTACGGGCCGACCAACGAGGAGATGATCACCGACATCTTCCGCTCCGGCGTCCAGTCCTACAAGGACCTGCCGCGCAGCCTCTACCACATCCAGTGGAAGTTCCGCGACGAGATCCGCCCCCGCTTCGGCGTGATGCGCGGGCGCGAGTTCCTGATGAAGGATGGCTATTCCTTCGACCTGTCGCCGGAGGCGGGCCGCCATTCTTACAACAAGATGTTCCTCGCTTATCTGCGGACCTACAAGCGAATGGGACTGACGGCCATACCGATGCGCGCGGAAACCGGACCGATCGGCGGCGATTTGAGCCACGAGTTCCTGATTCTCGCCGATACCGGCGAGAGCGAGGTCTTCTTCGACCGCGGCTATCTGGACATGGACTGGACGACGGCGAAGATCGACAATGACGATGTCGCGGGGCTGCAGGGCGCGATCGACGAGTTCACCTCGCTCTATGCCGCGACCGACGAGATGCACGACGCCGCGGAGTTCGAGACCCGCGTCGAGGCGGACAGGCGCGTCAACGGACGCGGCATCGAGGTCGGCCACATCTTCTTCTTCGGCACCAAGTACTCCGAGCCTCTCGGCTGCGTGGTGCAGGGCAGGGACGGCGAGCCGATCACGATCCATTCCGGCTCCTACGGCATCGGCGTGTCGCGGCTTGCCGGCGCGATCATCGAGGCGAGCCACGACGAGAACGGCATCGTGTGGCCGGAGCCCGTCGCGCCCTTCAAGGTCGGCCTGATCAACCTGAAGGCCGGCGACGCCGCGGTCGACAAGGCCTGCGAGGACCTCTACGCGAAGCTCGAGGGAGCCGGCGTGGAGGTGCTCTATGACGACACAGAGGAGCGCGCCGGCGCCAAGTTCGCGGTCATGGACCTCATTGGATTGCCCTGGCAGCTCGTCGTCGGCCCGCGCGGGCTCGCCGACGGCGTGGTGGAGCTGAAGAACCGCAAGACGGGCGAGCGCGAAAGCGTCAGTCCCGAGGATGCGGTGACCCGCCTCGCGGGACGCGAGTGACGGCGGCCATGGCGTCTGCCACGGATACACGGGCCTTCTCGCGCTTCGAATGGATGATCGCGCTGCGCTATCTGCGCGCGCGCCGGCGGGAGGGCTTCATCTCCGTCATCGCCGGCTTTTCCTTCGTCGGCATCATGCTGGGGGTGGCGACCCTCATCATCGTGATGGCCGTGATGAACGGCTTCCGCGGCGAGCTGCTCGACAAGATCCTGGGCTTCAACGGCCACTTCACCGTCTATGGCGTGCGCGGGCCCATCGAGGACTACCAGTCCGTCACCGAGCGGATCCGGGCGGTGGCGGGGGTGACGGCCGTCATCCCCTATATCGACGGTCAGGTCATGGTGTCGTCGCAGAATTCCGCGACCGGCGCGCAGGTGCGCGGCATCCGGCTTGAGGATCTGGAGAAGCTGCCGAGCATCGTCAACGACAAGCTGCGCGGCTCGCTGGAGAATTTCGACGAGAGCCGGGGCGTCGCCATCGGTTTCCGTCTCGGCTGGACCCACAATGTCAGCCTGGGAGACACGATCACGCTGATCTCGCCCAAGGGGCCGGTGACGCCGCTCGGCGTCGCGCCGCGCATCCGCGCCTTCCCCGTCGAGGCGGTCTTCGAGGTCGGCATGTCGCAATATGACAGCTCGGTCATCTTCATGCCGTTCGAGCGCGCCCGGGAGTTCTTCGTGCAGGACGGCGCCTCCGCCATCGAGATCATGGTCGCAAACCCCGACGACATCTCGCGCTATGTGGATGCGCTCCAGAAAGCGGCGGGACCGGGCACCCAGCTCGTCTCCTGGAAGACGACCAACGAGACCTTCTTCAACGCGCTGCAGGTCGAGCGCAACGTGATGTTCCTCATCCTCACGCTCATCATCCTGGTGGCCGCGCTCAATATCGTGGCGGGCCTCATCATGCTGGTGAAGGACAAGGGCCGCGACATCGCCATATTGCGCTCCATGGGGGCGACGCGCGGCAGCGTCATGCGCGTCTTCTTCATCACCGGCGCGGCGATCGGCGTGGTGGGGACGCTGGCGGGCCTCGTCCTCGGCGTGGTCGTCTGCGAGAACATCGAGGCCATCAGGGCCTTCATCGCATCGGCGACCGGCACGGAGCTCTTCTCGCCGGAGGTCTACTATCTCAGCCGGCTGCCGGCCGACATGGATACCGGGGAGACCGGCGCGGTCGTCGCCATGTCGCTCGTCCTGTCCTTCATCGCCACGCTCTATCCCGCCTGGCGCGCGGCACGGCTCGATCCGGTGGAGGCGCTGCGCTATGAGTGAGCCGACGCCGCAGAACGGCAACGGGCCGGCGCTCGCGCTCAGGGCCATTGCGCGCAGCTACCGCGAAGGCCCGTCGCGGCTGCAGGTGCTCGACGGCGCCGCGCTCGACATCCATCCCGGCGAGGTGGTCGCGCTGATCGGCCCGTCGGGGTCGGGCAAGTCGACGCTGCTCCATATTGCGGGCCTTCTGGAGAAGCCGGATTCGGGCGCGGTCGTTATCGGCGGCGAGGACATGGCCGCCGCGCGCGACGCACGGCGCACGCGCGTGCGCCGGCTGGAGGTCGGCTTCGTCTACCAGTTCCACCATCTCCTGCCGGAATTCTCCGCCCTGGAGAACGTTCTCCTGCCGCAGCTCATCGCGAACCGGTCGCGCGGGGAGGGCCGCAAGCGCGCCGGCGACCTGCTCGACCGGCTGGGGCTCGCCGCGCGCGCCCGCCACCGCCCGGCGGAGCTGTCCGGCGGCGAGCAGCAGCGCGTCGCCATCGCCCGCGCGCTCGCCAACCGTCCGCGCCTGCTGCTGGCCGACGAGCCGACGGGCAATCTCGATCCGCGCACGGCGGGCCACGTCCACGAGGAGCTCCTCCACCTCGTGCGCACGGAGGGCCTCGCGGCCCTGATCGCCACCCACAATCTGGAGCTTGCCAGCGGCATGGACCGGATCGTGCGGCTGGAGAACGGCCGGCTGGTCGAGGAGCGGCGTTGACGGCGGCCGATTGGCACGATCGGCCCGGTCGTGTCATGAATGCCGCTCAACAGGGCTGGCAGGCCTGATTTATCAGAGATCCCGTTCTTCACGCCCGGACGTTTCCGGGCCGCGACAGGGATCCCGGCCATGACCGTTCACCGGACTATCGCCATCAGGCGCGCCACCGCGGACGATGCGGAGACACTTGCCAGGCTCATAGACATTGCGGGCGAGGGGATTCCGAACTGGCTGTGGTCGGCCAGGACCGGTCCCGGCCAGTTTCCGCTCGATGTGGGGGCGGAACGCGCGCGCCGGGAAACCGGCGGGTTCTCTTACCGCAACGCGCGTCTCGCCGTGCGGCATGGCGAGGTGGCCGGCATGGTGCTGGCCTATCCGATTGCGCCGCCGGCCGCGGCCGATCGCGCCGCCGTCCCCAACCTGCCCGAGCCGATTCGTCCGATGGTTGAACTCGAGCATGCATCTGCGGGGACTTATTACATAAATGCGCTGGCCGCCTTTCCGGGACGGAGGGGCAGGGGGCTCGGCACCGCCCTGCTCGGTGCCGCCGAGGACTTGGCACGGACTGCGGGCCACGAGCGCATGAGCATCCAGGTCTTCGAGCAGAATGAAGGTGCTGTCAGGCTCTATCGCCGTCACGGCTTTGGCGAGGCTGACGCCCGCCCGGTGCTCAGCCATCCCTGCCAGCCCTATTACGACGGTCGGATCCTGCTTCTGACGAAACCGTTATGACCGGGCTTCAGGGTGTTGGGACGGCCGGCTGGCGGTCTCCGCCTGCCGGAGCGCCTTGCGGATCGCCCGGAACCGCCGCCGGTAGTCGGAGGGCGAGAGGCCGACCTTGCGGCGGAACAGGCGGCGGAAGAAGCTGGTATCCTCGTAACCGATCTCCGCGGCGACGGCCTCCACCGGCACGTCGTCCGTCTCCAGCATCTGCTTGGCTTCCTCCAGGCGCAGCGCATGCACATAGTCGATGGGGGCCATGCCGGTCGCCTTGCGGAAGCGGCGCTTGAAGGAGCGCTCGGGAAGCCCGCTTTGCGCGACCATTGCGGCGACGGCATGCGGGCGGGCGTAGTGTTCGGCGACCCAGGACTGTGCGAGGGCGATCTGCCGGTCGGCGACCTGCCGGCTGCCCGACAGGGAGGAGAAGGGGAGCTGCCCGTGGACGTGCCAGTCGAGGAGATAGAGCCGGGCCAGATGGATCGCCTCTTCCTGGCCGAAAAAGCGCGCGACGAGGAACAGCGCCATATCCTGCCACGAGGTGCCCCCGCCGGAGGTGAGCAGCCGTTGTCCCTCTCCGGAGGCGACGAGCACGCGTGCGCCCTGCACCGATACCGCCGGATAAGCCGCTTGAAGGGCATCGCAATAGGCCCAATGGGTCGTGACCTCGCAGCCATCGAGAAGGCCGGCCTCGGCGAGAAGGAGAGTGCCGGAGCAGGCCGCGGCGACCGTCGCGCCGCGCGCATGGCTGTCCCTGAGCCACGCGGCCGCCTGTGCATAGCGGCCGCGAATGTCCTCGTCGGGGGCGACGAAGAGGTCCGGAATGCAGACGAGGTCGGGGGCGGGGCAGTCCCCGATCGCCAGGTCGGGCTGGATATGGACGCCGTTCGCCGCGCGGAACCCGTCGGCCGTTTCCGCCACCACGACGGGCTTCGCCCACGGTTCGCCCGCCATGCCCGTCGTCACGAACGCCCAGTCGCGCCCCACGGAGGAGAAGACGTCGAACATGCCGTAGAGGGTCGAGGCGGTCGTCTCCGGCACGGCAAGGAGCGCCACCGTCACTGGCTGCCTTGTCTGGCGACTGTCGCGGGGCATGGCATATTCCGCCCGTTCAGGTGCTGTCCGGTCCATCAAACAGCCCCGGAGACAGGGCCGCAAGGGTGCAATCCTTGTGAACAAGATGTCCGGGCCGTCTCGCCTTGGCTGGCCGCCGCGTTACACTGGAGACCATGGCCGAGACCGATTCCCAATCCGTTCCCTTCGTGCATCTGAGGGTGCATTCCGCCTTCTCGCTTCTGGAGGGCGCGCTGCACATCAAGCAGCTCGCCGATCTGTGCCGGGCGCACCACATGCCCGCTCTCGCGCTGACCGACACGGGCAACCTGTTCGGCGCGCTGGAATATTCCGAGACGCTGGCGGGCGCCGGCATCCAGCCCATTATCGGGTGCACGCTGAAGGTCGACTTCGGCGAGGACGAGACGGCCAACGGCAAGGACGGCTTCAGTGGCGGGCGCGGCAACGGTCCGCGCCACTATCCCTCGCTCGTGCTCCTCGCCAAGGACGAGGAGGGCTACGGCAACCTCATGAAGCTCTCCAGCCGCGCCTTCCTGGAGACGCCCGACACCGCACCGCCGCATGTGCCCGCGGCGCTTCTGGAGACCCATGCCGATGGCCTGATCTGCCTGACGGGCGGACCGGCGGGGCCGGTCAACGACGCTCTGGTCGGCGGCAACGGCGACTTCGCGCGCACGCTCATGGAGCGGTTCAAGGCGATCTTCGGCGACAGGCTCTATGTCGAGCTCCAGCGCCACGGCACCGCGGAGGAGAACGCGGCAGAGCCGGGTCTGGTGGAGCTCGCCTATGATCTGGAGCTGCCGCTGGTCGCGACCAACGAGCCCTATTTCGCCACGCCCGACGATTTCGAGGCCCATGACGCGCTGATCTGCATCGCCGAGAGCACGGTGATCGCCGCGGAGGAACGCCGGCGCCTGACGCCGGAGCACTATTTCAAGGCGCCGAAGGAGATGGCGACGCTGTTCGCCGACATCCCGGAAGCCATCGAGAACACCATCGAGGTCGCCCGGCGCTGTGCCTACCGCCCCGAGCCGCGCGCGCCCATCCTGCCGAGCTATTCCACCAGCGACGGCGAGGTGATGGATGAGGCCGACGAGCTCCGCAGGCAGGCGCGCGAGGGCCTCGACAAGCGGCTCGCCAAGGACGGCCCCGCCGACGGTTATGAGGAGAAGGATTACCGCGAGCGGCTCGAATACGAGCTCGACATCATCAACAGGATGGAGTTCCCGGGCTACTTCCTGATCGTTTCGGACTTCATCAAGAAGGCCAAGGAGCTCGGCATCCCGGTCGGGCCGGGCCGCGGCTCCGGCGCGGGCTCTCTGGTGGCCTATGCGCTGACCATCACTGACCTGGACCCGCTTCGGTTCAATCTCCTGTTCGAGCGCTTCCTCAATCCGGAACGCGTGTCGATGCCGGACTTCGATATCGACTTCTGCCAGGAGCGCCGCGACGAGGTCATCGAGTACGTCCAGCGGAAATACGGCCGCGACCAGGTCGCCCAGATCATCACCTTCGGAAAGCTGCAGGCGCGGGCGGTGTGCCGCGATGTCGGCCGCGTGCTGCAGATGCCCTATGGCCAGGTCGACCGGCTGTGCAAGCTGATCCCCAACAATCCGGCCAATCCGGTCACCCTGAAGGAGGCCATCGACGGCGAGCCGCGTCTCCAGGAAGCCCGCGACGGGGAAGACGATGTCCGCATGATGCTGGAGATCGGCCAGACACTGGAGGGCCTCTACCGCCACGCCTCCACCCATGCCGCCGGCGTCGTGATCGGCGACCGGCCGCTTGAGGAGCTCGTGCCCCTCTACCGCGACCCGCGCTCCGACATGCCGGTCACCCAGTTCAACATGAAATGGGTGGAGAAGGCCGGGCTGGTGAAGTTCGACTTTCTCGGCCTCAAGACGCTCACCGTGATCGACAAGGCGGTCGAGCTGATCCGGCGCAGGGAGCCCGGTTTCGATCTCGGCACCATTCCCTACAGCGACGAGAAGACCTACGAGATGCTCTCGCGCGGCGACACGGTCGGGGTGTTCCAGCTGGAAAGCTCGGGCTTCAAGGATTTGCTGCGCAAGGCACGCCCAACCCATATCGAGGATATCATCGCCCTTGTCGCGCTCTACCGCCCGGGGCCGATGGACAACATCCCCAAATACCTCTCCGCCAAGCATGGCGAGGAGGCGCCGGAGTTCCTGCACGACAAGGTGACGCCCATCACCGCCGACACCTACGGCGTCATCATCTACCAGGAGCAGGTGATGCAGATCGCGCAGGTCCTGTCGGGCTACAGCCTCGGCGAGGCCGATCTGCTGCGCCGCGCCATGGGCAAGAAGATCAAGGCGGAGATGGACCAGCAGAAGGTCCGCTTCGTCGACGGTGCGGTGGAGAACGGGGTGGACAAGCCGCAGGCGGAGTTCATCTTCGAGCTCGTCGCCAAGTTCGCCGGCTATGGCTTCAACAAGTCGCACTCAGCCTGCTATGGCGTGATCGCCTACCAGACGGCCTATCTGAAGGCCAACTACCCGGTCGAGTTCCTTGCCGCTTCCATGACGCTCGATGCCGGCAACACCGACAAGCTCTATGTCTTCAAGCGCGAGGCGGAGCGGCTCGGCGTCACGGTCAATCCGCCCTCGATCAACAAGTCGGATGTCGACTTCGTGGTGGAGGACGGCGAGATCCACTATTCGCTGGCGGCGCTGAAGAATGTCGGGCGCCATGCCATCGAGCATATCGTGGAGGAGCGCGCGACCGGCGGGCCCTATGCCTCGCTCGGCGATTTCGCCCGGCGCATCGATCCGCGCGTCATGACCAAGCGCATGCTGGAGAACATGATCCGCGCCGGCGCCTTCGATGCCTTCGAACGCAACCGGGCCCGGCTCGTCGCGGGGATCGACGCCATCGTCAATGTGGCCGGCCGCAGCGCGGAGGAGGCGCGCTCCGGCCAGTCGAGCCTGTTCGCCGACAGCGCGGAGGCCGACGACGTGCCGCTGCCGGCGACCGAGGCCTGGCTGCCCATGGACCAGCTCGCGCAGGAGTTCGACGCCGTCGGGTTCTATCTCTCCGGTCATCCGCTCGACGACTATATGGAGCCGCTGAAGCGGCTGGAGGTGGAGAGCTGGGCGTCGTTCTCCGACAAGGTGAAGAAGAAGGGCGTGCCGGCGGGCCGGCTCGCGGGCACGGTGACCTACCGGCAGGAGCGCCGCTCCAAGAACGGAAACCGCTTCGCCTTTGTCGGCTTCTCCGACCCGACGGGCCAGTACGAGGCGATCGTCTTCTCCGACCAGCTTGTCGGAACGCGCGATCTCCTTGAGCCCGGAAACGCTGTGCTCCTGAGGGTCGAGGCCGATACCGACGGCGAGGAGGTACGCCTGAGGCTCCATTCGGTGGAGCCTCTGGAGAAGGCGTCGCGCAACATCACCTCGGGCCTTACCGTGTTCATCGGCGACGATGCCCCGCTCGACAGCCTCGCCAAGCGGTTGACCAATGGCGGCCGCGCGCTGGTGCGCCTCGTGGTGCGCACGGGCGAGGAGCGCGAGGTGGAGATCTCGCTCGGCAACAAGTTCACCGTCACCCCGCAGGTGAAGGGCGCCATCAAGGCCATTCCGGGCGTTCTCGACGTGCAGGATCTGTGACGGCGCGAACACGCTGCGGCGCGATGTCCCGCGGGCCTTGCCACGTCGTCCGCGAGGGTTTATAAGCCGCGCCAATCACGCACGCGGAAGGTTCGGGTCTCGGACACCCCCTGACATAGTCCGAGATCCCTCCGGTGCCGGATCGAAAAGGATATCCGGCTCAAGGCTTCCGCGGAGGTTCAACCGGAAAAGGAGTATGCGGCATGTCGCTGCCTGATTTCTCTATGCGCCAGCTTCTGGAAGCCGGTGTCCATTTCGGCCATCAGACCCACCGCTGGAACCCCAAGATGGGCCCCTACATCTTCGGGTCGCGCAACAACATCCACATCATCGATCTCGCCCAGACCGTGCCGATGCTGCATCAGGCGCTGGTCGCGGTCCGCGATGTCGTCGCGGCGGGCGGGCGCGTGCTGTTCGTCGGCACCAAGCGCCAGGCGTCAGAGGCGATTGCCGAATCCGCGCGGCGCGGTGCGCAGTATTACATCAATCACCGCTGGCTCGGCGGCACGCTGACCAACTGGAAGACGATCTCCCACTCCATCCGCCGGCTCAGGCAGCTCGAGGACATGCTCTCCCAGGAGCATCTCGGCCTGACCAAGAAGGAGACGCTGAACCTGACGCGCGAGCAGGACAAGCTTGAGCGCGCGCTCGGCGGCATCAAGGACATGGGCGGCCTGCCGGACCTCATGTTCGTGATCGACACCAACAAGGAATCGATCGCGATCAAGGAGGCCCGCAAGCTCGGCATCCCGGTCGTGGCCATTGTCGACACGAACTGCGATCCCGACGACATCACCTATCCGATCCCGGGCAATGACGACGCCGGCCGTGCCATCACGCTCTATTGCGATCTGATCTCGCGCGCCGCGATCGACGGTCTGTCGGTCGCCCAGGAGGGCGCCGGCCTGGATATCGGCGAGCAGGTCGAGCCCGAGGCCGAGCCGCTGCCGGAGGTCGCCGAGGCGGCCGCTCCTGCACAAGCCGAGGCCCCTGCCGAAGCCGCCGCTCCTGTAGAAGCCGAGGTCCCTGCAGCCGGCGCCGAAGCGGAGGCGACGCCTGTCGCTCCGGGGTTCGAGGGGCTCAAGGCGCCCGAGGGCGAGGCCGACGATCTCAAGCAGATCTCCGGTGTCGGCCCGGTTCTGGAGAAGAAGCTCAACGATCTCGGCATCTACCACTACCGCCAGATCGCCGCATTGACGCCGGAGGAGATTGCCTCCATTGACGAGGCCCTGAACTTCAAGGGACGGATCGAGCGCGAAGGCTGGCTGGACCAGGCCAAGGCACTGGCCGAAGGCAAGGCGGCCTGAGGCGGCACGACACTCTCTCCGCGACGATTTAACGAGGAATTCCCATGGCTCAGATTACGGCAAGCATGGTGAAGGAACTGCGCGAGGCGACCGGCGCAGGCATGATGGACTGCAAGAATGCGCTCACCGAGAACGGTGGCGACATCGAGGCCGCCATCGACTGGTTGCGCACCAAGGGGCTCGCCAAGGCGGCCAAGAAGGCCTCCCGCGTGGCTGCCGAAGGGCTGGTTGCCGTCGCCTCCGACGGCAAGGCGGGCGCCATTGTCGAGGTCAACTCCGAGACCGACTTCGTTGCCCGCAATGCCGAGTTCCAGAAGATGGTGGGCGAGATCGCCGAGCTGGCGCTGAAGGCCGGCGGCGATGTCGAGGCGCTGAAGGCGGCCACCGTGCCGAGCGCCGGCAAGCCGGTCGCCGACCACGTGACCGACATGATCGCCTCCATCGGCGAGAACATGTATGTCCGCCGCACGGCCATGCTCGCCGTCGATAACGGCGTGGTCGCCAACTACATCCACAACCAGCTCGTTCCCGGGCTCGGCAAAATCGGCGTCCTCGTGGCGCTGGAGTCGGAGGCCGATCCGGCGGCGCTGGAGGCCTTCGGCCGGCAGATCGCCATGCATGTCGCCGCGGCGAGCCCGCTGGCGCTGAGCCCCGACGATCTCGACGCGAGCGTCGTGGAGCACGAGCGTTCCATCCTCGCCGACCAGGCACGCGAATCCGGCAAGCCCGAAGAGATCATCGCCAAGATGGTCGAGGGCCGGCTGCGCAAGTTCTACGAAGAGGTCGTGCTTCTCAAGCAGACCTTCGTGATCGACGGCGAGAATTCCGTGGAGAAGGCCGTGGAGGCCAAGGCCAAGGAACTCGGCCATCCGATCGAGGTGACCGGCTTCGTGCGCTTCGCGCTCGGCGAGGGCATCGAGAAGGAAGAGCAGGACTTCGCCGCCGAGGTGGCCTCGGCCGCCGCGGGCAGCTGAGGCTTGCGCGGGGACCATGTCCGGCTCCGGTCACGACGATGGGTTGGCCGCGCGAATCGCTATAATGGATTGACTACCGGGCCTCGACGGCGCAGTCGGGGCCCATTTCGTATCCGGACAGGATCATTCGAGAGGCTGATAACGGTCGGGCATTCCCCATGGAGCAGACACTTCGGTACAAGCGCGTCCTGCTCAAGCTCTCGGGCGAGGCGCTTATGGGCGAGAATGGCTACGGCATCGACATGGCCGTGGTCAGCCGGATCGCCCGGGAGATCGCGGACGCCGTGGCGATGGGGGCGGAGGTCTGCATCGTGGTGGGCGGCGGCAACATCTTCCGCGGGCTGGCAGGCGCCGCCCAGGGCATGGACCGGGCCAATGCCGACTATATGGGCATGCTGGCGACCGTGATGAACGCGCTGGCGCTGCAGAACGCGCTCGCCAACGAGGAGGTGCCGGCCCGGGTGCTCTCCGCGATCCCGATGTCGACCGTGTGCGAGCCCTATGCCTGGGCGCGCGCCAAGCGGCACATGGAGAAAGGCCGGGTTCTGATCTTTGCGGCGGGCACCGGCAACCCCTTCTTCACGACCGACACCACCGCGGCCCTGCGCGCCGCGGAGATGGGCTGCGACGCGCTGCTCAAGGGAACCAGCGTCGACGGCGTCTATTCGAGCGACCCCAAGACGGACCCGGATGCGGAACGCTACGACCGGCTGACCTATCTCGACGTGCTCACGCGCGACCTGAAGATCATGGACGCATCGGCCATCGCCCTTGCGCGCGACAACAAGATTTCCATAATCGTGTTCTCCATTCAGACACCCGGGGCCCTGTCCGCCGTCCTGAAGGGGGAGGGGCGCTGCACGGTGGTCAGCGGCGCGGTGTGAAGGCCGCGGGAGAACCGAATCCCGGGAGAGGATGTGATGACAGACCAAGCGACTTTCAGCCTCAAGGACCTCAAGCGCCGCATGCACGGCGCGGTGAGCGTGCTCAAGGAGGAATTCTCCGGACTGCGCACGGGGCGCGCCTCGGTGCATCTCCTGGAACCGATCACGGTCGAGGCCTACGGCTCCACCATGCCGCTCAACCAGGTCGGCAACGTGTCGGTGCCCGAGCCGCGCATGCTGACCGTCCAGATCTGGGACAAGAGCCTGGTTTCGGCGGCGGAGAAGGCGATCCGCAATTCGAGCCTCGGCCTCAACCCGATGGTCGAGGGCCAGCTTATCCGCGTGCCGGTTCCCGAGCTCTCCCAGGAGCGACGCAAGGAACTCGCCAAGGTGGCCGCGCAATATGCCGAGCAGGCCCGCGTGGCGGTGCGCAACGTGCGCCGCGACGGAATGGAACAGCTCAAGCGGCTCGAAAAGGACGGTGAAATCGGTCAGGATGAGCATCGCGGCCAGGCCGATGAGGTCCAGAAGCTGACCGACGCCACGATCAAGGAGATCGACGAGGCCTTGGAGCACAAGGAATCGGAGATCATGCAGATCTGATCCGTGACGGAGGCGGGGAGGCGGACGTTCATTGTTCACAACGGATGACGGTCCATGTCACTGGGGGCAAATCAGCTGGCGAGTACGGACGTCGAGGCCTTGTCGGCCGGCGGCGGTACCTTGCCGCGCCATGTCGCCATCATCATGGACGGCAATGGCCGCTGGGCGCGCCGGCGCGGGCTTCCGCGCACGGCCGGCCATAGCCAGGGGGTCGAGGCCGTCCGCAAGACCGTGGCCGCCGCTCTCGATCTCGGCATCGACTATCTGACGCTCTACAGCTTCAGCTCGGAGAACTGGTCGCGGCCCAAGGAGGAGGTGGGCTACCTGCTCAATCTCCTCAGGCGGTTCGCCGACCGCGACGTCGCGCTCCTGCACGAGCGCGGCGTGCGTATCCGCGTCATCGGCGAGCGCGAGACGCTCCAGCGGGACATCGTGGCCCTGATCGAGAGCGCGGAAGAGCGCACCCGCGACAATACGGCCATGACGCTCGTCATCGCCTTCAATTACGGCGCGCGCGACGAGATCGCCCGGGCGGTCCGCGAGATCGCGGCCGCGGTGGAGCGCGGCGAGCTCGCGCCCGACGCGATCACGCCCGCGCATGTCGCCCGGCATCTCTACACCGCCGATATTCCAGACCCCGACCTCATTGTCCGCACCAGCGGCGAGCAGCGGCTCAGCAACTTCCTGCTGTGGCAGAGCGCCTATTCGGAGTTCGTCTTCGTCGATACGCACTGGCCGGAGTTCGACAAGACGCAGTTCACGAATGCGATTCGGGAATTCATGAGCCGCGAGAGGCGGTTCGGTGGAATTTCTCAAACCACGCCTTAAGAAAGAAGACGGCGGGAAGCCGGGAAGGGTGGGTGTGCACATGCCCGACGATTCGGAGAGCAGGCCCCCGTCTGCGCCATGGCGCGACCTCGGCCTGAGAGCCTTGTGGGCCGGCATCCTCATTCCGCTCGCCCTCGGTCTCGTCTGGCTCGGCGGTGCATGGTTCCGCGGCCTGATCCTCGTCGCCGCCGTCCTGATGGCGCTCGAATGGTGCCGGCTGATCTTTCCCCGGGGCGATGCCGCGCAGGTCACACTGCATATCCTGGCGGGCCTCGTGGCCATAACCCTGCCGGCCTTCGGCTTCTCCGGCCTCGCCCTTGCGAGCATGCTGGCGCTCTGGGCGGCGAGCGCGGCTCTGCTCTTCATGCGCGACCGCGCGGAGCGGGTGTCCGGCTGGGCCTGGATCGGCGTGCCCTATATCGCTGTCCCCGCCGCGGCGCTCGTCATCCTGCGTGGCGGGCCGGAGCACGGCCTGGCCGCAATCGTGTGGCTCCTCGCCCTGGTCTGGGCGACGGATAGCGGGGCCTATTTCTGCGGCCGGCTGATCGGCGGTCCGAAGCTTGCCCCGCGCCTGTCGCCGAAGAAGACGTGGGCGGGCGCGGTCGGCGGGCTCGCGGCGGCCTGCATCGTGTCGGTCGCGGTCGCTTACGGCTTCGGCATTGCGGACCCCGAAACCCTGATCGTGCCGGCGGCGGCGCTCTCCATTGCCGCGCAGGCGGGCGACATGATGGAATCGGCGGTGAAGCGGGCGGTCCATGTGAAGGATTCCGGCACGCTCATTCCGGGCCATGGCGGCATACTGGACCGCATGGATGGCCTTGTCGCCGCTGCCGTGGCGGCGCTTGCGGTCGGGATCCTGCGGGGCGGGCCGGAAGCTGCTGCCACGGGGCTCATGATCTGGTAAAGCTTCGCCCAGGACGTTGGGCCATATCGAGACAACGAGGATAGAGACAATCGTGCGAGCCATAGCGCAGACGGGCAGGATCCCCGCGGACCCCGCCCATGGCGGTGACCCGAAGCGGCTGACCATATTGGGGTCCACCGGCTCGATCGGCCGGTCCACGGTCGATGTGATCCGCCATGCCGACGGGGCCTTCGCCGTGGACGCGCTTGTGGCCAACGCGAATATCGCCGAACTCGCAGCCCAGGCGAAGGCGGTGAATGCGCGCCTCGCCGTCACCGCCGACCCCGCACTCTACGAGCCGTTGAAGGACGCGCTTGCCGGCTCGGGCATCGAGGCGGCGGCGGGCGAGGCGGCGGTCGTGGAGGCGGCCGGCCGGCCGGTGGACATGGTGATGGCCTCCATCGTGGGTGCGGCGGGCCTTGCGCCGACGCTTGCCGCCATCGAGCAGGGCACGACGGTCGCGCTCGCCAACAAGGAATGCCTCGTCTGCGCGGGCGAACTGGTCATTGCGGCGGCGGAGCGCAAGCGCATCGGGATCGTTCCCGTGGATTCGGAACACAGCGCGGTCTTCCAGGTCTTCGAGACCGGCAACGCCGATGCGGTCGCGCGGGTGATCCTGACGGCGTCGGGTGGCCCGTTCCGCACCTTCTCGCGAGAGGAGATCGCCTCGGCGACGCCCGAGCAGGCGCTGCGCCATCCGAACTGGAGCATGGGCCAGAAGGTCACCATCGACTCCGCGACCTTGATGAACAAGGGGCTGGAACTCATTGAGGCTTTTCACCTTTTCCCCATCGACGAGGATCGCCTCGACGTGCTGGTCCACCCCCAGTCCATCGTACACAGCCTCGTGGAGTATCGCGATGGCTCGCTTCTGGCGCAGATGGGCGTGCCGGACATGCGCACGCCGATCGCCTATGCGCTGAGCTGGCCCCGGCGCATTTCCGCGCCCGTGGAGCGGCTGCGGCTGGAGGAGGTGGGCCAGCTCACCTTCGAGGCGGTGGACGGGGAGCGTTTTCCCTCCGTGGCGCTTTGCCGCTCCGCGCTGCGCCGCGGCGGCAGCGCGACGACGATTCTCAATGCGGCCAACGAGATCGCGGTTGCCGCGTTCCTGTCGGGCCGTATTCCGTTTCCGGCCATTACGGGGCTTGTCGCCGACACGCTTGAGCGTGCGGAGGGAGAGGCTATGTTGGGCCCCGTCGCGACGCTGGACGAGGTCTGGGCGGCGGACGCCTATGGCCGGCGCATCGCGACCGACCTCGCCGGGGCGCTGTAAGGAGCAGATCTGACCATGGATGCCGTTCAGTTTCTCACCGGATCGCTCACCTCGCTCGTGTCCTATCTCATCCCGTTCCTGTTCGTGCTGACGATCGTCGTCTTCTTTCACGAGCTCGGCCATTTTCTCGTGGCGCGCTGGTGCGGCGTGAAGGTCGATACCTTCTCCATCGGCTTCGGGCGCTCCGTGGCCGGCTGGGTCGACCGCAAGGGCACGCAATGGAAGATCGGCTGGCTGCCGCTCGGCGGCTATGTGAGCTTCCACGGCGATTCCTCGGCGGCCTCGACGCCCGACCGCGCCGCGCTCGAAGCGGCGCAAGCCGATGACAGCGTCGATGCCGCCTCCCTGTTCCACAACAAGCCGCTCTGGGCGCGCGCCGCTGTCGTGGCGGCCGGGCCAATCGCGAATTTCATAGTCGCCATAGTGATTTTCGCGGCGACCTTCATGCTCGTTGGCCAGACGATCATGGAGCCGCGCGTCGATGAGATCCGGGCCGACAGCGCGGCCGCGGAGGCGGGATTCGAGGTCGGCGACCTGATCACCCGGATCGACGGTCAGGAGATCGCCTCCTTCGCCGACCTCCAGCGCATCGTCTCCGAAAGCGCCGGCGAGACGCTCGATATCACGGTCGAGCGTGGCGGCGCGGATGTGACGCTTCAGGCGACGCCGCGCATCCGTGAGGTGACGGATCGATTCGGCAACACGCACAGAATCGGCATGCTGGGCATCAGCCACGACCCGCAGGGCGACGCGCGGGTGGAACGCTACGGACCCGTGACCTCCCTGTGGATGGGCGTGGAGCAGACCTGGTACGTCATCTCGCGGACGCTCGAATATGTGTTCGAGGTGATCGTCGGCGCCCAGAGCGCGGACCAGCTCGGCGGGCCGCTCCGGATCGCCCAGATGTCGGGGGAGGTCGCCACCGTCAGCTTCATGGCGCTGATCAATCTGGCGGCGGTGCTGTCGGTGAGTATCGGTTTGGTTAACCTATTCCCCATTCCGATACTTGATGGCGGTCACCTTTTGTATTACGCCATCGAGGCTGTGCGGGGGAAGCCGCTGAGCGCAAAGGCGCAGGATTTCGGCTTTCGGGTGGGACTGGCCGTGGTCTTGATGTTGATGATCTTTGCGACCTGGAACGACCTGATGCATTTCAACCTGTTCTAGGTTTGCAACGCTTTTGGGGAAAATTCTCGGCGGTTGTGCTAACCGGTTTTCACCGTTGACAAAACGTCGTACAAACATCCCACCACTTCGCTCGAGTTTCGGGGACTGTTATAACAAAAAGCGATTGGCTCCTTATGCGCTACCGGTTCGTGATTGCAGGCTTTCTCGCGTTTCTCATGCTCGCTGCGGCCCCTGTGGCGGGGATTAGCGCGTTTGGCGGTGCCGCCCAGGCCCAGTCGGTCATCTCCCGGGTGGTCGTGGAGGGCAATCAGCGGATCGAGCCCGAGACCGTGATGTCCTATATGCAGGTCGGCGCGGGTGACCGCTACAATGCGGAAAAGGTCGACGAATCCCTGAAGAACCTGTTCCAGACGGGGCTGTTCTCCGACGTCCAGATCTTCCGGCGCGGCAGCGAGCTGGTGGTCAAGGTCGACGAGAACCCGCTGATCAACAAGGTCAACTTCGAGGGCAACAGCGAGATCAGCGACGAGGATCTCTCCAAGGATATCGGCCTGAGGCCGCGCATGGTGTTTACCAGGGCGCGCGTCCAGAGCGCGGTCCAGCGCATCAATGCGCTCTACCGGCGTTCCGGCCTGTTCGCGGCCAGCGTCGATCCCAAGGTGATCCGCCTGCCGCAGAACCGCGTCAATCTGGTCTTCGAGATCTCCGAGGGGCCGGAGACGCGAATCGAGCGCATCAACTTCATCGGCAACAAGGAATTCTCCGACTCCCAGCTGCGCGGCGTCATCACGACGGAGGAGACGCGCTGGTGGAAGTTCCTGACCACCGCCGACAGCTACGATCCCGACCGGCTCGCCTATGACCGCGAGCTCCTGCGCCGCTTCTACCTGTCGGAGGGCTATGCCGACTTCCGCATCCTGTCGGCGACGGCGGAGCTCGCCCGCGACGGGGAGAGCTTCTACATCACCTTCACCGTCGACGAGGGCGAGCAGTACGACTTCGGCACCATCGACGTCGATCCCGGCGACACCACGCTGTCGCGCGAGGACCTCCTGTCGGTCATCACCACCCAGACCGGCGACACATACGATGCCAGCGAGATCGACAATTCGGTCGAGCGGCTGACCGTCGAGGCGGGCACGAACGGCTATGCCTTCGCCCGCGTGCGCCCCGACCTCAACCGCCATGCCGAAGAGCGCATCATCGACATCACCTACAAGATCGACGAGGGCCCGCGCGTCTATATCGAGCGCATCGCCATTGTCGGCAATACGCGGACACGCGACGAGGTGATCCGCCGCGAATTGCGGCTCGTCGAGGGCGATGCCTACAACCGTGTGCTGGTCGACCGGGCTCGCCGCCGCATCACGGCCCTGGACTTCTTCTCCAAGGTGGAGATCCTCGAGGAGCCGGGCTCGACGCCCGACCGCGTCACCCTGATCGTGAAGGTCGAGGAGAAGTCTACCGGTTCGCTGAACTTCGCCGCGGGCTACTCCACGACGGAGCAGGTGGTCGGCTCGATCAGCCTGACGGAGCGCAACCTTCTCGGGCGCGGCCAGTTCGTGCGGCTGCAGACCTCCCTGAGCTTCAAGCGCCAGCAGGTCGATTTCAGCTTCACCGAGCCCTATTTCCTCGGCCGCAACCTGTCCTTCGGCGTGGACGCCTTCGCGACACAGACGAACCAGCAGAGCGAATCGTCCTTCGACGTCCGTCAGGCCGGTGCCGGTGTGCGCTTCGGCTTCCCGCTGTCGGAGAACTCCAGGCTGACGACGCGGTACAACTTCACCAACCGCAAGATCACCGACGTTCCCAACGACGCCTCGCAGGCCATCAAGGACTCCGAGGGCACGAGCAACATCTCCCAGATCGGTGCGACCTACGTCTATTCGACGCTCGACAATCCGCTCAAGCCGACTTCGGGCTTTCGCTTCAGCCTGTCGGGCGATGTTGCGGGTCTCGGCGGCGACACCTACTGGATCAAGGCGGAGACGGCGGGCTACTATTTCTATCCGGTCTATGAGGGCGTCACGCTGATGCTCAAGGGCACGGCGGGCCACATGGAGCCCTATAATGGCGACGAGGTCCTGCCGATCGACCGGTTCTTCAAGGGCGGCAATTCCTTCCGCGGCTTCGAGCGTGCCGGCATCGGCCCGCGCGATGACAGCACGGGGGACTCGCTCGGTGGCCAGACCTACGCCATCGGCACGGTCGAGCTGACCTTCCCGCTGTTCCTGCCGGAGGAGTTCGGCGTGACGGGCGCGGTGTTCTCCGACTTCGGTACCCTGTTCGAGGCCCCCCAGACGAGCGGCGTCAATCTGGAGGATTCCGCAAATCTGCGTGCATCGGTCGGCGCCAGCATCATCTGGGAATCTCCGCTCGGGCCGCTGCGCTTCGATTTCGCCCAGGCGGTGCTGAAGGAAGACTACGACAAGACGGAGTTCTTCCGGTTCAGCGTCGGCACCCGCTTCTAGGAGGTCGGTGCTCGGCCGGGGCAATGAGCAGCGCGAGGCGTCCCTGCCGGGCGTGACCGGTGCTGCTCCCATCTTCGAGGATTGACCGGCCAGGGCTCAGGATCGCCGATCCGGGCACCGGCCGGTCTAGCAGGACGGCTCGATATCATGGCGGACAATGGGGAGAAGCGGGCGCTCGGCACGGCCGATATCGTGCGGATCATGCAGCTCCTGCCACACCGCTATCCGTTCCTCATGATCGACCGGATCGTCGATATGGACCGCGACGTATCCGCCGTCGGCATCAAGAACGTCACCATCAACGAGCCCTATTTCGCAGGCCACTTTCCCGACTTTCCGGTCATGCCCGGCGTGCTCATGGTCGAGGCCATGGCACAGACTGCCGGCGGTCTGGTCATCAGCCACCGCGGCGAGGAGCACCACGGCAAGCGCGTCTATTTCATGACCATCGACAAGGCCCGGTTCCGCCGGCCCGTCGTGCCTGGCGACACGGTCCGGTTCTCCGTGGACCTGATCCGCAAGCGCGGCAATGTGTGGAAGTACAAGGGCGAGGCCCGTGTCGAAGGCCGTCTCGTCGCCGAGGCCGAAATCAGCGCCATGCTCGCCGACGCGCCGTGACCGGCGCCCGGGCGGGCGCCTTGGCGTCATGTCCCGGACATCGCCTGCCTGCGCCACGCGCCCGGCGCGATCCCGAATGTCTCCTTGAAGCGCCGCGCGAAGGCGGCAACGGAATCGTACCCGCAGCGCTCCGCGATCTCGGTCATGTCCAGTCCGGCCTCAGCCAGCATCTCCCGCGCCCGGATCATGCGCCACCGGGTCAGATAGGCATGCGGGGACATGCCCACCGTCCTCGTGAAGCGGTCGGAGAAGCTGGAACGCGACATGCCGGCAAGCCCGGACAGCGTGTCGATTGTCCATGGCCTGTGCGGCTCGGCATGGATCGCCTCCAGGCCCCGGCCCAGCCTTGCGTCCCGCAGGGCGGCCACGAAGCCCCGGCTGTCGCCGCCGCCCCCGGCTGCACCGCGCAGGGCCTGCATCAGCAGGATCTCCACGATCTTATGGAGCGCCATCGTCGCGCCGGGGCCCGATAGGGCCGCCTCCTCGTCAAGCAGGCGCAGGGCCGCCGCAAAGGGGGGCTCGCCCGATTTGAGGACCATGACCGCCGGCAAGGCCGCGAAGACCGGATGGCGCAACAGCTCGTCGAAGGCGAGGAAGCCACAGAGAATGGAGGTGCGGGGCGACCCGGAGCCCGCAGCGAGCACGCCGTCGCGCGCAGGATTGGCCGCAAGGACGTCACGTCGGCGAGGTCCACAGGGGCCGCCGCATCCGCGAGCGATGACAGCGTCTGCGCTGTGCCATCCGGAACCAGGATCAGGTCGCCTTTCGCAAGCCGTGCCGGAGGGGCCCCTGGAACGGTGACCTCGCAGTCTCCCTCCAACAGGCAGTGAAACCGGATATGGCGCCGTTCCTGCGGCAGCCGGATAGCGAAGGATCCGCGCAGCTCGGCCCGGAAATAGAGCGTGGCTTTCAGCCTCAGCGCCGCGCAGATCTCTGTCAGGACATCCATTGGGGTAGAGGATCAGAGAATTGGACGAACTGCAAAGAAAACCGGCCTAACAGGCAGGGATCGGCCGACGGGCTCGGTATAGGGTCGAGCTCGGTCTCAAGTCACGGAGAGTGTCGCCCATGCCCGTCGATGCCGTTCTCGCCCTTGCCGGCTTCGCATTCGTCATGTCCGTATCGCCCGGCCCGGGCAATCTCCTTCTCCTGACATCCGGCGCGAATTTCGGATTGGCGCGCACGCTGCCCCTGATCTTCGGGATCAGCTTCGGCTTCCTCGGCATGGTCCTGGCGACCGGCCTCGGCCTCGGGCAGGTCCTCAAGGCCTATCCCGCGATCGCCGCGGTCCTGCGTGGAGCCTGCGGTCTCTATGTGCTCTGGCTCGCCTGGACGATCGCACGGAGCGCCGGTCCCCAGGCCCGCAATGCGGGCAGGGCTCTCCAAAGGCCGTTCACATTCCTCGAGGCCGCGGCGCTTCAACTGGTCAATCCGAAGGCCTGGGCCGTCGCCCTGGTCGTGACCGTGTCCTATCTGGCGCCGGATGCGCCGGTCTCCAGCCTTCTGGCGCTCATCGCGATCTTCGCCGCGGTCAACATCCCCTCGATTGGCCTGTGGGCCGTGTCGGGGGTGGGGCTTCGCGGCTTTCTCGCGCGCGGCCGCCGCATCGCGGTCTTCAATGTGACGATGGCAGCGCTTCTGGTCGCGTCGATACTGCCCGTCCTGCTGCCGGCCATGGAATAGCGGCGCCGGAGCTCAGGCCTCGGAAACGAAACGGCCCTTCCCGCGGGGGGTGCGGGAAGGGCCGGACCGGACAGGGTCGTTCTTCTGGTGTCAGCCGCGCTTGTCGGCCGGCACGTAGTGGCGCTCCGTTTCGCCGGTATAGAGCTGGCGGGGACGGCCGATCTTCTGCTTGGGGTCCTCCACCATCTCCTTCCACTGGGCGATCCAGCCGACGGTGCGGGCCAGCGCGAACAGCACGGTGAACATGGAAGTGGGGAAGCCCAGCGCCTTCAGCGTGATGCCCGAATAGAAATCGATATTCGGGTAGAGCCGCTTCTCGACGAAATACTCGTCGTGGAGCGCGATCTGCTCCAGCTCGCGGGCGACATCGAACAGCGGATGGTCCTTGATGCCGAGTTCGTCGAGCACCTCATGCGCAGTCTTCTGCATGATCTTGGCGCGCGGGTCGTAGTTCTTGTAGACCCTGTGGCCGAAGCCCATCAGGCGGAAGGGATCGTTCTTGTCCTTCGCGCGGTCGATGAAATGGGGGATGTTCTCCGGGGTGCCGATCTCCTCCAGCATGTTGAGCGCGGCCTCGTTGGCGCCGCCATGGGCGGGGCCCCACAGGCAGGCGATGCCGGCGGCGATGCAGGCGAACGGATTGGCGCCCGAGGAGCCGGCGAGCCGGACGGTCGAGGTCGACGCGTTCTGCTCGTGATCGGCATGCAGGATGAAGATCCGGTCCATGGCGCGCGCGAGCACCGGATTGACCTTGTAGTCCTCGCACGGCACCGCAAAGCACATGTGCAGGAAGTTCGAGGCATAGTCGAGATCGTTGCGCGGATAGGTGAAGGGCTGGCCCACATGGTACTTGTAGGCCATCGCCGCGATGGTCGGCATCTTGGCGATCATCCGCCGGCTCGCGATCTCGCGCTGCTCGGGATCGTTGATGTCTGTGGAATCGTGATAGAAGGCGGACATGGCGCCGGCCACGCCGACCATCACGGCCATGGGATGAGCGTCCCGGCGGAAGCCGGTGAAGAACTTGCTCATCTGCTCGTGGATCATGGTGTGATAGGTGATCGCCGTCTCGAACTCGCGGCGCTGCGCGTTCGTCGGCAGCTCGCCATAGAGCAGCAGATAGCAGGTCTCGATGAAGTCGCCATTTTCGGCGAGCTGGTCGATCGGATAGCCGCGATAGAGCAGAACGCCTTCGTCGCCGTCGATATAGGTGATCTGCGATTCGCAGCTCGCCGTCGACGTGAAGCCCGGATCGTAGGTGAAGCGGCCGGTCGTGCCGTATAGCGAGGAGATGTCGACGACATCGGGTCCCACCGAGCCCTCGTAAACGGGAAGCTCATAGCTCTCCCCATCCAGGTTCAGCGTGGCCGATTTCGTCATGGTCTTGGTTGCGTGCTCATTCATGCTCGAGGCCTCTCTGTTGTTATCCCCGTCGCGTGCCGGAGAGGACAACTCCCATCGTCGGATGCGGGAATGGCCCGGCAGGCGGCGCAAGGCGCGTGAGCGACACTCTGTGAGGGACTATGTATAAGTTATCCCTTTGGCTACCCTATAACAACGCTTGCCGCAAGTGCCGCCAGAACGTGAAACTGCCCAAAATATAGGCAGTCAGATCGCCTGATCGCGAAGCCTCGCCAGGGCCTCGTCACGCCCGAGCACGGCCAGGACATCGAAAATCCCGGGGGACACGCCGGACCCCGTCAGGGCGGCCCTCAGCGGCTGGGCGACCTTGCCGAGCTTCAGGCCCTCCGCCTCGACAAAGCGTCGCACGATGGCCTCGAGTTCGTCCACCGTCCAGGAGCTCGCGGCCTCGAGCTCGGGAACGAGCCTGGCGAGGATCGCGCGGGCGTCGTCATCGAGAATCTTCGCTGCCTTCTCGTCGAGCGGAAGGGGCCGCTCGGCGAACAGGAAGCCCGCGCTCCTGACGAGCTCGAGGAGCGTCTTGGCGCGCTCCTTCAGGCCCGGGATGGCCTGGAGAAGCTGCGAGCGCACCGCGTCGTCCACCTTCGCGGCCCATTCCGCGCCCTCGGGGCTGCGGGGCAGGAAGGCGATGAAATCCTCCACCAGCGCGGCATCGTCCTTGTTGCGGATGTAATGGCCGTTGAGGTTCTCCAGCTTCGCGAAATCGAAGCGCGCGGGGCTGCGGCCGATCGCGTCGAGATCGAACCAGGAGATCATCTGCTCGGTGGAGAAGATCTCGTCGTCGCCATGGCTCCAGCCGAGGCGAACGAGATAGTTGCGCATCGCCTCCGGCAGGTAGCCCATGTCGCGATAGGCTTCAACGCCGAGCGCGCCATGGCGCTTCGACAGCTTGGCGCCATCCGGCCCGTGGATGAGCGGGATGTGGGCAAATTCCGGCGCCGTCCAGCCGAGCGCATTGTAGATCAGCGTCTGGCGGGCGGCATTGGTCAGGTGATCGTCGCCGCGGATCGCATGGGTGACGCCCATATCGTGATCGTCCACCACCACGGAGAGCATGTAGGTGGGCGAACCGTCGCTGCGCAGGAGGACGAGATCGTCGAGCTCGCTGTTGGAGAAGGCGACCCGGCCCTGCACATGGTCCTCGATCACGGTCTCGCCGGTCTGCGGCGCCTTGATGCGGATGACGGGCGGCACGCCGGCCGGCGCCTCGGACGGGTCGCGGTCGCGCCAGCGTCCGTCATAACGCGGCGGGCGGCCTTCCGCGCGCGCCGTCTCGCGCATTTCCGCGAGTTCCTCCTGCGTGGCGTAGCAGCGATAGGCGAGGCCCTTCTCCAGAAGTCCGTCGACGGCCTCGCGATGGCGCTCGCTGCGCGCCGACTGGAAGACGGGATCGCCGTCCCAGGAGATGCCGAGCCAGGTGAGCCCTTCGAAGATCTTCTCGATGGCGTCCGGCGTGGAGCGCTCCCGGTCGGTATCCTCGATGCGCAGCAGCATCCGCCCGCCCTTGGCGCGGGCATAGAGCCAGTTGAACAGGGCCGTCCGGGCACCGCCAATGTGCAGGTAACCGGTGGGCGAGGGGGCGAAACGCGTAACGACGGGCGATGTCATGATGCACCGAGCCTGATGCTTTCTGGGTTATGCAGGGTTAGGATAGGCGCGCAAGGTGGCTTGTCTCTAGCATACGGCCCGGCGATTTGTCAGGTCTTGTTGCGCCGGGGCGGCCGATGAGGGGCAGACAATCCAGGCGGGGCAGGGGGCGTCTTGGCTTGGCGAGCCGACATCTGGGACCGGCCGGGGCCGGCAAGACCGGAGGCGTCTGCGCAGGACGCACCGTCCGGCGGGCCGTTCGCGCGGTTCCTGGCCGCGCTGCGCGGGCAGGGCGGGCGCTGGGGGCTGTGGCTGCCTGTGGCATTTGCCGGCGGCATCGTCGCCTATTTCGCCCTGCCGCGCGAGCCGCCCTGGGAAGCCGTCGCCGTGCTCGCGGTCGCAGCGCTCTGGCTGACGGCGCTCGCGGCGCGCAAGGGGCGGGTGTCGCTGTCTCTCATTGTGGCGTTTGCCCTGTTCGGCGCTGTGGTCGCTAAGGTCCGCACCGAGACGGTGTCGACGCGGATGCTCTCAGCGCCCGCATCGGTGACGCTGACCGGCCGCGTCGAGCGTGTGGAAGGGCGCGAGGGCAGCGCCCAGCGCCTCACCGTCGCGGTTGGCAGCATCGAGGGCATCCGCAAGGGCGTGCGGCCGGACCTCGTGCGGCTGACGGTCAGGGGGGCGGAGACGGGCAGTCTTCCGGGCGATCATATCCGCGTGCGGGCCCGCCTTCTGCCGCCGCCGGAGCCGGTCATGCCCGGCGCATACGATTTCGCGCGCGCGGCGTGGTTCGACGGGCTCGGGGCGACGGGGTTCTCCTACGGCGCGCCGGAGCAAATCGCGGGGCCGCCCGCTGGGCTTTCCGCCCGGTTCGCGGCGTGGCTGGCACGTGCGCGGATCGCCATCGCCGAGCGCGTCTATGCCGTCCTGCCGGGGCGGGCGGGAACCTTCGCCGTGGCGCTCATGACGGGCGAGCGGGCGGACCTGCCCGACGACGTGGTGGAGGACCTGCGCATCTCCGGGCTTGCCCATCTGCTCGCCATTTCCGGGCTCCACATGATGCTGGTCGCCGGCGGGGTGTTCTGGGGCGTGCGCGCGCTTCTCGCGTTGAGCCCGGCGCTTGCCGGCGCATGGCCGATCAAGAAATGGGCGGCCGGGACGGCGCTCGCGGCGGCGGCCGTCTATCTGGCGCTCTCCGGCGCCGGCATCGCCACACAGCGCGCCTTCATCATGGTGGTGATCATGTTCGCCGCCATCCTCCTCGACCGCACGGCGATCACCATGCGCAATGTCGCGCTCGCCGCGCTCGCGATCCTGCTCGTCCAGCCGGAAAGCGTCCTGTCGGCGAGCTTCCAGATGTCGTTCATGGCCGTCGCGGGCCTCGTCGCCTTCTACGAGGCCGTGCGCGACTGGCGCGCCGGACGGGACAGGGACCATGGGGGCGGGACGGTCCACCAGGCGCTTCGCGGCACGGGGCTCTATGCCGCCGGTGTCGTGGTGACGACGCTCGTCGCGGGCGCGGCGACCGCGCCCGTCGCTGCCTGGCACTTCCAGAGGGTCGCCGCCTACAGCCTGCTCGCCAATGCGGCGGCGCTGCCGCTTGTCAGCCTTCTCGTCATGCCGAGCCTGCTTCTTGCGCTGCTGCTCATGCCGTTCGGGCTCGAGGTCTGGCCGCTCAAGGTTGCGGGATGGGGGCTCGATGCGGTGATCGCGGTCGCCCATCGGGTCTCCTCGCTTGACGGTGCCTCGCGCATCGTACCCGCCGCGCCGGGCCTGGCCCTGGTGCTCGCCGTCTTCGGCATGCTCTGGCTCTGTCTCTGGCGGGGGTGGGTGAGGGCGCTCGGGCTCGTGGCCGTCCTCCTTGCGGTTCCCCTCGCCGCCGCCCGTGTGCCGCCCGATGTGCTGATCGAGCGGGAGGGGCGGAACGTCGCCATCCGCAACGGCGATGGCGAGCTCGCCGTGATGACCGCCCGGGCCGGACGCTACAGTGCGGAGCGCTGGCTGCGTGCCGACGGCGACGCCGCCACGGTGGCGGATGCCGCCCGGCGGCCGGGCTTTTCCTGCGACCGTTTCGCGTGCATCGCGCAGCTTGAGAGGGGCCGGGAGCTTGCCGTGGTGACCCATCCCGCCGCCCTCGACGAGGAATGTGCGCGCGCCGACATCGTGATTGCGACGTTCAAGCTGCGGCGGGACTGCCCGTCCGCCGGGGCCGCCATCGACATATGGGCCCTGCGCGACAACGGTGCCCACGCCATCTATCTGGAGGAGGAGGGCTTGCGCGTGGAGCGCGCCAACGACCATCGCGGCCTGCGTCCCTGGGTATCGGTATCGCGATAGGCCGACATGGATTGCCGGGACAAGCCCGGCAATGACGAGCACGGTCGTCGATGGCCCCGCCTCAGTAGCGGCGCAGGAGGCCGATGAGCTTGCCCTGGATGCGGACGCGGTCGGGACCGAAGATACGTGTCTCATAGGCCGGGTTGGCCGCCTCCAGCGCGATCGAGTCACCCTTGCGCCTGAGCCTCTTGAGCGTGGCTTCCTCGTCGTCGACGAGCGCGACCACGATGTCGCCGTTCTGGGCGACGTCGGAGCGGCGGATGAGCACCGTGTCGCCGTCGAGAATGCCGGCATCGATCATCGAGTCGCCCTTGATCTCCAGCGCGAAATGCTCGCCGGGCCCGAGCAGCTCCGGCGGCACGGAGATGTTGTTCGTATGGTCCTGTATGGCCTCGGCGGGCACGCCGGCGGCGATCCGGCCCATCAGGGGAACGATGGCCGTTTCGGTCCGGTCGCCGTCCCCGTCGTCCCGGGCCTGCTGCGGGCGACGCCCGAGCGACCCCTCGATGACGCTCGGATTGAAGCCCTTCTGCTGAGGGGCGGCCGCGAGGCCCTGGCCGACGGAGTCCGGCAGCTTCACGATCTCCAGCGCGCGGGCGCGGTGGGCGAGCCTGCGGATGAAGCCGCGTTCCTCCAGTGCCGTGATGAGGCGATGAATGCCGGATTTGGACCGCAGGTCCAGCGCCTCCTTCATCTCCTCGAAGGAGGGCGGCACGCCGGTCTCCTTCAGGCGCTGGTGAATGAACATCAGAAGTTCATGTTGCTTGCGTGTCAGCATAGATCGATCCGCCCACAGTCATGTTGTTTCCAAGCCTGTTGCACAATCGTCGTGACAGATTCGCGGACAAAAGTGAACAAAACTGAAACATTTATAACTGTTCTGCTTATGTTCGGCAAGCGGGATACGCCGGATGCGGACCGGAACGGGCGGGGAGGGATCAGAAATCGAGGGGAACGATATCGACCAGATCGCCGGCGCGGGCGGGGCTTGCGAAGGGCGCGCGCACGACGAGGCAGTCGGCGGAGGCGAGCATGCCGAGCATGGAACTGTCCTGGCGGTCATAGGGCGTGGCGACGGGATAGCCGTCGTCGCCGGGCCTGAGCGTTGCGCGCAGATAGTCCTGCCGGCGGTCGTTCTCGCCGAGGTCCCGCCCGAGCCGCGCCCGGAGGGGGCGGTCGTGCTCCGCCGTCCTGCCGAGCAGCGCATCCATCAGCGGCTTGAGGAAGATGCGCCCGCAGACGAGGGAGGAGACCGGGTTTCCGGGAAGCCCCAGAACGCGCAGATTGCCGAGGCGGCCATACATGAGCGGCTTTCCGGGCCGCATGGCGATGCGCCAGAAGGAGAGGTCGAGACCTTCCTCGGCCAGCGCCTGCTGCACGAGGTCGTGATCGCCCACGGAGGCTCCGCCGAGCGTCACGAGGATGTCGCAGCCGCGCGCGCGGGCGATGGCGGCACGAAGCGCGTCGAGATCGTCGCGCACGATGCCGAGATCGAGGGCCTCGGCCCCGTAGCGTTCCACGAACGCCGCGAGCGCGTAGTTGTTGGAGGAGACGATCTGGTCGGCCCGCGGCGTCTCGCCGGGCGCAACGAGCTCGTCCCCGGTCGGCATGATGGCCACGCGCGGGCGCCGGCGGACCGGCAGGACCGCCCGGTTCATCGCCGCGGCAAGGCCGATGCGGCGCGCGTTGAGCGTCATGCCGGCCTCGAGCAGCGTGTCTCCCGTGCGGAAATCGAGGCCTGCCCGGCGGACATAACGCCCGGCGGGTGCCGGCTCCAGAACGGTGACGGTGTCGCCTTCGGCGCGCGTGTCCTCCTGGATGACGATGGTGTCGGCCCCGTCGGGGAGCGGCGCGCCTGTGAAGATGCGCACGGCCTCGCCCGGTCCGACCGCGCCGCCGAACCCGTGTCCCGCGGGCGCCGTGCCGATCAGCCTGAGCGTTGCCGGCGCCGTGGCGACGTCCGCGCCGCGCACCGCATAGCCATCCATCGCCGAGGTGTCTGCCGGCGGCTGGTCGCGGCCCGCGATCAGCGGTTCGGCGAGGATGCGGCCGGCGGCGTCCGCCAGGGGAATCTCCTCGACGCCCAGAGGCTCCACCGCCTGGAGAATTCGGGCCAGCGCGTCCTCGACGGGGAGCAGGCTCATCGCGTCGCCCTCATGCCTCGGGGGCCGTGTAGTGGCCCGATTTGCCGCCGGACTTCTCCAGGAGCCGGATGTCGCCGATCACCACGCCGCGGTCGACGGCCTTGACCATGTCGTAAAGCGTGAGGCAGGCGACGGACGCCGCCGTCAGCGCCTCCATCTCCACGCCGGTGCGGCCGGCGAGCCTGCAGGTCGCGCGCACATCGATCCGCGATGCCTCCTCCACCGGCTGAAGCGTCACGTCGATATGGGAGAGCTGGAGCGGGTGGCAGAGGGGAATGAGCTCGTGGGTGCGCTTGGCCGCCATGATGCCGGCGAGCTTCGCCGTGCCGAGCACGTCGCCCTTCTTCGCCGTGCCCTCGATCACCATGCGCAGGGTCTCCGGCTTCATCCAGACGCTCGCGCCGGCGACCGCCACGCGCTCGGTGACCTCCTTGGCGGAGACGTCGACCATGCGCGCCTCGCCATGCTCGTCGATATGGGTCAGGCCCTTGCCGGTCATGTCGCCTCGCCATGGGGTTCGGCCGCCGCCGGCAGGCCGAGAAGGATGCGGGTCGCCGCGGCCACGTCGTCCTGCCGCATCAGGCTCTCGCCGACGAGGAAGGAGCGGATTCCAGCCTTCGACAGCCGGGCGAGGTCGTCGGAGGCGAAGATGCCGCTCTCACCGACGGCGAGACACTCCTCCGGGAGGAGCGGGGCAAGGCGCTCCGCCGTCTCCAGCGTCGTCTCGAAGGTCCTCAGGTCGCGGTTGTTGATGCCGACGAGCCGGGAGTCGAGCGCCATCGCCCGGTCGAGTTCCGCACCGTCATGGACCTCGACGAGGACGTCCATGCCGTAATCGGCCGCGGCGGCCTCGAGCTCGGCGGCGAGCCCGTCGTCGATCATCGCCATGATGAGGAGGATGCAGTCCGCGCCCCAGGCTCGCGCCTCGGCCACCTGATAGGGGTCGAGCATGAAGTCCTTGCGCAGGCAGGGCAGGGCGGTCGCCGCCCGCGCGGCGGCGAGATAGTCGAGCCGGCCCTCGAAGGATGGCGCGTCGGTGAGCACGGAAAGGCAGGCCGCCCCGCCCGCCTCATAGGCCCGGGCGAGCGCGGGCGGGTCGAAATCGGCGCGGATGAGCCCCTTGGACGGGCTCGCCCGCTTGATCTCGGCAATGAGGCCGTAGCCTTGCCGCTGCTTCGCCTCGAGCGCCCGCCGGAAACCGCGGGGGGCATCGCCCGAGGCGCGGATATCGGCATCGAGGGCGGACATGGTGCGCTCAGCCTTCGCGGCCGCGACCTCCTCGCGCTTGTAGGCGGCGATCCTGTCCAGAATGGTCGTCATGGCATGCGCCTTCCGTCCTATCCGTTGGAGACCTTGACGAGCCGGTCGAGCACGGCCTCCGCCTCGCCGCTGTCGATCGCCTGGCAGGCCATCGCCGCGCCCTCCTTGAGGTCGCCCGCCTTGTCGGCGACGACGAGGGCGGCCGCCGTCGTCATCGCCACGACATCGCGATAGGGACCCTTCTGGCCGGCGAGCACGGCACGGATGGCGGCCGCATTGTGCTCCGCGTCGCCGCCGCGCAGATCGTCGGGCTTGGCGCGCGGCAGGCCGGCTTCCTCCGGGGTGACCTCATAGGTCGTCACCTTGCCGTCCTTCACCTCCGCCACATGGGTCGGCCCGGTCGTGGTGATCTCGTCGAGCCCGTCGGAGCCATGGGTCACCCAGACGCGCTCCGCGCCCAGCGTATTGAGCACATGGGCCAGCGGCTCCACCCATTGCAGGGCATAGACGCCCACGACCTGCCGGCGCGTGCCCGCGGGGTTCGACAGCGGCCCCAGCACGTTGAAGATGGTGCGGGTGCCGAGCTCCACGCGCGTCGGGCCCACATGGCGCATGGCGGCATGGTGGGCCGGCGCGAACATGAAGCCGACATTGGCCCGGTCGATGCACTCGGAGATCTTCGCGGGCGCGATCTCGATATTGACGCCGAGTGCGACGAGCGCATCCGCCGCGCCGGATTTCGACGAGAGCGCCCGGTTGCCGTGCTTGGCGACCTTGAGGCCGCAGGCCGCCGCGACGAGCGCGGAGCAGGTGGAGATGTTGTAGGTGCCGGATACATCGCCGCCGGTGCCCACAATGTCGATGGCGTCGGCGGGGGCGTCCACCGGCGTCATCTTCTCGCGCATGATTTCCACCGCACCGGCAATCTCGTCGACGGTCTCGCCGCGCACGCGCAGCGCCATCAGGAAGCCGCCCATCTGCGAGGGGGTCGCCGCGCCCGACATGATGATGTCGAAGGCCCGCCGCGCATCCTCGCGCGACAGCGCCTCGCCGTCGGCGGCCTTGGCGATCAGGGATTTGAGATCGGACATGGGTTTCTGGTCCCGTCTCCTGTCGGTCCTCTTGTTTCGCCCGAGGTCAGTTGACGCCGGCGAGATCGAGGAAGTTTCTCAATAGCTTGTGACCATGCTCGGACGCAATGCTTTCGGGATGGAACTGAACGCCGTGAACCGCGTGGTCGCGATGGGCGAGCCCCATGATGATGCCGTCCTCTGTCCAGGCGGTGATCTCCAGGCAATCGGGCAGGCTTGCGCGATCGACGATCAGCGAATGATAGCGGGTCGCCTTGAACCCGTCATCGATATCGCGGAACACCGAGTGGCCCTCATGATGCACCGCGGAGAGCTTCCCGTGCATGACGCTCGGCGCGCGTATCACCTTGCCGCCATAGGCCTGTCCGATCGCCTGATGGCCGAGACAGACGCCGAGAATGGGCAGCGAGGCGCCCGCCGCGGCGATGAGGTCGAGGCAGATGCCCGCCTCGTTCGGCGTGCAGGGACCGGGCGAGAGCACGATGGCGCGCGGGTCTTCCGCCAGCACCTCCTCCACGCTCACCTGGTCGTTGCGGTAGACGCGGGTGGTCGCGCCGAGTTCGCCCAGATAGTGGACGAGATTGTAGGTAAAGCTGTCGTAGTTATCGATCAGCGTGATCATGTCTTTCCAAGTCCTTCACGCTACTGGCCGCGGCCGCTCTCGCCGGCGAAGCGAACCGCTTCCTCCGCCGCGCGGAACAGCGCCTTGGCCTTGTTCACGCATTCTGCCTGCTCGGCGTCCGGATCGGAATCGGCGACGACGCCGGCCCCGGCCTGCACATACATGCGCCCGTCCTTGACGACGGCGGTGCGCAGCACGATGCAGGTATCCATGTCGCCATTGGCGGAGAAATAGCCGACGCAGCCCGCATAGGGCCCGCGCTTCTCCTTCTCCAGCTCGTCGATGATCTCCATCGCGCGGACCTTGGGCGCGCCCGACACCGTACCCGCCGGAAAGCCCGCGACGAGCGCGGAGATGGCGTCGTGGGACGGGTCGAGATCACCCTCCACATGGGAGGAGATGTGCATGACCTGGCTGTAGAACTCCAGCGCGAACTGTTCCACCACATGGACGGAGCCGACGCGCGACACGCGCCCGACATCGTTGCGCCCGAGATCGAGCAGCATGAGGTGCTCCGCCCGTTCCTTCGGATCGGCGAGAAGCTCGTCGGCCAGCGCCTTGTCCTCGCTGGGCGTGGCGCCGCGCCGCCTGGTTCCGGCAAGCGGGCGGATGGTCACCTTGCCCTCGCGTACCCGGACCAGGATCTCCGGGCTCGAACCGATGACGGAGAAGCCGCCGAGATTGAGATAGTAGAGGAACGGGGAGGGGTTCACGCGCCTGAGCGCCCGGTAGAGGGTGAAGGGCGCGAGCGTGAAGGGCGTCTCGAAGCGCTGGCTCAGCACCACCTGGAACGTGTCGCCGGCGAGGATGTACTCCTTCGCCCGGCGGACCATCTCCGCATACTCCTGCGGGCTCGTATTGGAGACCGGCGGTGCGATGGGCGGGGCGTCCGGCTCCGCATGGAGCTCGCGCTCGAGCGTCTTGTCGAAGGCGGCGAGGATGTCGTTCAGCCGGTCGCTCGCCCGGGCGTGCGCCGTCGCGGCCGGCACGCCGTCGGTCGGGTAGACCGGGGCGACGAGCGTCACCTCGTCCTTTACCGAGTCGAAGATCGCCATCACCGTCGGGCGCATCATGATGCCGTCCGGCAGGCCGACCGGATCGGGATTGGGCTCGCCGAGCCGTTCCATCAGCCGCACCATGTCGTAGCCTATATAGCCGAACACGCCGGCCGCCATCGGCGGCAGCTCCTCCGGCAGGTCGATACGGGAGGAGGCGATGAGCTCGCGCAGCGCGTCCAGAGGCGTTCCGTCGAGCGGCTCGAAGGGGCCTTCGGGATCGATGGCGGCCTTCCGGTTGATCTCCGCGCGGCTGCCCTGGACGCGCCAGATGATGTCCGGTTTCAGCCCGATGATCGAATAGCGTCCGCGAACGGCGCCGCCCTCGACCGATTCCAGAAGCAGGCTGTAGGGCTCTTCGTGAGCGAGTTTGAGGAATGCCGATACGGGCGTTTCGAGATCGGCGACGAGGCGCGTCCAAACGACCTGGGCCACGCCCTCATCGTAGAGACGGCCGAAGGTCTCGACATCTGGTGCAATAATCATGGGACCCTGCGCGTTGTAACAGGCGTCGGAAAGCGACGGACTTGAACGATGGCGATGTGGGGACGGAAATCAGGATTGCTGGCCGCTGAGCCGCGGCCAGAGCTCGTTGTTGATTTCCACGCCAAGCGTGTCCTCGAGGTCGAGCATGTACTGCCCGAACAGGTCGTCGCCGATATTGGTGCGCAGGACGCGCGTAAGCGCCCGGGCCTGCTCGCTGCCGGGCGAATAGGCAGGGTCGGCCTCGCGTGTCGGCTCGATCACGACGAAGGAGCCGGTCGTCTCGTCATAGGTGGAGGTGGCCCTGTCGATGGCCCCGCGGAAGAGGGCGGCGACCGCCGCGCTGCCGAAGCCCGGAGCCGTCTCCGTCCGGTTCAGCGGGCCGATATCGCCGACGGTGGCGCCGGTCTCGGCGGCCAGCTCGTCGAAGCTCGCCCCCTCGTTCGCCCTCTTGGCGAGCGCCTGCGCCCGGTCGCGAAGCTGTTCGCGCCGGCGCTCGGCCGTCAGCTTCTCCACGGCCTCCTCGTGCACCTGGTCGAGAGGCTTGACCGTCTCCGGCACGACGTCGATCACGTCGACCCAGACGAACCCCTCTTCCGGCGTCGGCACGGGGTCGTTCTCCACGCCCACATCGCTTTCGAAGGCGAGCGAGACGACCTCCTCCTTGGCGGGAATATTCCGTATGGGCTGGCCGTCCGGGCCGTTTCCGGCACGGTCGATGGCATCGACCTGGATCAGGGGCAGGTCGACGCCCTGGGCGATCTCGTGCAGCGTGGCACCGCTGGCGCGCTCGTCCTCGATCTGGTCGTGCACGTCGAGGATCTCGTCCTTGGCGCGCTCGAGCTTGAGGGCCTTTTCCAGATCGTCGCGGACCGCCTCGAACGGCTCGACCGATCCGGGCTCGATCTCCGTCACCGTCAGGAGAACGGTCGAGAGCCGGCCCTTGACGGGCTGGCTGACCTCGTCCTTGCCGAGCGCGAAAGCGGCCTCGGCAAGCGTCGCGTCGGGAATGCCGTCGCGCGTCACGAGCCCGAGGCTGTAGTCGGTCTCCGACAGGCCGCGTTCCTCGGCCACCGCCGTGAAGGCCTCGCCATTGGCAATGCGTTCGCGCGCCGCCGCGGCGTCCTCCTCGCTGGGGAAGGGGATCTGCAGCACACGGCGCTTCTCGGGCACCGTGAACTGCTCCTTGCGCGCCTCATAGGCCGATTTCAGCGCCTCGTCGGAGACCGCTACCGTGTCGACGAGGTCGGAAGGCTGCAGCTTGAGCAGGGCGAGCGTGCGGAATTCCGGCGCGGTGAAGTCGCGCTTGTGGGAGTCGTAATAGGCCTTCACATCCTCCTCGCTCGGCGCGGCGACCTCGCCGGCGGCGTCCTGGGGGAGAGTGAAATAGCGGCCCGACCGCGTGGCGTTGCGGTGGGTGAAGACAGCCTTTGCGAGAACCTCCGGGACGGTGAGCTCGCGGTCGACGGCGCTGGCGACGCTCGCGCGCAGGAGCCGCGCGCGCTCCAGTTCGACATAGCCCGCCTCCGAAAGGCCGTTCGCCTGGAGCAGGCGGATGAAGCCCTGCCGGTCGAACTGGCCCTGCGCGTTCTGGAAGGAGGGATTGGAAACGATACGCTCGGCGACCGCGTCGTCGGGGATGGCAAGGCCGAGCCTGCGGCCCTGTTCCTCCAGCGCCGCCTGCTGCACGAGCTGTCCCAGCACCTGCCGGTCGAGCCCCATCTGGCGGGCCTCGTCGGGCGTGATCAGCTTGCCGGTCTGCTGGGAGGCCGCGCGGATGCGCTGGTTGAAGGTGGTCGTGAAAGTCTCCGCCGGGATCTCGTGGTCGCCGACGGTCGCGATCACGTCCGACCGGTATCCGGTGAAGACGTCGGACACGCCCCACACCGCGAAGCTCGCCGCGAGGATTGCGACGAAGACCTTCGCAACCCATCCGGCTGTCTTGCTTCTGAGCGCTGTAAGCATGCCCTGGACCGTATTCCCTGTCGTTCCCGATGGCCGCCGCCCCTTGGCGGCAGACCGCAAATTCGCGGGGCGCATCATAGAAACGCCGCATCGCCCCGGCAAGCACTGTTCGCGAAACTTTGCGGAACTCGCTGCGGTGATAGAACCCTTTTTGCGAGTCTGCTAATCACACTGCACTTATAAGGGCCCGCCCGAGGGTGCAAGGGGCTCGTTCAATGAGGGGAGCAGATGGCTCACAGGACACGCAGACCCCTGGTGGCGGGGAACTGGAAGATGCACGGCTCGGCAGCCTCGATCGCGGAGGTGCGCCTGCTGGTCGCCATGCTGGACGGTGTCGGGCTCGCCTGCGACGTCATGATCTGCCCGCCCGCCACGCTGATCGGGCGGCTTTGCGAGCTGGTCGGCGATGCGCCGATCGCCATCGGCGCGCAGGATTGCCATGCCGAACCGTCGGGGGCGCACACCGGCGACATCGCCGCGGAGATGTTGCGGGATGCCGGCGCGAGCGCGGTGATCGTCGGCCATTCGGAGCGCCGCAGCGATCACGGCGAGGACGATGCGGCGGTCCGCGCCAAGGCCGCCGCCGCCCACAGGGCGGGGCTGACAGCCATCGTGTGCGTCGGGGAAACGCTCGACGAGCACGATGCGGGCCGCACCCTCGATGTGGTGGCCAAGCAGCTCGACGCCTCTCTGCCCGACGGAGCCACCCCGTCGAATACCGTGATCGCCTATGAGCCCGTCTGGGCCATCGGCACGGGCCGCACGCCGACCGTGGACGATATCGGCTCCGTGCACGGGCGCCTGCGCGAGGTCCTGTCGCGAAGGCTCGGGGCGGACAATGCGCGAGGGATGCGCATCCTCTATGGCGGCTCGGTCAATGCCGGCAACGCGAAGGCGCTGCTCGCAGCCCCCGATGTGGATGGCGCGCTGGTCGGCAGCGCGAGCCTCCAGGCGAAGGACTTCCTGGGGATCGTCGCCGTCTACGGCACGTGAGCGCGGCCCCCGGCGGCGGCAAATTCGGGCGCTGGCTCGAGACGAGCCGGGGCCTCGACCAAATGGTGGTTTGCAACAGGGCGCAATTCGCGCTAAACGCTGGCCCGCGCGCTGCCCGACGGGTCGCGGCGCATGCTCTGATCCCTACGGCGACAGGATTATGGAAGCGGTACTTCTGGTCATTCATCTTCTGGTGGCGATCGCCCTGATCGCGGTCGTCCTTCTGCAACGCTCGGAAGGTGGCGCGCTCGGCATTGGCGGCGGAGGCGGCGGCGGGATGTTTTCGCCGCGCGGCGCCGGCAATATCCTCACCAAGGCCACGGTCGCGCTCGCGGCGATCTTCTTCCTGACATCCATCACGCTGACGATCATTCACCGCGAATCGGGCGGGCCGTCCTCGATTCTCGACGACATCCAGTCGGATGCGCAGCAGGAGGAGAGCGGGGGGCAGTCCGGCGGCGATGGGTCCGTACTGCCGAACCTGCCGCAGTCGAGCCCGTCCCAGGAACCTCAGGTTCCGGTTTCGGAGTAAGTTTCAACCCATTGGATTCAGTGGGTAGTTTGGTTTGATCCACAGTGCGGAGTTGTGCCCTGCCGGTCTGGTCCAGACGTTCGGCTCCGCATAAATCTGTTCGCAATCACTTCTGTTGGTGTATTCTGCAATCCCATGGCGCGGTACATATTCATTACCGGCGGCGTGGTCTCCTCACTTGGCAAGGGGCTGGCGTCTGCTGCGCTCGGAGCGCTGCTTCAGGCGCGTGGCTACTCTGTGAGGCTGCGCAAGCTCGATCCCTATCTCAATGTCGATCCGGGCACGATGAGCCCCTATCAGCACGGCGAGGTGTTCGTCACCGACGACGGCGCCGAGACGGATCTCGACCTCGGCCACTACGAGCGGTTCACCGGACGGCCCTGCACTAAGCGGGACAACATCACGACGGGCCGCATCTATCAGGACATCATCGCGCGCGAGCGGCGCGGCGACTATCTGGGCGCCACGGTGCAGGTGATCCCGCACGTCACCGACGCCATCAAGAATTTCGTCCTCGACGGCAACGAGGATTACGACTTCGTGCTCTGCGAGATCGGCGGCACGGTCGGCGATATCGAGGGGCTGCCGTTCTTCGAGGCGATCCGCCAGCTCGGCAACGAGCTGCCGCGCGGCTCCTGCGTGTTCATCCACGTGACGCTCCTGCCGTATATCCCGAGCGCCGGAGAGCTCAAGACGAAGCCGACCCAGCACTCCGTGAAGGAGCTGCGCTCCATCGGCATCCAGCCCGATATCCTGCTGTGCCGCAGCGACCGCGATATTCCGGAAAGCGAGCGGCGCAAGATCGCGCTGTTCTGCAATGTCCGCGAGAGCGCGGTCATCCAGGCGCTCGATGTCGGCTCGATCTACGACGTGCCGGTCGCCTATCACGGGCAGGGGCTCGACGTGGAGGTGCTCGACGCGTTCGGCCTCGACCACGCCAAGGAACCGGAGCTTGTGCGCTGGGACGAGATCTCCGAGCGCATCCATGTGCCGGAAGGCGAGGTGAAGATCGCCATCGTCGGCAAGTATACCGGTTTGCCGGACGCCTATAAGTCGCTCAACGAGGCGCTCGTCCATGGCGGCATCGCCAACAAGGTGCGCGTTTCCCTCGACTGGATCGAGGCGGAGATCTTCGAGCAGGAGGACCCGACGCCGTTCCTGGAGGGGGTCCACGGCATTCTCGTGCCCGGCGGGTTCGGCGAGCGCGGCGCGGAAGGCAAGGTCGCCGCGGCGACCTTCGCGCGCACCCGGGAAGTGCCCTATTTCGGCATCTGCTTCGGCATGCAGATGGCCGTGATCGAGGCGGCCCGCAACATGGCCGGGATCGAGGCGGCGAATTCCACCGAGTTCGGTCCGACCGACGAACCCGTCGTCGGCCTGCTTACCGAATGGATGCGCGGCAACGAGCTGGAGCAGCGCAAGGCGAATGGCGATCTCGGCGGCACGATGCGGCTCGGCGCCTATGAGGCCATGCTCGCCGGCGACAGCAAGATCGCGGGGATCTACGGCGTGACGACCATTTTCGAGCGCCACCGCCACCGCTACGAGGTCAATATGCGCTACCGCAACCGCCTGGAGGCGGCGGGCATGCGCTTCTCGGGCATGTCGCCGGACGGTCTCCTGCCCGAGACGGTCGAGCTGGCGGACCACCCCTGGTATATCGGCGTGCAGTACCATCCAGAGCTCAAGTCCCGTCCCTTCGAGCCGCATCCGCTCTTCGCCTCCTTCATCGAGGCGGCGGTCGAGCAAAGCCGGCTGGTTTGACATTTGCCGTCGCGGCCATCGCGTTTAAGCTTCACGGGCTTTGAACGGCGGAGGGCAGCCATGACCTCGACGGCTCGAACCACCACGGCAGGAAGACCGGCAGCCTTGCAGACCGTTGCGGGCTGGCTCGTCGCGTTTGTCGTTCTCGCCATGCTCGCCACCGGCGCCTTGGCCCAGGGCAACAGCCTCGACGAGATCGATCGCGACATCCGCCAATGGAAGTCGGACGTCGCGGATATCCAGAAGCAGCTCCAGCGGCCGGGCCTGGAAAACGAGGAACTCAACAGCCTCCGCTCGCGCCTCGAAACCCTGCGCACGCAGATCCTCAGGCGCAGCGACGACCTGAGGCCGCGGCTCGACGAGCTCAAGACGAGCCTCGAACAGCTCGGCCCCGCGCCCGATGGCGGCGCCGAATCCCCCGACATCGCCAATCAGCGAAGAGCGCTTCAGGAGGAACGCGAGAGGGTCTCGGCGCTCCAGAAGCAACTCGACCTCCTGTCGGTACAGGCCGATCAGCTTTCCACGCGCGCAGCCGAGATCCAGCATGCGCGCTTCTTCCGCATGGTGTTCGAGACGAGCCGCTCAGCGCTCAATCCCCTGGTGTGGATCGAGGGGGCCTCGGGGCTTCAGACCCTCAACGAGCACCTCTCCTCCATCGTGCATAGCTGGTGGTCCAAGCAGCTTGGCGGGCTTGGCACACTCCAGCTCCTGCTGCTGGCGGTGAAGATCGCCGCGGCAGTTGCCGCGGGCATCGCCGTGCGCATGATCCTGAACTGGCTGCTCGGGCCGAACACGGCGAATGTGCACCCCTCCACGCTGGAGCGCCTGTGGCGCGTATTCCGCGCGGCCATCGTCGATACGGGCTGCACGCTCCTCGTCGCCATCCTGCTGTTCCTCGCGCTCGACGGCTCGGAAGCGTCCGACCAGGCACGCCGTGTCTATTGGGCGCTTGTGACCGGCGTCGCGATCTTCGTGTCGTTCAGGGCCTTCAGCGGCCGGATCTTCGCCCCCGGCGAACCGAACTGGCGGATCACCCCCCACGACGATGCGCTCGCGCGCCGGATGAAGAACCTCCTCGACCTGATGGCACTCGTCATCGCCGTCGACGCGGTGTTCCAGCGCGTCACCGAGACGCTGCTCCTGCCGGTCCAGCTCTCCATCGTGCAGAGCGCGGCGACGGCCATCGCGGTGGCCGTGCTGCTCGCGCTCGCGCTCCTGTCGCACCGCACGAGCGGCGATTCGCAGGACGAGGGGCAGGGGACGGGCGATCTGGCCTGGGTCGACAGGGCCATGCCCGTCTACTGGGTGGTGCTGGCGGCCATCGTGCTGTCGCTCGTCCTGGGCTTCGTCGCGCTGGCCCATTTCCTGGCCGCACAGGTCTTCGTGATCTCCACGCTCGTCGTCGTGCTGTATCTCCTGCACCGGTTGAGCGACGAACTGGTCAATGACGGGCTGAAGCCGCACCGCCCCGTCGGCCGGTTCCTGCGCCAGGTGATCACCCTGCGCGAGAATACCGTCGACCGGTTCGCGGTGGTGCTGACGACGTTTGTCGATTTCGCGCTGGTCTTTGTCGGGCTGCCCGTGGTCTTCGCGCAGACGGCGGTCACCTGGATCGATATCCAGAGCTGGATCAACAGCATCTTCTTCGGTTTCCAGATCGGCGGCGTGACCATCTCGATCTCCACCGTGGTCACGGCCGTCCTGGCGTTCTTCATCGCGCTCGGCCTCACCAAGCTGTTCACCCGCTGGCTCGACGCGCGCGTCCTCTCGCGGACCCAGGTCAACAAGGGCATCCGGGATTCGATCCGGACCGGCGTCGGCTATATGGGCTTCCTCGTCGCGGCCATCCTCGCGCTCTCCTATGCCGGGGTGAACTTCGACAATATCGCGCTGGTCGCCGGCGCCCTCGGTGTCGGTATCGGTTTCGGCCTGCAGAGTATCGTGAACAATTTCGTCTCCGGCCTCATCCTGCTCGCCGAGCGCCCCATCAAGGTCGGCGACTGGATCAAGGTGTCGGGCGGCGAGGGCTATGTGAAGCGCATCAATGTGCGCTCCACCGAGATCGAGACCTTCGAGAAGTGCTCGATCATCGTGCCCAACTCGAACCTGATCTCCGAACCCGTTCAGAACTGGACCCATAGCGATACGATGGGCCGGGTGACGATCCGCGTCGGCGTCTCCTACGGCTCCGATCCGGAGGAGGCGCGCGCCATTCTTCTCGATTGCGCGCGTGCGCACGACAAGGTGCTGGCCTTCCCGGCGCCGGCGGCCTATTTCGTCGATTTCGGCGCGAGCTCGCTCGATTTCCTGCTATTCGCCTATATTGGCGACGTCAATTCGATCTTCACTGTGGGCAGCGATCTCAGATTTGCGATCTTCAGTGCCTTCCGCGAAAAGGGCATTGAGATTCCGTTCCCGCAGCATGACATTCACCTGCGCAGCTCGGCCCCGGCCATGAGCCCGGTCGAACCGGGCTCGGGCACGGGCACGGCGATCCGCCATGGCGGCGAGGGGCCGGAGCCGTTGACGGGCGATCCGGATGGAGGCGAGTGATGAAGGGGCTGGACCATCTGGTTCTGTGCGTGAACGATCTGGAGGCGGCGCGCGCCGTCTATGGCGCCATGGGCTTCACGCTGACGCCGCTGGCCCGCCACCCCTTCGGCACAGAGAACAGCCTCGTCCAGCTCGATGGCAGCTTCCTGGAGCTTCTCGCGGTCGGCGACCCGGGCGCCATCCCCGAACATGGGCCTGGCCGGTTCAGCTTCGCCGCCTTCAACCGCGACTATCTGGAGGACGGCGAGGGGCTGTCCATGCTGGTGCTCGACAGCGAGGATGCCCGCGCCGACTGCCGCGACTATGCGCGCCGAGGGCTTGAGACCTACGAGCCGTTCGATTTCTCGCGCATGGCGCGCCAGCCAGACGGCCGGGAGGTGACGGTCGGGTTCTCTCTTGCCTTCGTCAGCCATGCGGATATGCCGCGCGCGGGCTTCTTCGCCTGCCAGCAGCACGCGCCGGACTATTTCTGGAAGCCCGACTTCCAGCGCCACGAGAACGGCGCGCGGCGGCTCGGCGATGTCATCCTTCTGGCTGGCGACCCCGCCCGCTACGAGAGCTTCATGACGGGGTTCACGGGCGTGGACGAGGTGTCGCGCGACGATGGCGAGTTGCGCATTCAGACCGGTCGCGGCACGGTCACCATGCTGTCGCCTGAGGCCTGGCAGCGGCATTTCCCCGCAGCCTACGCCCCCGATCTCGGCAACGGGCCCCGGCTCGCCGGCTACAGGGTGATCGTCGACGAGCTCGGCAAGGCGCGCGACTGCCTGGAGGCCGGCGAGATCGGCTTCGTGCAGGATGGCGGGCGGCTCGAGATCGGGCCGGCCGACGCCTTCGGCACCATGATCATCCTGTCGGAGCATCTCTAGGCGCCACGGCGCGACCGTGACCTGTCCCGTCGTCGCGTACGAGTCGCCTGCCAAAGTAACGAGGAACTGCCCAGATGGATCTCAACTCGACCGTGCGCCTCGGCGCCCTGGAGGTCGCCAACGACCGGCCGCTGACCCTGATCGCCGGGCCGTGCCAGCTCGAATCGCGCGACCATGCCTTCGACATGGCGGGCGCCCTGAAGGAGCTGTCGGACCGGCTGGGGATCGGTCTCGTCTACAAGACCTCCTTCGACAAGGCGAACCGGACGAGCATCGGCGGCAAGCGCGGGCTCGGGCTGGAGGCCTCGCTCGCGATCTTTGCGGATCTGCGAAAGGCGTTCGGTCTGCCCGTGCTGACCGATGTCCACGAGCCAGGCCAGTGCGCGGAGATCGCGGACGCTGTCGACGTGCTCCAGATCCCGGCCTTCCTGTGCCGGCAGACGGACCTGCTCGTCGCCGCCGCGCGGACCGGGCGCGTCGTGAACGTCAAGAAGGGCCAGTTCCTCGCACCGTGGGACATGCGTAACGTTGTCGCGAAGATCGCCGAGAGCGGCAATCCCAACGTGCTCGCCACCGAGCGCGGCGTCTCCTTCGGCTACAACACGCTCGTCTCCGATATGCGCGCCCTGCCGATCATGGCGGGACTCGGTTGCCCGGTGGTCTTCGACGCGACCCATTCGGTGCAGCAGCCGGGGGGGCGCGGCGGGTCGAGCGGCGGCGAGCGCGAATTCGTGCCCGTCCTGGCGCGCGCCGCCGTGGCGGTCGGCGTTGCCGCGGTATTCATCGAGACCCATCAGGACCCCGACAACGCGCCCTCCGACGGGCCGAACATGGTGCCCCTGGCGGAGATGGAGGGGCTCGTCCGCGCCCTCATGGCCTTCGACGCCCTGGCCAAGGGCTGACGGCGAAAGCGCATTTGGTCGCACGCCGCACTTGATCTCGATCAATTGAACCGGGACGTGCATTCCCTCGAATGCATGGCGTTCTGATTGTTTTCCGGATCGTTTGAGAGGAGATCCACATGTCATTGCGTGAGAGGGGTGCGCGGTCCTTCCGGGCCGCGCTGGTGTCGACTGTTGCCGCAATCGCGGTTCTTGCCCCCATGGCCGGCGCGAGGGCCGGCGACGACGGCTTCCAGGGGAAATCGGCCGGCGATTTCATGGTCCGCCTGCGCGGCATCGGGGTGCTGCCGCGCGATTCGGCCGATATCAGCGGGATCGGCGGCAACACCTCGGTGTCCGACGATATCGTGCCGGAGCTCGATTTCACCTATTTCGTGACCGACAATATCGCGTTCGAGCTGATCGCGGCGACGACCCATCACGACGTTCACGCCACCGGAACATCGCTCGGGCGCGTGGATCTGGGCTCGGTCCGGCTGCTGCCGCCGACGCTCACCGCCCAGTGGCATTTCCTGCCCAAGGAGCGCATCAGCCCCTATGTCGGCGCCGGCATCAACTACACGATCTTCTACGACCAGGACGCACCCGGCGGCACGGTGACCGATATCGACTACGACAACAGCTTCGGCGCGGCCCTGCAGGTCGGCGTCGACGTGGCGGTGACCGACAAGGTCTATCTCAATGTCGACGTGAAGCGCCTGTGGCTGTCGACGGATGTGAAGGTGAACAAGGGGGCCATCAAGGCCGACGTGGACCTCGATCCCTGGATCGTGGGCTTCGGCGTCGGCTATCTGTTCTAGATCGGATGCGGTGAGGTGCGGCCTGGGGCAGGTGCCGTCAGCCGCGGCCGCGATAGGGCGGCACGCCCTGATCCGGCAGCCAGACGCCCTCCGGCACGGGGCCGGTCTGCCAGAAGACGTCGATCGGGATGCCGCCGCGCGGATACCAGTAACCGCCGATCCGGAGCCAGTGGGGTTCAAGGAGCGAGACGAGATCCTTCCCGATGCGGACGGTGCAATCCTCGTGGAAGGCGCCATGATTGCGGAAGCTTGCGAGATAGAGCTTGAGCGACTTTGATTCGACGAGCCAGCCGTCCGGCACATAGTCGATCACCAGATGGGCGAAATCGGGCTGGCCCGTCACCGGGCACAGCGAGGTGAATTCCGGACAGGTGAACCGCGCGACATAATGCGTGTCGGCATGGGGGTTCTCCACCCGCTCCAGATCCGCCTCCTCCGGGGAGGCGGGAAGGGAGGCGGAGTGTCCGAGCTTCGTCAAACTGCCATGATCGTGCGCCATGGCAAGCAGATAGGCCCGTTGCGCCATCGAGGCAAGTCCCGCCCTTTCATCGAGGCCGCAGGGCCGCTATTAGAGAGCCATCACGTGATATCAAGGAGTCTGACGCCGACATGACCGCCATCATCGAGATCAGGGGCCGCGAAATCCTCGACAGCCGCGGGAATCCGACCGTGGAAGTGGACGTTCATCTGGAAGACGGCTCCTTCGGCCGCGCCGCGGTGCCGTCGGGCGCCTCGACGGGGGCGCACGAGGCCGTGGAGCTGCGCGACGGCGACAAGGCGCGCTACAAGGGCAAGGGCGTGCTGAAGGCCGTCGAGGCGGTCAATGGCGAGATCTTCGAGGCCCTGGCGGGGGTCGAGGCGGAGGATCAGGAGCTGATCGACCGTCAGCTCATCGCGCTCGACGGCACGCCGAACAAGGCCCGGCTCGGCGCCAATGCCATTCTCGGCGTGTCGCTCGCCGCCGCCCATGCCGCAGCCGATGCGACCGGCCTGCCGCTCTACCGCTATGTCGGCGGCACCTCCGCGCGCACGCTGCCCGTGCCGATGATGAACATCCTCAATGGCGGCGCCCATGCGGACAATCCGATCGATATCCAGGAATTCATGATCATGCCGGTGGCCGCCGACAGCATGGCGGACGCGGTGCGCATGGGCGCGGAGGTGTTCCACACGCTCAAGCGCGGGCTCGCGGAGGCCGGCCACAACACCAATGTGGGCGACGAGGGCGGCTTCGCCCCCAATCTCGCCTCCACCACCGCCGCGCTCGATTTCATCATGGGCGCCATAGACGAGGCGGGCTACACGCCCGGCGAGGACATCGTGCTCGCGCTCGACTGTGCCTCCACGGAGTTCTTCCGGGACGGTCTCTACAAGCTGGAGGGCGAGGGCCGGGAGCTCGACGGGGAAGGCATGGCGGACTGGCTCGCCGGGCTCGCGGCGGGCTATCCCATCGTCTCCATCGAGGACGGCATGGCCGAGGACGACTGGACCGGCTGGCAGGTGCTCACCGCCGCGATCGGCGACAAGGTCCAGCTCGTCGGCGACGATCTCTTCGTGACGAACCCGGAGCGCCTGCGCGACGGCATCTCCGCCGACGTGGCCAACGCCATCCTCGTGAAGGTCAACCAGATCGGCACGCTGTCGGAAACGCTCGAGGCGGTCGAGACCGCGCACAAGGCGGGCTACCGCGCGGTCATGTCCCACCGCTCCGGCGAGACGGAGGATGCCACCATCGCCGATCTCGCGGTCGCCACCAATTGCGGGCAGATCAAGACCGGCTCGCTCGCCCGCTCCGACCGGCTGGCGAAGTACAACCAGCTCATCCGCATCGAGGAGCAGCTCGACAGCCAGGCCCGCTATGCCGGCCGGGACGTGCTGAAGGGGTAGGGCAGGCGTCCTGCCGCGCTCGGGAGCTTGCGGACGGGCGCCCCCGGGGCTCCCGCCGCGTCGGCGTCTCTTCGTCATTCCCGCGAAGGCGGGAATCCATCGGAGGCTGGATTTGGAGTCCCGCTTTCGCGGGAATGACGGGGCGACGGAACGCTCAAGCGCATCCGTCAACCCGGCCACTCGAAGGGCGCGAGGTAGCGCGCGAAGAGCTCCGCCGTCTTCTCCCAGGTGAAGCCCAGCGCGTAGGCGCGGCAGGCGGCGCGGTCGCAGGCCAGAGCGCGCCTCACGGCCTCGCCCAGATCCTCGTCGAGCCCGCCGACCTTGCCGTCGACGACCACGTCGCGCGGGCCGGGGACGGGATAGGCGGCGACCGGCACGCCGGAGGCCAGCGCCTCCAGCATGACAAGGCCGAATGTATCGGTCCGGCTCGGGAACACGAAGACATCCGCGCCCGCCATGGTCGCCGCCAGCGCCTCGCCCATGCGGTAGCCCGTATAGCGGGCATCCGGATAGCGCGCCTTCAGCCCCTCGAGCGCCGGCCCGTCGCCGACGACATATTTCGTGCCCTCGAACGGCAGGGCGAGGAAGGCGTCGATCCCCTTTTCCACAGCCACGCGGCCGGCATAGAGCGCGATGGGGCGCTTGCCTTCCAGCGCCATCCGGCGGTCGGGCCTGAAGAGATCGTGGTCGACCCCGCGGGTCCACACCCGGACATTCCCGAAGCCGCGGTCCTCCAGGACATCCGCCATGGAGCGCGTCGGCACCATGACGGCCCGGCTCGGCCCGTGGAACCAGCGCAGGAAGGCGTAGGCGCCCCGTTCGATACCGGGCAGGGGGATCCGCGCGGAAAGATATTCGGGAAAGCGCGTGTGGTAGCCGGTGGTGAAGGGCAGGCCGCGGCGCAGGCAGACATGGCGCAGCGCGAGGCCGATAGAGCCTTCGGTCGCGATGTGGATGGCCTCCGGGCGCACCGCCTCGACCGTTCTGGCGATGCCCGCCGCCGTCACGAGGCTCAGGCGGATCTCGCGATAGGTCGGCAGCGGTATGGTGCGCCGTCCCTCCGGCGTGAGCAGGTGGACCTCGTGTCCCGCCCGGCGCAGCATCTCCGCGGTGGTGGAGAGCGTGCGGACGACGCCGTTAATCTGCGGGAACCAGGCGTCGGTCGCGATCAGGATGCGCATCGGCCTTGAGGGGCAGCCCCTCGCGCGCGGTCGCCCAGTGGATCACCTCCAGCCGGCCGTCGAAATATTCGACGAGCGCGGTGCAGCTCTCCACCCAGTCGCCGTCGTTGCAGTAGTGGATACCGTCGATCTCGCGCATCTCCGGGGTGTGCACATGGCCGCAGATCACGCCGTCCGCGCCGCGCTGGCGGGCCTCGCGCACCACCGCCTTCTCGAAGCTGGAGATGAACTCCACCGCGCGCTTCACCTTGCGCTTCAGATAGGCCGACAGCGACCAGTAGCGCAGCCCGAACATCCGGCGGATGCGGTTGAAGACCGTGTTGACGGCAATCGCCGCCTCATAGGCCTGGTCGCCGAGGACCGCGAGCCATTTGGCATAGCGCACGACCCCGTCGAACTTGTCGCCATGGAGCACGAGATAGCGCTTGCCGTTGGCCATGACATGCACCGAATCCTCCTGGATGGCGATGCGGCCGAAGCGGAAGTCTATGAAGTCGCGGAAATACTCGTCGTGATTGCCGGGAATGTAGATGACCCGTGTGCCCTTGCGCGCCTTGCGCAGGAGCTTCTGGATGACGTCGTTGTGCGTCTGGTGCCAGTACCAGCTCTTCTTCAGGGCCCAGTTGTCGATGACGTCGCCGACGAGATAGAGCGTGTTCGATTCCGTATGGCGCAGGAAGTCGAGCAGGAGCTCGGTTTGCGACCGCCGTGTTCCCAGATGGAAGTCGGAGATCCAGATGGTGCGGTAGCGGAAGGCCTTTGCGGGCTGAATGTTCATCGGCCGGCCCCTTGAGCCTCGTCGTCCGTGATGGTGGCCAGCTATGGGCGACTCGCATGAAGGACATATGACGGCATGGCGCGGGCGGCATTGCCTGATGGCGCGGAAGGCGGCATAAACGCCCGGCAATCGGGGGGGCGATCTGCAAGGGACCGCTTGAGTATGGACGAGCGCTATCAGAAGAATTTCCCCGTCTCGTGGGAGCAGTTCCATCGCGATTCGCGGGCACTGGCCTGGCGTCTGACCAATGGCGACCGGCACTTCGAGGCCATTGTGTGCGTGACGCGCGGCGGCCTCGTTCCGGCGGCCATCGTGGCGCGCGAGATGTCCATCCGCGTCATCGAGACGGTGTGCGTCGCCTCCTACGACTACGACAAGCAGGGCGAGCTGAAGGTCCTGAAGGAGGTTGCGCCCCATATCCGCGCGCTCGGCGGGGAGGGCGGCCGCAACGTGCTCATCGTCGATGACCTCGTGGATACGGGCAAGACGGCGCGCGTCGTGCGCGACATGCTGCCGGAGGCCCATTTCGCCACCGTCTACGCCAAGCCCGCCGGCCGTCCCCTGGTCGACACCTTCGTGACGGAGGTGAGCCAGGACACCTGGATCTTCCTGCCCTGGGACATGGGATTGCAGTTCACCCCGCCGATCAGCGGCCATGCGGGCTGACCCCCAACACCCTTGCCCTCGACCGCCCGCGCACGGCATAAGGACCGGCAAGGGGCCCTTCGGCACAAGAGCAACGTGCGTCCAATTGGACGCAGATCAAGTTGCTCTAACTTTTGATCTAGGCGGGCGTGGCGGAACCGGTAGACGCAACGGACTTAAAATCCGTTTTCCGAAAGGAAGTGAGGGTTCGAGTCCCTCCGCCCGCACCAGGCCGGGGACACGCATGTCCCGCCCAGCGCTTTCCGAAGCTAGTCTGGATGCAGACTTATTCTAAATAATATCTATAAAAATCAATAATTTATCACTTGAATTCGCCGCATCGGCCTGTAGTGTCCGGTGCCGTCACGCGGGCGACACCTTTGTGTCACACTTCGCCCGAGCGTGCCTTGAGCCAGCCAGCGGGCCTTCCGCTCCCGACGCCAGCCAGCGAACCACCGTTCACCCTTTCTCCCAAGAAGGAGGCTGCCGTCATGAGCACCCCCGGAGCCTATGCGCGCGCCCTGTTGGGCACCACGGCCCTGTCCGTCGTTCTCGCAGCCGGCGGACCCGACCCCATCCTGGCCCAGACCGCCGGAACCGGCGGCCGCAGCGCGGCGACCGAGCTCGGCCAGATCGTCATCACGAGCGAGCGGGGCGATGGCGAGGACGATCCCTACCGCACGCCCGGACCCGTCAGCTCCACGAGCGGAACGGCCATCGAGGAGGAGTATGGCGGCAATGTGAACGAGGTGCTGCGCTCCACGCCGGGGACCTATACCCGCAACCAGACCGACCAGCCGGGCATCGTGGTCAACATCCGCGGCATGCAGGGGCTCGGGCGGGTCAACGCGATGATCGACGGTGTGCCCCAGACCTTCCGCAACCTCTCCGGCCATGCGGGCACCTTCGACGACCTCGTCTATATCGATCCGAATCTCCTTGCCGGCGTGGACGTCACGCGCGGCGTGGTGGCGGGCGCGGCGGGACTTGGAACGCTCTCCGGCGCGGCGAACTTCCGCACCATCGGCATCGACGACATCCTGCTGCCGGGCCGCAATGTCGGCGCCATGGTGACCGGCAAGCTCGGCACCAACGGCTATGACTGGTCGGGCATGGGCGCTGTCGGCATGCGCTCGGCCATGTTCCAGGATGGCCAGGGCGAGATCTCCGTCATGGGCGCCTATTCGGAGACCAAGCAGTCCAACTACAAGAACGGCGACGGTGTGGAGAACCCGTTCGATTCGGCGGAGCATCCGCGCTCCGGTCTGTTCAAGGTCGCCATCGCGCCGAACGACGAGCACAGCCTGACGCTCGGGGGCATGTGGTACGACAACAGCTTCTATGTCGGCTCGGCGGGATATGACTGGGGGATCAACACCGCGACCTACACGCTCGACTACGCCTATACGCCGGGCGATCCGCTGTTCGACGCCCATCTGGCCGCCTTCCACACCAGGGCCGATCTCGAATTCGCCGGCGATGGCGGCCTGTTCGTGGGCCGTCACGGCGTCAACAAGACGACGGGCGTCAATGCCGACAACACCTCGCAGTTCGATCTCGGCAACGGCCTCGGGCTGCAGCTCTTCTACGGTGCGGCTTTCGTCCAGGACGACTATACGGGCAACGAGCAGCGCGGCGCGAATCCGGACGGCACGATGACGAAGGCGGGCGTGTTCACCCAGGCCCAGCTCGACTGGGGCATGGTCTCGCTGCTTGGCGGGCTGCGCTACGACTACTGGCACGTCAAGGGCGTGACCGGCTACACGCTGCCCGGCGCCGGCGACTGCCCGGCCGGCGGCGACTTGTGCCCGGGCGACTCCGTCTCACGCGACGGCGACCGCATCAATCCCCGGATCACCGCGGCCGTACAGCCCCTCGACTGGCTCCAGCTCTACGCGACCTACGCCCACACCTTCCGCCCGCCGACCGCGTCGGAACTGTTCTATCCCGGCGGCCACAACTTCAACGGCGCGGGCAATCCGGTGAACAACAATGTCGATCTGAAGCCGGAGATCAGCAAGGGCTGGGACCTCGGGCTGAACGTCGCCTATGACGGCCTGGTGCTGGATGGCGACAGGCTGCGGCTCAAGGTCGGCTACTTCAACAACGACATCGAGAACTACATCGTCTACGGCCAGAACACGGATACGGGCTACATCACCTGGATCAATGCCGACGGCACGACCAATATGAGCGGTGTGGAGATCGAGGGGACCTACGATGCGGGTGTCGCCTATGTGACGCTCTCCTACACGAATGCCGACACGGACCTGCCGCTGTCCTATTTCGCGGGTATCGGCAACGATGTCGGCACGCTGCCCGACGACTTCGCGACCGTCGATGTGGGCACGCGCTGGTTCGGCGAGAGCGTCGTGCTCGGCGGGCGCATGCGCTATACGGGCAAGAGCCGGCAGGTCTTCGTCGACGAGGCCAATTCCATACCGATCGGCAGCTACACGCTGTTCGACCTCTACGGATCCTGGGACATCAACCGGAACCTCCACCTGTTCTTCAACGTGGAGAACATCACCGACAAGGTCTATACGACCGCCGTCGGGGGCTATGCGGAAGCCTATTATTCCGGCAATGGCCGCGGGCGCACGGTGATCGTGGGCGCGACCGCGAAGTTCTAGGGGCGCGTCCGCTCAGGCTGTACCGGACCGGTCCGCAAGGGGGAGGGCGCGGCGGCCGCTCACGCCGCCGCGCCGCGCGGATGCGCCTTCGTGTCGAAGAAGAGCGCCTGGCTGATTACCGCCTTCACCATGTCCGGCTGGAACGGCTTGGTGATGAGAAAGGTCGGCTCCGGGCGCTCGCCCGTGAGCAGGCGCTCAGGGTAAGCGGTGATGAACACGACGGGCACCTCCACCGAGGTCAGGATGTCGTTCACGGCATCGAGGCCGGAGGTGCCGTCGGCGAGCTGGATATCGGCGAGGATCAGGCCGGGCTTGCCGGTGCGCGCGGCCCGGACGGCCTCCTCGCGGGAGCGTGCTATGGCACAGATCGTGTGCCCCAGGCCCTCGACCAGCGCCTCCAGGTCCATCGCGATCAGCGGTTCGTCCTCGATGATGAGGATATCGGTCGCGACCTGCCCGGCGATCTCGCGGCCGGCCTCGTCGAGGAGCGCCTCGAACGCCTCGGGGCTGCAATCGAGGATCGCGCGGCAGTCCTCCGCCGTGAAGCCCTCGACCGCGGTCAGCAGGAAGGTCTCGCGTGCCTGCGGCTCCAGACGGGCGAGCGCGAGATCGACACTGCCGGCCTCGCCGTCCGGGCGGGGCTCGTCGGCCTCCCTGTTGACCTCCAGCGAGTTCCATAGCCGCAGGAACACGCTGTAGAGCGCGGCCCGGTCGTCGAGCCCCTCGGGAATGATGGACGGGTCCGACACGATGGCCTCCAGCGTGGCGGCGACATGGGAATCGCCGCTCGCCTGGCTGCCGCTCAGGGCGCGTGCGAACCGTCGCAGATAGGGGATATGCGGGGCAACTCTTTCAGATAGCGACATTGGCGTCTCTCCGGCGATCCGTAGCGCATGGGGACGCGGTCCTCTGGCTCGACGCACAGCCTAGCACGAAAAATGGCAACTCAAAGGGAACCAATGGACCGGCGCGACGTTCTCCCGGCATGACAGCCAACGCATGACAGGAACGGGTGAGGTGGACACGGCCGGGCCGCGAACGCTCGGACCGCCGCGTCTGCGGGTCACCTCAAGGACACAAAACGACCGCACCATGAAGAAGGCGACATCACACGGCGACCGGGGACGGTCGAAGCCGAACCCCCTCGATCCCAAGGTGCAGGAACGCATAGGGCGCCAGCTCAGGGCGTATTATGATGATGTCGTCAATCAGCCCATGCCGCAGCATCTCATCGATCTGATCGAGCAAATGGACGGGGCCGAGGACAAGAAATGACCGTTTCGGCCAGCCTGCGAAAGGATCTGCTGGAGCAGATACCGAATCTGCGCGCCTTCGCGCATTCGCTGTGCGGCAATGGCGACGAGGCCGACGATCTGGTGCAGGAGACGCTCATGCGCGCCTGGGCCAATATCGCCAGCTTCCGGGAAGGCACCAATCTGCGCGCCTGGCTGTTCACGATCCTCCGCAACGCCTTCTATTCCTCGCGCCGGCGCCGCCGCAACGAGACGTCGGACTATGACGGCCAGGCCGCCGACCGGCTCGTGGTGCTGCCCTCGCAGGACCGCCACATGGATCTGGAGGATTTCCGCAAGGCGCTGGCCCGGCTTCCGGAAGAGCAGCGCGAGGCCCTCATCCTGATCGGCGCATCGGGCTTTTCCTACGAGGAGGCCGCCGGGATCTGCGGCTGCGCCACCGGTACGGTCAAGAGCCGGGTGAGCCGGGCGCGCCGCCGGCTGGCGGAGCTCCTGTCCATGGAGGAGGGCGGCGATTTCGGCCCGTCCTCCGCTGCCGAGACGGTCGGCGAACCGGCCGTCACCGGCGATCTCGCCGTGCATCTGCGCAAATAACGCACCGCCAGCGCTCAGTCCGTCGGGTCGCTCTCCGCGGTCAGCTTCTGGTCGGCCTCGGTCATGGGCTGGGTCGTGAAGCCCTTCAGCGTGCCCATTTCCTCGGCGTCGCGCGGGATCTCCACCTCGCTCATCGCATAGGCCGTGGCGAGTTCGGCCAGCGAGCGCAGCGCGTGCATGTGGATGCGCTCATAGCCGTGCGATCCGTCGACGCCGAAGGTGATGAGGGCTGTGCGCACATCCGCGCCAGCCTCCAGCGCCGCGGCGCTGTCGGAACGGTAATAGCGGAAGATGTCCTTCTGGAAGCGGATGTCGTTGTCCCGGCACAGCCGGGCGAGCTTGCGCGTGAGGTGATAGTCGAACGGCCCGGTCTGGTCGGCCATGCAGATGGTGACGCCGAACTCCTCGCTGTTCTGGCCGGGCGCGGTCGTGCCGTTGTCGATGGAGACGAGGGAGGAGACGTCGTGTGGCAGGACGGAGGATCCGCCGATGCCGACCTCCTCCGAGATCGAGAACAGCCACAGCACGTCGACCGGCGGCGTGACCTTCTCCTCCACCATCGCCTTGAGCGCGGCGAACATCACGGCCACGCCGGCCTTGTCGTCGAGATGGCGGGAGACGACGAAACCGTTCTCCATGAATTCCGGGGCCGGATCGATGGCCACCGTGTCGCCCACCGCGATGCCGAGATGGTCCAGATCGTTCGCCGTGCGGGCAAGCGCATCGACCCGCACCTCGACATGCCGCCAGTCCACCGGCTGGGTGTCGATCTCATCGTTGAAGGTGTGCCCGGAGGCCTTCAGCGGCAGGATCGTGCCGCGATAGAAGCCGGCCTCGGAGAACACGGTGCAGCGCGCGCCCTCCGCGAAGCGCGACGACCAGTTGCCGATGGGCACGAGCTCCAGCCGCCCGTTGTCCTTCAAGAGCTTCACCTGGGCGCCGAGCGTGTCGAGATGGGAGATCAGCGCACGGCCGGGATGCTCGTGCTCGCCCTTGAGGCGCACCCGGATCGCGCCGCGCCGGGTCAGCTCGTATTCGAGGCCGAAGCGGCGCAGCTCCTGGCAGCAATCGCGCACGATCATGTCCGTATAGCCCGACGGGCTGGGGATCGCGAGCAGCCGGGCAAGCCGGTCGGCGAGGTAATCCGTGTCGATCGGCAGTCTGATCATCGCGGGCCCTGATCCTCTGGAAGTGAGGCCCGGGCTGCCGTGGGGACCGAGGTCGGGAACAGAAGGTCGATAAACCGCTCGGCGGTCGGCTGCGGTTCGTGGTTGGCAAGCCCCGGGCGTTCGTTCGCCTCGATAAAGACGTATTGGGGCTCGTCCGGCGCGTCAACAATGAGATCGACGCCGACCACGGGAATCTCGATCGTCTGGGCGACCGTCACGGCGACCTCCGACAGGACGGGATGGAGCTCCGCTGTCACGTCGTGAATCGTGCCGCCGGTGTGGAGATTGGCGGTCTTGCGCACCTCCAGCTCGACCCCGGCCTCCAGGATGTCGGTCATCTCGTGGCCGGCGCGGTGCACGCAACGCTCCGTCTCCTCGTCCATGGGAATCTGCGATTCGCCGCCGGTGGCGGACGCCCGGCGCCGGCTCTGGCGCGCGATGAGGTCGCCGATGGTGGACTGGCCGTCGCCGATGATATGGGCCCGGCGCCTGATGGCGGCGGCGACCACCTCGTCATTGATGACGATGATGCGCAGATCGTCGCCCTTCACATATTGCTCGATGAGCACATTGTCGGAGAGCTGGGCGGCGGCCTCGACGGCGGCCTTCACCTGGTCGAGCTCGGCGAGGTCCACATAGACGCCGCGGCCCTGTTCGCCGCGCGACGGCTTCACCACGACGGGGCCGTTCTCCTCCAGGAACCGGGCCAACGACGCGTCGTCCCCGGCGATCGTCTGCGCGGGCACCGCGACACCGGCACGCGCCACGAGGCGGCGGGTCACCGACTTGTCGTCGCAGATCGAGACCGCGACGCCGCTCGTCAGCTCGCTCAGCGCCTCCCGGCACACAATGGCCCGCCCGCCGTAGGACAGGCGGAAGAAGCCACCCTCCGCGTCGATGACCTCGATCTGGATGCCGCGCCGGCGCGCCTCGTCGACGACGATGCGGGCATAGGGATTGAGCTCGCTGTCGGGCTGGGGGCCGGCGAACAGCGCCTCGTTGAACGGGTTCTTGCGCTTGACCGCGAAGTAGGGGACCCGCACGAAGCCGAGCTTGTCGTAAAGCGCGATGGCCTGGCTGTTGTCGTGCATGACCGAGAGGTCGAGATACTGCGACCCGCGCGCCTTGAAATGCTCGGCGAGCCGGCGCACCAGCGCCTCGCCGATCCCCGGGCGCATGGCCTGGGGATCGACCGCCAGGCACCACAGCGAGGAGCCGTGCTCGGGATCGCCGAAGGCGCGCCAGTGGTCGATGCCCATGACGGTGCCGAGGATCTCGCCGGTATCCTCGTCCTCCGCCACGAAATAGGTGATCGCCCGGCTGTCCCTCTTCGACCAGAAGAATTCCGGCGGCACGGGCACCATGGAGCGCTTCAGATAGATGCTGTTGACCTGCTCGGCATCGTCGAGCGAGGACAGCCGCCGCACGAAGAAGCCGCGTGGCTTGCGGCGCGACTGCCGGTAGGTCGACAGATCGAGGCGATAGGTATCGGAGGGGTCGAGGAACAGCTCCTGGGGCGCTGCCGCGATCACGATATGGGGATCGCGGACATAGAAGGCGATGTCGCGGCGCTCCGGCTCTTCCCGCCGCATCTCCTCGACAAGGGTGTCGGCATCCTCGAAGGTCTGGCCGAACAGCAGCCGGCCCCATCCGCAATCGATCGCGGCCTGCACAGGGGCGGGCTCGTCTTCGCCGTCGTCCATTCCCGAGATTCGGGGCTTCATTCCGTAGTCGCGCAATCGCCGCATGCGGTGGTCGTAGGCGGCGCGTCCGCGTTTCCTGCCGGAAGCTGGAGTGGTCATTGCCGTTCTTGTCCTTCCCGGTGCCTACAGGCCGTGCGACTGGAGCCACATCTCGACGAGCGCGGCCTGCCAGAGCTCCGAACCGCGCAACGGCGTGATATGGGCCCTGGGGTCGTCGAAGAGCGCGTCGAGATAGTCCTGCCTGAACAGGCCGCGCTCGCGGGCGCGGCTGGAGGTGAGGGCGTCCCGGGTCATCTCCAGATAGGGCCCCTCGACATATTTGAGGGCCGGGACCGGGAAATAGCCCTTGGGCCGGTCGATCACCTCCGCCGGCACGACCTGGCGCGCCACCGCCTTCAGAACGCCCTTGCCGCCGTCGGCGAGCTTGTGCTCGGGCGGAATGCGGGCGGCCAGCTCGACGAGTTCGTGGTCGAGAAAGGGCACGCGCGCCTCGAGCCCCCAGGCCATGGTCATATTGTCGACCCGCTTCACCGGATCGTCCACCAGCATGATGGTCGAATCGAGCCGCAGCGCCTTGTCCACGGGGGCCTCCGCGCCCGGCATGCCCATATGCTCGGAAACGAAGGCGCGGGAGAAATCCTCGCCGAGATAGCGGTCGCTCACATGGCGGGCGAACTTGTCGTGGTCCCGGTCGAAGAAGGCCTCGGCATAGTCGTCGAGCGCGGTGTTGGAGCCCTCGAGCTTCGGATACCAGTGATAGCCGGCGAAGACCTCGTCGGCGCCCTGGCCGCTCTGGACCACCTTGACGTGCTTGGCGACCTCCTTGGAGAGCAGGAAGAAGCCCACATTGTCGTAGGAGACCATGGGTTCCGACATGGCCGCGATGGTTTCCGGCAGGGCGGTGAGGAGCTGGTCCGACGGCACGAAGATCTTGTGGTGATCGGTGCCGAAGCGCTCCGCGACGATGTCGGAATACATGAACTCGTCGCCCTTCTCCTCGCCGACCGACTCAAAGCCGATGGAGAAGGTCTGCAGGCCCGTCTGGCCGGCCTCGGCGAGCAGCGCGACGATCAGGCTCGAATCGACACCGCCCGACAGCAGCACGCCCACGGGCACGTCGGCGATCATGCGGCGGTCGACGGCAAGCCTCAGCGCCTCGCCGAGCCGGTCGCGCCAGACCTCCGCCGGGGTCTCCAGATCCTCCTTGGTGCGCTCGAAACGGAGGTTCCAGAAAACCTCGTCCCTGGTGCGTCCGTCGGGCTCGACGATCCTCAAGGTGGCGGGCGGCAGCTTGCGGATGCCGGACAGCAGGGTGCGCGGCGCCGGCACGACCGCATGGAACGTCATGTAGTTGTGGAGCGCGGCGAGATCGATCTCGGTATCGACGTCTCCGGCGGCGAGGATGGCGGGCAGGGTGGAGGCGAACCGCAAACGCCTGTCCGTCGCGCTGTAATAGAGCGGCTTGATGCCGAAGCGGTCGCGCGCGAGCACGAGCCGGCCCGTATCGCGCTCGTAGATGGCGAAGGCGAACATGCCGTGGAAACGCTTCGGCGCCTCCGGCCCCCACGCGTGCCAGGCCTTGAGGATGACCTCGGTGTCGCCGTCGGAGAAGAAGCTGTAACCCTTCGCCTGAAGTTCGGAGCGCAACTCCTTGTAATTATAGATGCAGCCATTGAAGGCGATGGTCAGGCCGAGCGCGGCGTCGACCATCGGCTGCTCCGCCTTGTCGCTGAGATCGATGATCTTGAGCCGCCGGTGGCCGAGGCCGAAGCGGTTTCTCGTCACCGCGCCGTGGCCGTCCGGCCCGCGCGGCGCGAGGCAGGCGCTCATCGCTGCAAGTGCATCCTGAGAAGCAGGGCTTCCGTCGAAGGTGATCTCTCCGCAGATTCCACACATATGTCCTGGTCAGATGTCGTGATTGATCGATGCCCGGATGGGCGGCAGACAGTCTCGCTTGCGGACTGTGACGACCGGTAAACGCATTGGCGGCGCATTGGTTCCGGGGCGGTGCATGGCCGGCCCCTTCTAGCAACCGGGGGCCGGTATGGCGAATCCGGCCCCCGGAAGAGCGGCTTCGCGATCTTATTAGAGGGCGGGGCTGAGCTCGGGCCGCGGCTGGACACGCCGCGCGCCCATCACGCGGTTGACGATGGCGGTCTGACGGTCGAGGCAGTCGGACAGCGCGAATCTGTGGCGGACCGTCAAGCGGGCCTTCTCCCGGATGGCATCGTGGGAGGAGCGATTCGTCAGCGCCTCCGCGATCCGTCCGGCGAGCAGCGTCTCGTCCCAGAAGTCTGTGAGATACCCGTTGACGCCGTCGGCGACGATTTCCCGGACGGGCGGCGTCGCCGACCCGATGACGAGGCATCCGCAGGCCATGGCCTCCAGTACCGACCAGGAGAGTACGAACGGGTAGGTGAGGTAGACATGGGCGGCGGAGACCTGGAACAGCGCGATCAGCGTGTCGTGGTCGACGCGCCCGAGAAACACGATCCGGTCGGGATCGAGCCCGGTCTCCTCCATCATGACCTCGCGCCAGCTTCGCCCGTCCTCCGGGGGAACGCCATAGCTCACCCCGTCGCCGCCGGCCACGACGAACAGCGCGTCGCGGTTTGTCCTCGCGAGCCGCGCGGCGGCGCGGATGAACTGCGGGAAGCCGCGATAGGGCTCCAGATCGCGGGCCACATAGGTCACGACGGGATCGCCGGGCCTGAGCACCCGGCCGTTGGGCAGGGAGAGACGGGCGTCCGGATCCGGCCGGCATCGCGCCACGTCGATGCCCTCATGGCACAGCGCCATGCGCCGGCGCGCCCAGTCGGGATAGCGGCTGCGCTGCCAGCGGGTCGGGCTGAGCCCGGCCTCGATGGCGTCCAGCGTGACGAGCTGGCTCACATTGCGCAGGCGGATGCGCTGGCGCTCCTCCAGCGTGACGGGATCGTCGGGCGCGAAACCCATGTCCCCGCCATCGGCCCGGTAGAAATACTCGCAATAGCCCAGCATGGGCGTGTCGGGCAGCACGTCCTTGGCGAACAGAAGCCCGCCCCAGCCGATATGGCCGACGACGATGTCCGGAGGGCCGTCGCGCCGGCGCAGCGTCTCGAGCGTTTCGGCGACCTTCGTTCCGGTGCGGACATGACGGTCCGGGCCCGCCATGGGACGCGACACTGCCGGCGCGCCGCGCGGCGGGGGCTCGGGCCTGTAGCGGACGACGCCGACGCCCGGCATCTGCACGTCGACCTTTTCGGCGATGAGGGTCACCTGCCATCCGGCGGCCGCCAGATGCGGTGCGAGATGAAGGAACTGCCCGGGTCCGTGTCGATGGACGAAGACAGCCTTCATTTCCGTCCGTTTCGCGACGTTGGCGGGGTCGCGTCGGCCCAGGCGGCATCGCCGTAGCGCAGCGTCGTGGTCCAGACTTCCTCGAGCCTGCGCAGCATGCGGAACGCGGTCTCCATCTCGCCATATTCCAGCTCGTCGCGCACCACGAGGCGGTGATACCCGTCATGGATGCCCCGGATCGCGTCGCACAGCTCGTGGCCCTTGGGCGCAAGGCGGATGCGCGCCGACCGCCGGTCGCGCGGCGAGGTCTCGCGCTCGATATATCCCGCATCTCCCAATTGCTTGAGGTTGTAGGAGGCGTTGGAGCCGAGATAGTGCCCGCGGTCGAGCAACTCGCGGATCGAGAGCTCGTCATGGCCGATCGTGAACAGCATCATGACCTGGGACGGGCTGGCATCGTCGACGCCCAGACGGTTCAGATCGCCGCGCAAAAGGTCGGTGTAGCGCCGGTAGATGCGCTCCAGAACGCGGGCCAGCTCGAGGTGCGTCGCCGCTTCGGTGTCCCTCTCATGATCGCTCGTCGCAAGTGGAGCCGACGCCCCGTTTCCGCGCTCGGCACGGGAAACAGCCGTCCTCTTCCCCTCCTTCACGAGATGTTCTTCCATGGTTCCCCATCCTTCACCATCATTTTCGTAGAAATTCGAAACAAATTCCCACGAGATTTACATAAAACACATGAGAAAAACCTGCGCGATCCTGGGACGTTCCGATCATTAGATCGACATATTTGGCTCTATAACCTGAATAGTCGGATTTCGGCATCATGCGGGCAGATTAGGGAAAATGTATGACTACAAGCGAATGGCTTGAAACCGCATGCAATTTTTCAGCGATTTCGGGGTAGCCGCAGATGGCGGATGAACAGTCGACGATGCCCGCCGAGGCGGCGTCCCTGGTGACGGAGATTCGCCGCACCTTCACGATGGGGCTGATCTATGCGGGGCTCCTGAGCGGCTGCATCACGCTGCTCCAGCTCACCGTCCCGTTCTTCATGCTGCAGGTGCATGACCGGGTCATCACCAGCCAGAGCGTGGACACGCTGCGCCTGCTGGCGGTGCTGTGCCTGGCGGCGCTCGCGCTCTATGGCGTGCTCGAATTCATTCGCGCGATCACCTTCCAGGCGATCGCGAGCGGCGTGGTGCGGCGGCTGAACCTGCCGACGATCGAGGCCGCCATCCGGTCCTCGCTGGAGCGGGGCACCTCGGGCGGCGCGCAGTCGCTGCGGGACCTGAACGACCTGCGCAGCTTCATCACCGGCCAGGCCATCACGGCACCGCTGGAGGCCTTCTGGGCGCCGATCTTCCTCGCCGTGATGTTCGCGCTCCACTACATCTACGGCATTGTCGGGCTGATCTCGGTGCTCGTCCTGATCGGCCTGAGCCTGATGTCGGACATGCTCTCGCGGCATGTGATGAAGGAGGCCAACGACGCCAATATCGAGACGATCTCGAGCATCGGCTCCTCGATGCGCCATGCCGAGACGATCGAGAGCATGGGCATGCTGCCCGCACTGGCCCGGCGCTGGCGCGGCGCGCAGCTCCATGCCGTCGACCTCTACAATCTGGGCCATACCCGCAATCGCGGCATGCATGCCGTAACCCGCAGCCTGCGCTACAGCATGCAGGTCACCGTGCTCGGGATCGGCGCCTATCTGGTCATTCACGGCGACGTCTCGCCCGGTTCCATGATGGCCGGCAGCGTCATCATGGGCCGGCTCCTGCTGCCATTCGACAATGTGACCGGCGACTGGCGCCAATGGGTCTCCGCACTGTCCTCCTGGCGGCGGGTGCGCACGACGCTGCAGGAGAGCCGGTCGTTCCGCGAGACCGCGCCGACGCCGCGCGCGGAGGGCGATCTGGTCGTCGACCGCGTCATCTATGCGACCGCCGGTTCGGATGTGCCGATCCTGAAGGGGGTGAGCTTCACCCTGTCGCCGGGCGAGGTGCTCGGCATCGCCGGGCCGTCGGCGGCGGGCAAGTCGACGCTCGCGCGCCTCCTTGTCGGCGTGAACAAGCCGACGAGCGGCGGTGTCTATCTCGACGGCCACAACGTCTATCTCTGGGAGCGCGGCTCCTTCGGCAATGTGGCCGGTTACCTGCCGCAAAGCGTGTCGCTGCTCGACGGGACGATCCGCGACAACATCGCCCGCATGCGCGAGGCCGATCCCGCCATGGTGATCGAGGCGGCGCGCGCGGCGGGCGTGCACGAGCTCGTCGGCCGGCTGCCGCTCGGTTACGACACACCGGTCGGCGATGGCCGCTTCACACTGTCGGGCGGCCAGAAGCAACGCATCGCCCTGGCGCGCGCCCTGTTCGGCCGGCCGCGCCTGCTGGTGCTCGACGAGCCGAACGCCAATCTCGATGCGGAGGGCGAGCAGGCGCTCATGCGTGCCATCGCCTCGGCGCGCGCGGACGGCTCCATCGTGATCATGATCGCGCACCGCATGTCGATGATGCAGGCCGCCGACAAGCTGCTCGTTCTCCAGGACGGCCGGGTCGCGCAGTTCGGCGAGCGCACCGCCGTGGTCCGCGAGCTCTCCGATTCCGCCGAGGCCCGGCCAACCATCGCCAGCAAGGGGGCTGCATCATGAACGAGGTGCTGAAGGTCGCCCGCCGGCGGGATATCGTTCCCGCGGCGACGGGCCGCGAGCCCACATGGCAGGAGATCCTCGCCGAGGACCGGGTCACCCCGCGGGTCATGCTGCGCCGGCCGCTGATCGCCGGCCTCCTGGCGATCGGGATCGGCTTCGGCGGGTTTATCGGCTGGGCGATGTCGGCAGAGCTCGACAGCGCCGCGGTCGCCAGCGGATCGATCATCGTCGACTCGCGCAAGAAGGTCGTGAGCCATCTGGAAGGCGGCGTCCTGGAAAAGCTCATGGTTCGCGAGGGCGATCATGTGACCGTCGGCCAGCCGCTGATCGAGCTGAGCGAGACCCGCGCGCGCTCCGAACTCGCCCAGCTCCAGGGCGAGCGGACCGGGCTCGTCGCAAAGCTCGCGCGCCTGCGCGCCGAACAGAAGGGCGCCAGGACGATCGACTTCCCCGAGGAGCTGCTGAAGAGCAGCGACCCGCTCACGCTCGACGTGGTCGCCGACGAACAGCGTTTCTTCGTCAAACGGCGCGAGGTCTACGAGGCCAAGCTCGACACACAGCGCCGCGCCATCGAGCAGCACCAGGCCGAGATCGACGCCCTGCGCTCGCAGCTCGAGGCCAATCAGCGCCAGACGAATCTGATCAACGAGCAGCTGACCGCCATCCGCACGCTCGCCGATCAGGGCTTCGCCACCCGCACCAGGGTCGTCGAGCTGGAGGCGCAGTGGAGCGGGCTGGTCGGCGATGGCGGCGAGTACCGCGCACAGATGGCCAAGGCCGAGCAGGGCAAGGCCAAGGCCAAGGTCGAGCTGCTGTCCATCGAGAACGAATGGCAGAGCGACATCGCCAAGGCCATCCAGGAAGCGCAGATCGCGCTCAACGACGTCAACCAGCGGATCACCTCCTCAAGGGATGTGCTGGAGCGGCTCGTCGTGCGCTCGCCGTCGGCCGGCACCGTCATGAATATCCAGATGCGCACGCCGGGCAGCGCCGTGCCGGCCGGCCAGCCGATCATGGATGTCGTGCCGCAGGAGGACAATCTCGTGGTCGAGGCGAAGATCAATGTGCGCGACATCGATTCCGTTCGTGTCGGTGCGCCCGCCGAGGTGCAGTTGCAGGCCTATAGCCGGCGGACGCTGCCGCCGCTCAACGGCGAGATCACCTATGTCGCCGCGGACCAGACGACGAACGAGGAGACGGGCACCGCCTTCTATGTCGTCCATGCGGAGATCGACAAGAGTGTCCTCGCCAAGCACGAGGATGTCCGGCTCTATCCGGGGATGCCGGCGGAGGTTCTCGTGAAGAACCGTCCGCGCCGCGCCATCGATTACATCATCGAGCCGATCACCAAGAGCTTCAACCGGGCGTTCCGGGAGGAGTGAGCGGCCGGCCGGACCGGCGATCTGCCCGCGGTCTCGCCGCGCAGTGCGGCAAGACCGCACGCCATTCATGTAATTCTCAAGTAAATCGACTTTACATTGACGCAAATTTTAGTCAGACGGCGCCATTCTTTTGGGCATTTGCCGATGTGTTTCGCACCGGACACCGGGTGCGGGCGCCGGATGGACGGGGGGCAGGAGACTTGGACTTCGTGACGTTTATTGCCGTTTTCCGAGCATGGCGGCGGTTCGTTGGCCTGTGACACGCGGCTTTCCGCCGTCGCGTGGGTATTTCTCACACGCCATAATTTCGAATTTCGCAACAAATAACTATTAAATAGAATTTCATTTTTTATCCGAAAAGCGGTTCGGATTTGAAGTTAAAGACATGGTGATGACACAATAAATTCAATAAATGCTCATTCCAAAGCAGATTTTGCTGAGGTATATTGCGAGCCGTGATCGTCGCAGTGCGGATAGCGGGGGTCACATTACCGGGGGCGCAATGCGCCGACACACCCTGATCAAGGAGGGAACCACAATGGCGACTCTCGAAGGCGGAGCGTTCGACGATACCTTAATGGGCTCGCCCGAAGCCGACATCATATTCGGGCGTGGGGGGGACGACATAGCTTTCGGGGAGGATGGAAACGACCTGCTGTTCGGGCAGGGCGGTGACGACATGCTGTTCGGCGGCGAAGGCTCCGACCAGCTCCTCGGCGGCGGCGGCGACGATCTGCTGTTCGGCGAGGAAGGCAACGATACGCTCCTCGGCGGCGGCGGAAACGACACCATGCTGGGCGGCGAGGGCGACGATGTCGTGCTCGGCGGCGGCGGTGACGATCTGCTGTTCGGCAACGAGGGCAACGACACGCTCCTCGGCGGCGGTGGTAGCGATACCATCTTCGGCGGCGAGGGCAACGACATCATGGCCGGCGGCGGCGGTGCGGACACCTTCGTGTTCACCGGCGGCGGCGGACAGGACGTCGTCCTCGACTTCCAGGCCGGCCAGGATATGCTGCAGATCTCGCAGGGTATCAACGGAACGGACGTGGCGACGGCAGAGGATGTGGCCGCACGCGCGACACAGGTTGGCGCCGACACGGTGGTCGATCTGGGCAATGGCGACACGATCACGCTCTCCAACACCAATGCCGACGACGTACAGGACGATCCGGGCTCCTATTTCTCGGTCCAGTAAGCACCTGGCAGGTGTCCATGCGGGCTTTCCCGCTTGCATGGGCGCCTGTTCGCTGGCGCGAGGGCCCGCGCGGGTCCTGCGCAATTTGTGAGTTCGGTCATCTCGTCGGTCGCGGCCTCTACCGGCCGTCGGCTGTTCGATCTGTCAGGGAGCGGCCATGCTCGATCGTGGTGCCGCGGACGTCCAGGCGGGCGTTGCGGGCGGATTCGATATTCGTCGCCTGAGCGCACAGACGCTCGTGCTCATCTGGGATGTTCCGACAAGATTGTGGACGTCTCCTCAGCTGGAGGCTGTCGAGGGCAAGCTGCCCGCACCGATGGTAACGCTCAGACTGCCGCTCGCCTCGGGCGGGACGCGGCTTCTCTGGGCCCTGCGCGCGCCGCAGGATGCCGGCCTCAGGCTGCATGCCTATGCCGGTGCCTTGTCGTCGGGCGCGGAGGTCGCCATCGAGCCGGACACCCGCTTCGGTGCCCTCGATGTCGATGCGCTGCTCGACGATCTCACCCCGGCAAGCCGACTGTCGCTGGCCTCGCGCATGCTGCAGGGCTGGCCCGGCCTGTTCGGGCTCCATCGCAGCCGCACCTTCACCGGTCTCATTCATCGTTTCGTTGCAAGTCTCGTGGAGACGCCGGCAGCCGTCCGCGCCGTCGCGAGGATCGGCGATGACCGTCTCGTCATGGAAACCGCGCTGCCGGCGACCTTCGGCAAGATCGACGATGTCTTCGTCGTCGCGCCGAACGGGTTCGCGCGGCTCGGCGACACGCCCCATCTGTCGGGAACCGACAGCCAGGGGCGCCGTGCGATGCATCTGGTCATGGACCGCGCCATGCTGCGCGACGACGGCTTCGTCGTCGTGGCCGGTGCGCAGGGCCTGGCCGTACGGCGCATGGCGCAGGCTCGCCAGGTTCCCGATCTGCCGGCCTGGTGGCGCCAGCGCGCGACCATGGGGTCCGGTCTCTACGAACATATCGTCGCCGCGCTTGCCAGGGGGACGGACAGCGACGCGCGCGCCGCGCTGGAATTCCAGCTTCGCTGCCCGCTCCAGCCCCAGCGCGTGACGGGCGGCAACGGATTGCCGGCGGCAGAGATCGATGTGGCTCTTTCGGGGCCATCCGGTCTCTTCGCCGGCGGTTGGTTCAGCGATCCCACCGATCTCGTCGACGGTCTGGATGTCCTCGACGGGGACGGCGGGTACCGGCCGCTGGACGGCAATATGCACCGCTTCCGCGGCCACGCGAACCGCGACGGCGAGACCGTCGAGGCGACGGGGTTCGTCGCCTTCCTCGATACGGACGAGGGCGCAGCCCCGCTGCTGCAGCCCCGGTTCCTCCTGCGGCTCGCCTCCGGCGCACGGTATCTCATGGTCCCGCCGCGCCAGCCGGTCGATCCGAGCGAGGCGCGGGCGTCGGCGCTGCGGGCCATTCCTCCTCAGCATTTGCACGACGGCGTTCTGACGGGCTGTCTCGCGCCCACGCTCGGCGCGCTTCAGGACCAGCACCGCGCCCGCGTGGGCATCGATGCGGTGAAGACGATCGGGCAGCCGCCGGACAACCCCGAGATCAGCATCGTTGTCCCGCTCTACCGGGTCCTCGATTTCCTGCGCGTGCAGGTCGCGAGCTTCGCGGCCGATCCGGATATCGCGGAGCGCGGCGAGCTCGTCTATGTGCTCGATTCGCCGGAACAGGCCGAGGAGGTCGAACACCTCATGCACGGCCTCCATCTGCTCTACGGCCTGCCCATGACGCTCGTCGTGATGAACCGCAATGGCGGCTACTCGCTGGCTTGCAATGCGGGCGCGCGGACCGCCCGCGGCCATGTGCTGGCCATGCTGAATTCCGACGTCATTCCCTCCGGCCCCGGCTGGCTGGCGACGCTGGCGGCGCGCCTCGAGGGCGATGACGGCGTGGCCGCCGTCGGCCCGAAGCTCCTGTTCGAGGATGGTTCGATCCAGCATGCGGGCATGTATTTCGCGCGCGATTTCCGGGGGCAGTGGCTCAACCATCATTTCTACAAGGGGATGCCCGGCCGTTTCGCGCCGGCCTGCGTGGACCGCATGGTGCCGGCGGTCACGGGGGCCTGTCTCGTCGCGCCCCGGGCCGTCTTCGAGGATGTGGGCGGCTTCACGGAGGATTATGTCATCGGAGACTATGAAGACAGCGACCTCTGCCTCAAGATCCGCCGCGAAGGCCACGGCATCGCCTATGCCGCCAATGTGGAGCTCTATCATCTGGAGCGCCGATCCATACAGCACAATGCCGACTACATGCGCGGCGTGGCGGCGCGCTACAACGCCTGGCTTCACGCCGGGCGCTGGAACGACGCCATGAGCGGGCTCATGGGCGAAGACGGCGCAGGCGGCGTGGATCCGGCGAGGTGGGCGGCATGAGCGAGGTTGTCGCGCTTCAGGGCTATATGGGCGACGGCGCGGAGGGGTCGGACGAGCGCATCGAGTGGCTCGCCGAGACGATCCTGCGCAACCGCTTCCTGCCGGCACCGCCGGCGGAGAACGTCTTTGTCGGCGATGGCGACTTCCGGCTCATCGGCACGGAGTTCCTGCGCCATTTCGTGCGGCTCGGGGGCTTGCGGCCGGAGCATCGTGTGCTGGATATCGGCTCAGGGATCGGGCGCATGGCGGTTCCGCTGACCCAGTATCTCGACCCCGAGGTTGCGCGCTACGAGGGCATCGACCCGGTCCGGGAGGGCGTGGACTGGTGCAGCGAGACCATCTCGCCGGTCTACCCCAATTTCCGCTTCCGCCATCTCGACATCGCCCATGACGTCTACAACCCGGCGGGCCGCATCAAGGGCGAGGAGCTGAGGCTCCCCTTCGACGATGCGGCGTTCGACTTCATCCTCATGGTGTCCGTCGCCACCCATCTGCCGGCTGTGGAGATCGGCTCCTATACGCGCGAGATCGCCCGCGTTCTGGCGCCCGGCGGGCGGCTGTTCCTGTCGGCCTTCGTGATGGACGAAAGCGCGCGGACCCAGACGGAGGGGCGCGATGCGCGCCTCGGCTTCACGCCAGCCGGCGAGGGGCCGGAATGGTACGCCAATCCGGAGGCGCCGCTCGGCGCGGTCGCCTTCGAGGACGGCTTCATCGACGATGTCCTGCAGCGCGCGGGGCTGGCCATCCGGCGCAAGAGCCTCGGCCACTGGCGCGGGCGGCAGGCGGCTCATTACCAGGACGTCTTCGTCGCGGAGACGGGCGGGGAGGAGGCATGAGCACGCGGATCCTCGTGGTTGCCCACAACCATCCCGACTTCCACCCCGGAGGCACCGAGATCTTCGCCCACGACCTGTTCGGCGCCTACAAGCGCGCCGGCGCGGAGGCCCTGTTCGTCGGCGCGACCAATCGCATCCACCGCGAGCCGCGGCCCGGCACGAGCTTCCAGGCGGTCGGCGATGCCGGCGACGAGGTCGTGCTGTGGGCCGGTCATTTCGACCGGTTCATGATGAGCCAGACCGATCTCTACGGCGTGATCCAGGATTTGAAGGAGCTGCTCTGCGAGTTCCGGCCGGATATCGTCCACATCCACCACATGCTGCTGGTGGGCGCGGAGTTTCCCGCGCTCGTGCGCCGCATCCTGCCCGATGCGCTGATCGTGATGACGCTCCACGACTACTATCCGATCTGCGCCCATGACGGGCTGATGGTGAAGACGGGCGCCTATGAGCGCTGCGGCAAGGCCGATCCCTCGCGCTGCAACGGTTGCTTCCCGGACATCGCGCCGGACCGGTTCCTGCTGCGCGAGCTGAACATCAAGACGCATATGCGCGCCGTCGACCGCTTCATCTCGCCGAGCCAGTTCCTCAAGGACCGGTATGTCGGCTGGGGCATCGACGAGGACCGGATCTCTGTGGTGCGCAACGGGCGGCCCGCGGCACACCGCGTGCCGGCGCGCAAGAGCGCGGACGGCCAGCGCAATGTCTTCGGCTATTTCGGCAATCTCAATCCGTGGAAGGGCGCGCCGGTGCTCCTGAAGGCCTGCCGCTATCTCATGGAGGCGGAGATCGATTTCGAGCTGCGCATCCATGGCGGCGCGCCGTTCCAGAGCGAGAGCTTCACCGACGAGCTGGAGGCGCTTCTGAAGGACACGGAGGGCTGCGTCACCTGGCACGGCGCCTATGGGCGCGGGGACGTCGCCTCGCTGATGGCCGGCGTGGACTGGGCGGTCCTGCCGTCGATCTGGTGGGAGAACGCGCCGCTGGTGATCCAGGAGGCCCAGCTTCACGGCCGGCCCATGATCGTCAGCGGCATAGGGGGCATGGCGGAGATGGTGGCGGACGAGGAGACGGGTCTCCATGTCCGGCCCAACGACCCCTTCGACCTGGCCCGCATCATGCGGCGCTGCATTCTGGAAGACAGGCTGTGGGACAGGCTCGCCCGCAACATCGCGCCGCCGCCCGACATCGACGATGTCGCCGCCGCCCATCTGGAGCTGTTCGGCGACATCCGCGAGACGGCGGCCGCCGAAACGGCAGCCTGAACCCGGCGAACAGAGAGGACCCCGCGATGTCAATGGCCGAGGCCACGCAAACCGATGGCGCAGTCGCGACAGAGCCGGCGCCGGCCCAGATCGAGGGCCGGGTCGACGCCATAGACAATGGCCGTCTCTACGGCTGGGTCTGGGATCCGTCGCGGCCGGACGAGAGGATCGTCGTCCATGTCCTCATGAACGGCACGACGCTCGCCACCACCGTTGCCGACAAGCCCCGCGTGGATCTGAAGCGCAACGGCATCGGCGACGGCCATCATGCCTTCGATTTCGAGCTCTCCGAGGAGGCCGGGGCGGCCGCCGACCAGCTGACCGTGGTCGCCGCCTCCGCCGACACGGGCACCGAGATCGTGCTGCGGATCCCGACGAGCGGCGAGCGCAATGCCGAGGCGGCCATGACGGTGCCGCTGAGCCTCATTCTCGACCGGCTCGACCGGGTGATCGCCGCCCAGCGGCATCTCCAGCGGGCGCAATACGAGACCGGGGAGAAGATCGACGATTCCGTGGAGCGGCTGCACACGCTGCTGTCGTCGGAAAGCGGCCTGTCGGAGGCCGTCGACGTGGTTCGCGACCGGCAGTACGACGTGGCCAAGCGCATGGACGAGCTCGATGTCTTCCTGATGCGCTTCGACGGCGCGCTCGGGGATTTCGACGGCAGGCTCAAGACGCTTGCCGAGCGCAGCAAGAACGACGTGCGCGCCCATCTCATGCTCCTGTCGGGCTTCGTCGGCGTGATCACCGGACTCGTGCTCTCCATGATGTTCGGAGGATAGGGCATGACGGTCCACGGCATCGAGGCAGACCAGAGGACGGGGACCGCGGCCGGGGAGGACCGTGGTCGCGCGGAGCTTGCCACCGGCAGCGAGGCCGGCGTTCTCGTGCTCGGAGGCAGCGGTCTCCTGGGCCGGGCGCTCGGCGCGGCCTACGATGCGGCGGGCATATGGGCCTTCGCGCCGCCGAGGCCGGTCGTTGATGCGACGGACGCCGCGGCGCTCGCCACCATGGTCGAGGCGCTCAGGCCCGCCGTTGTCGTCAATGCCGCGGCCTTCACCGGCGTCGACGCGGCCGAGGAGCACCGCGAGGCCTGCCGGGCCGTCAATGCCGGCATCGCGGCCTCGCTCGCCGATGCGGTCGCCGGGATCGAGGCCACGCTGATCCATATCTCGACGGATTTCGTGTTCGACGGCGAGGCGGACCGCCCCTATCACGAATATGACGCCGTCGCGCCGGTGAACTGGTATGGCGCGACCAAGGAGGAGGGCGAGCGGGCCGTGCGGGCGAGCGGCTGCCGCCATGTCATCCTGAGGACGGCGTGGCTGCACGGCAGCACACGCCGGTCCTTCGTCTCCGCGTTCCTCGACAGGCTCGCCGCCGGCGAGAGGGTCGATGCCGTATCGGACCGCGTCGCCTCGCCGACCTCGGTGGACGAGCTCGCGGACGCCATAACGGCGCTCACCGCGCGCCTGCGCGCCGGCAGGCCGGTGCCGTCGGGCACCTATCATTTCGCCGGCAAGGGCGGCGCGACGCCGCGCGACATCGCGCTGGAGATCGCTGCGGCCTGCCGGGCCGATCCCCGCCTCGTCAACGGCGTCAGCGCGGCCGGACGCGACGAGCCCGCCCGCCGCCCGCGCTATGCGGCGCTCGACACGAGGCTTGCCCGAGCACGGCTCGGGCTGGAGCCGCGTCCCTGGCAGGACGGCGTGCGCCGGACGGTCGGCCTCCTGTCCGGCGGTCTCCTCTCCGGCGGTAATGGTGGGAGACGCGCATGAAGGGCATCATCCTCGCGGGCGGAGAGGGCACCAGGCTGTGGCCGGTCACCAAGGCGACCAGCAAGCAGCTCCTCGCCGTCTGGGACAAGCCGATGATCTTCTACCCGCTCTCAACGCTCCTGCTGGCGGGCGTGCGGGACATCCTCGTCGTCACCGGACCGGGGCAGGCGGAGGCCTTCGAGGCCCTGCTCGGCGACGGCTCGGCATTCGGGGTCTCCATCGCCTATGCCAGCCAGCCGCGGCCCGAAGGCATCGCCCAGGCCTTGCTGATCGGGCGGGACTTCCTGGCGGGCGAGGGCTGCGCACTCGTTCTCGGAGACAATCTGTTCCATGGCGACAGGCTGCGCGAGCGCCTGAGGCGCGCGGTGCGGCGGCCCGCCGGGGCGACGGTCTTCGCCCATCCCGTGCGCGACCCGCAGCGCTACGGCGTCCTGGCCTTCGACGGCGACGGCGCGCCGCTCGACATCATCGAGAAGCCGGCCTCTCCGCCGTCCAATCTCGCCGTGACGGGCTTCTATCTCTATGACGGCACCGCGCCGGACCGCGCCGCCGAGCTTCGGCCATCGGCGCGCGGGGAGCTCGAGATCACCGATCTCAACCGGTCCTATCTGGAAGACGGCGAGCTCGCGGTCGAGACGCTCGGACGCGGCTGTGCCTGGCTCGACACCGGAACGCCCGCGAGCCTCCTGCAGGCGGCGCAGTTCGTCCAGGCGATCGAGGAACGCCAGGGCCTCAAGGTCGGCTGCCCGGAGGAAACCGCATTCCAGCTCGGCCTGATCGACGCGGACGGGCTTGCCGAGCGTGCCCGGGCCTATGGCAGCAGCGAATACGGCCTCTATCTCGCGCATCTCGCCAGGGAGGACGGCGGTGTTGCCGATCCCACGGGCGGCCTGCCGGTCGGCAGCGAGAGCAGGATGAGCCTGCCATGAACGAGCACCGCACAGCCGACCATCGGGTGCAGGATGGCCACAGGGCCATGCTCGCCATGGTCGATGACAGCCTCGCGCTCATCGCCGGCGCCGGCGACATGATGCCGGCGACCCTTCACGTACTTCTGAACGGCGACCCGAACACGCTGTCCCAGGCGGCCATCGTGAGCTGGCGCCGCACAGTGCAAGGCTCCGATGCGCCCTACGGTTTCGTCGCCCTGGTGCCGCTCAAGTCGACATCCCGCACCCGGCTGGAGTCGGTCGTCTTCCGCCAGCCCGGCCAGCCGGTGCGCTATGTTCTGGACGAGCGCGCGCGAAGCCTCGACGAGGCGTTCCGGGCGCTCCGGGAGGAGGCCGGTCCGGCCTATGGCGCGGTGGTCGACGGGATCGTGGAGGCGCTGCTTGCCGGCACCCCCAACCCGCTCCGCCTCTCGCGCGTTGCGGCCCTTCTGCGGCTTGCCGCGCAGGGCGACGGCTTCATCGAGGTGATGGGCCGGTCGGAGGAGGGCGATGTGTTCGTCCAGGGTTGGGCGACGGAACTGCCCCGGGGGCGCATGCGCGTGATCGCGGTCGGCGGCAGCGGTGCGCCGGTGCTCGCCGAACTGACGAGCGGCACCTTCGAGCGCGAGGACCTCGGCGGCGGGGGGCAGGGCTTCGCCGGGCTGGTGGAGGCGAAGGAGCCGGTGGACGCCGCCGCGCTCCGCAGCCTGTTCTTCAGGGGCAAGGAGGGGTGGCGCTGCGTCCGCGTCTACGAGCAGCGCGTGCTGCGCGAGCCCACCGAGACGCCCTCCCATATCCGCGCGATGCTGCCGCGGATTTCCGGCAGCGCGGAGGTCACCGCCAAGCTCAACGTCGCCGCCCACCGCTATGACGGGCAGGATACGGTCTCCGGGCTCGAAAAGCCCGTCCGGCTCGGCATCGACTTCGCGGCCATCGTCGACGATGGCGGCATCGTGGTCTCCGGCTGGCTGCTCGACCCCGACAGGCTGGTCGGCTCCGTGACGCTCCATGCCGGCGCCCAGTCGGCTGTGCTCGACGAGCGCTGGACGCGGCAGGCGCGCCCCGACGTCACGCGGGCCTTTGCCGACGACGCCCTGTTTGCGAGCCTCAACCCGCAGCACAACCGCCATGGCTTCATCGCCTTCGCGCCGCGCATGGCGGAGCATGGCGCGACCGGCCCGGTCTATCTGGAGCTTTCGCTCGAGGACGGCCTGCCGGCCCATTATCCCCTCGTGACGACACGGCTGACCGCGCGCCAGGTGATCGAGCGGCTGCTCGCCACGCTGGACCCGAATTCCTCCACCGCCCTCAATGCCATCGAGCGCCAGTTCGGCCCCATGGTGCAATCGCTCCAGCGCGGCAAGCCTGTCGCTGCGGAAACCGACGATATCGGCGCGTTCGACGAGACGGCGCCGCTCGCGCTCGTGATCGGCACGGACGGGCGGGCCGGCGATCTCGACATCCTGCTCGCCCTTCTCGCGCTCGACCCGGAGACGCGCAATCTGCCTATCGTGCTTGCCGGCCCGTCGGAAAGCCTCGACGAGGTGGGCAGCGAGATCCGGCGGCTGGCGGGGTTCTACGGCCTTGCCGTGCGGGTCGTCTACGGGGAGCGGATCGAGGACCGCTGCGACGCTCTGGAGGCCGGCATTTCCGCGACCAAATCGGAGACGCTGGCGCTCATGTCGGCTCATATCCTGCCGCGCGGGCCGGGGTGGCTGTCGCGGCTGGAGGCGGCCTATCGCAGCCGCGGCGGGAAGTATCTCGTGTCGCCCGCGATCCTGTTTGAGGACGGCTCCATCCGCTGGGCCGGCATATGGCTGGAGGGCGAGGGGCAGGGGCGTACCCTGGCGGAGCGCTATGTGGGCTATCCGCGCGCCGTGCTCGATGGCGCCGAGCCCGCCGAGGTGACCGCCGGCACGCCCGATTGCTGCATGGTGAGCCGGGCCGCCTTCGAGGAGGTCGAGGGGTTCACGAGGGGCTATGTCGGATCGGCGGAGAAGGGGCTCGACCTCGCCCTCAAGCTGAAGCTCGCCGGCACCGCCTCCCTGTGGCTGCCGGAAGTGGAGATGCTCGGGGCGGAGGAGGATATCGAGGCCGGCGCGCACTGGCGCAGGCTCGCGCGGCGCATCGACCGCTGGGCCTTCGAGCGCCGCTGGTCGCTCGTCATGTCGAATATGGGAGGCTGACCCGTTGAGCGAGAGCGCCATCCGCATCCTTGTCGTGTCTCACGGGCATCCGAGCCAGTCGCTCGGCGGCGCGGAGGTGGCGTCGCACAACCTCCACAAGGGGCTGAACGAGCTCGACGATGTGAGTTCCTTCTATCTCGCCCGCGTCGGCCCGCCGGTGCCGCGCCATAGCGCATCGGCCCTGATGAGCCTCGGCCACAAGGAGAACGAGCTCCTCTACTACGCGAACGATTTCAATCATTTCTTCCTGTCGAATCATAATACGGATGAAGTCCGGCAGGACCTGTTGCGCTTCGTCCGCGAGCTCGAGCCGGACATCGTCCATTTCCATCACGTGCTCGGCCTCGGCCTGGAGACGCTCTATGCGGTGCGCGAGGCGCTGCCGGAGGCGGCCATCGTGATGACCTTCCACGAATTCGTGCCGATCTGCGCCCATGACGGCCAGATGGTGAAGACCGGCAATCGCCGCCTGTGCCACGCCGCCTCGCCGATAGACTGCAATGGCTGCTTCCCCGACATCGCGCCGGCACGGTTCCTGCGCCGCGAACGCTTCGTGAAGGCCATGCTGGCGCTGGCCGACCACTATGTGGTGCCGAGCGCGTTCCTGGCCGGCCGCTACGCGGAATGGGGCATCGATCCGGACCGCATCACCGTTATCGAGAACGGCCTCGACGTGGCGGAGGAGGCGCCGGCTCGCACGCTCACGGGGCCCCGGCCACGGCGTTCGCGCTTCGCCTTCTTCGGCCAGCTCACCCCCTACAAGGGCGTCGACGTGCTGCTCGATGCCATCACCCGCGTGCCCGAGGAGATCTGGGGCGAGGATGCCCGGCTGATGATCTTCGGCAGCAATCTGGAGCGCCAGCCGGAGGCCTACCGCAAGACCGTGGAGGAGCTGATCGAGCGGGCCGGCCCGCGTGTGCGCTTCTATGGCGCCTACCAGAACGCAGAGATGCCGCATCTCATGCAGTCGGTCGACTGGGTGGTCATGCCCTCCATCTGGTGGGAGAACTCGCCGGTGGTCATCCAGGAGGCGTTCTTCCATCGCCGCCCGCTGATTTCCAGCAATATCGGCGGCATGGCGGAGAAGATCGCCGACCGGGTCAATGGCCTCCATTTCCGCGTGTTCAGCGCGGAGGACCTTGCCGACCGGCTGGTCGAGGCGCTTACGGAGGAGGGGCTGTGGGACCGCCTGCGCGACGGGATCCCGGAACCCTGCTCCTACCGCGCCTGTGCGCGGCGCCATCTCGACCTCTATCTCGACGTCCTGGAGAAGCGCCAGCCGGCCGGCGAGCCGGCGTCGCCGGACACCGTCGCGCAGACCGCCTGACCGTTGGAGCCCGAAGGAGGACACCATCGCCCGCATCCTTGTCATGATCCCGTCCGGCGAGGTCTACGACCACGACAATGTTCGCTGGTACGACTACCGGAATGTCGCGCGGCATATCGCCCACTACCACAATATCGGCGATGCCTTCGTCTACGATTCCTCGCTGAAGCTCCTGGATTTCGACACGGTGCGGGTGCTGCCGATCGCCAATCCGCGGATGGAGGAGATCGACCGGCTGCGCGAGGAGTGCGACTACGTCTTCCTGCGCGGGTCGAACTACATCCACCAGGCGATGAACTGGGAGAACGCGATCCCCGTCCTGAAGCGGCTCAAGCTTCCCGTCATCGGCTTCGGCATCGGCGCGCAGGCCCCGGTGGAGGGCGCGCTATCGCTGTCGGAGGAGACGAAGACCGTGCTCCGGCTGATGGCGGAGTCCACCCCATCCATCGGCGTGCGCGGCGCCTATACGGCGGATGTGCTGTGGGGCCTCGGCATCCGCAATACCCGCATCATCGGCTGCCCGACGGCCTTCCGCCTGAACGATCCCGACCTCTCCGTCACGCTGCCGGGGCTCGAGGATGTCGCCAGGGTGGGGGTGACGCTCCGGCGCGAGGTCTCGCCGTCCTATGCCCGCGACGTGCGCCACTATCTCACGACCCACCGCGACCTGGTGAAGGCGATGGCGGCCCGCTTCGACGTGACCCTGATGGCGCAGGGCGAGGTGGAGGAGAAGGCGCTCGTGCTCGGCACGCCGGACCGCCACGAGGAGGCCTTCGCCGCGCTGAAGGCCAACCCCTGGGCGGCCGACTGGTTCCTCGACGACGAGATCGAGGCGCTCTACCGGACGCGGCTGTTCTATTCCGACGTCGTCGCCGACTACGAGGCTCTCGTGCGCGGGCTCGACCTCGTGCTCGGCTACAGGCTGCACGGCAATCTGATGGCGCTGGCGAACGGCGTGCCGTCGATCTACTTCACCTATGACAGCCGGACTGCGGAGTTCGCCGAGACCTTCCGCATTCCGAGCCACGACGTGTTTTCGGAGGAAACGTTCCGCTTGGAAGACTATTGGGACCAGTCCCTGTTCGACCGGTTCAACAGGGCCTGGTTCCACACCTATCGCGAAATGCGCAGCTTCCTCGTGGAAAACGGCGTCGCCAACAGAATGATCGACGTCGCGGCAAGCCCGAAACGGGCACCGGAGAAGACGGCTGCCTGCGCATGATCAACAGGGGGTAGAGATGACGATATTGGTAACAGGCGGTGCCGGCTATATCGGCAGCCATATGGTGCTCTCGCTTCTGGGCGCGGGCCGCGACGTGGTGGTGCTCGACGATCTCTCCACGGGCTTTCGCTGGGCTGTGCCGGACGAGGTGGCCTTCGTGGAGGGCGACTGCGGCGACGAGGCGCTCGTCGCGGACCTGATGCGCAGCCACGGCGTGACGGCGGTCATCCATTTCGCCGGCTCCATCGTCGTGCCGGATTCGGTGACGGATCCGCTCGGCTACTATCTCAACAACACGGTGAAGTCGCGCTCGCTGATCGCCTGCGCGGTCGAGACGGGGGTGAAGCATTTCATCTTCTCGTCCTCCGCCGCCGTCTATGGCGAGCCGGAGCAGACGCCGATCGGGGAGGAGGCGGCGCTCGCGCCCATCTCGCCCTACGGCACCTCCAAGATGATGACGGAGCTCATGCTGCGCGATACCGCCGCCGCCCACGACATCGCCTATGGAGCGCTGCGCTACTTCAACGTCGCCGGCGCCGATCCGGACGGCCGGTCCGGCCAGTCCGGCGCCCGCGCCACCCATCTCATCAAGGTCGCGAGCCAGGCGGCGACGGGCGAGCGCGCGGGGCTGGAGATCTTCGGCGAGGACTATCCCACACCCGACGGCACCTGCATCCGCGACTACATCCATGTGAGCGATCTGGCCCATGCCCATCTCCTGACGCTTCGCCATCTGGAACAGGGGGGCGGGGATCTGGTGCTCAATTGCGGCTACGGCCACGGCTATTCCGTGCGCGAGGTGATCGACGCGGTGAAGCGCGTCTCCGGGGTCGATTTCCCCGTCGCGATGGCGCCGCGCCGTGCCGGCGACCCGGCGGCGCTGGTGGCGGGCGCGGACCGCATTCGCGGCGTGCTCGGCTGGCAGCCGGCCCATGACGATCTCGACACCATCGTCGCCCATGCCCTTGCCTGGGAGGGTGCGCTGAAGGCGCGCCGGACGGCGGCGGCGTGACAACCGCTGAGGAGGGAGGACCCGCCCATGGCCCGGATCACGATACTCGGCCCCGTGGAGGAGCCGCGGCCACGCAACGCCTGGAGGTCGCCCATGAGGCATGAAACGCTCGCCATACCGGATCTCGTGCTGTTCACGCCGGATATCCACGGCGACGAGCGCGGGACCTTCGCGGAGACCTTCCGCGCGGACTGCTTCGAGGCCGCCGCCGGCACGGCCGACTTCGTCCAGGACAACCAGTCCTGGTCGAAACCCGCCGGCACGGTGCGCGGCCTGCATTTCCAGGTCGCACCGAGCGCGCAGGGCAAGCTCGTGCGCGTGCTCCAGGGCGCGATCAGGGATGTGGCGGTCGATATCCGGGTGGGGTCCGAGACCTATGGCGAACATGTCGCGGTGGAGCTTTCCGCGGAGAACTGGCGCCAGCTCTGGATTCCGCCGGGCTTTGCCCATGGCTTCGTGACGCTCGAGCCCGACACCGCCGTCGCCTACAAGGTGACCGCCCATTACGACGCCAAGGCGGAGCGGGGGCTTGCCTGGGACGATCCCGCACTCGGCATAGACTGGGGGATCGATCCCGGCGAGGCGACGCTGTCGCGCAAGGACCTGAGCTGGCCGCGCCTGGCGGATGTCGACACGGTGTACTTCCGCCATGAGGGCAGCGAGGCCGTGTCATGCGCGTGATGGTCACCGGCGGCGCGGGCTTCGTCGGTTCCGCCGTCGTCCGGTATCTGGTGCTGGAGCGCGGCGCGCGGGTGCTGACGCTCGACAAGCTCACCTATGCCGGAACGCTCGCCTCGCTGAGTGCGGTGCGCAACAACCGCGCGCACGACTTCGCGTGCATCGATATCTGCGACCGGGCCGCGGTCGCGGACGCCTTCGCGAGCTTCGAGCCCGATTGCGTGCTCCACCTCGCCGCGGAAAGCCATGTCGACCGCTCGATCACGGGGTCGGCGGCCTTCATCGAGACCAATGTCGTGGGAACCCACGCTCTGCTGGAGGCCGCGCGCGACTATTGGGACAGCCTCGACGCGCCGCGCCGCAATGACTTCCGCTTCGTCCACGTCTCCACCGACGAGGTCCATGGCTCGCTGGGTCCCGCCGCGCCGCGCTTCACAGAGGAGACGCGCTACGATCCGAGTTCGCCCTATGCCGCGAGCAAGGCGGCCTCGGATCATTTGGCCATGGCGTGGTGGCGCACCTACGGGCTGCCGGTCGTCGTGACGAGCTGCACCAACAATTACGGGCCCCACCAGTTTCCCGAAAAGCTCATCCCGCTCACGATCCTCAATGCGCTGGAGGGCAAGCCCCTGACGGTCTATGGCGATGGCGGCAATGTGCGCGACTGGCTGCATGTCGAAGACCATGCCCGCGCGCTCGATCTCGTCGCGCGGCGCGGCATTCCGGGGGAGCGCTACGCGATCGGGGCTGCGAACGAGCGCAGCAATATCGATGTCGTCGACGGCATCTGCGCCGTCATGGACCGGCTCAATCCCCGCGGCGGCCAGCACAGCCGCCTCATCACCCATGTCGAGGACCGCCCCGGTCACGACCGCCGCTATGCGATAGATCCCGCGAAGCTCGAGCGCACGCTCGGCTGGCGTCCGTCGCGGGAGTTCGCGGACGGTCTGGAGCAGACGGTCCGGTGGTACCTGGACAATGCGTGGTGGTGGGCGCCGTTGCGCAAGACGATCTACGCCGGCGACCGCCTTGGGCTGGTTGTCGCCGGGTGAGTGCAAGTCGTTTGTCAAGTATAATGTGATTCGTTGCACGGCAAAGCAGGTAGTGCTTGCCAACAATGGAGCGCTGACATGGATATTGTTGCAGTGATCATCCAGCTTGTGGCCGGTGCAGTCGGGGGTAACGCCGCCGGGGCCGCGCTCAAGGACTATAGTCTTGGAACGGTGGGGAACTCGATTGCGGGCATTGTCGGCGGCGGCATCGGCGGTCAGATCCTGGCGGCGGTGCTGGGTGGCGCTGCATCCGGCATGGCCGATGGCGCCGGCGCCGCGGGCGGCATGGATATCGGGTCGATCGTGGGCGATATCGCCGGCGGCGGCATCGGCGGTCTTGCACTGGGGCTGACCCTGCACCAGATCGGCGTCCCCTTCACCATCTTTGAATCCGTGCGCGAGTTGGCTCCACTCGGCGTAGGTATCAACATTCAGCCAAACGCCGTGCGCGAGCTCTACGATCTCGGCATTGGAGAAGACCTGCTCGATCAGGTCGGCGTCGCCTCGGAAGAATGGGCGCTGGTCGGGCTCAACGGCAACGACATCTATTCGGAAACGCGCGGCCTGCTCGCCGGCTATAACTGGCCGCAATATGCGGTGCATCGCGGCCGCTTCCACATGCTGCTCGCTGACGAAATCGAGGAGCGCATGGGCGAGGATGCGATCCGCCTCGACAGCCGCGTGACCGGCTATCGAAAGAACGACGACGGCAGCGTCACGGCGCTGATTTCGCACAGCGATGGAACAACGAGCGAGGAAACGGGTGCGCTGCTCGTCGGCGCCGACGGAATCCACTCGGCGGTGCGCGCGCAGATGCATCCCGACCAGCCGCCGATCCACTGGGGCGGCGCGCTCATGTGGCGCGGCACGACACAGGCGAAGCCGATCCGCACCGGCGCCTCTTTCGTGGGTCTCGGCACCCATTGTCACCGCATGGTCTTCTATCCGATCTCCCGTCCAGATCCTGCGACCGGTCTTGCGACGATCAACTGGATTGCCGAGGTCACCTTCGACGCAAAGACCGACTGGCAGCAGAGCGGCTGGTTCCGTCAGGTGCCGATTTCCGATTTTATCCATCATTTCGATGGCTGGGTGTGGGACTGGCTCGACGTGCCGGCGCTGATCGCCGGCGCGGAGACGGCCTTCGCCAACCCGATGATTGACCGCGACCCGGTTCCGACCTGGGTGGACGGCCCGGTCGCGCTCATCGGCGATGCCGCCCACGCCATGTATCCGACCGGCTCCAACGGTGCGAGCCAGGCGATCGTCGATAGCCGCGTCCTTGGCGCGGCCATGCTCGACCACGGCGTCACCCCGGCCGCGCTCGCCGCCTATGACGAGAAGCTCTGCGAACCGATTTCCAAGCTGGTCCTGCGCAATCGCGGCGCCGGACCGTTCGGTCTGCTCAATCTGGTCGACGAACGCTGCGGTGGCGTCTTCGACAACATCGACGACATCATTCCGCCGGAAGAGCGTGCGGAGTTCATGGCGGGCTACAAGGCCGCCGCCGGATTCGCGGCGGAGCAGCTGAACAGCGCACCCCATACGATCCCGCCGGGTGTTACGATCGGCGCGGGTTGATTTCCTGCTTCTGAGGCAGAGCACGAAGGCAATGATGTCGAAGGCAACAGACCGTGTTCGCTCGCTGACCGCGATGTTCGCTCTCTTCTGCGGATTGGCGGCGATGGCCGGGCCAACCGCCGCCGCCGAAAAGGCGAAGGAAGCAAAATCCGATCCGGAACTCATCGAGGCCGCCGGATTCGCTTCCGGTGATGTCGGCTATTTGGTGGTGGACGCCGGGAGCGGGAAGGTGCTGGCCGAGCGCAATCCCGACCGGCCATTCATTCCGGCCTCGGTCGCGAAGCTCGCCGCCATCGTCCCGGCCCTCGCGATTC
>ENA-ORCW01000111-ORCW01000111.1-marine-metagenome-genome-assembly--contig:-NODE-111-length-112546-cov-5.314682_pt1 | contig 112546 bp, 103 predicted proteins | sample MGYA00237784_ERZ508517 | MGnify/ENA primary metagenome ERZ508517 (study PRJEB26187, sample SAMN06268979) | marine metagenome | isolation source: Tt ae E1 feedstock associated aerobic enrichment on...
CGCGCCGGCCAGCGGCAGCGGTGCTGGAATTCTGGTCATTCAGGAAATCTTCGGCGTCAATCACCACATCCGCGCGGGCTGCGACCGGCTCGCCGCGCTCGGCTTCGCCATGGCCATCTTCCCCGTGACGGGTCTTCTCGCCTCCGCCGCCGCGCTGGAGCGGACATACCGCACGCTTGCCGCCGAGGGCTCAAGCGCGGAGACCGGGCTCGATCTCTATCCGTTCGCGGAGATGACCCGTCTCATGGGTTTCGAGGAGATCTGGGCGTTCGAGAAACGCTGGGCACGCTGAGGCGGTGCGGGAGGGCTGTCGGCCTGCTCTGCCGACCGGCCTAGCCCACCGGCACCGCGACGACGCCGAGGCAGTCGCCCATCTTGGCGAGCCCCTGGAAATGGCGCCCGGCAAGGAGGCCGTCCATCTTCGCCACATAGGTCGCCGGCGGGCTGCCGGTGCGGTGGAAGGGGTGGATGCGGGCGATGGGGTCGCCCTTGCGGACGAGGTCCCCGAGCCCGACGCAGGGCTCCACCAGCCCCTCGTGCTCGGCGAAGACGAAACAGTCCGCGGACGGCATGTCGAGATAGACCGTCTGCTCCAGCGCGATCTCGCCGTCGAGGATGCCGGCATGGACGAGCAGGTTGCGCACGCCCTTGCGCGCGATGGACGCGCTCCAGGCGGTCGCCGTGCCGCCGCCGCCGAGCTCGGTGGTCACGAACACCTTGCCCATGTTCTCCGCCGCGGTGTCGTACATGCCGACATTGTCGATCTCCAGCATGCGCACGCTATAGGGCGCGTTGAAGGCCTCCATCGCCGCCATGCATTCGGCTTCCTGGTCCTTGTCGTCGAGGAGATGGGCGGCGGCGAAGGGCACGAAGTCGAGCGTGCGGCCGCCGGAATGGAAGTCGAGCACGATATCGGCCAGCGGCAGGAGCGCGGTCTGGAAATAGTCCGCGATCTTCTCGCTGACCGTGCCGTTGGCCCGGCCCGGGAACAGCCGGTTCATGTTCGCCCCGTCGATGGGCGAGGTGCGCCGGCACGCGCAGAAGGCGGGATAGTTCATGGCCGGCACGATGATGACGCGGCCGGTCACCTGTTCCGGGTCGAGGTTGAGCGCCAGATCGAACAGCGCGATCGGACCCTCATATTCGTCGCCGTGATTGCCGCCGGTCAGAAGCGCCGTCGGCCCCGCGCCGTTGCGGATGACCGTGATCGGGATCATGATCGAGCCCCAGGCGGAATCGTCGCGCGAATAGGGCAGGCGCAGATGGCCGTGCTGCACGCCGTCGGCGTCGAAATCGACCGTCGGCGCGATGGGATTGACGGCAAGCGGCGTTGAGCGGACCTGCTGGACCGCCTTCTTTCCGACAACGCTGGTGTTCAGGGCCATCGCTCAGTCCTTCACGAAAAGCTCGCGCGGATAGTCGCACAGGGGCTCGCACCCGGTCTCGGTGATGAGAATGCTCTCGGTGATCTCCAGCCCGCCATCGTCGAGCCACAGGGCTGGCATGAAATGGAAGGTCATGCCGGGCTGGAGCACCGTGGTGTCGCCGGGGCGCAGGCTCATGGTGCGCTCGCCCCAGTCGGGCGGATAGGACAGCCCGATCGGATAGCCGGTGCGGCTCTCCTTGTCGAAGCCGTGCGTCCTGAGCGCGGCGAAGAAGGCGAGCGCGACATCCTCGCAGGTGTTGCCGGGCCTTGCGGCCTCCAGCCCCGCGGCGATGCCGTCGAGCACGGCGGTCTCCGCATCGCGGTATTTCTGCGGCGGCCGCCCGAGGAACACGGTGCGCGACAGCGGGCAGTGATAGCGCTTGTGGCAGCCGGCGATCTCGAAGAAGGTGCCCTCGCCGGCCTTGAACGGCCGGTCGTCCCAGGTGAGGTGCGGCGCGGTCGCCTCCATGCCCGACGGCAGCATCGGCACGATGGCCGGATAGTCGCCGCCATAGCCGTTCACGCCGGTGACGCCGGTGTGATAGATCTCCGCGACCAGCGCGTTCTTCTGCATGCCGGGCTCGATGAGCTCCAGGATGCGGGCATGCATGGCCTCCACGATGCGCGCGGCGCGGCGCATATAGTCGATCTCGCGCGGGCTCTTCACCGCGCGCTGCCAGTTGACGAGACCGGTCGCGTCGCGGAAGCGGGCGTCGGGCAGGTGGCGCTGGAGCGCGGCGAAGGCGGCCGCGGAGAAGTAGTAATTGTCCATCTCCACGCCGATGCGCGCCGTGTCCAGGCCGCGCGCCACGATCACCTCGCGGGCGAGATAGTCCATCGGGTGGCGCTCGGTCGACTGCACATAGATGTCCGGATAGCCGACGATGTCGTCGTGACCCATGAACACGGTGAGCTTGGCGCCGTTGGAGTCCATGAACCGGCCGAACCAGACGGGATCGCCCTCGAGCCCGAGCAGCACGCATTGGTGCACATAGAACGACCAGCCGTCATAGCCGGTGAGCCAGGCCATGTTGGACGGGTCGGAGACGATCAGGAGATCGATCCCGTCGCGCTCCATGGCGGCGCGCGTGCGCGCAATGCGGTCCTGGTATTCCGCACGGTCGAAATTGAGCTGAACCTCGCCCATCAACGCACTCCTGAATGGCTGGCCCTGCCGGCCTGTTACGCCTGGAATTCCGCCCCGATCCCCGCGGCTTCGCAGCGCTCGCGGGCAAGGGTTGCGATTGCGGTGTCCTGTACGCCCGTGCCGGTCAGATCGGCAAGTGTGATCTGGGTATCGTCGGTGCGACCGGAGCGCGCGCCGGCAATCACCTCGCCGAGCTCGGGAAACTCCGCCTCGCCGGAGACGAGACCCTGCTCGATGGCATGGTGCAGCTCGCCCAGCACGCGGACCTGGGACAGCCGGTCGCAGACATAGAGATCGGCGCGCAGCAGGGCTTCCGGCGCGATCTCGTTCTTGTGCGCGTTGTCGGAGCCCATGGCGGTCACATGCTGGCCGGGGCGCAGCCATTCGGCCTCCAGAACGGGGCTCGTCGCCGGTGTCGTCGTGACCACGATGTCGGCGGCCTTGACGGCCTCTTCGGCGCCCGCGGTCGCTTCCACCGGAATGGAGAGCTTCGCGGAGAGCTCGTCGGCGGCCTCGCGGGCCTGTTCCTCGCGGCGTGCCCACAGCCAGGCCCGCTCGATCGGGCGCACCAGCGTCAGCGCCTCGAGCTGCAGGCGGGCCTGGAGACCGCCGCCGAGAATGGCCGCGCTATGGGCGTCGGCGCGCGCGAGATGCCTGGCGGCCACCGCGCCGGCGGCGGCGGTGCGGATATCGGTGAGATAGCCGTTGTCGAGCAGCAGCGCCTCCACGAGCCCGGTCTCCGCGCTCAGCACGACCATCAGCCCGTTGAGGCTCGGCAGGCCGAGCTTGGGATTGTCGAAGAAGCCCGGCGAGACCTTGAGCGCGAAGCTCGCAAGACCCGGCACATAGGCCGTCTTCACGTCGACCTCGCCATTGTGCTCGGGGATGGTCATGGAGAGGATCGGCGGCATCACCACAGTGTCGGTGGCGAGCTTGGCGAAGGCCTCCTCCACGCAGGCGACGCTCGCCGCGTCGAGGCCGATACGGGTCTTGAGGTCGCCTTCGGTGAGAATCCGGATTGTCGTCATGAGGCGGGCTCCCGGGCAAGGTCCACATTTTCGCCGCCGGCGATGCGATGGTGCAGCGCCATGTCGATATTGCCGCCCGACAGGATGGCGCAGGTCCTGCCCGTCCTGCCGAGCCGGCCGGTGAGGATCGCGGCGATGCCGACGGCGCCGGCGCCTTCCACGATCTGGCGCTCCTGCCAGTAGGCGTGGCGGATGCCGCCGGCGATCTCCGCCTCGTCGAGAAGCATCACCTCGTCGACGAGGTCGCGCGCCATGGCGAAGGTGTAGCGGTTGTCGAGCCCGATGCCGCCGCCGAGCGAGTCGGCGAGCGTCGGGAGCTCCTCCACCTCCACGGGGTGGCCGGCCTTCAGCGAGGCGTGCATGGCAGCGCCGCGCTCCATGGAGATGCCGATCACGCGGATGGCGGGGTTGACCGCCTTGAGCGCCAGCGCCACGCCGGCGACGAGCCCGCCGCCGGAGAGCTGGACGAGCACCGTCTCCACATCCGGCTGGTCTTCGAGGATCTCCAGCCCCAGCGTGCCCTGACCCGCGATGATGCCGGCATGGTCGAAGGGCGGCAGCATGACCATGCCCTCCTCGCGCACCAGCCGGTCGACCTCGTGCTGGGCCTCGTCCTGGGAGCGGCCGACAATACGGATCTCCGCGCCCTCCGCGGCGATGGCGTCGCGCTTGTTCTGGGGCACGAGGGAGGACATGCAGATGACGGCGCGCGCGCCGACTGCGGCGGCGGCATGGGCGAGCGCGCGGCCGTGATTGCCGGTCGAGACGCCGACAATGCCGCGCGCGCGTTCCTCCGGCGAAAGTCCCAGCACGGCGTTCGTCGCCCCGCGCAGCTTGAAGCTGCCCGTGCTCTGGTGGTGCTCGAGCTTCAGATGGACCGGCGCGCCGGTGAGCGCGGCGAGCGAGGGCGACGGCTCCATCGGCGTGCGGCGGATATGGGGCGCGATGCGCTCGCGCGCGCCCTCGATATCCGCAAGGCCGAGGCCCTGTCCGATTGTCCCGGTTCCTGTCTCCATGGCCGCCCCTTCGGGTTGCGATCCGGCATGTCTCGCCCCGCGCACCGTTTCTGCGGTCGGGTTTCTCCAACAAGGGGAGCGCTGGGCGGGTTGCCGGCGTCCACGAGATTTGTCGTGGTTCTGGCGACCGTGAGACAATGACAATTTACGGTCAATCGAAATATTGCGTCATGACAATATTGCCGGTTCGGCGCTGTTTTCCGGTGCCGTCTCCCTTAGCCGGGCCGGGGATCAGATCGCCAGGAGCGCCGGCTCCGGCGGGCTGCCGACGAGGCGCAGAACCGTGGCGAGCCCCATGCGCAGGCGGTCGAGCGAGGTCGACCCCACGCTGATGCGCACCGCGCCGGGCGCCGGCAGGGACGCATCGGTCAGGAAGGAGCTGCCCGGAGCGAGGGCGACGCCCTGCAGGCGCGCATGGGAGACGAACTCCTCCTCCCGCCAGCCCGGCGGCAGGGGCAGCCAGATGTGGAGCCCCCGGGCGTGGCTGCGGCAGGCGAGGTCGCCGAGGATCGCGGAGGCCGTCTCGTGGCGGACGCGCAACGCCTCGCGCTGCCACGTCATGAGCTCCAGCGCCGTACCGTCGCCGATCCAGCGCGCGGCGAGCTCGGCGATGAGCGCCGTCGCCATCCAGTTGGTGACGAGCAGCCGGTTGGCAACGGCGGGAATCATGGCGTCGGGCGCGACGAGATAGCCGGTGCGCAGACCGGGCATCACGCATTTGGTGAAGCTCGTGACATAGAGCGTGCGCTCCGGGGCGAGCGCGGCGATGGGCGGCGGGCGGCCCTCGATCAGCGGGCCCCACGCGTCATTCTCGATGATGGTGAGGTCGTGGCGCCGGGCGATCTCCACCAGCGCCTCGCGGCGTTCGCGGCTCATCATCGCGGTGGTCGGGTTGGCCGCCGACGGCACGGTGAACAGGGCGCGCACCGAGCCATTGGCGCATGCCTCCTCCAGGGCCTCCGGCACGATGCCCTCCCCGTCGATCCTGAGGCCCTTGACCCTGAGACCCAGATAGCTCGCCAGCGGCACGATGGTGTGATGCCCGATGCCCTCGGTGACGATGAGGTCGCCCGGCCTTGCCGCCGACATGAGGGCGACCGTGATGCCCGGCGTGGTGCCATTGGTGATCTGGACATTCTCCGGCCGCGTGGAAAGGCCGCACAGCTCCAGCCAGTCGAGCGCGGTCTCGCGGTAGCGCCTGAGCGCGAATTGCGGACGGAAGGCGAACAGCACGGAATGGGGCAGCTCGTCGGCGAGCGCCCTGAGCGCGGTGCGCATATGCTCCACATGCGCCTCGTCGCTCACCGGTTTCAGGATCGACAGATCGATAAGCTCGCCGGGGCGCCCGTCGGTAATGAAGGGCGGGGAGGGCTCGCTCTTGGCGGGCCGGACGAAGGTGCCGCGGCCGACCTCGCCGACGATGAAGCCGCGCCGCATCAGCTCGTCATAGGCGCGGCTCACCGTCTGGACGCTGATGCCCAGGGCGTCGGCGAGACCGCGATGGGTGGGCAGCCGCTCGCCGGGGGCGAGCTCGCCGCGTTCGATGGCCTCGGTCACCTGTATCATCAGGGACTGGTAGACCGGCCGTTTCAGTGTGCTGGGATCCGGGGTCCAGTTCGTCATGAAAAAAGCATGCTCAATTTCATGACAATTGACAATGAGGAACCTTGTGCCCATCGTGCCGGCCATGCGCCAGGACAAGCTCGATTCCATCGATCTGAGGATTCTCGCCGCGCTGCAGCGCGAGGGGCGGATGACCAAGTCGGCACTCGCGGAGACGGTCAATCTCACGCCCACGCCGTGCTGGGAGCGGCTGAAGCGGCTGGAGAAGGCCGGCTATATCAAGGGTTACCGGGCAGAGGTGGCGCTGGAGAAGATCGGCTCGGTGACGACCGTCATGGTCGAGGTGACGCTCAAGCAGCACCGCTACGAGGATTTCGCGCGCTTCGAGCAGGCCGTTCGCGGGATCGACGAGGTCGTGGAGTGCTACGCCACCGGCGGCGGCATCGACTACCTCCTGAAGGTGGTCGCGCGCGATATCGACACCTATCAGCGCCTGATCGACCGGCTGCTCATCGCCGAGATCGGCATCGACCGCTATTTCACCTATGTGGTCACGCGCGCCGTCAAGACGGCGCTGCAGCCATCGGTGGAGACACTCGTGCCGGAAGGCGACATCGCGCCAGAAAAAACGTCTGGACGCGCCGGCTGATCGAGGCCGCGCGGTCTGCGCACCCGCCCCCCTTTGGTCTCTTCCTCCTGTCCGTTTCGGGCATGCTTGGGGTCATGACGGTCCCCGGGCCCGGAAGGGCGCCGAAGAGCATGGAGGTGCCGATGCTGGCGGAAATGGCTGCACGCAGCGAGCTCTGGCGATTGAAGGATCCGCGCCTGTTGCGCGAGCAGGCCTATATTGGCGGCCGCTGGACGGCGGACGCCTCGGGCCATGTCCGCGAGGTCACCAACCCCGCCAATGGCGAGGTCCTGGGCGCCGTCGCCGCGCTCGACGCGGAGGCCGCGCGCAAGGCCGTGGACGAGGCCGCCGACGCCTTCGAGGGCTGGCGGTCGCTCCTGCCGCAGGAGCGTTCGCGCATTCTGCGCGCCTGGCACGACGCCATGATGGCCCACCGCGAGGACCTTGCCGTGCTCATGACGCTGGAGCAGGGCAAGCCGCTGGAGGAATCGCGCGGCGAGATCGACTATGCCGCCTCCTTCATCGGCTGGTATGCGGAGGAGACCCGGCGCCCGAATGTGGAGACGGTGACGAGCCACCTGCCCGGCGCGGAGATGGCGGTGCGCCGCGAGCCGGTCGGCATCGTCGCGCTCGTCACGCCGTGGAACTTCCCCGCCGCCATGATCACCCGGAAGGCCGCGGCCGCGCTGGCGGCCGGCTGCACGACGGTTGTCCATCCCTCCATGGAGACGCCGCTCTCCGCGCTCGCGCTGGCCGAGCTCGCCGAGCGCGCCGGCGTCCCCGCCGGCGTGTTCAACGTGGTGACGGGCCCGGCACCGGAGATTGTCGGCGTCTTCTGCGAGGACCCGCGCGTGCGCGCCCTGAGCTTTACCGGCTCCACCGAGATCGGCCGGCTGCTCTATGAGCAGAGCGCCGCGACGGTGAAGCGGCTGGTGCTGGAGCTCGGCGGGCATGCGCCCTTCATCGTGTTCGACGATGCCGATCTCGAGGCCGCGGTCTCCGGCGCCATTGCCGCGAAATTCGTGACCGGCGGCCAGGATTGCCTCGCCGCGAACCGCATCCTCGTCCAGCGCGGCCTCTACGACCGGTTCGTCGAGGCCTTCGCGGAGCGTGCGAGCGCGCTGAGGGTCGGCGACGGGCTGACGGAGGGTGTGGAGATCGGACCGCTGATGAACGAGCGCGCCGTCGCCAAGTGCCGCGAGCATGTGGACGACGCCCTCGCCAGGGGCGCCCGTCTCGCCGCCGGCGGCGAGGCCCATGCGCTCGGCGGGCTGTTCTTCGCGCCGACGGTTCTCGCCGACGTCCCGTCGGACGCGCAGATCATGAACGAGGAGACCTTCGGCCCCGTCGCCGCCATCGCCCCCTTCGATACGGAGGAGGAGGCGGTGCGGATCGCCAACAGCACCGAATACGGCCTTGCCGCCTATCTCTATACGGGCGACTACCGGCGCGTGTCGCGCGTCGCCGGCGCGCTCGAATTCGGCATGGTGGCGGTCAACCGCATCAAGATCACCGGCGCGCCGGTGCCGTTCGGCGGCGTCAAGCAGTCCGGCCTCGGCCGGGAGGGCTCGCGCCACGGCATGGAGGAGTTCACCGAGCTCAAATATCTCTGCATCGACACCGCGTCGTAGGAGTTCATTGCGAACGCCCCGCTCCCTGACCCTGTCCCCGCTTGGGACGGGGTTGAAATCGGCTCCACAGGGAGCCCCCTCCCCCTGACGTCAGGGGGAGGGCCGGGCGGGCGCCCGCATCGTCATCCCGAAGATCATGGAGGTAAGCCCATGTTGAAGAACCGCGACACCCTGGAAGCCTGGGACCGCGACCACTTTTTCCACCCCTCGACCCATCTCGCCCAGTTCGCGCGGGGCGACGCGCCGCAGCGGGTGATCGAGGGTGGCGAGGGCGTCTACATCACCGACCGCGAAGGCGAGACGAGCCTCGATGCCTTTGCCGGGCTCTATTGCGTGAATGTCGGCTACGGACGCACCGAGATCGCCGACGCCATCGCGGAGCAGGCGAGGAAGCTCGCCTATTACCACGCCTATGTCGGCCACGGCTCGGAGGCCTCCATCGAGCTTGCCCGCAAGATCGTGGAGCGCGCGCCGGAGGGCCTGAACCACGTCTATTTCGGCCTGTCGGGGTCGGACGCCAACGAGACCAACATCAAGCTCATCTGGTACTACAACAACATTCTCGGCCGGCCGGAGAAGAAGAAGATCATCTCGCGCTGGCGCGGCTATCACGGTTCGGGCGTCATGACCGGCTCGCTGACCGGGCTGAAGCTCTTCCACGATGCCTTCGACCTGCCGCGCGCGCCGATCCTGCACACCGAGGCGCCCTATTATTTCCGCCGGCCCGACCCGGCGATGAGCGAGGCGGCGTTCTCCGACTGGTGTGCGGCGAAGCTCGAGGAGCTGATTCTCGAGGAGGGTCCGGACACGGTCGCCGCCTTCATCGGCGAGCCGGTGCTCGGCACGGGCGGCATCGTGCCGCCGCCAGAGGGGTACTGGACGAAGATCCAGGCGGTCCTCGACAAGTACGACATCCTGCTCGTCGCCGACGAGGTGGTGACGGGCTTCGGCCGGCTCGGCTCCATGTTCGGGTCCGATCATTACGGCATGAAGCCGGACCTCATCACCATCGCCAAGGGGCTGACCTCGGCCTACGCGCCGCTGTCGGGCTCCATTGTGGGCGACAAGATGTGGGCGGTGCTGGAGAAGGGCACCGACGAGATGGGGCCGATCGGCCATGGCTGGACCTATTCGGCCCATCCGCTCTGCGCGGCGGCCGGCGTCGCCAATCTGGAGCTGATCGACAGCCTGAAGCTCGTCGACAATGCGCGCGACACCGGCGCCTATTTCAACAAGGCGATGGCCGATGCGCTCAGCGATCACCCGTTGGTCGGCGAAGTGCGCGGCGAGGGGCTTCTGGCCGCCGTGGAGCTCGTGGAGGACAAGGCGGAGCGCCGCCTGTTCGACGCCTCCCGCAAGGTCGGCCCGCAGATCGCCGCCTCCATGCTCGAGCGCGGCGTCATCGCGCGTGCCATGCCGCAGGGCGACATTATCGGCTTCGCCCCGCCGCTCTGCCTCACCCGCGAGGAGGCCGACATCATCGTCGATACGGCCAAGAGTGCTGTGGACGCGGTCGCGGCCGGCCTGTGAGCCGAAAAGGGGCGGGCGCGTCCGGCGCCCGCCTCAGCTTCCGTAATAGTAGTTGGCCTTCCGGCCGAACAGGACGCGGCGGAGCAAGCGGCGCAGGGATTCCGACCGCCTGAACGGCTCGAGCCCTGCGCGCATGGCGTCATAGGCGAACACCTTGGCGCCATCGAGCCAGGGATGGCGGCCTGGGGCGGCCTGCGGCAGGCCAAGGCGGCGCAGGGCGCCGTTCATGAAGCGGATCTTGTTGGCGCGGATGACGCTCGGCGTCTTCCAGGTGATCGCCAGCGAGATCGAATAGCTCTCGCCCGCCTCCACCCAGTGCGGCCACAGATAGGGAATGTGCACGCCGTCGCCCTCGCCGAGGCGGAAGGCGCGGGCGCGCGCCTCGAAGCTCTCGCTGTAGCGCTGGTTGCGGTGCTTGTCGGGCGACATCTCCATGTCCTCCTCGCTGACCAGCGAGCGGTCCTCGTTGTCGAAGATGCGCACCACCTTGTCGCCGGCGATCTGGACGAGGATGTTCTGTTCCGGATCGACATGGAACGGCGTCACGGAGCCCGCCGAGGAGACGAAGATGAAGCCGCGGATATCCTCCGCCGGTTCGGCGTCGGCGTCCTGGGCGGCGCGGATATCGGCGAGGCACCCCTCGAGCAGTGCGCGGTAGTCGGGATCGAGCTCGACATTCTTGATGGCCATCCAGGCGCCGCAGGTCTCGATCCGGCGGATCACCTCCACCGCCGGCAGATCGATGCCCGGCGTGTCCTCCGGGCGCTGGTCGGGCGCGAGGCGGCCGGCATTGTATTCGATGCGGTCGCGGTCCATGGACTGGGCGAGGCGCACGAGCCTGTCGAGCGTGAAGAGCGGATGGCCGCTGAGCCCGTGACGGACCGCGAAGGGCGCCTTGTAGAGGCTGTCGCGGACCGTGTCCGCCTGGAGCTGGATGAGGGTGCTCATGATGGATGATCTCCGGCCAGTGACTTGACGATCCTCCTTGCACGATCCATGCCGGTCGCGCGGGCCCGCTCCAGCGCGGCGAGCGCCCGCCCGCCGCGTATGCCCATCCAGGCCGGCGTGACCAGGATGTCGGCCATCTCCAGACGGTCGTGCCAGAGACGGTCGATCATGGGATGGCCGGGGATGGCGCAGGAATCGACGAGCTCGATCCCCGGCTCCGCGCACAGGTCCGCCGTCGCCTCGAGCGTGACGAGCACGCCCGGCGAAAAGCGCGAATAGGCCTCGTCATAGGCGATCTTGCCGAGCCAGGCGCGCCGCCCGCTCGTCATCGCGAACAGCATGGCGACCGGCTCGCCGTCGAGCGTCAGGGCCCATCCGCGAACGCTGCCGTGCCCGGCGAGCCGGTCGACCAGCGTGCCGAAAAAGGCGCGCGTTTCGGCATCCGCGCCGAGGGCGGTGCCCTTGCGGCCCTTCCAGCCCTTCGCCTCGAGGGCGGCGAAGCGGTCGAGCCAGTCCTCGTGGCCGTCCACTCCGCCGAACCTCTCGAGCGCCAGCGCGCCCTGCTCGCCGAGCCGGGCCTTCAGGCGGTTGAACTCCTTGCGGCGCTTGCGGGGAAAGGTCGCACGCAGATAGTCGTCGAGGCCGGCATGGCCGGTCGGGCGGAACGCGGCACGATTGTATCGTTTCAGGACATGGCACATGGCGCCGGTCTTCGCGCAGGCCGCCTCCAGCGCCGGCAGCGTGGCATCGCCCGCGGGAAGGTGGCGCATGAGGATCGGGACCGGGCCGGTCTCGCGCGCATGCCCGGACACGAGCGCGCAGAGCGCCTCCTCCGCCCGGTCGGCATCCAGCAGCGGCGCGCCGAGAAAGGCGTGCTCGTAGCTCCAGCCCGTCATGGCGCGGATCGGCAGGCCCCAGCGCCAGCGCGCGATCTCGCAGGGCCACAGGGCCAGGAGGGCGCCGTCCCGTCCGCCGCCGTCATGGACGGCGCAGAGCCGCGCGCGCCGGGCCTGCGCCGGCAACCGGTCATAGGCCGCGCTCACCCAGGCGGGCTCCGCGGTGAGAACCGGTGTTGCGGCACGGCCGGCAAGGTCCCTCCAGGCGGCCAGAAAGGCGGCATCCCCACGCGGGTCGGCAACGATCCGCACGGCTGCGCCGGCTGTTGCCGGCCGGTCGCGCGCATCGCCGCCCGCCGTCCCGCCATCTGCCGCCATTGCGTCCGTCATCGCGCCCGCCTGTCCCATTCCTGCCTTCCGGAACCCCGTCGACAGGGCAGGGAGCAAGAACGGGACCAGACGGGCTCAGCCGTTGAAGCCCCCATTGGCGAGGAACGCGCGCTCCTCGGCGAGCGAGGTCCGGCCCAGAATGTCGTTGCGGTGGGGAAAGCGCCCGAAGCGGCGGATGATGTCGGCGTGAACCTTCGCCCAGTGGAGCGTGTCGTCGAGGCCGGAGCGTTCACACAGCGCGATGCACCGGTCCTGATCGTCGAGCGCCTCGGAATGCATGAAGGGTATGTAGATCCAGCTGCGTGCCGGGGCCGGCAGCTCCAGGTCCTGCCCGGCCTCCACCGCGGCGTGCGCAAGCGACAGCGCCTTGGCGTCGGCGGCGAACATGGCCGGCGTGTCGCGATGGATGTTGCGCGCGAACTGGTCGAGCAGGATGATCAGCGCCAGCGCACCGTCGGGCGTTTCCGCCCAGCCATCGAAGGCGCCGTCGAGCGCGGCCTCGTGCGCCGCGCCGAACCGGGTGCGGATCTCCTCGTCGAAGGCCGGATCGGCCTTGAAGTGCGTCTCCGGCTCCTGGGCGAACCAGAAGTCGAGGACGTCGCGCGGCGAGAGGGGGGCGGTCATCGCTGTCTCCAGAGGTCAGAAGCCCGCATTCTGCAGCCCGGTAAGGATAAACTGCATGGCGAGCGCGGCGAGGATGACGCCGAGCACGCGGGTGAGTGCGCGGATCAGCGTCGGTCCCAGATGGTGTCCGAACCAGCCCGCCGCAAGGAAGAAGACGAGCGTGAGGGCGAGGACGGCCACCATGACGGCGACGACGAGAGCCTGGGCGGCATAGTCGCCCTGGTGATGGCTCATGAGCAGCAGGATGGAGGTGATGGCGCCGGGACCCGCGATCAGCGGAACGGCAAGCGGGAAGACGGAGATATCCTCGTCATCCTCGGAAGCGCCGGATGGTCCCTGCGTGTCGGCGGCGTGCTCGGCCTGGGCCTCGGCCACATTGCGCTCGCGCCGCGCCGTGCGCTTCTCGAACAGCATTTCGAGCGCCAGCACGAACAGCAATATGCCGCCGGCGATGCGGAAGGCCGGCAGGCCGATGCCGAGGAAGGAGAGGACGGCGTCGCCGAACAGCGCGAAGATGACGAGCACAACGAGGCTCGCCAGCATCGCCCGCCAGGCGATGCGGCGCCGTTCCGCCTTGTCGGACTGCGGCGTAAGGGCCAGGAACAACGGAACGAGACCGATCGGATCGATGACCACGAACAGCGTGGCAAAGCTCGTCGCGACGATCTCGCTCCACGGCATGGGGACCTGCCGTCATTGGCCGGAGGCTAGAAGTCCTCGCGCGGCTCCAGGATCTGGCGGCCGCGATACATGCCGGTCTTCAGGTCGACATGATGGGGACGGTGAAGCTCGCCGGTCTCCTTGCTCTCCACATAGGTCACAGATTCCTTGCTGTGACCGGAGCGCCGGTTGCCGCGCTTCATGCTGGTCGTTTTTCTCTTCGGAACTGCCATGTCTCAAACTCCTCGCGCACCGCGGAGCGGCGGGCGCACGTCGCTTAATAGCTTCGCGAATATCTACCGTGGCGCGCCTTATACAGCGATGAGGCGCGGAACGCCAGAGGGCAGGCGCGACTTTTCGCGCCGGGCGCCCGGTGCTGGCGCGCGTTCACGGGGACAGGCACGCGAGATAGGGGTCCATGCCGGCCATGCGTCTCACGATCCTGGAGGCGACGCGCCGGGTGACGGGGCCGGGCCGGCCGGCATTGCGCTCAAGCGGTGCCGGCAGGACGGCGGCCAGAAGGGCGGCCTCGCGGCGGGTCAGCGCGGAGGCCGGCTTGCCGAAATGATGTCGCGCGGCGGCCTGCGCCCCGTAGAGGCCAGGGCCCCATTCCGCGATGTTCAGATAGATCTCGATCTGGCGGCGCTTCGGCCAGACGAGGTCGATCCAGTAAGCGAGCGGGATCTCCAGCGCCTTGCGCAGATAGGATCGCCCCGGCCACAGATAGAGGTTCTTGGCCGTCTGCATGGCGATCGTGCTGGCGCCGCGCGGGGCCTCGCCGGGATTGTCGAGCGCATCCTCCACGACGGTCCTGACCGCGCGCCAGTCGACGCCGTTGTGTTCGCAGAAGCGGGCATCCTCGGAAGCGAGGACGGCGCGCGGCAGCGCGGGCGCGATATCGTCCAGCGGAACCCAGTCCTTCTCGATCCCCCGCCCGCCGAGCGCGTTGAGGATCATGAGCATGCTCACCGGCGGCGGCACGGCGGCATAAAGCACGGTCAGCACAAAGGGCAGCGCGGCGACGACGGCCAGCGCCGAAACGATCCGTCGGGCGAGCCGGCGCCCGCCCCGTCGTCCCTTTCCGGTCATGGCCGGCCCCTCTCGCTTGCCCATGCCCATTGCAAGAAGCGGTGTCTCATCCTATGAGTTTTGCGAACCCGGGCGGGGGTGCGATCGTCATGGCGGCAGCATAGGCCGCCAGGGGCTTGTGCCGCCGCCAGTCTCCGTTCTGCCATATCCGGTCCCTGCTGCCCCATGTCCTTCGAAGCCGACCTTAAACAGACTGCCCGGGATGTCGACAGCCTGCTCGACGTGCTCATGCCGCCCGATACGGCGCGCGCCCGCCGCGTCGTGGACGCCATGCGCTATGCCTCGCTCGGCCAGGGCAAGCGCCTGAGGCCGTTCTTCGTGGTGGAGACGGCGAGGCTTCTGGGCGCGGACCGCGAGGGGGCGCTGAGGACGGGGGCGGCGCTCGAATGCGTGCATTGCTATTCGCTCGTCCACGACGATCTGCCCGCCATGGACGACGACGATCTGCGCCGGGGCAAGCCGACGACCCATATCGCCTTCGACGAGGCGACCGCGATCCTCGCCGGCGACGGGCTGTTGACCTTCGCCTTCGAGATCCTGTCGGAGCCGGAGACCCATGCCGACGCGGCCGTGCGTGCCGAACTCGTGCTGGAGCTTGCCCGCGCGGCGGGCAAGGAGGGCATGGTCGGCGGCCAGATGCTCGATCTGCAGGCGGAGACCAACGGCACGCCGCTCGGGCTCGACGATATCGTCCTCCTGCAGAACCTCAAGACGGGCGCGCTGTTCCGCTATGCGCTGGTCGCCCCGGCGATCCTCGCGGGCGCCGACGATGGCGTGCGCGGCGCGCTGGAGACCTATGCCGACCGGATCGGCCTCGCCTTCCAGATCGCCGACGACATTCTGGACGAGGAGGGCGACGCGGCGGTCACCGGCAAGCGTACCGGCAAGGATGCCGACGCCGGCAAGGCGACCTTCGTCCAGCTCCTGGGGCTGGAAGGCGCCCGCGCCCGCGCCCGCGAACTCGTCTCTGAGGCCTGCGCCGCGCTCGACCGGTTCGGCGCGGAGGCGGAGACCCTGCGCGAGGCCGCGCGGTTCATCGTCGAGCGCAGGAATTAGCGCAGAGTGCAGTCAGGTTGAGCACTTGCCCGCGCAGCGCCTGGATGCCCGCCTTCGCGGGCATGAGCGGTCAGCGGGCAAGACGGCCTGACGTCTCCTCCGCTCGCTCCCGCGAAGGCTCAGAGCCCGGACCCGATAGGGACAGCACGCGAACTCAGCGTTCGACGAGGGCGCGCAGCCGCGACAGGGCGGCGTCCCATTGCGCGGAGACCTCGTCGAGATAGGACCGGGCGTCCGCGATGGCCTCGGGGCGGAAGGCGAACCGGCTTTCGCGCCCGACCCGGCTGCTCTCCACCAGTCCGGCCTTCTCCAGAACGTGCAGGTGTTTCGTCACCGCCTGCCGGGTGATCTCGGTGTCCGCCGCGAGTGTGGCGATGGACCGCGCCTGCCCGTCGGCGAGCGTCGTCAGCAGCGACAGCCGGGTCCGGTCGCCGAGCGCGGCGAAGACGGATGCCGGACCGGGCTCGCGCGTCCGGGCGTCATGGTGCGACATGGGCCTCGATATTCCTCATCTGCTCGGCCCATCCGCCCTCGTTCATGCGCAGCGCATCCGGCCTCCTGTGGTCCGGCAGGGCGTCGAAGCCGGTTTCGGTGACGGTCAGCCGCGTGCCCCTCGCGGTCTCCTTAAGACGGAACTCGACGAGCGTCTGCGGCTCGCCGGAATAGTCCACATCCGGGTCGACGGCATAGGGGTGCCATGTGAAGGCGAAATAGTACGGTTTCTCCATGGCCTTGATCTCCGCCTTCCACGGGACGTGCTCATAGCCGGGATAGGTGATGTGGCCGCGCGAGGTCTCGCCCGGCACGAAGGGGCCGTCCAGCCTGACCCGGAACCATTCGCCGAACTCGGTGTGATCGGTGAGCGCGCGCCAGACCCGGTCCATGGGGGCGGCGAGCTCTATGGTCTTCTCGATGCGATCTGTCATAAGGCAACCTCCAGGTTGCCGGTACGATGTCAGTGCAGACTGTAAAATGCAACAATAAAGTTGCGTTTTGTGCTGTCCCCTCTCGCGCCGCATATCCGGCGGCTCCCGCCCCGTGTCGCATATGTGTCGCAATCCGCTCCGCTTCCGTCGCTCAGGCCAAATGCGGGCCGGTTCATGGCTCCTATTCTGGCTGGAAAGAACGGCATTCCGATCATGGGGTCGAGATCATGAAAAGCCAGGCGCGTGTGGTGGTTATCGGCGGTGGTGTGGTCGGCGTGTCCACGCTCTATCACCTCGCCAAGAAGGGGTGGTCGGACGTTGTCCTGATCGAGCGCAAGGAGCTGACCTCCGGCTCGACATGGCACGCGGCGGGCCTGTTGCCCCTGTTCAACATGAGCTACTCGGTGGGCCAGATCCACAAATACTCGGTCAAGCTCTATCAGAGCCTGGAGGAGGAGACCGGGCAGCATGTGGGCTTCTCCAAGGTCTCCAACATCAGGCTCGCCTGCACGAAGGACCGCTGGGACGAGTACATGTACTATGTCGGCGTCGCCAGGACGATCGGCGTCGATGTGCGCGTGCTGACGCCGGAGGAGGTCAGGGAGATCTGGCCGCTGTGCGAGACCGACGATCTCATCGGCGCGATCCAGCATCCCGACGATGGCTATGTCCAGCCCGCCGACCTCACCCAGGCGCTCGCCAAGGGCGCGCGCTCGCGCGGCGCGGAGATCTACCGCAATACGGCCGTGACGGCCATCGAGCAGCAGCCGAACGGCGAGTGGGTGGTGCGCACCGACAAGGGCGACATCGCCTGCGAGCACGTCGTCTCCGCCACCGGCAACTTCGCGCGCCACACCGGCGAGATGGTCGGGCTCGACATTCCCGTGATCCCCGTGGAGCACCAGTATATCGTCACCGAGCCCCATCCCGAGATCGTCAGGCGCCACGCCGAGGGCCTGCCGGAGATGGGCGTGCTTCGCGAGTCCGACGCCTCCTACTATATGCGCGAGGAGGCAAAGGGGCTGCTGCTCGGTCCTTACGAGAAGGGCGCGCCGTGCTGCTATGTGGACGGGCCGTCGGAGAGCTCGGAATACGAGCTCTTCCAGGAGGATCTGGAACGGCTCATGCCCTATGTGGAGGCCGCCATCGCCCGCGTGCCGGCCTTCGGCGAGGTGGGCATCAAGAAGATCTATAACGGCGCCATCGCCTATACGCCGGACGGTTCGCCGATCATCGGGCCGGCCTGGGACCTGAAGAATTTCTGGCTGAACGAGGGCCATTCCTTCGGCGTGACGGCGGCCGGCGGCGCCGGCTGGCAGCTCGCCGAATGGATCGTGGAGGGTGAGCCCTCCATCGACATGATGGGCGTCGATCCGCGCCGTTTCGGCCCTTACGCCTCGCGCGGCTATCTCAAGGAGAAGAACGAGGAGGCCTATGCCAACGTCTTCACCGTCCATTATCCGGACGAGGAGCGCGCGGCGGGCCGGCCGCTCAAGCGCGCGCCCTGCTATGACCGCATGAAGGCGCTCGGCGCGGTGTTCGGCTCCGTCTATGGCTGGGAGCGGCCCAACTGGTTCGCGCCGGAGGGCTATGCCTTGACCGAGGCCGAGCTCGGCAAGCCCGACGTGATCCTGAACGAGAACCACCCGCCCCAAAGGCAGGGCGAACCGATCCGCGAGCGCTACAGCTTCCGCCGGTCGAACTATTTCGACATGGTCGGCCGCGAGGCGCGCCACGTTCACGAGAAGGCGGGGCTGCTCGACATGTCGGCCTTCTCCAAGTTCGAGGTCTCGGGGCCGGGAGCGGAAGCCTGGCTCGACCGGCTGGTCGCCAACCGTATTCCGAAGAAGCCGGGCCGCATCGCGCTGACCCATATGCTCACCAAGTATGGCGGCGTGCGCTCGGAGTTCACGATCTTCCGCGAGGGCCCGCAGCAGTTCTATCTGGTCTCCGCGGGCGCCTTCGAGCGGCACGATTTCGATTATCTGAAGAAGAACCTGCCGGAAGACCGCAGCGTCGACCTGCAGAAGGTGACGAGCCAGTACGGCGTGCTGGTGCTCGCCGGCCCCCATGCGCGCGACGTGCTCCAGAAGGTCACCGATGCGGATCTCTCCAACGACAGCTTCAAGTGGCTGACGGGCAAGTGGATCAATATCGGCCCGGCCTCGGCGCGCGCGATCCGGGTGAACTTCGTGGGCGAGCTCGGCTGGGAGCTGCATCACCCCATCGAGATGCAGAACACGATCTTCGACCTGCTCATGGCGGCGGGTGCGGAGTTCGACCTGAAGCCCTTCGGCATCCGCGCCATGGATGCCATGAGGCTGGAGAAGTCCTACCGGCTCATCCCGCGCGAGCTGTCCATCGAATATGCCGCGCTCGAATCGGGGCTCGACCGCTTCGTGCACCTGAACAAGGGCGATTTCATCGGCCGCGACGCGCTGGTGGAGCGCCAGCAGAAGGGCTTCGACTGGCAGTTCGCGACGCTGGAGGTGCACGATATCGACGGCGCGGACGCCCGCGGCAATGAGGCGATCTACCGCAATGGCGATCTCGTCGGGCGTGCCACGTCGGGCGGCTATGGCTGGCGGCTCGGCAAGAGCCTGGCGCTCGCCATGCTGCGCCCGGAGGAGGCGGAGATCGGCAACGAGCTCGAGATCGACATTCTGGGTGACCGCCACCGTGTGACGGTCCTCCCGGAATCGCCCTTCGATCCGGACAATGAGCGCCTGAGGGCGTGAGGGGGGAAATCCCCCCTCACCCTCCCATCGCCCTGATGGCGACGTGAGTCAGCCGATCGGGGCCAGAGTGCTGGAGCAACTTGCCTCACGTCCGGCAGGACGCAGGTTGCTCCAATACTGCACGCCCCCGGTCACTTCGCCGCGATCACCGCGATCTCGACGGTGAACTCCGGGGAGGCGAGGCGGGCCTCGACGCAGGCGCGGCCCGGCGTGTTGCCGGGGGAGACCCAGGCGTCCCAGACCGCGTTCATCTCGTCGAAGGTTGTCATGTCGCTGATCCAGATCGTGGCGGAGACGAGCTTCGACTTGTCGGTGCCGGCCTTGGCGAGAAGCGCATCGATGCGCTCCAGGATATCCTTCGTCTGGTCGGCCACCGGCTGGCCCTTGGCGCCGAGCGCGACCTGGCCGGCGGTGTAGACCGTGTCGCCATGGATCACGGCCTGGCTCATGCGGTCGCCGACGTCGATTCGCTGCACTGTCATGGACTGGTCCTTCCCCCGTTGGGCGTGAAGTGGATGCGTTTGCGGTAATGCGGGGCCCCGGGCATCACTGGAGCGATGCGAGATAGTCCGCGATTGCCTTGATATCCGTTTCCGGCAGCTTCGACAAATTGGTCTGGACGGCGCCCATGCCGCCGCTCGACAGGCCATCATAGCCGAACAGCTCGCCATATTGCAGCGCAGACGCCAGATCGTCGGTATCCTTGTACTTGCCGCGCGCGATCAGCCCGCGCAGGCTCGGCACGCGACCCTCATCCTCGGGATGCGGCCCGCCGGCGAGAAAGCGGCTCGCATCCATGACCATAAGCGCGTTGCGCGGCGTGTGGCACTGGCCGCAATGGCCCGGCCCGTTGACGAGATAGGCGCCGCGGTTCCAGCGCGCCGACCGGTCGGGATCCGGCGCGAAGGCCGGCTCGGCGAAGGCGAGCCCCTGCCACAGGCCGAGCCCGACCCTGAGGAGACCGAGCGGCGCGCCGACGGCCGGCGCCGCGTTCTTCACAGGGGTCAGGCTGTCGAGATAGGCCTTGAGGTCGATGAGGTCCTCCATCCGCATGTTGCGGTAGGAGGTATAGGGAAAGGCCGGGAAGAGGTGGACGCCGCCGGGCGCGATGCCGCGCGTCATGGCGTTGACGAAGTCGGCATCGCTCCAGCCGCCGATGCCGGTCTCCCTGTCGGGCGTCAGATTGGGCGGATAGAAGGTGCCGACGGGTGTCTCGAGCGGTGCGCCGCCCGCCGGCAGGCCCGCATCGGCACCGGCCACATCGGGGCCGGGCTTGTGGCAGGTGATGCAACCGCCGGCGTCGAACATGACGCGGCCATTGCCGGGGTCGGCGACATGGTCGGGAAGCCGGTCCGCAGGCAACGCGCCGGGTGTGGCGAGCCAGTAGAGGCCGCCCGCGGCGGCGGTGACCAGGACGAATGCGGCGATCAGCAGTCTCATGAGAGCACGATGCAGCCGGCGCCGGCGGAAGGCCGCCGGCGCCGGGCTGTTCCAGATGCGTTGTCGATCAGCTGTCTTCGGGCTTGCGGTACTTCTCGTGGCAGGCCTTGCATGCGCCGCCGAGCCCCATGAAGGCCTGGCGGAACGCGCCCTCGTCGCCATTGGCGCCGACGTCTGCCAGCTTGGCCGCCGCGGCCTCCGCATCGTCCATCTTCGCCATGAAGTCGTCGGGCGTCTCCCAGATCTCGGGCTTTGCGCGGCTGTCGGGCGAGGTGGAGCCCTCGGGGAAGAGATCGCGGGCGGTCTTGAGCTGCATGCCGATCTCGTTTGCGGCCTGCTCCACGGCAGGGCCGGAGAACGCGCTCTCGCCCTTCACGATGGCGGCGAGCGCGCCCATTTGCTTGCCGATCGCCTTCATGGCGTCCTCGCGGGCCTTGATGGGATCTGTATCCTGGGCGCTTGGCGCATGGCTCCCCACAGCCAGGCCGAGGATCAGGGCGCAGAGCGCGGCCGGTACGGTCAGTCGTTTCGAAAACATGGAAGAACCCCACGGTGTTGTTGTCGCAGGCACAAGGTCACGTAACGGCAAACACCATACACATCCCGGCTATTCCGTGCGCGCCGTTAACGCCGCGTTGACCACGGCCGGAGGCGTGGCCGCCCGATCCCAATTTCGCCATGAAGCGGGTCTAACCGCTCCGCCCGGCGCCGTCCCGCCCATCCGTCCGGATCCCATGATCGTCGTCGAGGATGACCGGTGGATGAATGGAAGGGGGGTATGGCGTTCAGAAACTTCATGTTTACATGTTGTTTAACCGTGACCGGGCGATACTGACCGGAGCGGCCAGGAGTGGAAGCTATGATTGGTGTGGAGTTGACAATGGCCAGTGACGGGCGCTCGGACCGACGGGGCAAGGGCGGTCAGGAGAGCGAACAGGTGAGCCCGGAAGTCCGCGAGGTGCTGCACATGCTGCGCATGCTCGAGGCGGGCAACGGGACACCGGCCAGGCCCGCCAGCGGCAAGAGCGGGCGCTGACTAGCTGCCGGCGGTTCGCAGCCGGCGCGGAACGGGGGCAATGGGGGACTGGACCAAGGCCCGTCTGGCGGCCGCCATGGCCGGCGAACGGGCCGTCATCCCGACAGCCGATTTCTATGTCCTGACGCCGCTCGGTGCATCGCCCGGGCGGGCCCCGCTCATCCGCCGCGCAGGACCCTTCAGCTTCACCGCCGGCGACGATGCCGTCATCCTCGTGCGCCATATGACGCGCGCCGACCGCAGGGCCGTCGAGCGCGCCGCGCCAGGGCGCTTCTTCTATGTCGTCGACGATCTGCTTCGCGGACCCGCCCTTCGGGGCTCCGGCCTGCCCGCCGACTATGCCGCGCGGCTCGAGGCCGCCGCCGGCCGGCTCGACTGGATCCTTCGCCGCGATCCCGTGATCGTCGCGCCGAACCGGACGGTCGCGGATCAGTTCGGCCCCAGACGCACGCTCGTCGTGCCGCCCTCGCTCCTGATGGCCTGCGAGGCCTTCGACCATTTCGACAGTCTCTCCGGACGGCCGCGCATCGCCTGTCTCGGCACGCGCAGCCATGTCGGCGATCTGGAGGCCATCGCGCCTGCCCTCGAGGCGCTCAGCCGCCGCCATCCCCGTCTCGAGATCGCGACGTTCCTTGGGCGCCACCTGCCGGACCGGCTGAAGGCGCTCGGCACTGTCCGCAACCGCCGCCCCCTGCCATGGCCCCTCTTCAAGCGGGTGCTGAAGGCGGAGCGGTTCCATGTGGCGCTCGCCCCCTTGCGCGACACGCCCTTCAACGGCGCCCGGTCGCCGACCAAGCTGCTCGACCATGCCGCCGTCGGTGCCGCCGGGATCTACAGCGCGCGGGCGCCCTACGCCGATATCGTCTCGCCGGGCGTGGACGGTCTCCTCGCCGGCGACGATCCGCGCGAGTGGCTGACGGCTCTGGAGGGCCTTATCGCCGATCCGGCGGGCGCACGGCGACTGGCGGAGAACGGTGTCGCGCTCGCGCGCCGCATCGGCGATCCCCGCAGGGCGCGCGCCCTGTGGGAGGAGGCGCTCGGATCCCCGCTCAGGCATGCTCGCGGATGATCGCGATGATGAGCGAGACGATGCCGAAGACCATGAGGCAGATGAGCGCCGCCGTGGCGACGATGTAGGGGCGGTCGGGATACTCCGATTCGTCGGCGATGGACGGTGTCGTCACGACGATGAGGAACTTCAGCTTGCGCGAGGCCTCGATGCGCGCCTGTTCGAGCGCGCTGAGCGTCGATTTGTAGGCGTTGGAGAGGAACTCCAGATTGAGCTGGATCTCGCGGAACCGCGAATCGATCTCGCTCAGCGACCGGCCGCCGGTGCCCGACAGGCGCTGTTTCTCCTGGGCAATCTGCTTCTCCAGCGCGGCGATCCGGGTCTCGAGCGACTGGATCTGGGGGGAGGATTCGGGCAGCACGGTGAGCTTCGCGGAGAGTTCGGAGCGCGTGCGCGCGAGTTCCTGCTCGAGCCCCGTGATGGTGCTCATGATGGTCTCGCCCTCGCCTTCGGTCGAATAGATGCGGTTGTCCTGCTGGAAGCGGACGAGCTCGGCCTTGGCCGATCTCAGCTTGGTTTCGGCACGCGCCAGCTCGTTCTCGAAGAACCGGATCTGCTCGCCGGACACCTGGTCGTTCAGCCGGTCGATGAACTCCTGGGACCGGGCGATCGTGGCATCGAGAACGGCCTTGGCGAACGCGGCGTCGAAGGCCTGGATGGCGATGGTGAGGAGCTTCGATTCGCTGTCGTAGCTCACCGTGAGATAGTCGTTGAAATAGCTCAGGAAGTCCTCGAAGGACGCGTCGCTCGACAGTCGCGAGATCATGTCGATGCTGCCGTCGGCATAGTGGGCGCGTATGCCGAGCGTCCTGTCGAGATAGGTCAGCATGTCGCCCGATTCCGCATAGGCCTGCACCACCAGCGCGTCCTTGTCGGCGGCGGAGTTGGGAAGGCCGAGCAGCGACAGGTCTATGGCGCTTGTGGCGGCCGGCCGCTCCTCGGTGATGATCATCGTGGCGGTGCTCTCGTAGCGGTCGGACGCGATGAGGGCCTCGTAGGCCGCGATCACGAGCACCGGCACGACGACGATGGCCATGAAAAGCACGGCGTTGGTGAGGTTGTGGACCAGGCGGGCCGGGTCGAGGGATACCCGCTCGAGGATCGTCGGGGGGGCTTGTATCTTCTGGAGCATCCGGGCCTCAGGCGCTTTGGCGGGTGAGCGTGCGATAGGTGGCGATGGCCTCCGCGATATCGGCGAAATAGGTCAGCGTGCCCCTGTCGAGAAGCAGGCCCGCATCGCAGTCGCTGGCCAGTTCCTTGAGATTGTGCGAGACCTTGATGAAGCTCGCCCGGTCGCGCCGGTCCTTGAACATCTTGCGGCTCTTCTGCGCGAAGGCGAGGTCGCCCACGGCGGTCAGCTCGTCGATGATGTAGCAGTCGAAATCGACGACCATGGAGACGGCGAAGTTCAGCCGGGCCCGCATGCCGGAGGAATAGGTCGACACCGGCATGTCGAAATAGTCTCCGAGCTCGGCGAAGCCGCGCACGAAGTCCAGCTTCTCCGGGATGGCGTCGCGTGCAATGCCCTGGATGCGGCACACGAAGCGGGCGTTCTCGCGACCGGTCATCGCGCCCTGCATGCCTTGCGCGATGCCCATCGGCCACGACAGACGGCCATGGCGCTCGATCCGGCCCCTGTTGGGAATGTCCACGCCGGCGATCAGCCGCATCAGCGTCGTCTTGCCCGCGCCGTTGCGGCCGACGACGCCGACATTCACATGGTCTGGTATCTCCAGCGAGGCATCGCGCACGACATAATGGCGGCCGCGCTTCGTCGGGAAGTATTTCGAGACCCCGTGGAAGCGGATCATCGCCTCACCAGCTCGTATCGGTTGGCGTGGACGGCGATCAGGCCGAGCGAGAGAGAGGCGGCGGCCCATAGCGACACATAGCCCATGTCGAGCTCGGGAAAGGGCTTGGTGTCGAACAGGAAGACGCGCGACAGCTCCACGATCTGCAGGACCGGGTTCCAGCTCAGGATCTCGCGGAACTCGCCGGGCAGGTGGCTTGCGGGGTAGAAGGCCGCCGACAACGGCATCAGCGGGCGTCCGGCAAGCCCCGCGATCCGGCCGACCGCCGGATAGAGCGTCGCATAGACGCCGACCCCCAGGCCGATGCCGAATGCGATGCACCAGGCGAGCCCCAGAAGGAGGCAGAAGCGGAGCGGGTCGGGAACGGGCGGGACATAGTCGCCGAGCCATATCTCCACCGCGAAGAGAAGCGCGCCGGACAGGCACAGGAAGGTCGCTTCCAGGACGAACCTGGCCAGAAGGCAGTCGAACGGCTTCACCTGGGGATAGTCGAGGAGCGACCGGCTGGCGTTGATCGCCTGGGGAATCGTGTTGAGCGCCTTCTGGATGAGCAGCGCGAACAAGACGCCGGTGCCGAGGAAGAAGGCGAGCGGAACGCCGAGGATCGCGTCGCGTTTCATGACGAGCCAGATGAGCGACAGCACCACGACATGCATGATCGGCTCGCCGAGGGCCCAGACGATGCCCAGGCGGCTGTGGCCGAGCCGGATCTTGTAGTCCTTGAAGATGAGCGCCCACACCACCGAAAGCTGGGTGGCGAAGCCGTGGCGCAGCGTTCCTGGCGCGAGAAGGCCGTCTGTCATGATTGCAATCTTCGATAGATTGTTTTAATTGATGCTATCATAGGTTATAACAGTCCTGTCGACCAGAATCATCTTGAGAATTCGGGGGAGACTGCCGGCATGAAGTCAGAGGGGCGGCCAGTCGCGCATGGCACGATTACGCCGGGTCGGGATGCGGTTGTCCGGGAGGAGCCAGCCCAGAAGGCTCGCTCCGCCACTGTTCCGGCAAGGCAGGCAACACACGCAAAACCCGGTCGGGAGCGCGATCCCTGTCCAGGTGTCATGACCAGAAGACCACGTCTGCTGCCGATGCGGGCGCTTGCGCGCTCGCCCAGATTTGCGAACTTCGCCCTCAAGGTGCTGAGCCGTCTGTCGCTGGCGGTGCGCGGGCCGGGCCATCGCCTTTGCCCCCGCATCATGGCGCGGTGGGAAATGCTGCTGATCCACCATAGCGGGCTGTTCAGCCGGGATTTCTATCGCCGCGCCAACCGCGACGTGGCGCGCGCCGGGCAGGATCCCCTCTACCATTTCGTGCGCTGGGGCGCGCGGGAGGGCCGCAATCCCAATCCGGTTTTCGATGTCGGGTATTACCGCCGGCAGCTCGACCGGTTCGGGGATATCGATGCCAACCCGCTGATCCATTATCTGGCCGGCGGCGGCGCGTCGGGCAGGACCCCCTCGCCCTGGTTCGATGCGGACTACTATCTGGCGACCAACTACGATGTGCAGCGCGCGAAGGTCGATCCCTACACCCATTTCTGCCGTCATGGCATGAACGAGAACAGGGCGGCCACGCCGCTCTTCAACCCGGCTTACTATCTGCGGGCCAACCCGGATGTCGCCGTGTCCGGTCTGTGTGCGCTGGAGCATTTCGTGCTCTATGGCGAGCAGGAGGGGCGGCGGCCTGCCCCGCCCCTGCACACGGCGCCGGACGGGGCGGGAGACGGCGGACGGGCCGGGTCGTGCTCGCCGCAGGTCAAGTCGTCGCTCGCCCGGATCGCGGAGCATGGCCGCCGGGCCGCGCCGAACGGCGAGGCCGAGGTTTGCGTCGTGGTCCCCGTTTACAGGGGGCGGGCGGAGACGCTGTCCTGCCTTGCGCTGATCCTGACGGCGGAGAACGAGACGCCCTTCGAACTGGTCGTCATCGACGATCGCAGCCCGGACAAGGCGCTGTCGTCGGATCTGCGGCGGCTGGCACGCAAGGGCTATTTCAAGCTGCTGCGGAACAGGGAGAATCGCGGCTTCGTGGCCAGCGTCAATCGCGGCATGGCCTTCGACACGAGCGTGGATGTGATCCTCCTCAATTCCGACACCGAGGTCTATGGCGACTGGATCGACCGGCTGCGCGCGGCGTCGCGCCGTGCCGGCGATATCGGAACCGTCACGCCGATGACCAATAACGGCACGATCTGCAGCTATCCCGTCTTCACCCAGGACAATGTGGCACCGCTCGAGGTGTCGCACGTAACCCTCGACAGGCTGGCGCGCGAAGCCAACGATGGCGTCGCGGTCGAGATTCCGACCGCCGTCGGTTTCTGCATGTACATCACGCGACCGTGCCTGGAGGCGTGCGGCCTGTTCGACGAGCAGCGGTTCGGCAAGGGCTATGGCGAGGAGAACGAGTTCTGCCTGCGGTCGCGCGCGCAGGGATGGCGCCACGTGCTTGCGGCGAATGTCTTCGTGCGCCATCTCGGCAGCACATCCTTCGGCAACAAGGAGCGGCTGAGGCGCGGACAGCGCGCGCTCGAGACCCTGAACGCGCTTTATCCCGACTATGAGAGGTCCATCCAACGGTTCATTGACGAGGACCCGATCAGGGAGGTTCGCGCACGCCTCGATGTGGCGCGCCTGAAGAGGCTCGGCACGGACCGCAACATGCTCCTGGTCAACCACGTTCGCGGTGGCGGGACGGAAAAGCACGTTCAGGAACAGATTGCGCGGCTGACCCGGGAAGGATGGTCGACATATCATTTGCGGGCGACGCCATTCTCGCGGCGTCTGGCCCGGCTGTCGCACGCCGCGACGCTGGTGCTGCCCAACATGGACGAGATCGACCTGGAGGACGAGCCGGAGCGTCTGGTGTCTCTGCTCCGCTCGCTCGGCATCTCCAGGATCCACATCCATCATCTGGTCGAGTTCAAGGCGGACGCGCCGGATCGGTTCGCCGACCTCTCGCGCAAGGCCGGAATACCGATCGATGTGACGGTGCACGACTATTTCTCGATCTGCCCCAGGATCAACCTGGTCGGTGCTGACGGCACCTATTGCGGCGAGCCGCCGGTTCGGCAGTGCCAGGCTTGCCTGTCCAGGAGACCCACCGAGTTCGGCGCCGTGGATGTCGCCCAATGGCGCGCGCGCTATGCGCGTCTGTTCGAGGTCGCCGAGCACGTCTATGTGCCGAACGGCGATGTCGAAACCCGGCTGAGGCGTTATTTTCCCAGCGCCAGTATCGTGGTGCGCGCTCACGACGATGCCGACAGTGCCTTCGAGCCGCGTGTTCGCAGCGGGCGCAAGCCGTCGGATCCGGTCCGCGTCGGAGTGATCGGCGCCATCAGCGATATCAAGGGCCTCAGGGTTCTGGAGGATTGCGCGAGGCTGGCCAACCGCAAGGGGCTGCCCGTTTCCTTCACCGTGATCGGATATACCTCCCGCGATGCCGAGGTCAGGCGGCTGGGCGTGGAGGTCACGGGGCCCTACAGCAACGACAAGGTCGAGTGGCTGGTCGCCAAGCACAAGATCGACGTGCTGTGGCTGCCGTCGATCTGGCCGGAGACCTATTGCTACACCTTGTCGGAGGCCCTGCAAACGGGCCTGCCGATTTGCGCCTTCGATATCGGTGCGATCGCGGCGCGGCTGCGCGCGCTCGATGCCGGACGGCTGATCGATCTCGACGAGCAGGGAAATCCGGCATTCATCGTTGGCGAGCTCATGGCGCTGGGGCGGGGCGCCCCCGTCGAAATGCCAGGCAGCGCGACGCTCGCCCTGTCGGCAAGTTCGCAGGCCTCGGCCCGCGTCGCCTTGTGACCATGGCGCGCGAGAGCCGTACCGGACGCGGGGAACGGAGTTCATGATCCAGTGTTCGCGACTGCATCCGCTGAAGGAGGTCTTGCAGCTCGTTCCGGCACGCCTTGCCGACGAGCGCGGCTTCTTCTGCGAGACCTACAACAGGGAGCGCTTCGCCGAGCACGGTATCACGGCGGAGTTCGTTCAGGACAACCAGTCGATGTCGGCGCGCAAGGGGACCGTGCGCGGTCTGCATTTCCAGCTCCCGCCCTTCGCCCAGGCCAAGCTCGTGCGCGTCCTGCGCGGGTCCGTGCTCGACGTCGTGGTGGATATCCGGCGTGGATCGCCGACCTTCGGGCGCCACGCCACGGTCGTGCTGAGTGCCGCGCTCGGCAACGAGGTCTATGTGCCGGTCGGCTTCGCTCATGGGTTCTGCACCCTCGAACCGTCGACGGAGATTGCCTACAAGGTGTCCGCTCCCTATTCGCGCGAGCACGACCGCGGCCTGCTCTGGAACGACCCGGACCTCGCCATAGACTGGCCCGTCAAGGAGGGCGAGGCCACGCTGTCGGACAAGGACCGGGCGCATCCCGGGCTGGCGGATCTCCCTGCCGCCTTTGAGCATGCCGATCTCGAGCGCGCCGATCTTGACCATGCTGAATGACGCTAGTTCGCGTGGAAGGCATATATCTTGAGTAGCATGGACATTTTTTGCCTCCCATGGTTATGATCGCGGGGTAAATGGCTGCCCGCAGGCGGGTCTCAGGCCTGGCTGCGGGACACGTACCGGGGGAGAGGGGGCTTCAAGGCGCGCCGGCGAGGCGATCTCGCGCCGTTCGGGCGGCGGGCCGCGCACCACATCTCGCTCACGTCCATGGGGGGGCAGATGAGAGCGACAGAGCACGGCGTGCCGCTGCCGGCACGCGCGCGTGGTGATCTTGCCGACATTCAGGCGGTTCATCTGGTGGCCTGCGGAGATCCGCAGGCCAATGGCGGCGGCAATCTCGAAAGACGGCTTGAAAGAGAGCTCGGCCGGGCCCTTGCCATGAGCGCGAGCGTGCCGGGACCGTCCGCACCGCTGGTGGTCGCGGAGCGGGCGATGCAGGGCGTGCTTCGCGCGGCCTATCGGCGGGCGGGAGCGGAGCCGGGGGCGGTCCTGTGGGCGCCCGACGGGGCGGATCGGGCATCCGCCCTGGCGCTCGCGGCCCGATGGCTCCGGCGCGAGGGGCATGGCGGGCTCGTTCTGGTCGCCGCCTGGACTTGCGGCGGGATCGAAGATGACTGTGCCGATCCCGATCCGCTTCGGACATCGTTCCTTTGCGATTCGGACGCTCTCGCCCGTTTCGTGGAGAGCGCGTTCACGCAGGCGGAGCAGCGACGGCCGGCACCCGTCTCGTTCCTGGCATCCGTCGATACGCTGCTCGGTGCGCTCGGCGGCCGCGCCTTCCACGAGGCGCCTGTGCGGCCGATTTCCGGCTGCTCCGGACCGGTGCAGGGTGGTCCGCCGCCGGTCTTCAGGCCGTGGGGGCGATATCGCAGCGTGCACAGGCATGACGGTGTGCAGGTAAAGGAGATCGTGGTCGAGCCGGGCGCCCAGCTCTCGCTGCAGCGCCACCGCTATAGGAGCGAGCACTGGGTGGTCGTGTCCGGCGAGGCGCTCGTCACCTGCGGCGGGGAAACCCGGCTCGTCGGCTGGAACGAGACCTTCGCCATTCCGTGCGGCGAGGTCCATCGTCTCGCCAATCCGGGCGAGGTGCCATTGCGCATCATCGAGGTCCAGCTCGGCACCTATCTGGGAGAGGACGACATTGTCCGTATCGCCGACGACTACGGGCGAGCCTGACATACGCCGCGCCAGGCCTCCAACGGCAATGCACCTTTTGAGAGAATAATAATGTAATATTTACTTATGATTGTAATTGTGGGATAAATGTCCCCGTTGACTCTTGCGGAGCTCTGGCCGTCCGGCCGGCGGCCCGTATGCTGAAAGCAGGGGCGGGGAATGCGCATTATCGTGACCGGGGGTGCCGGGTTCATCGGCTCGGCGGTATGCCGTGCGATCGTCCACGGGACCACACATCGTGTCGTCAATATCGACAAGCTGACCTATGCCGCGACGCCGCAGGCGACGGCCGGACTCGCGGGCTCGCCGCGCTATCGGTTCTGCCGGCTGGATATTGGCGACCGCGCCGGCCTGCAGGCCGTCCTCGACGACGAGGAGCCCGACGCGATCATCCATCTCGCCGCGGAATCCCATGTCGACCGGTCGATCGAGGGGCCGGCGGCCTTCATCGAGACCAATATCGTGGGGACCTACACGCTGCTCGAGGCGGCGCGGCGCTACTGGTCCGGGCTCCCGGACAGCCGCCGCGAGCGCTTCCGCGTCCTCCATGTCTCCACCGACGAGGTCTATGGCAGCCTCGGTCCCGACGACGGCGCCTTCACGGAAGCGAGCCCCTACGATCCGAGTTCGCCCTATTCGGCGAGCAAGGCGAGCGCCGACCATCTGGCCATGGCCTGGCGGCGCACCTACGGCCTGCCGGTCGTCATCTCCAACTGCTCCAACAATTACGGCCCGTTCCAGTTCCCCGAGAAGCTCGTACCCGTGACGATCGTCAACGCGCTCGACGGGATGGACCTGCCGATCTACGGCCGCGGCGACAATGTGCGCGACTGGCTGTATGTGGAGGACCATGCGCGCGCCCTTCTCGCCCTCCTCGCACGCGGCCGGCCCGGCGAACGCTACACGGTCGGCGGGCGTGCGCAGCGGCGTAACATCGATGTGGTGCGCGCCGTCTGCGGGCTTCTGGACCGGCTGGCGCCACGCAGCGGCGGCGGCTCCTATCTCGAGCAGATCGCCTTCGTGGCCGACCGGGCCGGCCACGATTTCCGCTATGCCATAGACCCCGGCCGGATCGAGGACGAGATCGGCTGGCGGGCCCGGCAGGACTTCTCCTCCGGCCTTGAGCGCACGGTTGGCTGGTATCTGGACAACGAGGCATGGTGGCGTCCCCTGAGACAGGCCGGCGCGGCGGGGCGGGGCAAGGCCGCCGCACCGGTCGGCCGCGCGGCTGGCGAGGTCGGTATCGTCGCGCAGGGAGATGTCGCATGATGGCGCCCGATATGCTCGTCATCGGCCGCAGGGGACAGCTTGCCGGGGCGCTCGCGCGGACCGCGCCCGGGGCGGGGCTGTCCGTTACCTGTCTCGGCCGGCCCGTGATCGACCTTGCCGCGCCGGAAACCATCGCGGAGGCGCTCGACCGAACCGCGCCGGGCGTCGTCGTCAATGCCGCGGCCTATACCGCCGTGGACCGTGCCGAGATGGAGCCCGAACGGGCCCGCGCCGTCAATGCCTGGGCGCCCGGAATCGTCGCCATGTGGTGCCGCGAGTGCGGCGTTCCGCTGATCCATGTCTCCACCGATTATGTGTTCGACGGCATTGGCCGGGTGCCCTACCGGGAGGACGATCCGACCGGTCCGCTCGGCGTCTATGGCGAGACGAAGCTTGCCGGCGAGATCGTTGTGCGCGACGGGGTCGAGCGCCACGTCATTCTCCGCACGGCCTGGCTCCACAGCGCCGACGGGGCGAACTTCGTGACGACCATGCTGCGGCTCGCGCGCGAGCGGCGTGTGTTGCGCGTGGTCGACGACCAGCACGGCGCGCCGACCTATGTGGACGACCTTGCCGTGGCAATCGTCCGTCTCGCCGGCATGATCCTCGACGGCGGGCCGGGCTGGTCCTCCTCGCGCGAGGGGTTGTGGGGCACCTATCATCTGACCAATCGCGGATCGGCGAGCCGCTATGAATTCGCACGGGCCATCTTCGATATCGCCTCGCGCAGCGGCGCCGCGCGGCCGACCGTCGTCCCCATCGCCAGCGCCGAGCACGGCCCATCTGCCCGGCGGCCCGCCTGGTCGGTGCTCGACACGGGCCTTGCCGAACGGCGGCTCGGCCTCGTCCTGCCGCATTGGCGCGACGGGCTCGAGCGCTGTCTCGACCGGGTCGCGGCGGAGGCGGCATGAAGGGCCTCCTGCTCGCCGGCGGCAATGGCACCAGGCTCCGGCCGGTGACCATGAGTATCTCCAAGCACCTGCTGCCGGTTTACGACAAGCCGCTCATCTACTATCCGCTGTCGCTTCTCATGCTCGCCGGTATCCGCGAGATCATGGTGATCTCCAGCCCCCGCGACCTGCCCGCGCTGCGGCGGCTTCTCGGCGACGGTACCCAATGGGGCATCCGCTTCGCCTATGGCGAGCAGCCGAGCCCCGACGGGCTGGCGCAGGCCTTCCTCATCGCGGAGGATTTCATCGGCGCGGATGGCTGTGCGCTGGCGCTCGGCGACAATATCCTGTTCGGCCACGGGCTCTCCGAGCTCGTCGAGACGGCGGCGGAGCGCCGGGCGGGTGCGACGGTCTTCGCCTATCAGGTGCCGGATCCCGAACGCTTCGGCGTGGTGGGGTTCGATGACGCCGGCAGGCCGGTGTCGATCGAGGAGAAGCCCGCCCGGCCGGCATCGTCATGGGCTGTGACCGGCTTCTATTTCTACGACAACGACGTGGTCAGGATCGCCCGCTCCGTCCGGCCGTCGGCGCGCGGCGAGCTGGAGATCACCGACGTCAACCGGGCCTATATGGCGCGCGGCGCGCTGCAGGTGGAACGCCTTGGCCGGGGTTTCGCCTGGTTCGATGCGGGCACCCATGACAGTCTGCTCGATGCGGCCGACTATGTGCGCCTGGTGGAAACCCATCAGAGGCTCAAGATCGCCAGTCCGGAGGAGATCGCGTTCCGGCGCGGCTATCTCGACCGCGAAGCCCTGTCCCGCCTCACTGCGGAGCGCTATGCGCACACCGCCTATGGCGACTATCTCGACCGGCTCGCGGCGGATGTCCCGACGCTGGCGGAGGCCACGCGCCATCAATCCTTCTGCGATTGATCGGGGATATCCTCGCGGGCCCCGAGAAACGCCCTCATGTGGAATTCGGCCTGTTCGGGCCGGTAGGCATGGGCGCGGCCGACCGGGCAGGCATGCCGGGCGAGGCAGCCGCCTGTAAGGCAGGCCGCGCCCCGGGGCGTGGCGATGTGCTTTGCGCAGGCGCCGACATCGTAGGCCTGCCCGTCGAAGGCGCCGACGGGGCAGGCGGAAAGACAGGGCCTGTCGCGGCAGTCGTCGCAGGGATGCGGCCGGTCGGGACGGGCGGGAAGCGCCGGCGCCCGGGCGAAGGCGAGCGCGCCGCGATAGGCGTGCCACAGGCCGTATTCGGGATGGATCGTCAGGCCGAGCGGCGAGGGTCGGCCGGCACCTGCCCTCGCCGCCCAGCGCTGGAATGGCAGCGGCGGTGTGTCGAAGGGGAAGAAGACGGCTGCCCCGAACCGGCCGGCGAGCGCGCCGAGCCTGTCGCGCGTCCAGTCGTCGAGCCTGTCGCGCGCGGGATCGCGGGCCGCGGCGAAGCGGTGCCAGAGCGCCGGGCCGGCATTGCCGACAAGCACCAGCATCCCGGCAGGAACGGGCACGCCGTCGCCCGGGCGTGGCACGAACCAGCCGAGGGCCGTGAAGCCGTCCTCCCCGATCGCATCGAGCACGGGATACCGCATGGCGCTTTCCTGTTTCCTCACCGCACGCATCTTTGTAACAGCCTTGCGCGGCGAACGCTTGGAGCGATGCGACCGCGCTGCTATATAGGGGCCCGTGACCGGCCCCGTAGCTCAGCAGGATAGAGCATCAGATTCCTAATCTGAGGGTCGCAGGTTCGAATCCTGCCGGGGTCACCACAGCTTAGCTGTTCGCCGCTACCCTCATTTTGCAGACCGTTTGCAGAATTCCTTGCCATGACGTCCTACGGCAGGCTGGGGGCTTGGGAAGGCGGACGCTGTCGCTCCCGCATCGCGCTAATCGATGATGTCGGCGGTTCCGTCCGCCTGCAGGCGGGCGAGGCCGTCCTTCATCTGCTGCAGCTTTTCGGGCGGGTGCCCTTGCCAGTTCGTGACTTCACCAATGATGCGCAATGGCTCGCGGGAGCGATAGGACAGCGTCGGGTTGCCGGGAAATTTCTTGTCGGTCAGGTTGGGATCGTCCACGACCGGCCCGGTCGGCTCCACGACATAGATGCGTTCCCGCCCGGGGCCGGCGGCCAGTTCCGCGCCCCAGATCGCCGCGTCCAGCGTCCCCGTGAAATAGACCCAGGACAGCGACCTGGCTTCGTCGAAGTTCGACCGGTGACCAACGACAATCAGGTCTCCGGGGTTCAGATCGGCCCGCGTTCCATGAAAGAACGACTGGGAGAACATGCTGGCGGACGCTGACATGGGTTCGAAGCTCCTTTGATGCGATCGAGGGTCGATCCCATGGCACAAGGACCCCGGCTTGACGCAATCCCCGCCTCCCGGTACACGATAATTGTGGCGAGCGGTGGCTGCTTCCCGCTTCTGCAAATTTCACCGACAAGGCGGGCCAAGCCAGGCGGCAGACGAGCGTTGCGTGGCGCCGATTTTTCGATCAATCGGTGTCTTGGCTGCCGGCGTCTTGAGCGCAACGACCGGCATTGGGCCGAAATGGTCCCTCTGTCCGCACGTCGGACGTTCTAGGCCTTGAAGAACAGGGCAGATTTCCCGTTCCATCGCAATCGGTCGCGCATTAGCGGTCTCGTTGCCGTGACGGTCTGCACCGGACGCCACCGTCGCGCCGTCGTGGGCCGTTTTCCGGCGACGCCAAATGGGCGGCGGGGGCTATGGGCATGAAGGTGCAAACCCGCCCGCCGCCGCCGATCTGAGTGCGTCCTAGAGCGCATTTCGTGAACTCACGTTCACTCAATGCCCTCCAGGTCCCTGTATCGCCGCGCTTTCGAACCGGAAAAGTGGTGTCCACTTTTCCTGAAAGCGCTCTAGCCGCGGCACCGTGCGGCGACCGGTTCGGCCTGCGATGGCCGGTCCGGATTGTGCGCCGGCTAGGCCCCGGCGTCCGAATTGCCGGATCCGAGCGCGACGACGACATCGGTCGGTTCGGGCTCGTGAGGCGCAAGGCTCGTCCGTTCCGCGTCGTGCCAGGCGGCGATCTTGATGACCTGCCCCGTCTGGGCGTCCTCCTGTCCAGGCTCGGACGGTTCCACGATATGCAGGCCATTGCCGTTCAGGAAGTAGGTGTGCTCCCCGAACATCTCGTTCAGCTGAGGGACCGACGGATGGTCGTCGGGAATGGCCTGGGATTCGAATTGGTTCAATGTGCGTTCAACCAGTGCGGCGGTCATCTTCATCGCACGTTCCTTTCATTCGGGACTTTGGGGATTAGGTCTACGCGCCATTGCGCGTTGGAGGCCTCCCACCCTCGGGTGGTCAAACGCTGTTCTCTCACGGCCACATCGACCACCGTCGCGCATCGTGGCCTCCCCGGTCAAGGCGGGGCTGGCCGCGCGGCGGCAATTACGCGGTCAGGAAGTGCTTGTCCTCGATGACCTCGAGCACCGCCGCAAGGCTTTCCTCCAGCGTCAGATTGGAGGTGGACACCACGGCCTCGGCCTTGGCGTAGAGCGCCTCGCGGCTGGTCAGGATGGAGCGCAGCTCGTCCATGGCGGCCGGGTTTCCGGCCATGGGGCGCTCGTCGCCCTGGGCGAGCACGCGGGCCATGTGCTCCTCCGGCCGGGCCTTGAGCCAGATGGTGTGGTAGTTGCGCAAAAGAAAGCTGTAGGTCTCCGGCTCCGACACGATGCCGCCGGCGACCGCGAGGACGAGCGTGTCGTGGGTCGCCGCGATTCGCTCCAGCGACTGCCGCTCGAGCCGGCGATAGCCCTCCTGGCCATAGAGCGCGATCAACTCGTTGACGGGCATGCCGGAGATCTGCTCGATCTCCTGGTTCAGCTCGAGGAACGGCAGGTTCAGCTCAGAGGCCGTCAGCCGACCGAGCGTCGACTTGCCCGCGCCGCGCAGGCCGATGAACGCCACGCGCTGCATGCGCCTGAGGCTGGGATGCTCGGGGTCGAGGATCTCCAGGACGCGCCGGCGCTGATCCTTCGTGGCGGTCCTGTAGAGCGCGGCCACCGTCGTGAAGTCGGACGCCCAGGGGTCCTCCTCCGCCACCAGCCATTCGATGCGCAGGTCGAGGGCTTCTGCAATATTGCGCAGAAGCGCGATCGACACGTTGCCGGTGCCGCTTTCGAGCTGGGCGAGGTAGCGCTGCGATACGCCGGACTTCTCCGACAGGGCCCGCCGGGAGATTCCCTTGCGTGCCCGCGCGGTCCTTACACGCAAGCCGACGGTTGCGATGAACTGCTGGGTCCGGGTTTCCCGGTCGCCCACATCGGTGTCGACGGACGCGATCTTTCCACTGAAGGATGTGATTTCACTCATAGTACCGTGCCGTCGCCATCCTGTGCATTATAATGTCCGCTCCGTGAGCGGAGCAAGCAGGCGCCGGGACAGGAGGCGCTCGCGAAGCTCACTGATCAACAGGATTTGCAAGCCGGTCCTCGATAATGGCCCTGAGGTCGGCCGGGGCCTGCCTCTTGCGGAATGTCTCCGCCTCGACGAAGACGCAGACGAACCGGCCCTCGAAGCAGACATGGCCGTCCTGCCGGCCCGTGACGCGGAACTCGATGGAGGAGGTGCCGAGGCGTGTCGGCGCGCAGGCGCAATGAAGCGTGTGGCGCGGCGTGACGGGCGCGCGGAAATCAAGGCTCATATGCACAAAGGGCGTGCCGACGCCCCGGTCGAGATTGAGCCGGTACCAGTCATATCCCACATGATGCGCCCACCATGCGTCTATGGCGTCGAGCGCAAAGCAGGGAATGCGCCCGGTATAGGCGATGAGCGCGGGGTCGCAATCGGCCCAGGTCACGCGGATGGCATGGACGAACTCCGTATCGGCGACCGGGCCCAAGGCATGTCTCCCTAATAGGTCTCCACGTGATACCGGCCGGCCTCGCGCATCCCGTCGCGAATCGCGTGCCAGTCTAGGCCGGACCCGCGTGCAATATCCTCGAATGCCTCTTCCACGCCAGCCTCCATGGCCTTCAGGCCGCATATGTAGATATGGGTGCCGGCGTCGGCGATGAGGGCGGAGAGCCTCTCGCGCTCGTCGAGGAGCCGGTGCTGGACATATTGCTTCGGGGCGTCCTCGGCGCGGCTGAAGGCGAAATGCTTGGCCAGCACCGCTTCCGGAACCTTCTTGAGCGGGCCGAAATAGGGCAGGGCGTCCGGTGTGCGCGCGCCGAAGAAGAGACGCATCCGGCCGGTGACCTCCGGCATGGTGCGCTGCCGGCGCATGGTGAAGCCGCGGAACGGGGCGGACCCCGTGCCCGTGCAGATCATGACGAGCTTGGCCTGCGGGTCGTTCGGCAGGAGGAAGGTGGACCCGAACGGTCCGGTGAGCTTCACCCTGTCGCCCCTCTCCAGGTCGCAGACATAGTTCGAGCAGACCCCGTGCGGCTCGCGCTTCACCGTCAGCGAGAGGTTGTTGGTATTGGGCCGCTCGCCGTCGCGCGGGCTCGAGACGGAATAGAGCCGCGGCAGGAAGGGCTTGCCCTGCGCGTCGAGGCCGGGCGGCGCGATGCCGACGCTCTGGCCCTCGAGCACGGGGAAGGACTGGGTGCCGAGGTCGAGGATGATATGGCGCACATCGCTGTCGGCGTCCTCCGCGGTGAGCCGGTAATTGCCCTGGACGACCGCCTCTGCCGGGTGGCCGAGATTGTAGAGGTTGATGCTCGGCTTCGACGCCGATGGCGGCGCCTTGGCCTTGCCGCCCGCGCCCTTGTGGGCTTCGGCGAGAAGGGCTGCGACCTCGTCGTCGAGGGCCTCCAGCGTGGTATCGGCTTCGCCGCCGTCGCCCGGTCCCGCAAGCGCCTCCTGCTCGGGGAGCTCCAGCCATTCGAACTGTTCTTCGAGCGAATAGGCCTTGGCCACCACGCGCCAATTGTCGATGGAGCCGGTCGGGCAGGGCGCGATGCAGGCCATGCAGAAATCGCATTTCGACGCATCGACGACGACATTGTCGTCATTGTGCGTGATGGCATCCACGGGGCATGCCTCCTCGCACGTATAGCAGCGAATGCAGATTTCAGGGTCGATCAGGTGCTGTTTGATCGGCTTTGTCATTTGCCTCTCTCGACTCAAATCCCCTCGCCCTCCCTCTCCCCTGGTGGGAGGGAGGGCAAAGGGCGCGCGATGCATGGCGCCTCACGCCATGTGCAGCCTGACGTACTCGAAGTCGCCGGGCTTGTTGTCGATGCCCACGCGCGGCGGGGCGATCCAGCTTGCGAATACGCCGGGCTCCCAGACCGGCTTCATGAGCGACTGGATGAAGTCGCCATCGGCCGTATCGGGCAGCCAGTCGCCCTTGCGCGCGTCCCAGTCCTCCTGCGACAGCACCTCGCCCTCAGGCGTGATCGGGGCGCCGGCGAACGTGCCGATCTGGCGATGGAAGCCCTCATGCGGCAGGGTCATCTCGAAGTCGATCCCGGTCTTGGCGATGATGCCGTTCCAGCGCTTCACGCCGCCGGACGCGTCTCGCCTGTAATCGTCGCGAAGCCGCATGTTGATAGCGGTGAGCGCCGGGGCGTCGGAGACCTCGATGCGGCCGTCCCTGAACTCCGCCACCGGATAGGTCGCGTCCTTGAGCCGGTGGTCGTCCTCGATCTTGGTCTCCTGGTAGCGGCCCTTGATGCCGGCATTGAAGGCATTGGCCGCATTGGTGGAGACTTCCGAGCCGAACAGGTCGAGCGACAGCGAATAGTGCAGGTTGAGCTTCTTCTGGATGGTCGGCAGGTCGATGACGCCGAGCGCGCGCACCTTCTCGATGTCGTAGGGGTCGGTGATGCCCGCCTCGTTCATCGCCTCGCAGGTGCGCTGGATGGTGCGCCCGACGCCGGTCTCGCCCACGAACATGTGGTGGGCCTCCTCCGTCAGCATGAAGCGGCAGGTGCGCGACAGCGGGTCGAAGCCGGACTGGGCGAGGCTTTCGAGCTGCATCTTGCCGTCGCGGTCGGTGAAATAGGTGAACATGAAGAAGGACAGCCAGTCCGGCGTCGCCTCGTTGAAGGCGCCGAGCATGCGCGGGGCCTCCTCCGATCCCGACTGGCGGCGCAGGAGGTCGTCGGCCTCCTCGCGGCCGTCGGCGCCGAAATACTTCTGGAGCAGATAGACCATGGCCCAGAGATGCCGGCCCTCCTCGACATTCACCTGGAACAGGTTGCGCATGTCGTAGAGCGATGGCGCGGTCTTGCCGAGATGGCGCTGCTGCTCGACAGAGGCCGGCTCGGTGTCGCCCTGGATGACGATCAGCCGGCGCAGCATGGCGCGATATTCGCCCGGCACCTCCTGCCATGCGGGCTGGCCGTAATGTTCGCCGCACGGGATAGTGCGGTCCTCCACCTCAGGGGCGAGCAGGATGCCCCAGCGATATTCGGGCATCTTCACATAGTCGAACTTCGCCCAGCCCTTCGGGTCGACGCTCACCGCGGTGCGCAGATAGACGAGGCTCTCCTGGAAGCCCTCCGGCCCCAGATCGTTCCACCAGCTGATATAGCCCGGGTGCCAGCGTTCCAGCGCCTTCAGCACGCGCCGGTCTGAGGACAGGCCAACATTGTTCGGAATCTGCGTGTCGTAGCTGACGTCGGACAGATTAATCATCGTCGATCTCCCTGAAAGAAACGGTCCGGTCAGACCCGACCCATGTCGAACTCGCCGCGCATCCCGGTTCCATAGCGCCTCAGCGCGCCGGTCTCGCCGACGGCGTTGGGGCGCTGGAATATCCAGTTCTGCCAGGCGGTGAGGCGGCCGAAGACGCGGGTTTCCATGGTCTCCGGGCCGGCGAAGCGGAGATTGGCCTCCATGCCGGTCATGGCGTCGGGCGAGAAGCTCGCGCGCTCCTCCAGGAACACGCGCACCTCGTCCTCCCAGTCGATGTCGTCGAGCGCGAAGGTCACGAGCCCGAGCCGGCTGGCGTCTTCCGCCTCTAGCGCGGTGTCCTTCTCCGCCTCTGCCGCCTCGACAGCGTCCGGCGCGCCGAGGAAGCGCGTCTGAAGGCGCGTCAGGTCGTTGGCCATCGGATAGGGGCCGAAATTCGCCTCCGTCAGGGTGAGCGTCGCGACGGGGCGGTTGTCGCCCTCGAACTCGCCGTCCGCCATGTAGGCGCGGTCGGCGGCGAAGGCGATCTCGGCAAGGGTTCCCGCAAAGCACGAGCCCGGCTCGATGAGCGCGACCAGCGAGCGCGACGTCATGTCGATGCGCTTCAGGACCCGTTTCCAGTAGAGCAGGATCTCGTGGGCGAGCCAGTGGTCCCTGTTGTCTATGAGCGCGCGCTCGTGCGCTGCGACCTGCGCCGGGTCGCCCTGCGTCTTGAAGACGAGGACGCCGAGCTCGGGCTCGTTGAGCCTCAGATGCAGGATGGCGTCGTCGAGCTCGCGCGCGCATCGGAGCATCCAGCCCTGCGCCCCCTCCTCGACGAGGGCGTCGGTGGAGACCGGTGCCGGATCGGACGGGCCGGCGATCTCGATGGTGGCGAGGCCGCGCGCGCGGTCGACGGCGATCTCGACGGTGGAATAGACGACGGAGCCGTCATCGGCGAAGCGGCGCTCAAGAGGGGCCAGCGCGATGCCTCTGTCCGCCGGCGCGCGGCTGGACCTTGCGGCGAACTCCCTGGCGCGTTCGGCAACCGTTTCCGCGAAGCGGCTGTTGGGGACGACCTCGTCGACGAGGTTCCAGTCCTTCGCGCGCTTGCCCCTCACGCCCTCCTCCACCGAGCAGAAGACGTCCGCCAGGTCGCGGCGCACCTTGCGCTTGTCGGTGACGCGGGTGAGGCCGCCCGTGCCGGGGAGAACGGCGAGCAGCGGTACCTCGGGCAGCGCGACATTGGAGGCGCCGTCATCGGTCAGCATGATGTGGTCGCAGGCGAGCGCCAGCTCGTAGCCGCCGCCGGCGCACGAGCCCCGGACCGCGCAGATATAATGCTGGCCGGACTCCGCGCCCGCCGCCTCGTAGGTGTTGCGCGTCTCGTTGGTGAACTTGCAGAAATTGACCTTGTGGGCATGGGCCGCGCCGGCCAGCATGCGGATATTGGCGCCGGCGCAGAACACCTTGTCCTTGCCCGATTGCAGCACCACCGCCTTCACCTCCGGATGCTCGAAGCGCATGCGCTGGACGATGTCGGCGAGCTCGATATCGACGCCGAGGTCGTAGGAGTTGAGCTTCAGCTCATAGCCCTCGAACAGCCCGCCCTTCTCGTCGACATCCATGAACAGATTGGCGACGTCGCCGTCATACTCGACACGCCAGTGCCGGTATCGGTCGGGGCTTGTCTGAAAGTCGATCGCGTTACGCACCAGATTGTCTCCCTTGTGTCTGGTGATTTGCATTATAATGCAGATACCCAGAGCGTCCAATAGCAAAATTCTCCGATTTATCAATATAATTCAGCATAAAAGACGCGATGTGTTCGATTTGAGAGACACATGCATTATTTTGCATTTACCCGATATGCGGAAACGCCGAGACCGAAGCGCTCCAGTCGTTCCCTGCGGCCAGTGCGGCCTTGAAGGCCTCGACGGTTGCGATGGCCGCGCCGGGCGCGATGGCCATGACCGGGCGGCTGCCCGGTCCGCCGGCCTCCGCGAAATGGCCGATGGCGATCTCGGCCAGGCGGCGCGTTGCGTTCGGCCGGTCGAGCAGGGCCTTCAGCGCGGCATTGGCGAACTGGATCGTGCCCTGGACGAGCGCCCGTTCGCGGCTGTTGGGCGGGGCGTTGAGCCAGACAGGCTCCAGCACCTCGTGCGCCTCCCAGTAAAAGCCCGCCTTCAGGAAGGCGACGCCGTGGCGCCATGCGGGATTGGACAAGGCGTCCGCGCTGGCCGTCACCTCCGGCGCGGTCTGCGCGATCCGCGCGAGGACGCCGTCCCGCGGCCGGGCATTGACGCCGGGCAGGTGGCGATAGGAGGGAAGGCGCACGCCCATTTCCGTTCCTACGTCCTGCGCCGCCGCCATGCCGATCGCATCCTTAAAGGGCCGCCCTGGCACAAAGGCCCTCCAGGCGGTCGAGCATGGTACCCGAGCCCTGGATGGCGCTTCTGTGCATGTGGAACCGCAAGCCGCGCAGGCCTCCGAGCTCCTCCCCGCCGCCGGCCCGGCCAGGGCCGCCATGGACGCATTGGGGCATGACGATGGGGTGGCCGGTATGGTTGCGGCCCGCCTCCTCGTCGACCGTCATCACCCGCCCGTGCCAGGGCGCGAGCCGCAGCGCCGTTTCCGCCAGCACGTCCGGATCGTTGGAGAACAGGCTGACCGCCAGCGATCCGCCGGCGCGCGCGGCGAGCGCGGTGGCCTCGTCGGGCGTGTCATAGGGCATGACGGTTGCGCAGGGGCCGAACACCTCCGTCTCGTGCACGGCCTTGCCGTCCGCGGGATCGGCGCAGGACAGGAGCGTGGGAGCGACGAAGGCGCCCGCCTCCCGGTCGGCGCCCGTCAGCGTCTCCGGCACGCCGCCGCCCGCCACGATGCGGGCCTCCGCGCCGAGCCGCGCGATGCCCGCGAGCGCCTGCGCCTGCTGGCCCTTGTCGACGAGCGGGCCGACGCGGACGGTGTCGTCCTGCGGATCGCCGACCGTCAGGCCGGCGAGCCTGGCCGCGACGGCCTCCTCCAGCGCGCCCCTGTGCTCGCGGGCCACGAGGATGCGGCGGATATTGGTGCAGAGCTGGCCCGCCTTGACGCTCAGCGCCTTGACGATCTCGCGCACCGCCAGGTCGAAAAGGACGGAGCCCGGGGTGGCATCAGGACCGATTATCGTCGCGTTGACGCTGTCGGCCTCCACGGTGAGGCGCGGCGCGTGGGCGAGGATGTTGGCGTCCGCGCGGATCGCCCGGGCGGTCTCCGCCGATCCGGTGAAGGCGAGCGAATCCATCGGCCGAAGCGCGCCGACGAGACCCTCGCCGCCGCCGCAGACGAGGTTGAGCGCGCCCTCCGGCACGACGCCCGACGCCACGACGTCGCGCACCATCTCATGCGACAGCCAGGCGGTCGCCGTGGCGGGCTTGGCCATGCTGGGCGCGCCGGCGAGAAGGGCCGTGGCGACCTTCTCCCACAGGCCCCATGAGGGGAAATTGAAGGCGTTGACCTGCACCGCGACGCCGGGCCGCGTCGTCCAGACATGGCCGGCGAAGAACACCGGCTCGCGGGCAAGCTGGTCGCGGCCCTCCTCGGCAATGGCGTGTGCCTCGCCCAGGCTCCGGCCGAGGCGGGCGTAATATCTGAGCGTGCCGATGCCGCCATCGATGTCTATGGCCGCATCGACGGCCGTGTTGCCGGAATTGATGCGGGCGATCTCGCCATATTTGTCGCGATTGGCGGCGAGCACATCGGCGATGGCCTTCAGCATGGCGCCGCGCTCGGCGAAGGTGAGGGCGTTCAGGGCCGCGCCACCCTCCCTCCGGGCGAAGGCGAGGGCCGCGTCGGCGTCGATGCCGCTCGCATCCGCCTCCGCGATGACCTCTCCGGTCACCGGATTGTAGAGCGGGCGTCCGGCGCCGTTGCCATCGGTCCAGCGGCCGCAGACGTAGCTTTGAAGCCTCATGCCGTCACCGCCCTGGCCGCCTCGATCCGGTCGAGGCGCCGGACGAAGTCGGCGACCAGCCGGAGGGTCTCGTCCGGTTTCTCCAGATGCGGGGAGTGCCTGCAATCCTCGACGATGCCGACATCGACGGGGCAGTAGGCCTGCGTCTCCAGCGCGTCGATCTGGGCGAGGCTCCCATATTGGTCGTCGCGCCCCTGGATGGCGAGGACGGGCACGCGGATATAGGCGATGACCTCCTCGATGGTCCAGGCCTTGAACGCCGGGTCGAGCCAGGCGTCATTCCAGCCCCGGAAGGCATTGTCGGGATTCTTGTGGTGGCGGGCGAGCCGCGCGCGCAGATCGGTATCCTCATAGGCCGTCCTCGCCTGCGCTATAGCGGCAAGTCCAGAGGCCTCGGTGAAGAAGTGCGGCGCGACAAGGCACAGGCCGCGCACCCGGAAATCGGCCACGCTGCCGGCGTAGATCGCCGCGATGGACGCGCCGTCGCTGTGGCCGAGCAGGATACCGGTCCGAAAGCCTATGGCGTCGAGAACCTCCGGCAGCACGTCGACGGCCTCGCGCGTCATGTAGTCGAGCGGGCGGGGCAGCTCCGCCGGGTCCGACTGGCCGTAGCCGGCGCGCGAATAGGCGAAGACGCCATGGCCGGTCGCTGCCGCCAGCCGCGCGGGGAAGTCCTTCCACAGGCTCACCGAGCCGAGCCCCTCATGGAGCAGGACGATGGTCGGCGCCTCGTCCGGCTTCGGCCCGAAGAACCGGCCCTCGAGTGTCTTGCCGCCGGCGGCGATGCCGACGGTCTCGCCTGGCTCCTGCGTCATGCCGTTTCCTTCTCGCGGGGTCTGAGCTTGAAGCGCTGGATCTTGCCGGTCGCCGTCTTCGGCAGGTCGGGGAGGATCTCCACCCAGCGTGGATATTTCCACTTGCCGATCCTGTCCTTCACGAACGCCTTGAGCTCGCCCGCGATATCGGCTGCCTCGCCCGGCTCCTTGAGGACCACATAGGCCTTGGGCTTCTCCAGGCCGTCGGTGTCGCGCGCGGCCACGACAGCGGCCTCCAGCACGCCGGGATGGGCGATCAGCGCCTGTTCGATCTCGAAGGGCGAGACCCAGATACCGGAGACCTTGAACATGTCGTCGGTGCGGCCGCAATAGACGAGGCGGCCATCCGCGCGGCGCTCGTACTTGTCGCCGGTGCGGGTCCACATCCCCTCGAAGGTCGACCGGCTCTTGGAGCGCTGGTTCCAGTAGCTTTCCGCCGCGGAGGGGCCCTTGACGATCAGCTCGCCAATGCCGCCGGGGCCGACATCGCCGCCGGCATCGTCCACCAGCCGGATCTCGTAGCCGGGCACGGCGCGGCCGGACGTGCCGTAGACGACGTCGCCGGGGCTGTTGGACAGGAAGATATGCAGGAGTTCCGTCGAGCCCACGCCGTCGAGGATGTCGACGCCCATGAGGTTCCGCCAGCGCTGGCCGATCTCCTCAGGCAGCGCCTCGCCGGCGGAGATGCACCGGCGCAGGCGGCCGAAACCCGCCGGGCGCTCACCGCCGAGGGCGGCGAGAAAGGCCGCATAGAAGGTCGGGACGCCGCAGAAGACCGTGGGGCTGAAGGTGTCGACCGCCTCGCGCACGCTGTCGGGCGTCGGGCGGCCGGAGAGCAGGATTGTGGTCGCGCCGACCGACATCGGGAAGGTCATGGCGTTGCCGAGGCCGTAGGCGAAGAACATCTTGGCGACGGAGAAGACCGTGTCGCCCTCCTCGATCCCCAGCACCTGTTCGCCATAGGTGTCTGCCGTGGCCTTCAGGCTCCCATGGACGTGGCGCACGCCCTTGGGCTGGCCGGTCGAGCCGGAGGAGTAGAGCCAGAAGGCGCATTCGTCCGCCGAGACCGCGACAGCCGGGCGACCCTCGCTCCGGGCGAGTTCGTCGGCGAAGGAGAGCGTTCCCTCCGGCGCGTCGCCGCCGATGACGAACACGGCCTCGAGCTGTGGGCAGGAGCCCAATATGGGGGCCACGACGGGCAGGAGCGCGGCGGAGACGAAGAGCGCGCGCGCCCGGCTGTCGCGAAGGATGGTCTCGTAGAGCTCCGCGGACAGGAGCGTGTTGAGCGGAACGGGGATGACGCCCGCCTTGAGGCTGCCCCAGAAGATGACGGGGAACTCGATCTCGTCGAGCACCAGCATGGCCGCGCGGTCCTCGCGCCTGATGCCGTGGCGGTCGTAGAGCGCCGCCATGCGGTCGGACCGGGTCGCGAGCTCGTTGTAGGTCAGTGTCCGCCCGCCCGGGCCGCACTCCACGAAGGCGGGCTTGTCGCCGGCCGGCGAGGACCGGTGACGGTCCACGAAATGATATGCCGCATTGCCGTTGCTCTCCACCACGGCGTGCCTCCCGATATGTTGGGCCTCGAGGGCCGGTTGTCTTGCCCGGCTCTTCAGCGGCCGGTGAATTCGATCGCCCCGTCGGGCAGGAGATAGAGAATATAGGCCTCGCCGCCGGCGACCGTGGGACGATGGTCGGAGCCCGGCGGGTAGACGTACCAGCCTTCCGGCTTGCCATCGAACGTGGCGGGGCCGTCGATGGGCATGATCGCGCCGATCTCGCCCGTGACATGGACATGGTGCGGGCCGGCGATGTTCTTCATGCGCACGACGTCGACGCTGAACCGTCCGGCATCGGTGCCGGGCTTCACCGCGCGGCCGAACCTTATGCCGCCCGCCTCGCGGGCCATCAGCCAGCCCTCGCGCTCGCCCTCGGCGCACAGGGCCGCCAGCGCCTTGAAGGTCGGCCCGTGCGCCGGGAAGCGGCTGTTGAGGAAGGTCTCCAGATCGCCGTCGAGCGGCCGGTCGGCAATCGCCTCGCTCACCTCGCCGACAATCCTCGCAAACGCGTCCTGGGGCATGGCATCTCCTCGGGGGGCGGCCGCCTTGGCCGGCGGTCTTCGATCATGGTCGATTTATGCTCAATAATGCATAATTCTGGATAGTGCGCAAGATAGTGCTTTACAGAATCGTGAAAATTGATAGTTCTTAAGTGTCTGTCATTGATGACCGAACTGTCTCCTTTAGAGGCGTTCCGGTCAGGTGTCATGCATTATATAACCTGTTCGGCTGTCCGTATGGTGGACGCGGCCGGGCCAATACGAAATCTCGAACGGCACCGAGGGAGGATACGATGTCAAAACTGAAAGGGCTGGCTGCGGGGGCGCTGGCGCTCGCTGCGCTGTCAACGGCAAGTGCTGCGGAGGCGGAGACCAGGGTCGGCCTGCTCCTGCCCTATGCGGGCGTCTATGCCGCGCTCGGCGAGGAGATCGATGCCGGGTTCCAGCTCGCGCTGGAGGAGGCTGGCATGACGGACGAGTTCGCGATCGTGCGCGAGGACACCGAGGTCAAGCCGCCGGTCGGCCTCGCCAAGGCGCGCAAGCTCGTCCTGGAAGACGAGGTCGACGTGATCGTCGGGCTGGTGTCGTCGGGCGTTCTGGGCGCGGTGCGCGATTTCGTGGATGGCGCCCAGGTTCCGCTGATCGTCGCCAATGCCGGCAATGACGACGCCACGGGCAGCCGCTGCAGCAAGTACATTACCCGCGTGTCGTTCTCCAACGGGCAGGTCAACCGCCCGATGGGCCAGTGGATGTACGACCAGGGCATCCGCAAGGTCTACACGCTCGCCCCCGACTATGCCGCGGGCCGCCAGATGGTCGGCGCCTTCGCCGAAGCCTTCAGGCAAGCCGGCGGCGAGATCGTCGGCGAGGACTTTACGCCGTTCCGCAAGACGCAGGATTTCGGCCCCTATCTCACCAAGGCCAAGGCGGCCGGTCCCGACGCGATCTTCGTCTTCTATGCGGGCGGCGAGGCGATCTCCTTCGTCAAGCAGTACGATTCCTTCGGCATCAAGGCGGACATTCCGCTCTACGGGTCGGGCTTCCTCACCTCGCCGCTCTATGTGAACGCGGAAGGGCCGGCGGCGGAGGGCGTCGTCACCGCGCTCCACTATGTGCCGACCATCGACACGCCCGAGAACAGGGCCTTCGTCGAGGCCTTCAGGGCCAGGACCGACCGCGCCCCGTCGGAATATGCCGTGCAGGGCTACGACGCGGGACGCGCGCTCATCGAGGCGGTGAAGTCGGGCGCGGACAGCCGCGAGGCGCTGGCCTCCGCTCTGGCGAAGGTCACCTATACCGGGCCGCGCGGGCCGGTGAAGATCGATCCGGCGACCAACAACATCGTCCAGAACATCTATGTCTACGAGACCATCAAGGGCGACGGCGGGCTGACCCAGAAGATCGTCGGCACGGTTGAGGCCGTGGCCGACGCGCCCAACGGCTGCAAGCTCTGACACGGCAAACCGTCTCCTCGGCGTCCGGCCGGGGCGGGCATGCGCTCGTCCGGGCCGGCGCCCCGGCGCTCACCAAAGGCGGAACCGAACGATGCTCGCTGATCCGTCCACATGGATCGTGCAGGGGCTCAACGGGCTCCAGCTCTCCATGCTGCTCTTCCTGTTGTCGGTCGGACTGACCGTGATCTTCGGGCTCCTGCATTTCGTCAACCTGGCCCATGGGGCGCTCTATGCGCTCGGGGCCTATGCGGGGGTCAGCGCGGTCTGGATGCTCGGCTCCTACTGGGCGGCCTTCGTGCTCGCGCCCGCGGCGGTGGCGCTGGCCGGCACCGTGCTCTATCTCGGCCTCATCCGGCGGATGCGCCGGTCCGGGCCGATGAACCAGGTGCTCGTCACCTTCGGCCTGATCTTCGTCTTCCTCGACATCTTCCGGATCGTGTGGGGCGACATCGCGCTCGGCATCGACGCGCCGGCCTTCCTCGCCGGGCCGGTGGAGGTTCTGGGCGTGGCCTATCCGGCCTACCGGCTGTTCATCATCGCGCTCGGCGCCGCGGTCATGGCGGGGCTCGGTCTCGTCCTGTCGAGAACCCAGATCGGCGCGATGATCCGCGCCGGCGTCGACAACGACCGGATGGCGGCCTGCCTCGGGCTGAATGTCGAGCGGATCTTCTTCGTCGTGTTCTGCGTCGGCTGCGCATTGGCAGGACTCGCGGGCGTCGTGGCCGCGCCCGTCTTCTCCGTGACGCCCGACATGGGGACGCAGATCCTGATCCCGACGCTCATCGTGGTGGTGATCGGCGGGCTCGGCAGCCTGAAGGGCGCGGTGGCGGGCTCGCTCATCGTGGGCTTCACGCAGACCTTCGGCGCGGTCCTCGCGCCCCAGCTCGCGGCGGTGGCGGTCTATGCCCTGCTCGCCGGCATCCTGATCTTCCGGCCCGCGGGCCTGTTTCCGGCGCGGGGCTGATCGGCCATGTTCCACCAGACAGGGATAAAGACGGCCGTCATCCTCGCCCTCCTCGCGGGGCTTGCGGCCTATGCGGCGCTCGGCGGCTATTTCGCCCGCGAGCTCGTGATCGAGATCGCGACGCTCGCCATCCTGGCCATCAGCCTCGACATGGTCGCAGGCTTCGGCGGCATGGTCTCGCTGTGCCATGGCTCGATCTTCGGGCTCGGCGCCTACGGTTTCGCCGTCGCGGCCACGCTTCTCGGCCTGCCGCCCGGGCTTGCGCTCGTCGCCGGCATCGCGCTCGGCGCGCTGTTCGGCGGTGCCGTCGGCGCGGTGACGTCGAGGGCACGCGGCATCTTTTTCATCATGGCGACTCTCGCCTTCGGCCAGATGGTCTATGTGCTGATCTTCGATGCGCGCGCGCTCGGCGGCGATGACGGCCTTCCCGGGGTGCCGCGGCTCGACCTCTCCGCACTCGGCGTCGATTTGCAGAGCTCGCTGCAATTCGCCCTGTTCGCCATTGCCTGCCTGGGGCTCGTCTATGCGCTGGCCGCCTTCGTGCTGCGGTCCGGCTTCGGGCGCACACTGTGCGGCATCCATGCCAACGAGGCGCGCATGCGGGCGCTCGGCATCCCGGTCTGGCAGTACAAGGCGAATGGCTTCGCGCTGTCGGGCGCGATGGCCGGGTTCGCCGGTGCGCTGGCCGCCCAGCACACCATGTTCGTGTCGCCGGAGATGATGGTGTGGACGGTCTCCGGCGAGGCGCTGGTGATCGTCATTCTGGGCGGCATGGGCACGCTGGTCGGGCCGGCGGTCGGGGCGGCGCTGCTGATTTTGCTGCGCCACGAGATCGCCAGCCTCACCAATCACTGGCACATGGTCATCGGCATCGTGCTCATCGTCACGGTGCTCGCGGGCGGGCGCGGGCTCTACGGCCAGCTCGAGCACATGGTGCAGGCGCGCCGGGAGAGGGTGAAGGCGCATGCTTGAGGTGACCGGTCTCCACAAGTCCTTCGGCGCGCTCACGGTGACCGACAATGTCTCCTTCCGCATGGACAGGGGCGAGCGGCGCGTGGTGCTCGGCCCCAACGGTGCGGGCAAGACGACGCTGTTCAACCTGCTGGCGGGGGACCTCGCCCCGTCGGCGGGCGAGATCCGCCTCGACGGCCGCCCGGTGACCGGGCTCAGCGTCGATCGCCGTGCCAGGCTCGGCCTGTCGCGCAGCTACCAGAAGAACAACCTCTTCGACGCCTTGACCGTGCGCGAGAACCTGGCGCTTGCCGCCGCCGCCGCGCTCGGGCTCTCCGGCCTGTTCCGGCGCGATACCCATCGCGACCCGGCGGTGGTGGACCGCGTGGCGGAGATCGCGGGCCAGGTCGGTCTCGCGGACCGTCTGGACATGCCGGTGCACAGCGCGCCCTACGGCAATCGCCGGCAGCTCGAGGTCGGCATCGCGCTTGCCGCCCGGCCGAAGGTCCTCTTGATGGACGAGCCGACCTCCGGCGTCGGGCCCGGCATGATCCATGCCTTCCACGAGCTCCTCGGCGGCCTGCCGCGCGATCTGACCATCCTGATCATCGAGCACGACATGGACCTCGCCTTCGACGTCGCCGACCGGATCACCGTCCTCAATTACGGCAAGGTCGTCTTCGAGGGCACGCCGGAGGAGACGCGCGCAAGCCCGCTTGTCCACGAGATCTATCTCGGCGAATGGGGCGCCCATGCTTGAGATCGGCGGGCTTCACACGGGCTATGGAGAAACCCGGGTCATCCACGGGCTCGACCTCGTGGCGCGCGCGGGCCGCGTGACGGCGATCCTCGGGCGCAACGGCGCGGGCAAGACCACGACGCTGAAGGCGGTGATGGGGCTCCTGCCCGTTCTCGAGGGCGAGATCTCGCTTGCCGGCGAGCGGATCGGCGGGCTCGCGCCGTTCGAGATCGCCCGGCGCGGCATCGCCTATGTGCCCGAGACGCGGGACATCTTCCCCTCGCTCACCGTTCGCGAGAACCTCGCGCTGGCCGCACGGATCGCTCCCGTCGGGGACACGCCGCGCTGGACGATGGCGCGGGTGCTCGAGCTCTTTCCGCGGCTTGGCGAGCGCATGGACAATGGCGGCAACCAGCTCTCCGGCGGCGAGCAGCAGATGCTCGCCATCGCCCGCGCGCTCTTGATGAACCCGCGGCTCCTCATCCTCGACGAACCGACGGAGGGGCTTGCCCCGATCATCGTGCGCCAGATCCACGACAAGCTCATGGAGCTGAAGGCGGACGGGCTCACCATGCTTCTGGTGGAGCAGAATTTCGGCTTCGCGACGAGCCTGGCCGACGAGGTCTGCATGATGGGCCGGGGGACATGCGTCTGGCGCGGCACGCCCGGGTGCATCCAGGCCGACCGCGAGCTTCAGGCGCGCTGGCTGGGCGTGTAGCGCCGCGCATCACTTTCCGCCGCATGACGCAACGTAATCTTGAAAGCGTCACACGCCCGTGCGAAACACTGGGGCAGCATAGAGGCTTTCTACGGGTAATCCCATGTCGGGCTTTATGGAGATCAAGCGGCGCCGCTCGGTGGGCGTGAAGGTCGGCTCCGTCACGGTCGGCGGCGACGCGCCGGTCGTGGTGCAGTCCATGACCAATACCGACACCGCCGACGCGGAGGCGACGGCCAAGCAGGTCGCGAGCCTCGCCCGGGCCGGCTCGGAGCTCGTGCGCATCACGGTCGACCGGCCGGATGCGGCCGCCGCCGTTCCGGAGATCCGCGACCGGCTCGTCGCCATGGGGGTCGAGGTGCCGCTGGTCGGCGACTTCCACTATATCGGCCACAAGCTCCTGAGCGACTTCCCGGCCTGCGCGGAAGCGCTCGACAAATACCGCATCAATCCGGGCAATGTCGGCTTCAGGGACAAGCGCGACAAGCAGTTCTCGATGATGATCGAGAAGGCGCTCGAATACGGCAAGCCGGTGCGCATCGGCGTCAACTGGGGCAGCCTCGACCAGGAGCTCCTGACGCGGCTCATGGACGAGAACGCCAAGAGCGACGCCCCGCTCGACGCGCGTGCGGTGATGCACGAGGCCATGGTGCAGTCGGCGCTCCTGTCGGCGGCGCGCGCGGAGGAGATCGGCCTTGGCCGCGACCGCATCATCCTGTCGGGCAAGGTCTCCACGGTCCAGGACCTGATCCGCGTCTACCGCATGCTGGCGGAGCGGTCCGATTATGCGCTCCATCTGGGGCTCACCGAGGCGGGCATGGGCTCGAAGGGCATCGTCGCCTCGACCGCCGGCCTCGCCGTCCTGCTGCAGGAGGGCATTGGCGACACGGTCCGCATCTCGCTCACGCCGGAGCCCGGCGGCGACCGGGCGGAGGAGGTGCGCGTCGGCCAGGAGATCCTGCAGTCCATGGGCCTGCGCTCCTTCATGCCGATGGTCACCGCATGCCCCGGCTGCGGGCGCACGACCTCCACCGTGTTCCAGGAGCTCGCCCGCGACATCCAGGCCTATGTGCGCGAGCGCCTGCCGGAATGGCGCGAGCAATATGCGGGCTTCGAGGATCTCCAGCTCGCCGTGATGGGCTGCATCGTGAACGGCCCGGGCGAATCCAAGCACGCCGATATCGGCATCTCCCTGCCGGGTACCGGCGAGCTGCCCTCCGCCCCGGTCTTCATCGACGGCGAGAAGGCCATGACGCTCAGGGGCGAGGATATCGCCGAGCAGTTCAAGGTGATCGTCGAGGACTACGTCTCCCGCCGCTACGGGCTCGGCGCGCCGCCGGAGACGGCCAGCGCGGCGGAATAGGCGTTCGCTCCGGCGGGTCCGCAGACCCGGCCGAAACATCTTTCCGGGCCGTTTGCTGGATGCCCGCCTGTGCGGGCATGAGCGGTCGTCGACAAGGACGTTCGATTTTTCCGCCCGCTCCCGCGAAGGCGGGAGCCCATGAGCCATGGAGTATGGCTCAAATAGTTCCGGCTAAGAGCCGCCCTAGCGCATCCCGCGTGCGACGAGGCGGGCCTCCAGGCCGGCCCAGGCGATGAGCGCCACGACCTTCGCGACCTCCAGAACGCCATAGGCCATGTGATGGATCGACGGCTCCAGCGGCTTGCCGGCGATGACCGTGGCCGTGCGCGCGTCGAGCGCGGGCAGGAGCCACGAGGTCTGCAGGAGCAGGATCACGATGATGGCGAGCATCGCGATCAGGCGCGGCTGGGTGCGTGCGCCGAGCACCACGACAAGGGCCAGGAGCGCGGCCAGGCCCCATTCGGCGATATTGAGGGCGGCGAAGGTGATGCGCCCGATATCGAGCGCGACCGGTCGGTCGAGGCCCTCGGCGCCGAACTTCACGGGCGTTGCGAGGAACGACACGCCGATGACGAGCCCGGCCCACAGGCAGACAAGGCCGATGACGGTCAGGCGCGGCCAGGGGCCCGGAGCGGATGCAGGTGCCATGGGATGTTGCCTTTGTGAGATGGGCGGACCGATCGGCGCTCAGCGATCCCGATCGGCGGGACGGGGCGGGGCGCCCGCCGGGGGAAGCCGGAAGAACATGGCGAGCTTGAAGCTTTCCGCGATCCGGTTCGCGCGTGCGATGAAGGCGTCGGCCTCGCGCGGCGGGCAGACCTCGCGTGCGGTCTCGGAGAACAGGGCGAGCCAGCGGGCGAAATGCTCCTCCCGGATGGCCTCCACCTTCATGTGCGCCGGCAGCGGGCGGCCCTTGTAGCGCCCGGTGGTCAGCATGACGGAGGACCAGAAGTCGCACATCTTGTCGAGATGGGGCCCCCAGTCGTCGCCGAGTTCGGCGGCGAAGATCGGCCCCAGGGCCTCGTCGTCGCGCACGCGGCCGTAGAAAGTGTGGACGAGGGTCCGGATCATGTCCTCGCTGACGGCGTGGTCGCGGGGCCGGTCGGCCCCCTGCCGGCTCGGGAGGATTCTCAGGCTGTCGTCTGCCATGGGTGCCCCGAAGGATGGGTTCCTGGACTATGGGGGCACGCCGCGAGGGCTGTGCCGCGTGCCCAATATGGGCGATATTGACCGCGAAAGGGAGGGACACGATGCCCCACCGCGATATCCGCATCAAGCGCGTCTACGAGACCCCGGACGAGGCGGACGGCACGCGCATCCTCGTCGACCGCCTGTGGCCGCGCGGGCTGAAGAAGGAGACGGCGCGGGTCGACGAGTGGCTGAAGGAGATCGCGCCGTCGGCGGGCTTGCGCAAATGGTACGGTCACGACCGCGCGCGCTGGCCGGAGTTCAAGGCGCGCTATGCCCGCGAGCTCGATGACAAGACGGAGCTCCTCGACCGTCTGCGCCGTCAGGCGGCGCTGGGGCGGGTGACGCTCGTCTTCGCCTCGCGCGAGGAGCGCTACTGCAATGCGGAGGCGCTGAAGGAGATCCTGGAGGGGACCGGGTGAGCCCGCCTCATTCCGCCGCCTGGCGCGTGTCGCCGATGCCGGCGGTCCCGCCCTCCTCCGGGGCGACGGCGACGGGTCTCGCCCGCCCGCGCACCAGCGAATAGGCCGCGGGGATGACGAACAGGGTGAAGAAGGTGCCGACCAGGATGCCGCCGACGATCACCCAGCCGATATCCTGCCGACTCTCCGCGCCCGCTCCGGCCGCGATGGCGAGCGGCACCGCGCCGAGCGCCATGGCGCCGGTCGTCATGAGGATCGGCCGCAGCCGAAGCGTTGCAGCCTCGATCACGGCCTCGGTCACGGTGTGGCCGCGCGCGCGCATCTGGTTGGCGAATTCCACGATCAGGATGCCGTGCTTCGATATGAGCCCGATCAGGGTGACGAGCCCGACCTGGCTGTAGATGTTCAGCGTGCCGCCGGAGAAATAGAGCGCGGCGAGCCCGCCGGCGATGGACAGCGGCACGGTGAGCAGGATGATGAACGGATCGATGAAGCTCTCGAACTGCGCCGACAGGACGAGATAGATGAAGGCGAGCGCCAGGACGAAGGTCAGGTAGATGGCCGCGCCGCTTTCCTTGAACTCGCGCGACTGGCCGGAATAATCGACCCTCGCCGTGCCCGGCAATGTCTCGCGCGCCGCCGTCTCCAGATATCCGAGGGCCTGGCCGAGGCTGTAGCCCTCGCCCAGATTGGCGGTGATGGTGGCCGCGCGGAGCTGGTCGAAATGGTTCAGCTCGCGCGGGGCAACCGTTTCCTCGATGGCGACCAGGTTGGACAGCGGCACCATGTCGCCACCCTCCGAGCGGACATGGATGTTGCGCAGGTCGCGCGGCGTGGACCGGTCGGCGCGGGCGAGCTGGAGGATGACGTCGTATTGCTCGCCGTCCCGCTTGAAGCGTGTCACCTGGCGGCCGCCGAGCATGGTTTCCATGGTGCGCCCGATCGTGCCGATCTCGATGCCGAGATTGGCCGCCTTCTCGCGGTCTATCGAGACCGTGATCTGCGGCTTGTTGAGCTTCAGGTCGGTCTCGATATTGGCGAGGCCCGGATAGTCGGCGACCTTGTCGAGCACCGCGTCGACCATCTCCTGGAGCTCGTCATAGGGGCGCGAGGTCTGGATGATGAACTCGATGGGCTTGGCGCTGCCGCGCTGGCCGAGCGGCGCCGGCCTGACGGGAAAGGCCATGATGCCGGGAATGGAGAACATGGGCCCGCCGAGCGTGCCTGCGATCTCCTTGGTGGAGCGCTCGCGGTCCTCCCACGGCGTGAAGCCGAGGAAGGAGATGCCGCGCGAGACGGTCGGATAGCCGACGACGACGAAATAGCGCTCCGCCTCCGGCACGCCCTTGTAGATCTCCTCCAGATCGCGGGCATAGCCGTCCATATAGTCGATGGTCGCGCCCTCCGGGCCGACCATGATGCCGATCAGCACACCCTGGTCCTCGTAGGGTGCGAGCTCGGAGTTGAGCTGGCTGTAGAAATAGACGCCGATGCCGGCCACCGCCGCGCCGACAAGCAGCATGAGCACGCGGGCCCTGAGCGCCACGGCGAGCAGCCGGCGATAGAGGCCGGTCATGCCCTCCAGGAAGCTCTCGACGGCCGCGGAGAGCCGGTTGGAGGTGTGGTGCGGCTTGAGCAGCTTGGAGCTCATCATGGGCGAGAGCGTCAGCGCCACGAAGCCGGAGATCAGCACCGCGCCGGCCAGCGCCCAGGCGAACTCGGTGAACAGCCGTCCGGTCTTGCCCGTCATGAAGCCGATCGGCACATAGACGGCGGCGAGCGTCAGCGTCATGGCGACGACCGCGAAGGCGATCTCGCGCGAGCCCTTGATCGCCGCCTCGAAGGGCGTGAGACCCTCCTCCACATGGCGGTAGATATTCTCCAGCATCACGATGGCGTCGTCGACCACGAGGCCGATGGCAAGCACCAGCGCGAGCAGGGTGAGCGTGTTGATGGAGAAGCCGAACAGAAACATCAGCGCAAACGCGCCGATGAGCGAGACCGGGATGGTGACCAGCGGGATCAGCGTCGCCCGGATCGAGCGCAGGAAGAAGAAGATGATGAACACGACCAGCACGATGGCCTCGCCGATGGTCGTGTAGACGTTCTTGATCGACTCGTCGATGAACACCGACTTGTCGTAGGCGATGTTCACGGTCATGCCCTCCGGCAGGGCCTCCTCGATGCGCGGCAGCTCGTTGCGCACGGCGGTCGAGACGTCGAGCGGATTGGCGGTCGCCTGCTTGACGACGCCGAGGGCCACGGCGGTGTTTCCCTTGAACCGGGCGATGCGGCGCTCGTCCTCCGGCGCGAGGGCGGCATGGCCGATATCCTCAAGCCGCACGAGGTAGTTGTCGGCGCGCTTGATGACCAGATCGTCGAACTGCTCAGGCGTGCGCAGATCAGTCTCCGACAGCACGGTGAACTCGCGGTCGGTGCTCTCAACCCGTCCCGCCGGGATCTCCACATTCTGCTGGCGCAGGGCCGTCTCGACGTCCTGCACGGTGATGCCGTAGCCCGCCATGCGCATCGGGTCGAGCCAGAGCCGCATGGAATAGCGCCGCTCGCCGAAGATGCGCACCTCCGCCACGCCCGGCAGCGTCTGGAGCTGGTCCTTCACATAGCGGTCGGCATAGTCGCTGATCTCCAGCGGAGTGTGCCGCGTGGAGGCGAAGGCCAGATACATGATCGGCTGGGCGTCGGCCTCCACCTTCTGGATCACCGGCTCGTCGATCTCGTCGGGCAGGCGCCCGCGCACACGGCTCACCCGGTCGCGCACATCGGCGGCCGCGGCGTCGGGATCGCGGTTCAGATCGAAATTGACCGTGATCTGACTGCTTTCCTGCCGGCTGATGGAGGTGATGTAGTCGATCCCCTCGATGCCGGCGAGCGATTCCTCCAGCACCTTGGTGACCTGGGTCTCGATGATCGCCGCGCTGGCGCCGGGATAGCTGGTGCGCACATTGACGGTCGGCGGATCGATATTGGGATATTCGCGCACCGACAGGCGCTCATAGGAGACGAGCCCCACCAGGGCCACCACGAGGCTCAGGACCGTGGCGAAGACCGGCCGGCGTATGCAGATCTCGGAGATCCTCATGACGGGGCCCTCATGATTCTCCCTTGTCGAGCACGGTGACGGGCGCGCCGTCCCGCAGCTTGAGCTGACCGGCGGTGACGACGACGTCGCCGGGCTCCAGCCCCTCGCGGATCTCCACCCGGCCCGCGCGGCGCACGCCGAGCACGACCTTCACGAAATGCGCCTTGCCCTCGGCGACCGTATAGACGAAGCGCTCGCTGCCGCGCGGCACAATGGCCGATTCCGGCACGAGCAGTGCGGTATCGCGCTCCGCGAGCGTCACCGCGACGCGGGCGAACAGGCCGGGCTTCAGCCGGGCATTCTCGTTGGCGACCTCGGCGCGCAGGCGCAGGCTGCGCCCGGCCGCCGTCACGCGCGGCGACATGGCGGTCACCTTGCCCGTGAAGCTTTCGCCGGGCAGGGCGTCGAGCATGACGGTCACGGTCTGGCCGAGCGCGATGTCGCGCAGATAGCGCTCGGGGATGTCGAACGTCACCTTCATGGGATCGACGGAGACGACTTCCACGAGCTCGTCGCCCTTGCTCACATAGTCGCCGACGCTGACCGAGCGGAAGCCGACATAGCCGCCGAAGGGGGAATGGATCCGGGTCTCGTCCAGCCGTTCGCGCGCAACCGCGACACGGGCCTCGTTGATCAGGAGCTGGGCCTGTGCCTCGTCGAGCGCGCGTTCCGTGCCGGCCCGTTTCTGGAGCAGGGCCGTGGCGCGCTCGAAATTCTGCTCGGCAAGTTTCAGGGAGGCCTTGGCCTCCTCCCACTGGGCGCGGAGCAGGTCGTCCTTGAGGCGGAACAGGAGGTCGCCCTTCTTCACCGGGTCGCCCTCGGCAAAGGCGATCTCCGCGATCCGGCCGTCGATCTCGGGGCTGATCACCACGGACTCGTTGGCGGTCAGCCCGGCGGCGGCCTCGATGGTGACGGTGAGGGGCTCCGGTTCGACGGTGACGGCCTCGACGGGTGTCGCACGCGCGCCTTGCGCAAGCGCCGGCGCCGCGCCGGGCAACATCGCCACAGCACTCGTCAGACCGACAATGGCGGCCGCCAAAAAATGATGCAACACGCCCATATTCCGTGCCTGTCAGAAATGGTTCACCCTGGGCGAGCCGGCTCGCCACGCACTGGCCATAAGCCGTGCACGAACCGTGCCGGACGCCTTCCCCGGTCCGGAAAGCCTTCGCGGATACCGCAACTGCGGCCGCCCGGCGGGACAGTTTGCACCTTTTCAGGAGCGCTGCAAGGCCGACGCGTCGTCGCTTTCCATTCCGGCGAGCGCCTTTTCGAAGGCCGCCATGAGATCCTCCGGCTCGATGCCGGCGAATTCCACATCCTCGCGGGCGAGAACGGCGCGGACGCGCTCCTCGATGGCCGGGCCCTGCGCGGGGCAGCCGGCCAGCGCGGCCTCGAGCCAGGCGACGCTGTCGGTCGGGCGGGGATGCCAGTCGCCATTGACGATGGCGCGGGACACGACGCCGTCGCGAAGCTTGAGCGCCGCCCAGATGAGCCCGCCCACGGCCTTGGCCCGGCCGCGCAGGATGGTCTCGCCCGGCTTGAGGGGGCCGAAGAGCGCATGCTCGGACTTGCCGAACAGCCAGTCGTCGCTGCCGAGCTCGGCCGCGAGCCTCTCCGCCGTCTCGCGCTCGAACGCGGTGAGCGTGCCGGCCTCGAGAGCGACGGAGCCGAAGGCGTCGGCGGTCACCTGCCGGATCACCGTTTCCAGCTCGTCGGGGGCGATCGTGCGTCCGGCCTCGCGCTCGAGCCAGGTGTAGCGGGACTTGAGCTCCTTGTGGACCTTGTCCTTCACCTTTTCCGGCGGCATGGGCAGCGCCTTCGCCGCGACGTCGGCATCGATGGCACAGACATTGAGGAGCACGCGCAGGGTCATCACGCCGTCCTCGATCTTCACCGAGGTCGGCATGAGCTTGCGGCCGTCGACCTCGACATCGTTGAGCGGCCGGTAGCGCGCGGGAAAGCCGTAGCGGGCCTCCAGCGTGCGCGCGACGGAGGAGAGCACCTGCGGGAAGGCCTCGCGCGCGGTCTGCGGCACGCCCTCAAGCGCCGTCGGCAGGTAGAAGCACATGAAGACGGACCCCGCGCCCGCATAGATCGCGCCGCCGCCATTGACCCTTCGGCGCACCTCGATGCCTTCGGCGCGGCAATATTCCATGTCGACGACCTGCAGCGGGTCCTCGTTGACGCCGATGGTGATGGAATCGCGGTCGAAGACGTTCAGGAGAACGGTCGGCGGCGCCTCGCCCAGGGCCACCGCGCGCTCCACGGCGGGCGAGACCGAGATGGAGAAATCCGTATAGGGATTGTGCTCGACAACCAGTCGCCAGTTCCGTTCAGCCATGTCCCGGGTCTCCCGTCCCCTAGAGCAACCTGCGTCCGGTTGGACGCAGACAAGTTGCTCTAACACTTTAAGAACGATCAATTTTTCTACACTCAGGTGAGGTCACCTGAGTAGGTTGATCTAGCGCTCGTCGACGGCGAGCGGTCCCTCCGCCAGCGCCTCCTCGACGAGGATGTCGTCGAGCCCGACCAGCGTCTGTGTCCTGAAACTGGTGCGCACCGCCTCCAGCGTGCCGGCGTCCGGCGTGCCCTCGATGGCGAGTGTCAGGTGGTCGCCACCGGAGGCCTTTCGGGCGACGATCAGCCGGTAGCGTCCGGTCAACCCCTCGAGGCCCAGCAGCACGGCGCGCATCTCCGACGGGTAGAGCTTCACGCCCTTGGCCTTCACCATGCCGTCGGTGCGCCCGAAGACGACGCGCGGCAGGTTGACGGTGCGGCCGTGCACCGGCGCCGTCTCCCGCTTCACCGTGAGGTCGCCGGTGCGGTAGCGCACGAGCGGCTGGGCCTCCTTGGCGAGATGGGTCAGCACGAGCTCGCCGCGCTCGCCGTCCGCTACGGGCTGTGCGGTCTCGGGATCGATCACCTCCGCATGGACCAGCTCGTCGAAGACATGCACGCCCTCCCCGCCGGGGAAGGTGCGCGCCACGGGAAGGAATTCCGACAGGGAGAAGGAATCGACGAGCACCGTCTCCGGCATGGCCGCGCGCACCCGGCCATGGAGCGTGGCGTTGCCCGTGAAGGGCTCGCCGCCGGCGAAGAAGACGCGCGGGGCCGGCATGCCCTTCTCGATGAGCCGGAGTGCGAAGGTCGGGTTGCCGGCGAGCACGGTGACGCCCTCGCGCGCGCAGATCTCCGCCGTCCGCTCCGCCTCGCCCGGCCCGAGCGGCAGGCAGGTCACGCCATGGGCCTCCATCTGGGTCTCGTAGAAGAGCCCGGCGACGAACAGGTGATAGCCGAAGGTGACCGCGCAGACATCGCCGGGCCCGATGCCGCAGGCCTCAAGATGCGTGCGGCAGGCCGCGGTCGCGCGGTCGAGATCGGCCCTCGTGTGCAGGATGGGCATGAGCGCGGAGCCCATGGGCGTCAGGTTCATGCGCACCGCATCGGGGGCCGAGAAGGCGCCATGGCCGGGTTTCGCCATCTCGCGGGCGAGGTCGTCGCGGCGCATGAGCGGCACGCGCGCGGCGAAGTCCTGCGCGTCGGCGACGCGGCCCGGCAGCCGGGTCCCATGGAAAGGGTGGGAACCGAGCCGGTCCAGCATCTCGTTCATGGCGTCAAGCGGGAAGCTCATGGGGGCCTTTCTCCTTGCGGGGGGCGGGGGCGTCAGGCCGCCTCGCGTCGCCGGCCGGCGAGGAGCCGCCCGCCATAGACAATGGCAAGCGCCGCGAGGCCGATGAGGTCGCTCCTGTGCTCGGGGATCATGAAGCCCGCCGCCCCGATGAAGACCACCGCGACCTGCCACGCCTTGAGCGGCCCGGCGAAGTAGAGATAGCGCTCGAACCCCGCCGACAGCATCCACACCGCGACGAGCGCCGTGGCGATGGAGACGACCACGGTGACGGTGTCGCCGTCGAGGATGAGGGCCGGATTGTAGATGAAGAGGAAGGGCAGGATGAACAGCACCGAGCCGAGCCGCATGGCCTTGATGCCGGTGCCGAGCGCGGGCGCCTTGGCGATGCCGGCAGCCGCCACCGCGGCGAGCGCCACGGGCGGGGTGATGTAGGACAGCATGCCCCAATAGAGGATGAACATGTGGCTCGCCATCTCGTTCAGCCCCGACTGGACGAGGGCCGGGGCGAGCACGATGGCGAGGAAGATGTAGCAGGCGCTCACCGTCATGCCCATGCCGAGGACGAAGCTCGTCAGCGCGCCGAGCACAAGGAGCAGGAACACATTGTCGCCGGCATACTGGATGAGCTCGCGCGAGAAGGCGTTGCCGACGCCGGTGATCGACAGCGAGCCGACGATCAGGCCGATGCCGGCGAGGATGCCGATCAGATGGGCGATATTGGTGCCGGCCTCCACGACGAGGTCGAGCACGACGCGCAGCCGGTCCATGCCGCTGTGGATGACGAGCGCGGTGAACACGAGCACGGCGGAGGCATAGAAGGGCGCCATCGACTCGATATTGCGGAAGACGAGCAGATAGACGAGGAGCGCCAGCGCGAAGAGATAGACCCAGCCCGTCCTGAGCGTGGCGGTGAGCGAGGGAAGCTGATCGCGCGGCAGGCCCTGGAGTCCGGTGCGCGCCGCATAAGCGTCGGCCTGCAGCAGGAGGACGAGGTAGAACAGGACGGCAGGAACGGCCGCCGCCGTCATCACGTCCACATAGGGCACGTTGAGGAACGAGGCCATGATGAAGGCGACCGCGCCCATGACCGGCGGCATGAGCGCGCCGCCCGTCGAGGCGCAGGCTTCCACCGCGCCGGCATAGGCGGGCGGATAGCCGCAGCGCTTCATGGTCGGGATCGTCATGGCGCCGGTGGAGATGACATTGGAGATGACACTGCCCGACAGCGAGCCGAAGAAGCCGGAGGCGAGGATCGCCACCTTGGCCGGCCCGCCGCGCGACGACCCCATGAGACCGGTCGCCAGATCCATGAAGAAGGCGCCGCCGCCGGAGACGGTGAGCGCGACGCCGAAGACGATGAAGCCGATCAAGAGGTCGGAGACGACCCGCATCGGGATGCCGATGATGCTCTCCACGCCCATGGCGTGGGCGGAGACCGTCTCCGCCAGCGTGTACTGGCTGCCCCAGAGCACGCCGGGCATGGATCCGGCGAACAGCGGATAGGCACCGAAGATGGCGCAGATGACGAGCAGGGGCAGCCCGCCGCAGCGGCGCACGCCCTCCAGCACGAGCAGCACCAGGACGCCCGAAATCACCGTGGGCGTGGTCGGCGCCATGATGTCCCAGCCCATGGAGATGATGTTCTCCGCGTTCCAGGCGAGATAGGCACCGACGCCCATGGTCACCGGCACGAGCAGCCAGTCGTACCAGCGCACCCGGTGGGCGTCGCGGCCGCGCGCGGGGAAGGCCAGGAAGGCGATCGGCAGGAACAGTCCGATCAGGAGGTAGTAATAGGCCGTGCTGATCGGTCGGAAGCCGAACAGGCCGAGATGGAAGAGCTGGTTGATGACGAGCGCGACGCCGACGACCGACAGCGCGAAGACGGCGAACCAGGCCGTGCCCGAGAGGCGCCGGTCCCCGCGTCGCCACCCCCAGTCGGTGGCTGTTTCGTTCTCATGGTCGCTCGTCATGCATCAGCTCGCAGTTCGGTTGGCCGCGTCCCGACCTCCTCGCCCGCCATTCGCGGAAGCGCCGGGCGGGCGAGGAAGCGGGGTGTTGCGGTCACAAGTCCCTCAGTTCAGGTGTTCCTTGCGGTAGGACGCCCAGAAGTCGGGCCACTCCGCGTCCGCGATCTCCTTTTCGATCGCCTCTTCCTCCGCGGCGTCCCAGGCGGCCTGCACGGCCTTGAGCCGCTCCAGCCGCTTCTGGTTCCAGGCCTCGTCCTCGTCGGTCCACACGCCGATTTCCTTCAGGTACTTGACGGCACCGGGATGGAACGGCGCATCCGCCGGCGTCTTGCCGGCCGATTTGGCGTCCCAGCGCGGCATGACCTTGTTGGCGTCCTTGTAGATGTCGTAGCTCTCGACCACCGCTTTGGTCAGATTGTAGACGTCCTCCTCGGAGGTCGAGGCATAGGTGGTGATCATCGGGTACTTGTAGGCGATGAGCTGGGCGGGATGCTCCTTGGAGAGGCCCGCGCCGATGGTCTCGGTGGCCGGGGAGAAGAACGGCGCCACCTTGCGGACGCGCTCCCAGCCATCCTTGTTGTCGGCGGGAAGGTTCGGCCAGACGATGCCGCGGTTGCTCGCCTCCAGCTCGCGGAAGATGCCGGCCGTGGGCACGCCGCCGGCGGCATCGTTCTGCCCCTCGACGACGCCGCGCAGCGCCGCGCCGTAGGACGGCATCTCGACCACCTCGACATCGTCCCAGGTCAGCCCGGCGAAGGCCAGGATCGCCTCGACCTTCAGATTGACCGACGGATTGGCCTGGATGCGCGAGACGCGCTTGCCCTTCAGATCGGCGATCTCCTTCACGCCGGTATCCGCGGCCACGCCGATGCCGAAGCCCGCGGGCCGGCCCATGACGACGCGCAGGTCCTGCGGGCCCCATTCGCGCGCGGAGAAGTCGTAGAGCGCTTCGGTCGCGAAATAGACCTCGTTGGCGAGCCAGCCATATTGCACGCGGCCCGTCTTGAGCGGCAGGAGCCGGCCGATGGAGGTGCCCGACGGCATGATGCGGATGCGCACGCCGTATTCCTTGATCAGGGCGTCGGCGACGGCGGAGGCTTCCGTGTAGCCACTGGAGCCGACATCGTAGGCGCTCCACATCATTGTGCGGGGCAGCTCGGCCTCCTGCGCGCCCGCCTGGCCGGCAAATGCCGTGACGCCGGCCACAATGGTGGCGGTCAGGGCCCGTTTCACTGTAGTCTTCATGGAGATCCTCCCATGCTGGTTTGTCTGGACCGGAGCGGGAAAACCCGCGTGCCGGCATGCCCCTCAAGGAGACATGGCCCCCACCGAAACGGATCGGGCGGTCTTCTCATCGCGGCCATACCGGCTATGCTCACCGGGGACAGGACCTTCTCGCCGATGCGTGGCCCTTGCGTCCGCTGAAATTTCGCACTTTGGAATAGTGTTTTGTTTTTGGTAGCATCCTATCTGCACCCTACATTTGCAAGAGGCAAGCGCAAAAGCCTATGAATGAGGCAGGAGACGTCGCCAGGTGCGGAATCCGCGCCATGGCTGCGATGGACAGGACAGGAAACGATGACCGACTTTGAGGATCTCGACGGCCTCGCGGGCCGGATCGCGGCCGGCAGCCGGCTGGCTCTTCCGCCCGACTATGGCGGTGTCTCGATCGCCGCGACCGCCCGGATGATCGCGCGCCGCGTGCGCGACCTTCATCTGGTGGCCCTGCCCTCCACCGGGCTCCAGACCGACATGCTCATCGCCGCTGGCGCGGTGGCGAGCGTGGAAAGCGCCGCCGTCACCCTCGGCGAGGCCGGGCTCGCGCCGTGTTTCACGAAGGCGGTCAAGGCGGGAACCATTGCGGTGAAGGACGCCACCTGCCCCGCGCTCCACGCCGGCTTCCAGGCGGCGGAGAAGGGTGTGCCCTTCATGCCGATCCGCGGCATCATCGGGTCTGACATCCTGGCCTACCGGCCCGACTGGCGCGTCATCGACAATCCGTTCTCCAAGACGGAGGATCCCATCGTGGTCGTGCCGGCGATCGCGCCGGATGTCACCTTGTTCCACTGCCCGCGCGCGGACCGGTTCGGCAATGTCTGGATCGGGCGCCGGCGCGAGCTGGTGAGCCTCGCCCATGCCTCGCGCACGACGCTCGTGACCGTGGAGGAGATCGTCGACGGCGACCTTCTGGAGACCGAGGCGAGCGCGGCGGGCGTCCTGCCCTCGCTCTATGTGTCGGCCATCGCGGTGGCGCCGGGCGGCGCGCGTCCGCTCGGCCTGCAGGACCTCTATGCGCCGGAGCCGGAGGCGGTCGCCGACTGGGTGCGCCATGCCGAGGCCGGCGATCTCGACGGGGCGTTCCGCGCCGTCGGCGCCCGGATGCCGGAGCTCGAGGCGCTATGACGGCGACAGGCGACATCCATCCGCGCGAGACGATCATCTGCACCATCGCCAGGCTGCTCGAAGGGTGCGGCAATGTCGCGGTCGGCGCGGCCTCGCCCATGCCGGGCTCGGCGGCGCTGCTCGCGCGCGCCCTCTCCGACGGGGGAACCCGCGTCACCCTGCTCGGCAGCCGGCGCCACAACTATTTCACCGATGGCGGGCGCGAGCTGTTCGACTGCGCGGGCCAGGGGCGCGTCGACGCCTTCTTCCTGAGCGGCGCGCAGATCGACGGCCAGGCCAACATCAATCTGAGCTATATCGGCGATCCCGGCCATCCCAAGGCCCGGTTCCCGGGGGCCTTCGGCTCTGCCTATCTCTACTTCGTCGTGCCGCGCGTCATCCTGTTCCGCGAGGAACATACGCGGCGCGTCTTCGTGGACCGCGTCGACTACATCTCCGCGCCCGGCACGTCGGAGCCCGGCATCTACCGGCCGGGCGGGCCCCATGCGCTGGTCACCGGCCTGTGCGCCATGCGCTTCGACCGCGCCCGGGGCCGCTTCCGGCTCGAGAGCGTCCATCCCGGCCATACGCTGGAGGAGGTGCGCGACAATACGGGGTTCGATTTCGACGTGCCAGACCGGGTACCCGAGACCCCGCTGCCGGGCCCAGACATGCTCGCAACCTTGCGCGGCCGGGTCGCCGGCGAGGTGGCGGAAACCTATCCGCGTTTTGCCGAGGCGCTCTTCGGCAGCGCGCCGCAGCCGAACCGTATCACTGCCTGACGACTGGACGGAAAGACGACACAGAATGGCACAGACATCCCCCTTCGGCGCCCTCGCCGGCCTTACCGTCATCGACCTGACCCGCGTGCTCGGCGGGCCGTACTGCACCCAGGTGCTCGCCGATCATGGCGCGGAGGTCATCAAGATCGAGCCGCCGACCGGCGACGAGACCCGCGGCTGGGGCCCGCCCTTCAAGAACGGCCTGTCGGCCTATTTCTCCGGCGCCAACCGCAACAAGCGCTTCGTCTCGCTCGACCTCTCGCGCGACGAGGGGCGTGAGGTGCTCTTGGCGATGCTGGAGAAGGCGGATGTGCTGATCCACAACTTCAAGAGCGGCACGCTGGAGAAGTGGGGCATCGGCTATGACGAGGTGCTGGCCGAACGCTTCCCGGAACTCATTTACTGCCACATCACCGGCTTCGGCGACGACGGCCCGCTCGGCGGACTGCCGGGCTACGACGCGGTGGTGCAGGCGCTGTCGGGCACGATGAGCGTCAACGGCACGGAGGAGACCGGGCCGTTGCGCATGGGCACGCCGATCGTGGATCTCGGCACGGGGCTCACCGCGGCCATCGCCATCCTCGCCGCCGTGATCGAGCGCGGCCGCTCCGGCAAGGGCCAGAAGCTCGACGTGTCGCTCTACGATTCCTCCATCGGCCTGCTGCACCCGCAGGCCGCCAATGCGCTGATGACCGGCAAGCCGGCCAGGCTCACCGGCAATGCGCACCCCAACATCTCGCCCTACGACCAGTATCAGACGGGGCGGGGCGCGATCTTCCTGGCGGTTGGCAACAACCGGCAGTTCGCCAAGCTGTGCACCTATCTCGGCAAGCCGGAACTCGCCGAGGACAGCCGGTTCCTCGACAATGCCGCGCGCGTGGTCAATCGCGACGCGCTGAAGGAGGAACTGACCGCGCTGCTCGCCGACAAGGATGCCGAGGAGCTTACCGACACGCTCCTCAATCTCGGCGTTCCCGCCGGCGCGGTGCGCGACGTGACCAAGGTGCTGAGCGATCCGCACACGCTCCACCGCGAGATGGTCGTGGAGCTCGACGGCTATTCCGGTACCGGCATCCCGATCAAGATGTCCAGGACCCGGGGCGAGGTGCGCACTCCGCCGGCCGCGCTCGGCGTCGACGGGCCGTCCGTTCTGGAGGCCTTCGGCTACGATGCCGCCGAGATCGAGAGGCTGAAGGCCGCCGGTATCCTCGTCGTCGACGAGCCGGAGGAGGAGCTTGAGAAGGGAGCCCAGGCGTGACCGTCATGCAACCTGTCCGGCCGGCGGAGACGGCAAGCCATCTGCCGGATAGCCGCGGCCTCAACGTGTACCGCGCGGACACCTCGTTCCGCAGCCTCATGTCGCTCTATCTGCCCGATGGCCTGAGAGCGCATCTGGAGCCGCATCTCGACCGTCTGGGCGGGCTCGTGACGACGGAGCTCGACGATCTCGCCCACGATGCCGACCGGCATCCGCCCGTCCTGCATCATCGCGACAGGCAGGGGCGCGACTGGCAGTGGGTGGAGAAGCACCCCAGCTATGTGGCGCTGGAGCGCATGGCCTTCGGCGAGCTCGGCCTGGCCGCCATGTCCCATCGCGCGGGCGTTCTCGACTGGCCCGAGCCCCTGCCGCCGGCGGCGAAATATGCGCTCACCTATCTGTTCGTGCAGTCGGAATTCGGCCTGTGCTGCCCGGTCTCGATGACGGATTCGCTGACCCGCGTGCTCCGGCGCTTCGGCGAGGAGGGGCTCGTGGAGCGCTTCCTGCCGGCGCTGACGGCGACCGATCTCGACAGCCTCGCCCAGGGGGCCATGTTCATGACCGAGCAGGGCGCGGGCTCCGATGTCGGCGCGAGCACGGTCACCGCGCGGCGCGACGGCGAGGGCCGCTGGCGGCTTCATGGCGACAAGTGGTTCTGCTCCAATGCGGACGCCGCGCTCGCCATGGTGCTGGCGCGGCCGGAGGGCGCGCCGGACGGCACGAAGGGCCTCGGCCTGTTCCTCATGCCGGCGACGGTCGAGGGGCCGGACGGAACGCCCGAGCAGAACGCCTACCGGATCGTGCGGCTGAAGGACAAGCTCGGCACGCGCTCCATGGCCTCCGGCGAGATCCGCCTGGAGGGCGCTCTGGCCTATCCGGTCGGCGAGATCGACAAGGGCTTCAAGCAGATGGCGGAGATGATCAACGTCTCGCGCCTGTCGAATGGCGTGCGCGCGACGGGTCTTATGCGCCGCGCGCTGACGGAGGCCCTGTGCGTGGCGCGCGGACGGTTTGCCTTCGGCAAGCGGCTCGACGACCTGCCGCTCATGCGCCGCCAGCTCCTGAAGATGCTGGTGCCGACCGAGCAGGCGCTGTCGGTTGTGTTCTACACTGCCGACGCGCTGGCGCGCGCCGATGCCGGCGACGAGGAGGCCGCGCAGACCCTGCGCATCCTGACCCCGCTCATCAAGTTCCGCGCCTGCCGCGACGCGCGCAAGGTGACGGGCGATTCGATGGAGGTGCGCGGCGGCTGCGGCTATATCGAGGAGTGGGTCAATCCGCGCCTGCTGCGCGATGCCCATCTCGGCTCCATCTGGGAGGGTACGAGCAATATCATCGCGCTCGACGTGCTCCGCGCCGCGCGCAAGGCGGGCGCCCATCGCGCGCTCGCCGACACGCTGAGCGGCGAGCTCGCCCAGACGCGCGGCGTGCCCGACCCCCTGCGTGGCGGGCTCAACGGGGCGATGGAGCGCGCCCTCGATCTGGTCGACCATGCCGCGCGCGCCGACGATGGCGAGCGCCTGGCGCGCCAGGCCGCAAGCGGGCTCTACAATGTCGCCTCCGCCATGATCATGGCGCGCGAGGGGGCCATGCTGTCGGAGCGCGACGGCGATGCCGGCCGGCTGATGCTCGCCCGCATGGTGCTCGACCACAGGCTTTCGTCCGCCGATCCGCTGGCCGCGCCGGACGGTGCGGCGGAAACCGCCGCCTGGGCGCTGCTCTCGGAGGGCCACGGCCCCGTCACGCCGGAGGAGGCGAAGGCGTTCTGCACCCGCCCGTGAGGGCGAGGGAGACTGCTCGCACGGACTGCACCGGCCCGCTTCCCCCACCCGGCCACCCATGAAATTATGATCCCGTGGGTGGCCGGGTGAGGGGAGCGGGCCGATGCCGTATCAACAGATGGGACACCGCGTTCTAGCCGACCGTGTGCACGATCATCAGAATGGCGGAGCAGAACAGCAGCGAGACCGCCGTGTGGAGGCCGTTCCAGCGGTGCGCGATATAGGCGGCGGAGTGGTTGGAGAAGCGCCCGATGATCATGGTCGCCGCGGCGGCGGGCGATGAGCCGACGGTCAGGCTCCAGCCCATGACGAGGGCGAGACCCATGGCCGTGGCCTCGTAGTCGAGGGTCGGCGCGTTGGCGACGAGGGTCGCGATGACCGTCGCCGTCAGAAGCGGGTTGGCGCCGATCTGGCCGGCCCCCACCACCAGCCACAGCGCGATCACGGGCAGCAGGACGGGCGCCACGCTGCCGGGTCCGATCAGAGCCTCCAGCGCGCTCGGCGGGACGAGGGCGGCGACCGCCGTGCCGAGGAAGGCGGCGTTGCCGAGGATCGCCACCTCCTGCCTCTGGCCCGGCACGTCGGAGACGAGATAGTGGGCGAGCCGGCGCGCGCCGGCGACCTCGTGGCCGGCGACGAGCCAGATGACGGCGATCAGCGGCACGATGAGGATGACGCCGTGAATGAGCTGGCCGGATGTGGTCTCCTCGATGGAGAAGGCGAGCACGAACACCGCGGCGATGAGCCCGATCAGGGGCGCAAGCCGCGAGAAGCGGAACGGATCGGCCTCCACCGGCAGGCGCCGGCGCGGCATGGTCAGCCGGTCGATGGTCCAGCCGATGGCCATGACGCATATGGTCGTGAGCCCGCCCCACATGACGAGCGGCGGCCAGTCCGCCCCCGGTATGGTGGCGGTGACGACGGCGAAGGCGACGGTCAGCGGGCACCAGAACATGATGGTGGCGAAGCCGCGCAGGAGCGCCGTCAGCATGCGCTGCTGGCGCACGAGGCGGACATCCTCCTGGCCGTGGGCGGCCTGCAGCGTGTTGGCCTGGTTGATCATGCCGCCGAGCAGCGTGACGGTGCCGAAATTGAGGATGGCGCCGAACAGCGCGCTGCCGGCCGTGATGGCGATATAGCGCCGGCCCGGCGGCTGGTGCACCAGCATGCGGCCGGCGCGCAGGATGGTCGGCGAGATCTGTGCGGCCTCCCGCAGCATGCCGAGCGCGGCGAAGAGCGAGGCGATGAAGGCCGAGCGGGCAAGGCCCTCCATCAGCACCGAGACCGGGTCGTCGAGCATGGCGAGAACGGTTGTCGCGGCCGCCGCCCCGACGGCGAGGTGCAGCCAGGCGAGACGGTTGAGCCGCGGTGCCTGGAGCACGAGATAGACGGCCAGCGCCGCGACCGCGACGGCGGCGGCGCCTGGAACCGCGAACAGGGCGTCGAGCAGGACACCGGCCCACACGATGACGATCGCGCCGCCGGACAGTGCGGCGACGAGCCTCGGGGCCTTCTCGTCCGCCGCGTGATCCTGTCCTCTCATGCCGTCGCGTCTCCTCGCTCGTTGAAATCCCCGCGAATAGAGCACGTTTCGCACATGCAGCACCAGAGGAGGCGGTGCATGGCGGGCATGCGCCGGCTCAGGCCGGCACGAACTTGGTCCCGTAGCGGACGATGCCCTCCTGGTCGTAGAGCCGGCGGATCTCCGCCTTCAGCGGCGTGCCGATCTCCAGGTCGGTGGGGTCGACGTCGGCGAGCTGGGCGATGATGCGCGGGCCTTCGGCAAGCTCCACCACGCCCACCACGATGGTGCCGGTCATGGTCTGCTGGTCGTCGAATTCCGCCGGCGCGCCGCCGCGCGCGATCACGGTGAAGGTGTAGAGCGTGCCCTCGCCGGAGAGTGCCGCGGTCTCGAAGCTGTCCGCGCCGCAGGAGGCGCAGACCGGCCGCTGGGGATAGGCGAGCGTGCCGCAGGCCGTGCACCGCCCGGCCTCCATCCGCAGGCGCTGGCCCGTGCTCGTCTGATAGATGGGAAGGGAGATGTAGGAGCTCATGCCGTGCCTCCGAAGCGGCTGGAAAGCATGCGCCTGTGGCGCAGATAGGCGATGTAGTCGACCTCCTCGCCGCCTTCCGAAAGCTCGGCGAGCGTCGGCGCGGTGCCGGCGAGGCGGGCAAGGCCGTCGCCCGCGGCGAGGCGGAGCGCGCTCGCCCCGGCCCCGATGGCGACGGCGAGGACGGTCTCGCCGTCTCGGGCCTCGTCCAGCGCGCCGGCCAGCGCGAGGGGGGCGAGCGCTGCGCCCGCATCCCCGATCTCCGGCCAGGGACGGCAGGTCGTCCCTTCCGTCGCCGCGAATGCGCGCATGGCCTTGCGCGCGGCACCCGCATCGCAGCCGAGCGCGAGGCGGTCGTGCCTGATGAGGTCCGGTGCGCCGGCCGTGAGATCGGCGAGCACGGGGGCGACGTCGTCGGTGCGCAGCTCCAGATCGGCAAGCGCCGCCTCGCCGCGCCGCCTGTGGCGCGCGCCGAAGGTCTCGCGCGAGACGGAGGCTGTGGCCCCGAACCGGGCGACGGCCGCGTCCGGTCCGACGAGGAAGGCCGCCGCACCCGCGCCGAGCCCGTGCTCATAGGGGGCGTCGGCGGGCGCGGACGGCGCGTCGGCGGCGATCGCCAGCGCGTGGCGCCCGGGATTGGCCGCGCAGAACTCCCATGCCGCGACCAGGGCCTGAAGGCCCGCCTGCGGGGAGCCGGAGAGCTCGACGGTACGGATGTCGCGCCGGGGCGTGAGCGCGGTCAGCACCGTCGCCGCGGAGGGCTTCTCCTCATAGGGCAGGCTGGTCGCGCCGAGGAACAGGGCGTCGAAGGAGGGTGCGGCGCCGATGCGGGCGAGCGTACGCCGCGCCGCCGCGACGGCGAGCGTCACCGCGTCCTCGTCATAGGCGCAAAAGGCCTTGCGCCTCAGCCCGCGCGCGGCGCACTGGCCCCAGGCCGCCCTGTAGGCGTCCGCGCCGATCCGCAGGCGGGGCAGCGCCGTGGCATAGCTTGTCAGTCCGATGGTCTGTCCTGTCATGACCGTCCCCTATTCGACCGCCTTGAGGATGTGGACGGCGACGCTGCCGCCCGAGCCGCCGACATTGTGGGCGAGCCCGTAGCGGGCGTTCGCCACCTGCCGCGACGGTTCGTCGGCGCGACCGCGAAGCTGGTTGGCAAGCTCGTAGATCTGGCCCGTTCCGGTCGCGCCGATGGGGTGGCCCTTGCCGATGAGGCCGCCCGACACGTTGACGGGCTTCTCGCCGCCGAGCCGGGTCACGCCCTCCTCGACCCAGTGGCCGGCCTCCGCCTCCTCGCAGAAGCCGAGATCGGCATAGGCGAGGATCTCCGCGATGGTGAAGCAGTCATGGACCTCCGCGAGGTCGATGTCTCCGGGCCCGATCCCGGCCTCCTCATAGGCTTCGCGGGCGGCTTTGCGCGCGGCCGGCAGGCGGGTGATGGAGGGGCGGTCGTGGATCGCCACATAGTCCGACCCGCCGCCGGAGCCCACGACCTCCACGGGCCGGTCGGTGAAGTCGCGGGCGATCTCGAAGTCGCACAGGATCACCATGGAGGCGCCGTCGGTGATGCCGCAGGCGTCCGCCAGGCAGAAGGGGGCGGCGAGGTTGGGCGCGGCGAGTGCCTTGTCCAGCGTCATGGACTTGCGGAACTGCGCCTTGGGATTGGCGACGGCATGGTCCCGGTTCTTCACCGCGACGCCGGTGATCTGCGCCTTGGTGGTGGCGAATTCGTGCATGTGCCGGCGCGCCATCATGGCGTAGATGCCGGGGAAGTTGGTGCCGGCGAGCCGTTCCCATTCGACGTCGCCGGAAACGCCGAGCCAGGAGCGGTTGCGCTCGCGCGGCAGGTCCGACATCTTCTCGATGCCGCCGGCCACCGCGATGCGCGCGGAGCCCGAGGCCACCGCGCGGCAGGCGTCGCGGAAGGCATAGCCCGACGACGCGCAGGCATTCTCCACATGACGGCCCGACACGCCCGCCATCCCGGCGCTCTCCAGCATGAGCGGCGCGAAATTGCCGAGCTGCGATCCGCCGGTCGACAGGGTGCCGATGAACGCCTCGTCGATGTCGCCGGGATCGATCCCCTTCTCGACATCCGCGAACGCCGCCTTCGCGGCTTCCGCGAAGAGCGATTTGAGCGTCCGCTCGGGATAGAGGCCGTAAGTGGTCTGGCCGACGCCGATGACCGCAACCCGTTTCATGCCGGACTCCGTTCAATATTGCGAAATATAATTTCGCTTAGCAAAATGCACGAAAAACCCGGCGCAATGCAAGCCCATTTCGGACATCGCCTGTGTTGGAGGGGGTTCCGGTCCGGATTTCGATCGCGGACGGTGAGGCGAGGCTCGATGCCAATGCACTGAGCGACCGCTTTGCGGACAATCCGGCATGTGCAGATTGGCTCATGCCACGAGAGTTCAGCGCATGCCCGTGGCCCGCAAGAACGAACGAACTTCCGTCAGGCAAAGGTCCGGCGCTTCAAGATGCGGCCAGTGACCGACACCGTCCAATCGGACGGTGCGGGACCCGGGACCGGTAACGCTGGTCGCCCGAGCAAAGCATTCCTGGCGCACGTCGGGTTCATCAGCCCCATAAATCATCAGCGCGGGTGCCGTGATCGGCGCAATAATACGTCCCGCATCGGCATCGCGCTCCCTGACCCGATAATAATCGACGGCCGCACGTGAGCGCTCAGGTGGCGTCAATGCCGCAATCACTGTTTCGATATGATTGTCCGGCACATCCCAATTGGGACTCCAAAGGTTATACAGCCGCCGCACTTCGGCGAAATTGTTCCTGCGCAGCCACCAGTTCGAAATCCGGCCGTAGCGGAGATATATATTGTGCGGTCGCGCCCACCGTTCCCGCCAGCCGCTGCGAAACACGCTCAAGGGCGGGATGGCAAGTGCAATCAAGCTTTCTATGCGCTCGGGCGCAATTGCGGCAAGCGCATATGCTGTCGAAGCGCCCCAGTCATGGCCGAGAATGACGGCGCGATCGATGTCGAGCCGATCGAGCAATTCCGTGACATCTCGCGCAAGACGATGAAGCGAATAATCCTCGCTTGACGGAACATCGCCGGGTGCGTAACCGCGCATGGCCACGGTTATAACCCTGTAACCGTCATCCGAGAGGGCGCCCGACATCGCATCCCAAGTGCGATACGTGTCGGGAAAGCCGTGCAGGGCGACGATCGGCGGTCCGGCCCCCAGCTCTCTGTAAGCCAGTCGGGTATCTCCAACTGCAACATATTTGACGTCATTGGCCATCCGGAGAAACTGATATATCCGCCTTCCAATTGAAAGTCTGTTCAGGGCTCAATCGAACCCTTTCCTCGCCGCACCCGGCGTTACAATGCGAGCTTCAGTCCCTCGTGGCTCGCCGCGAAGCCCAGCCCCTCGTAGAAGCGGATCGCATCGGCCCGCGTCTTGTCGGAGGTGAGCTGGACGAGGCCGCAGCCGCGCTCGCGACAGCGTTCGATGGCCCATTGAAGGAGCTCGCGGCCCAGACCTCCGCCGCGATGGCGGGAGGATACTCTCACGCTCTCGATCTGGCCGCGCCACATGCCGCCGCGCGACAGGCCGGGAATGAAGGTGATCTGCAGGCATGCGACAACGTCGCCGCCGTCGTCCACGCCCACGGCCATGAGCTGGTTGGGGTCGGCCTCCATGGCGGCGAAGGCCTCCTCATAGGCGGCGTCGACACCGTCGGACACGATCTCACGCGTCTTGCCAGGGGATCGTCGGCCAGAAGCCGGAGGATCTCGGTGAGGTCCGACGAGCGGGCCGGGCGGAACTGGACCATCGCTCTCCCCCCGCGTTCAGCGATCCGTGGCTAGGCGCGCGCCCAGCGCGACGAAGACGAGGCCGGTCACGTAGGACATGGCCTTGTGCGCCCTGCGCAAGGCCGCGGCGACTGGCGGCAGGTTCACCAGGCAGGCCACCAGCGCATACCAGCCGGCGGCGATCATGACCACGGTCGCGACGACGAGCGCCTGGAACCACAAGGGTGCCTGCGGGGGCACGGCGACAGCGAACACGCTGGTGAAGAAGATCGCGGCCTTCGGATTGCTCAGATCGACGACGAGGCCGCGCCGGAAGGCCTGGAGGGGCGACAGGGCGCCGAGCCGGGCCGGCGAGGCGGCGCGCGCGTGGCGGGCGGAGAGGATGGTCCTGATCCCCAGATAGACGAGATAGAGGCCGCCGGCGAGCTTCACCGCCTGATAGAGCCATGCCGTCGTCTGGAACAGGATGCCGAGCCCCGCCAGGCTCGCCGTCGCCCAGATGGTGGTGCCGACCGCGATGCCCGCGGAGACATAGAGGCCGAGGCGGCGCGACTGGGTGGTGGCGGTGTAGATCGTGGCGAAGAAATTGGGCCCGGGCGCCATGGCCACGACGAGCCACACGGCGAAGATGGTCGTCAGGCTTGTCCACAATGGAAGGGTCATGGATGTCCGCTCCCTCGATCGGTCGGGTCAGAAGAATCCCCGCCGACGGTAGTCCGCCTCCACCGCGTGGACCATGCTGGCAAGGCGCGGGCCGACCTCCTCGTGCAGGCGCTCCTCGCTCAAGACGAAGGAGGGGCCGCCGATATTGAAGGCCAGAACGGTGCGCCCGTCGGGCGAGACGAAGGGGGCTCCGGCGCCGTTGATGTCCGGCAGCCAGGTGCCCATGCCGAGGCAGTAGCCGTGCTGGGCGATCTCGCGCTCGGCGGTCTCGATGGATGTCTTCGTCGCGGGCCAGTCCTTGCCCTTGCTGGTCCTGATCGCGTCCATCACCTGGGTACGCAGCGGCTCCGGAGCGCGGGCGAGCCACGACCACCCCATGGAGGTCTCCGCGATCGGCAGGCGCGAGCCGATGTCCTGATGCAGGATCACATGGCTCACCCCGCGCTGCAGCTCGATATAGACCATGGAGAGACGGTCGCGGTCGCCGAGGGCGACGGTGGTTCTCGTGGCCTCGGCGAGCTCCTGCATATGGGGCCGCGCGATCTCGCGCACCGCCATCGACGCCATATAGGCCTGCCCGAAGGCCAGCACCGCGGAGCCGAGCTGGTACTTCTCCAGCTTGGGATTGTATTTCAGATAGCCGAGCCGGGTCAGTGTATAGGCGATGCGCGAGACGGTGGGCTTCGGCAGGCCGGTCCTCTGGGCGATCTCCTGATTGCCGAGCATCGGGTCGTCGGGATCGAAGGCGCGCAGGACCTCCAGCCCACGGGCCAGCGCGGAAATGAACTGGCGGTCCTTCTCCCCGACCTCCTCGCCGGCCCCGATCCCCGCAATATCCGTGAGCCCCCCACCGTCGGTGGCCTTTCTGCGCGCCATATATCTCCTCGTTCCGTCCCTGATCCGTGTCGCTTGTGCGGGCGAGAATAAGCGAGATTTTCGCACAGCGAAACCTGCGTCGACAATCTTTCCCCGTTTCCACGGAAGCGCCATATTGATTTTGCTATGCAGAATAGTGTTTCGCAAATGTTGATCCGTATGGCCGCTTCGCATAGACTGCGCCGCTTGGACGACGCGCTTCCCCGAAATCCCGTCGCGGCCGACCCGGTTTTCGGGCTGTCGCCGGGCCGCCTCGACGCCGGTCCCGGTGCCGGCACGGCGGCGGGCGCGCATCGGTCCCGAAGGCTGCGGCCCTTGCATCGAGCGACGAACCGGATCGGATAGAGATGACCATTGACCAAGACCTTATCGACCAGCTGGCCGGCACGGTGCGCCGGGTCGTGCGCGAGCGGCTGATCCCCGCCGAGCCCGTGCTGGAGGAGACGGACCGCATCCCCGGCGAGCTGCTGGCGACGCTGCGCGAGCTCGGACTGTTCGGCATGTCCGTCCCGGCCGAGCATGGCGGGCTCGGCCTCACCCTTGAGGCGGAGGTGGAAATCCTGTTCGAGCTCTGCCAGGCCTCCGTCGCCTTCCGTTCCGCGCTCGGCACCAATAACGGCATCGGCTCGCAGGGCATCGTGATCGATGGCACCGAGGCACAGAAGGAGCGCTGGCTGCCGGGCATCGCGTCCGGCGAGATCGTCGCCTCCTTCGCGCTCACCGAGCCGGAGGCCGGCTCCGACGCCGCCTCGCTGAGGACGCAGGCGCGCCGCGACGGCGGCGATTTCGTGATCAACGGCACGAAGCGCTTCATCACCAACGCGCCCGAAGCGGGCGTCTTCACCGTCATGGCGCGCACCGATCCCGGCAATGCGGGCGCGGGCGGCATCTCCGCCTTCCTCGTGGAGGCGGGCCTGCCGGGCATCGCGGTCGGCAAGCCGGACCGGAAGATGGGCCAGCGCGGCGCCCATACCGCCGATGTCGTCTTCGAGGATGTCCGCGTGCCGGAAAGCGCGATCATCGGGGCCCCGGAGCGCGAGGGCCAGGGCTTCAAGACCGCCATGAAGGTGCTCGACCGCGGGCGCATCCATCTCTCCGCTGTCTGCATCGGGGCGGCGGAGCGGCTCCTGTCGGAGGCGCTCGCCTATGCCATGGAGCGCAGGCAGTTCGGCGAGGCGATCTCGGGCTTCCAGCTCGTCCAGGCGATGCTCGCCGACAGCCGGGCGGAGATCTTCGCCGCGCGCGCCATGACGCGGGACGCGGCGCGGCGCTACGATGCCGGCGAGCGCATTCCCATGCTCGCCGCCTCCGCCAAGATGTTCGCCAGCGAGATGGTCGGCCGCGTCGCCGACCGCGCGGTGCAGATTCACGGCGGTGCGGGCTACATGGCGGAAACGCCTGTGGAACGCCTCTATCGCGATGCGCGGCTGTTCCGTATTTATGAGGGCACGACCCAGATCCAGCAGCTCGTGATCGCCCGCAACATGATCCGCGAGGCCGAGCGCGGGATCGCCTGACCGGCGGAGGAGGCCAGACATGGCGCAGACCACATCGCAAAGCGGCGAGACGACAATCCTCGTGGAGCGCTACGGCGCGGTCGCCGTGCTCACGCTCAACGAGCCGGCAAAGCGCAACGCGCTGAGTCTGCGCCTGCGCGAGGCGCTGCACGACGAGCTCGAGGCCGTGCTCGCCGACCCGTCGGTCCGCGTGATCGTGCTCACCGGCGCGGAGGGCTGCTTCTGTGCCGGCGGCGACCTGAGCTCCATGGGCGATCTCGACGGGCCGGGCGGGCGCGCGCGGCTGAAACGCGCCCACCGTCTCGTGCGCCAGCTCGTACGCGGCGAGAAGCCGGTCATCGCCGCGGTCGAGGGCTATGCGGTGGGGGCGGGGCTGTCTCTCGCGGCGGCCTGCGACCTCGTCATCACGGCGCGCGACGCGCATTATGCCGGCGGCTTCGCGAAGGTCGGGCTGATGCCGGATCTCGGTGCGCTCTGGACGGTGCCGGCGCGCGCCGGCACGGGCGCGACCCGGCGCATCTTCTTCCTCGGCGAGACGCTCGACGGGGAGGAGGCCGAGCGCGTCGGGCTCGCCGACCAGGTGGTCGAGCCGGGCCATGCGCTGGAGGAGGCGCTCAGGGCCGCCGACCGGCTCGTGGCCGCCGCCCCGCTCGCCATCGCCATGGCCAAGGCGACGCTGGCGCGCGCGCCGCAAGGGCTCGACGCCCTTCTCGACGGCGAGGCCGACGGCCAGGCGGTGCTGTTCACGACGGAGGATTTCCACGAAGGGGTGACGGCGTTTCTCGAAAAGCGCAAGGCCACCTTTTCCGGACGGTGACGGGGCGGGCGATGAGCATTCAGGACGACACCGCGACGGCCGGCACCGCGATCTCCGCGTTCTGCGACGGCCTCGGCATCCGGCTCGTGCGGGTCGGGGAGGGGGAGGCGGAAGTCTCCATGACCCTGGGCCCCGGCCATGCCAACCGGTCCGGCAGGGCCCATGGCGGCATCGCCTATATCCTGATCGACACCGCCTGCGGCTTCGCCGCGACGCTCGGCCATGACGGCGATCCCGATGCGCGCGCCCTCACGCTGCAACTGGCCATCTCCTACCAGCGGGCCCTGCCGCCCGATGGCGAGATCCGCGCCGTTGCCCGTGTGACCGGCGGCGGCCGGACCACCCTGTTCTGCGACGCCCATGTCTATGACGGCGAGGGCCGGCTCGCGGCCACCGGCCAGGGCTGCTTCAAGCGCGTCCTGAACCGCCCGAAGGCAGGCTGAGCGGGCCCGTTCCGTCCGCTGTCCGACGCGGCGGTCGAGCCCTCGCCCTGACCTCAGGAGATGCATTTGAGCTTCGAGAAGGGGACGGGTTTCGGCGCGCCGCGATCCAGAACCCTGTCGACGTTGTGTTTGTCGTCGCCTCTGTAGCCGTAAATGCGATACTCCAGCCTGCCGACCCTGTTCCGCATGCACAGGAGTTGCGTCCCGAGGCTCTTGTAGAGGATGGCGGAGTTCAGGATCGTCTTCCGGGCATCGTCGACATTGTCGCATTTGAAGAAGATCTCTGTCGTCTGCAACAGCTTGAGCAGGACATCGACGAACGCGTTATCCGTGGCGTATTGCCGGAAGTCGGAGGTGGAGGCGTGCAGGACCTTCTCGTCCGACGTGCCCTGCCTCGGAAGGCCCGCGGCACCACGCGGAGCGCCCGCAGACGTCCTGACGAGATTCAGGATGTCTTCCCGGAAGTCCCAGATGATGCCGTCATAGCCTTGGAAATCGTTCCTGTTCACGAGTTCGCGCAGTTCCCTGACACTCGCTTTGTTGTATTTCGCGTCCTCTTTGCTCAGCGTGAAGTCCGGATTCACCTGATCCTTGCCGAACCATTGGGCGGTCTTGATGCCCGGGACGATATTGAGGTTGCTGATGCCCCGGTCTTTCGCCTCGGTCCTGAGGGTCTTGAGAGCCTCGTGGTTGAACGAACAGAAGATCAGATTGTCCAGGCAGTCCTGCCTGCCTGCCGCCTTCTGGGTGTCGAGAAAGTTCAAGAGCGTGCCGATGGCCTCTTTGTCCTTGATCTCGATATTGAGAATGACACCGCGCCGCCCCGCCTCATTGAGGGTCTCGTTGACGTTCTGCGCAAGCTCGAGCACGTCGTCGAGCGTGGGCATGGTCTCGCCATTGGGGCCGATGGGGATCCGCTGCAGCTCGGCCAGGGTCTTCTGGCCAATCCGGTAGCTGTCCGTGGTCTCGCCTGCGGGCAGGTCCTGTCCCTTGCGGTCGGTATCGTAGGCGTTGCGCCAGATCTCGTCGTCATGGGTGACCACGAGCCTGCCGTCCCCGGACTTGAAGATGTCGACCTCGACGGCGTCCGCACCCTGCAGCATCGCCTGCCTGATCGAGGCGATGCTGTTTTCGGGCGGCAGGTCGGCGGGAAATGTCCGGCCGAAGACGCTGGTCGGTCCCATACCGCGATGCGCCGTCAGATACAGGCGATGGTTCGTCTGCCGGCGCATGAGGTCGCTGAACCCCTGGCCGCGCAGGAGTGTGGACTTGTCGTTCCGGTCGAGCGTCAGGTTGGATCTGGCCGGAGCGCGTTCTGCGGTGGGCGCGGGAGGGGTTGCGGCCGCCTTGCCCGTTGCGGTTGCCGTCTGTGAAGGGAGGCCGGATGTGGGCATGATGTCTCGTTTCGTCGATTGTGTTTCGGGGATGGCCGGAGGCCCTGGCGAGCGATCAGCGTGTCCACGATTATTAAAATTCGACGAAATGGGGATATTTTAAAATTTTATCGAAATGTGGCGCGATCCCGGCCGGACATGCCGTCCGGCTGACTCACGGCGTGCCCTGTCCGGCGGCTTCGGCCGCGAGCCGGGCGGCAAAGGGGTCTTTCGCGCGTGCCGCCTCGGCATATTCGGCCTCGAGCCGGGCGACGAGCGTGGCCACGTCGGGCACGTCGGCGATATTGCCCACCCCCTGGCCCGCGCCCCAGATGTCCTTCCACTGCTTCGGCCGCTTCTCGTGATCGGAGATGACGATCTCGTCGCGCGGTTTCAGATTGTCGGGATCGAGGCCGGCCCGTTCGATGGACGGGCGCAGATAATTGCCGGAGACGCCGGTGAAGGCGGGCGTGTAGAGGATGTCGGAGGCCTGGCTCTCCACCAGCATGGCCTTGTAGGGATCGACCGCGCGGGCCTCGCGCGTGGCGATGAAGCGGGTGCCCATATAGGCGAGGTCGGCGCCCATGACGCGCGCCGCCTTGAGCGCCGCGCCGGAGGTGATGGCGCCGGCCAGCACGATCAGGCCGTCGAACTCCGCGCGAACCTCCGGCAGGAGCGCGAAGGGGCTCAGCGTGCCGGCGTGGCCCCCGGCGCCGGCGCAGACGAGGATGAGCCCGTCGACGCCGGCGCGGATCGCCCGGCGCGCATGGCGCATGTTGGTCACGTCGTGAATGACCAGCCCACCGTAGGAATGCACCGCCCCGACCACCTCGTCCGGCGCGCCGACGGAGGTGATGACGAAGGGCACGCGATGGCGCACCACGGTCGCGAGATCCTCCTCCAGGCGCGGATTGGACCGGTGGACGATGAGGTTGACGCCGAAGGGCGCTGGCCGGGGCGAGGCGCCATCGAGCGTCTCGCGGATTTCGGACAGCCACGCGTCGAGCTGTTCGGCGGGCCGGGCGTTGAGCGCGGGGAAGGCGCCGGCGATGCCCGCGCGGCATTGGGCGATGACGAGCTCGGGACCGGAGACGATGAACATCGGCGCGCCGATTGCGGGCAGGCGCAGCGTGTCGGCGAACAGGGCCGGCAGGCGTGTGGTCCGGGCCTGCGTCGTGGTCTGCGGCGTCGTGCCTGGCGACGTCATGGGCTTCGCCTCCTGTTCGCGGTTCCGGGTGCTTGCGCCCTTATAGGTCAACGTTTTGCCCTACGAAATATTATTCTGCAATAACGGTGGTTCCCCGCGGAGGCGGCATCCTGTAATTTGCCGCCCATCGAACACATCAGGTCAAGGGTAGTCTTCCCGTGCAGCTCGGCATCGATTCTGAAACCGGTGTGCTGCGCAGCGTGCTGCTGTGCCGTCCCGACAATTACCAGTGGATCCCCACCAACGACATTGCGCGCCGCACGCTCCAGAGCCAGCAGCCGCCGGCGCATGCCGCCTTCGAGCACCAGTATGACGAGCTCGTCTCCGCGCTCGAGGGCGCGGGCGTCGAATGCCGCTATCTGGAGCCCGACCCGCATCTGCCCTATCAGGTCTATACGCGCGATTCCTCGCAGATGACGCCCTGGGGCCCGGCCATCACCCAGCTCGAGCGCCCGCAGCGCCGCGGCGAGATCGCCGCGATCCTCGCCTTCTATCGCGAGCTTGCGGGCGATCCCTGGCGCATCGCGACGGCGGGCATGGTGGAAGGCGGCGACATCCACATCATCCGCCCGGGGCTCCTCGCCATCGGCCATTCCGGCGGGCGCACCGACGAGGCGGGCGCGCGCCAGTTCGCCGGCTGGTTCAAGGAGGCCGGCTGGCAGACGCGCCTCGTGCCGTTCCCGGAGCATTTCCTCCATCTGGACGTGATCTTCTCCATGGTGACGGACGGGCTGGCGCTCGCCTGCACCGACGTGCTCGACGACGACTTCGTCGACTGGCTCGACAGCCACGGCATCCGCATCATCCCGGTGAGCTATCGCGAGGCCATGATGGACATGGCCTGCAACGTGCTGGCGCTCGGCAACGACCGCGTGGTCTCGCCGGCTCACTCCACCCGCGTCAACGAGGCAATGAGGGCGGAGGGTGTGACCGTGATCGATCCCGATCTCCGGCTCTTCGCCCATGGCGGCGGCAGCGTCCATTGCATGACCATGCCGCTGGTGCGCGAGTCTCTCGCCTGAACGATTGATCTGCACCGGCCCGCACCCCCCGGCCACCACGGAAGCATCGTCTCATGGGTGGCCGGGGGTGCGGGCCGGTGCCGTTACAGACAGTAAGACTCGCGGCGCCAATTCAGCCGGCCAAGACGTCACCCTAGTTCTTCGTCGTCTTCCGCTTGCGGCTGTTGCCGGCGACGAGGTTGAGTGCCTCCACGCCGAGCGAGAAGGCGATGGCGAAATAGATGTAGCCGCGCGGGATGTGGAAATGCAGCCCGTCGGCGACCAGCGCCGCGCCGATCAGCAGGAGGAAGGCGAGCGCCAGCATCTTGGTCGTCGGATGGCGCGCGATGAAGTCGCTGACCGGCCTGGCGGCGAACAGCATGACCGCGATGGCGATGGTGACCGCCGCGATCATGACCGGCAGGAAGCGCGTCAGCCCCACCGCGGTGATGATGGAATCGAGCGAGAAGACGAGATCGAGCACCATGATCTGGGCGATCGCGGCGGCAAAGCCCGTCGCCGCGGCACCCATGTGTTCCTCGCCGCCCTCGACCTCGCCATGGATCTCCGTCGTGCCCTTGTAGAGCAGGAACAGGCCGCCTGCGATCAGGATCAGGTCGCGCCAGGAGAAGGCGTAGTCGCCGAGGGTGAAGATCGGCGTGACGAGCCCGGTGATCCACACGATCATGGTCAGCAGCGCGATGCGCATGCCGAGCGCGCCGATAAGGCCGATACGCTGGGCGAGCTGGCGGCGGTGCGCCGGCAGCCGCTGGGCGACGACCGACAGGAAGACGAGATTGTCGATGCCGAGCACGATCTCCAGTGCCGTCAGCGTCAGGAGGCTCGCCCAGACCTCCACATTCAAGAGCCAGTCGAACATTTCCGGGGGCCCGCCATGAGGTGTCGTTGAGGGACGCGATACGCGTGCGGACAATGTCGTATCGCGCCGGCCGACTGTCCAGCCGGGACGATCATGAGTCCGGCAACAAGGAGGCAGAAGGAGGTTAGCCTCCGTGCGCCTTCCGGATCTCGTCGTCGAGCCGCCCGGTGAGCCAGAACCAGAGCATGCGGAAGTCGCTGACGAGCGACCAGAGCGGATGGCCGAAGGTCGCCGGCCGGTTCTTCTCCACGACGAAGTGCCCGACCCAGGCGAAGCCGTAGCCCGCAACGATGGCGGCGACAAGGAACGGCCAGGACAGGAACGCGATGGCCGCGACGAGGAAGACGATGGCAAGGCCCGAGCCGAGGAAATGGAGCGCGCGGGTGCCCGGCCGCGCATGTTCGCGCAGATAATGGTGCCAGAAGGCCTCGTAGTCCGCCGGTGCCTCGCTCATTGCGGCTCCTCCCGCGTCGGGGGCCGGTCCGTCGCCGCCAAGGATAGCCGAATTGCCGCCGTTCCGGAATGCGGGGAGCGCCCGCCGGCCCGCATATGGCGCTTGACATGGCGGCCATCCTCATGCACGACAAGTCCGCTCCGGTGGCGGTTTCAGCCGCTGCCGCTCACCACCCAAGAGGCAGGCAGGTCGAAGACAGATGTCGGTCATCGTCACGAAAACCACGACCACGACCGCCAAACGCACCGTCACCGCGACGGTCGCGTAACACGACCTCTTGTCCCCGTATCCTCTCCCCGGCGGGGTGAGAGGGACGCAGAGGCCCCTTACGTGGGGCCGATGGCGAAGGCGGGGGGAGCGAGAGCGTCGAGGAGAGATTTTCAGACATGGGCTACAAGGTCGCCGTCGTCGGTGCCACGGGCAATGTGGGCCGGGAAATGCTGAATATTCTCGCCGAGCGGGAGTTCCCGGTCGACGAGATCCATGCCGTCGCATCGCGGCGGTCGCTGGGCACGGAGGTGTCCTTCGGGGACCGCACGGTGAAGTGCGAGGATCTCGAGCAGTTCGACTTCTCCAAGGTCGATTTCTGCCTGATGTCGGCGGGCTCCGGCATCTCCAAGGACTGGTCGCCGCGGATCGGGGCGGAAGGCGCCGTCGTCATCGACAATTCGTCGTGCTGGCGCTACGACCAGGACGTGCCGCTGATCGTGCCGGAGGTCAATGCCGACGCCCTTGAGGCCTATATGGCCAAGCCCAACCGGCGCAACATCATCGCCAATCCGAACTGCTCCACCGCCCAGCTCGTGGTCGCGCTGAAGCCGCTGCACGAGGCGGCCGGCATCAAGCGCGTCGTGGTCTCCACCTATCAGTCGGTCTCCGGTGCCGGCAAGGAGGCGATGGACGAGCTGTGGACGCAGACCCGCGGCATCTTCGTCACCGACCCGCCCGAGGCGGAGAAGTTCACCAAGCAGATCGCCTTCAACGTCATTCCCCATATCGACGTCTTCATGGAGGACGGCGACACCAAGGAGGAATGGAAGATGATCGTGGAGACGAAGAAGATCCTCGATCCGAAGATCAAGCTGACGGCGACCTGCGTGCGCGTGCCCGTCTTCGTCGGCCATGCCGAGGCGGTCAATATCGAGTTCGAGCGCCCGCTCGACGACGAGGCGGCCCGCGAGATCCTGCGCGAGGCGCCGGGCCTGCTCGTGGTCGACAAGCGCGAGGACGGCGGCTATGTGACCCCGGTCGAATGCGTTGGCGACTACGCCACCTTCATCAGCCGGATCCGCGTCGACCCGACCATCGAGAACGGCCTGAACCTGTGGTGCGTCTCCGACAATCTGCGCAAGGGGGCCGCCCTCAACTCCGTGCAGATCGCCGAGACGCTGATCAATCGCGGCCTGATGCAGAAGGCCGCGTGATCCTCGCCTGAGGCCTGGACAGTTGGAAGAGGCCATCTCCGGATGGCCTCTTTCGCCTCTTTCCTTATGGCTAGGTCTGGGCCGCGTGGTCCCCGAAATACAGGAACTCGCGGTCCATGTCCGAGACCTCCGCGGCGGCGAGCGTCAGCGCCGGCCCGTCGAGCATCCTGTAGCTCTTCTGGCCCTTCACCCAGTCGTCGGCCGGCTGAAGGGTGGAGAGCGTGTAGGTCGTGGTCTCGCCGAGATAGTGCGTTGGAATGACGATCTTCGGCTTCAGCCGCTCCACGATGGCGTCGCCCTGCGCATAGGACAGGATGTGCTGCGAGCCGTCCACCGGCAGGGTCAGGACGTCGACCGGGCCCACCGCCTCCCAGAAGGCGTCCGGCGGATTGTGCCGGTTGTCGCCCCAGATGAGCGTACGGATGCCGCCGGTCTCCACCAGATAGGTGACCATGTCCATATGGCCGGGATTGTTCGGCGGGCAGGCATCCACGCCGAACTCCTTCAGCGCGTCGGTCCAGGGATACCAGCCCGGTGCGACGCAGGCGTGCTTGTCGGCAAAGCCCGTGATCTTCAGGTCGGCGAAGGCGAAGGACCCGACCATGCGGTCGAGCACCATGGTGGATTGCGGCCGGTGGATCGCGTCGTGGTCGAAATGGGTGTGCGTCGACATGGTGATGTCGACCAGCGTTTCCGGAAACTCGTTCTTGAACCACAGGCCCCACGCGCCCGACGGGTCGTCGCGCCAGGGATCGAACAGCACCGTGGCCCCGCCGGGAGAGGTGAGCTTGATCGCGCAATGGCCGTAGAAGTCCACGGTGACCGGCCCGTCGGGATAGGCGGACTGCTCCTGCAGTGCGATGACGTGATTGTTGTTGCCCGGCTGCTGCCAGTCGGTGGACTGGGCCTTGGCGGCGGTCGGCCCCAGTGCGGTCGCCGCGCCGCAGACGCCGGCCGCGCCCGCCGCGACGAAGAACGAGCGCCGCGAGATGCCCGGCGCGAGCGTGCCGGCCGATCCGTCGACGGCGAGCGGTTCGAGGTCTTTCCTGTCCATCGTGCTCCCTCCTCACATGGATTGGCGCGCCGGCCCCTCCGGTCCGGCTCGCGGACGAGCCTAGCACCGGGCCGCAGGCGCGCTGACATGGGCAGGTTGGGGGTGGAATGGGGGGTAAATCCCCATATTCGGCGTCAGTGAAGCGAAAGCAGGTAGCGCCGGAGATTCGTTCGCCGGCTGCCGATGCCGAGCTTGCGGCGGATATTGTTGCGGTGGAACTCGATGGTGCTCGTCTCGCGCGACAGGGCGCGGGCGATGTCCTTCGTCGTCTGGCCGTTCATGACCATTTGGGCGATCTCGGCTTCCATCGGCGTGAGCTCCTCGAAGGCGGCGACGAGCCTGTCGGCGAAGGATGAGGTGATCTGCTCGAGATTGGTCTCCGCGAGGCGGAGATAGGAGCGCGCCGGCTCGTCCTCGCCGACGGCCTGGCGCAGCCGGGCGAGATGGGGCAGCACCAGCCCCTTGATCTGCCGGAGGATCTGCTCCTCGAAGGCGTGGCGCGAGTCCTCCATATTGGACAGGAGCACCCTCAGCGCGGTGTTGGCCTCCTCCAGCTCGTGCTCGCGCCTCAGGAGGGCCTGCTCCGCCCTCTGGCGGCTGGCGATCTCCTGGCGGAGCCCGTCATTGGCCAGGGTGAGCGCGCGCGTTCTCTCCGCGACCCGCGCCTCCAGCGTCTCGAGCATGTCCGTCAGCGCGGCTTCGGCCCGTGCGCGCCGGTCCATCTCCACGAGCAGCGCCAGGTCGGTCTCCACGACGCCGCGAAAGGCCTCCAGGAGCTCGCGGCAGCGGCGCGCCTTGTCGTTGTCCTGCCGGTCCAGCACGCAGATCGTGCCGAACGGCGCGCCGTCGGGCCAGGCGAGCGGATAGCCGACATAGAACGACATGCCGTGGGCGAGGTCCTGATTGTCGTCCCAGTCGGGATCGGCATGGGCGTCGCGCACTACCAGCGCGCGGGCGTCGCGCAGGACCGCATAGCAATAGAGCCGCTCGTTCAGCTCGAAGGACTGGCCGGGACTGTACGGATTTCCCGCGCTCCGGCTGGAGACCAGGACGGAATGGTCCGGCGGCTGCGTCCGCATCACGAGGCTTGCCGGAACCTCCACGAGGTCGGCGGCGAGGTCGACCACACGCTGCCACTTGGCCAGCATGGGCTCGGGAATATCCGGCTTGTCAGCGCTCATGGGTGTCCCCCCGACGTGCCCAAGCCCCGGTCTGCGGGGAAATGGTAAACGCACGCGGGAAGATGGCAAGACCCGGCGCGGGAGCCGGGCCCTGCGACCTGTCAGCGCCGGATGTCGCTTGCAAGCTCCTGGATCGTTCCGCGGTTGCCGCGGGCGAGGTAGTTGTCGGCCATGCGTTCGGCGACCTCCTCCAGATGCGCCCGGTCGAGCCCGATATCGTCCAGGAGCCACGGGTCGAGCCGCCTGAGCTCGGCGAGCACCGTGCGCCTGACACGCCGGTGGCGCCAGGCCGCAAGGGCGGCGACAAGGGCGCCCGTGACCGGGCCCGCCGGCCGATGGGCCAGGGCCTGCGCGAGGCGGTCCGACACGGGAGCGGACCGGTCGCCGCGAGGGGCTGTGGCGGTGCATCGGCAAGTGTGCGAGGCGGTGGCCATGGGCTGTCTCCTCATGACAAGCGTTCAGTGCTGTTTTAATGTGAGGCCGTTCAATCGCCCGTACAAACGGGTAATCCTTGTCGCCGGGATGAGGAAAACTAAACCATGAACCCGCAAGCGCTCGCCCATCTCTCCGCCCTGCGCGCCTTCGAGGCGGCGGCCCGGCACATGAGCTTCACCCGCGCGTCTGAAGAGCTTCACGTCACACCGGCGGCGATCAGTCATCATATCCGCCAACTGGAGGATTGGCTCGGCACCAAGCTCTTCGTGCGCAAGCCCCGCGCGGTCGAGCTGACCCAGGCCGGCCAGGCGCTCCTGCCGGGCGTGCGCGACGGGCTCGGCCAGCTCGCCGGCGCGGTGGAGCGCGTGCGCCGGCGCGGGGATCGGCGCCAGCTCGTCATCTCAATGGCGCCGTCCTTCGCCGCCAAGTGGCTGGTGCCAAGGCTGGAGGGCTTCCGGCGGATCTGCCCGGATGTCGATGTGCGCATCGATTCCAACAGCCGGGTCGTCGATTTCGCCCGCGACGGGGTCGACATCGCGATCCGCTACGGGGACGGGGCCTATCCGGATTTCGTCGTCGAGCCGCTCGTGCCCTATCGGAATTTTCCCGTTTGCAGTCCGCAACTCCTGGAGGACGGCCCGCCCTTGCGCGTACCGGCGGACCTCGCACGGCATACGCTCCTGCATGTGCACTGGCTGTCCGGCGACGCCACCTCGCCGGAATGGGCGATGTGGCTCAAGGCGGCCGGTGCGGAGGAGGTCGACTGGTCGCGCGGCCCGGTGTTCAACGACGAGGCGAACGCCGTTGCCGCCGCGCTGGCGGGGCAGGGCGTGGCGCTCGTGAACGGCGTGCTTGTCGGCGACGATCTCTCGTCGGGCCGGCTCGTGCGCCCCTTCGAGCTGGAGCTCGCCCATGACGGCTATGGCTACTGGCTGGTCATTCCGCCCGCGCTGATGGAGGAGGCGCCGGTCAAGGCGTTCCACGACTGGCTCCTGTCGGAGGTGGAAAGGAGCACGGCCCTGCCGGGGTCGTGTGTCGCGGCGGTGTGACGCGGAGCCTCTCCCCTGCGGTCTCGGCAGACGGGCCGTCAGGGGCGTCGCCTTTCCCGTTTCCGGATGATATGGAACGCTGGAGAACACGAGGCATCGGGACGCGGGGCGCGCATGGCCGGCCGGGACGAAACCACACATGGACGACAAGGGCTGCTGGCCGCGACATGGTCGATCTTCGCGGAGGCCTTCGCGCGGCTTTTCGCGGACGAGGCGGTGCCGCTCGCGGGCAACATCGCCTATCGCATCCTCCTGTCGGCCTTTCCGTTCCTGATCTTCCTCACGGCGCTGGCGGGCTTCGTCGGCGACGAGCATCTGGCCGAGGCGCTGGTGAACTATCTCCTGAGCATCGCGCCGTCCGACATCGTCTCGCCGCTCGTGCCGGAGATCGAGAACGTGCTGACCCGGCAGCGCGGCGGGCTATTGAGCATCGGCGTGCTTTTGACCCTGTGGACGGCGTCCGGCGGGGTGGACAGCGTGCGCGTCGGCCTGAACCGGGCCTATGATCTGAAGGAGCGCCGCTCCGCGATCCGCCTGTTCGCGCAGAATATCCTGTTCGTGTTCGCCGGCGCGGCCGTGCTGATCGCCATGGCGTTCCTGATCGTGCTGGCCCCGGTCATTCGCGCGCTCATGATGAAGTATATTCCCGGCGCCGACCATGTGCCGGAGCTCTACGACGCGGTGCGCTATCCCTTCGCGCTCGCGGTGCTCGCCATCGGCCTTGTCATGGCGCATCTCTTCCTGCCGGCGCGCATCCGGCCGCTGCGCGATCTGTGGCCGGGGATCGCGCTGACCGTCGTCGTCTGGATCGTGCTCGCCTGGAGCTACTCGGTCTATCTCGGCCGGTTCGCGAGCTTTGCCAGCACCTATGCGGGGCTCGCCGGCATCATGGCGGCGATGATCTTCCTCTATCTCGGGGCGCTGATCATGATCTTCGGCGGCGAGATCAACCGCGCCATCCGCCTGCGCCGGCGCGGGTCGGAGACGCGCTGACCCGGCGTGCAGCAAGACGGTGCCGATTCAATTGCATCGAACAGCCCGTCAGGCCGCGCCGCCGCTTTCCTCCAGGACGTCCTCGAAGGTGCGGAGCCCCGTGCGCTGGGCGTTGACGAGCACGGCCATGTTGCCCGGCTGGTGCTGGTTCTTCCACATGCGCATATGGGCCTTGGGGATGTCGGCCCAGGAGAAGACTTCCGACATGCACGGGTCGATCCGCCGGTTGACGACGAGCTGGTTGGCCTGTGCGGCCTGCTTGAGATGGGCGAAGTGGGAGCCCTGGATGCGCTTCTGGTGCATCCAGACATAGCGGGCGTCGAAGGTGATGTTGTAGCCCGTCGTGCCGGCGCAGAAGACGACCATGCCGCCGCGCTTCACCACGAAGCAGGAGACGGGGAAGGTCGCCTCGCCGGGGTGCTCGAACACGAAGTCGACATTCACGCCCTTGCCGGTGATGTCCCAGATCGCCTTGCCGAAGCGGCGAACCTCTTTCGCCCAGGCGTTGTATTCCGGCGTGTTGACCGCGGGCATCTGGCCCCAGCAGTCGAACTCCTTGCGGTTGATGACGCCGCGCGCGCCGAGCGAGAGCACGTAGTCGCGCTTGGTCTCGTCGGAGATGACGCCGATGGCGCTCGCCCCGGCGGCCGCGCAGAGCTGGACGGCCATGGAGCCCAGGCCTCCCGACGCACCCCAGATCAGCACATTGTGGCCGGGGCGCAGAATATGCGGGCGATGGCCGAACAGCATGCGGTAGGCGGTCGCCAGAACCAGCGTGTAGCAGGCCGATTCCTCCCAGGTGAGATGCTTCGGCCGCGGCATGAGCTGGCGTGACTGGACGCGGCAGAACTGGGCGAAGGAGCCGTCCGGCGTCTCATAGCCCCAGATGCGCTGGGAGGAGGAGAACATCGGGTCGCCGCCATTGCACTCCTCGTCGTCGCCGTCGTCCTGGTTGCAGTGGATGACGACCTCGTCGCCGACTTTCCAGCGCTTCACCTTGGAGCCGACGGCCCAGACGATGCCGGAGGCGTCGGAGCCCGCGACATGATAGGGGTGCTTGTGCACGTCGATGGTCGAGATCGGCTGGCCGAGCGAGGCCCACACGCCGTTGTAGTTGACGCCCGCGGCCATCACGAGGACGAGCACCTCGTCGGAATCGATCTCCCAGGTGGGCACGACCTCCACCTGCATCGCATCCTCGGGGGGGCCGTGACGCTCCTGGCGGATGGTCCAGGCATACATGTTTTTCGGGACATGGCCGAGCGGCGGGATCTCGCCGATCTCGTAGAGATCCTTCTTCGGGGTGTTGCTGTTGGCCGTGCTCGCGATCGCCTGCGCTGCCGCTGTCATTCTCGCCTTGCTCCCTCAATCCAGGACGTCCGGCCGGAGATGCGCCTCAATCATCCGGCTCGCCCGCCGCATGGCTCCGGCATTCCCATGCCGCGATCATAGCAAGCAATCGTGCCGATTTCCTAGGCAATTTTGCGATGCAACAGTATCCGCATTGTGGAACGCTAGCGAAAAGTCGCAGAAAACGGGGGCAGCGATCCGCATTTCGGGGTGTCGCGAAACGTATCGGTTGCGCCGCACAATCAGGCATGCTCAGATAATGCGGGACAATAGGGAGATGGTCATGAACGAGACGCCGGATAAGGCGCAGATGCGCGACAGGCCGTGGATCTTCAGGACCTATGCCGGCCATTCGACGGCCAGGGCCTCCAACGCGCTCTACCGCACCAATCTCGCCAAGGGCCAGACCGGCCTGTCCGTCGCCTTCGACCTGCCGACGCAGACCGGCTACGACCCCGATCACGTGCTGGCGCGCGGCGAGGTGGGCAAGGTCGGCGTGCCGGTGGCCCATCTCGGCGACATGCGCGCGCTGTTCGACGGCATCCCGCTCGACCGCATGAACACCTCCATGACGATCAACGCGACGGCGGCGTGGTTGCTCGCGCTCTACACGGCGCTCGCCGACGAGCGCGGCATCGACCGGGCGAGCCTCGCCGGCACCACGCAGAACGACATCGTCAAGGAATATCTCTCGCGCGGCACCTATGTGTTCCCGCCGGAGCCGTCCATGCGGCTCATCACCGACACCATCACCTGGGCCTATCGCGGGCTGCCGAAATGGAACCCGGTGAATGTGTGCTCCTATCACCTTCAGGAAGCGGGTGCGACGCCGGTGCAGGAGGTGGCCTACGCGCTCGCCACAGCGCGCGCCGTGCTCGACGCGGTGCGCGACTCCGGTGCGGTGCCGGGGGACGATTTCCCGCGCGTCGTCGGGCGCATCTCCTTCTTCGTCAATGCCGGCATCCGCTTCGTCACGGAACTGTCCAAGATGCGGGCCTTCGCGGAGCTCTGGGACGAGATCTGCCGGGAGCGCTACGGCGTCGAGGAGGAGAAGTTCCGGCGCTTCCGCTACGGCGTGCAGGTCAATTCCCTGGGGCTCACCGAGCAGCAGCCGGAGAACAATGTCTACCGCATCCTGATCGAGATGCTGGCGGTCACGCTGTCGAAGGGCGCGCGCGCCCGCGCCGTCCAGCTTCCCGCCTGGAACGAGGCGCTGGGCCTGCCACGGCCGTGGGACCAGCAATGGTCGCTCAGGATGCAGCAGATCCTCGCCTACGAGACCGACCTTCTCGACTATGGCGACATCTTCGACGGCAGCCGCGAGATCACCGCCAGGGTGGAGGAGATCAAGGCGGCCGTGCGCCTGGAGCTCGACCGGATCGGGGAGATGGGCGGTGCCATCGCCGCCATCGAGACGGGGTACATGAAGGAGGCGCTGGTCGCGGCCAATGCGGAGCGGCTCAAGGCCATCGAGGCGGGCGAGCAGACGGTGGTCGGCGTCAACGCCTATACGGAGACGGAGCCTTCGCCGCTGTCGGGCGAGGAGGGCGGCGTTCTGACCGTTCCGGAAATGGTCGAAACGGAGGCCGTGGAGAGCCTCAGGCAGTGGCGCGGCGCCCGCGACGGGCGTGCGGCGGCAGCCGCGCTCGACGCGCTGCGCGAGGCCGCGCAGGAGGGGCGCAACATCATGGAGCCCTCGATCGCGGCGGCGAAGGCCGGCGTGACGACGGGCGAATGGGGCGCGACCCTGCGCGAGGTCTTCGGCGAGTACCGGGCGCCCACCGGCATTGCCGCGGTCGCCATGGTGACCGATGGCGCAGAGCGCATCCGGGAGCTGCGCGCGGGCGTGGAGCGGGTCTCCGAGAAGCTCGGCGAGCGGTTGAAGCTGCTCGTCGGCAAGCCCGGCCTCGACGGCCATTCCAACGGCGCGGAACAGATCGCCGTGCGCGCCCGCGAGATCGGCATGGAGGTCGCCTATGACGGCATCCGCCTGACGCCGGAGGAGATCGTCGCCGCGGCGAAGCGCGAGAAGGCCCATGTGATCGGCCTGTCGATCCTGTCGGGCAGCCACGTCACCCTCGTCCAGGATGTGATGAACAGGCTGCGCGCGCAGGGGCTCGACATTCCCGTCGTGGTCGGCGGCATCATTCCCGCCTCCGACGTGCTCGTGCTCAAGCAATGCGGGGTGAAGGCGGTCTATACGCCGAAGGACTTCGCCATCAACGCGATCATGGACGACATCGTCGCGCTCGCCGACCGGGAATGCACGGCGGCGGCATAGAGTTCTCGCCCCCTCACCCTCCCATCGCCTCGGCAAACTCTTTGACGGAGCCCGGGCGAACGCTGTAAGACTGTTGCCAGCATGATCTGTGGCACGCACCAGCGTCCGCTTGCCGGACATCGAATTAGCGGCCCGGCCGGGATACTCGGCCGGGAGTGATCTCTCGCTTTTTCCTTGTGACCGACAATCGGGCTTTCGTGCCATGCAGACCCAATCTGCGGCCCTCGCGGCCGATCTTCCATCGCCTTCCGTATCTCCTCGTGGCGGGGCCGCCGGTCCCGGCCTGTCGACCTTCGCGCTCGAGGCGCGGGTCGCGCCCGGGCCGGATGCGCTCCTGCGCGTGCTCAACCCGCTTCAGAAGCTCGCCATTGCACCGCTCACGGTCCGTGCCGGCAGGGCGTGGGGCGGCGAGCTGATGATGGTGGAGGTGCAGTTTACGGCCACTGCCGTCCAGGCGCGCCAGTTCCGCACGCAGGTTTCCTCCGAGATCTCCGTGGAGAGTGTGGAGCTCATGCGCTGCACGCGATAGCGCGCTGTTCTATCCGGTTGTTGCGGCCCCGGCCCGCTCCCCCGCCCGGCACCCATAAATCATGATCCCGTGGGTGGCCGGGCGGGGGAGCGGGCCGGGGCAGACCGATCGGACAAGCCTCTATTCGCTCAGCCGGTCGAGAAGGGCGGCCAGGAAGGCGTCGCACCTGGCCATCTGATCGATGGCGATGAACTCGTCGGGCTTGTGCGCCTGGGCGATGTCGCCGGGACCGCAGACCACGGTCGGCACATGGAGGCGCTGCTGGAACAGGCCGCCCTCCGTGCCGAACGGCACCTTGAGGTGGCTGTTGCGGCCGGTGAGCGATTTCACGAAGCTCACGATCTCCGCATCCGGGTCGGTGTCGAGGCCCGGATAGGCGTTGTCGATCTCGATGTCGATGGCGGCGGTGGAATGATGCTCGCGCACGCCGGCGACGATCCTGTCGGCCTCGTCCCGCAGCCGGTCGAGCAGCGCCTGCGGGTCGTCGCCCGAGACATTGCGGATCTCGAAGGCCAGCCGGCACAGGCTGGGCACGATGTTGAGCGCCGTGCCGCCCTCGATGGTGCCCACATGGAGCGTGGTGTAGGGGATGTCGTAGGCCTCGTCGCGCGCGCCGGTGCGGCTCACCTCCTCCTGGAGCGCGCGGATCGCGGCGATCATGTCGGTGGCCATGTAGATGGCGTTGACGCCGGTCGGCGCGAGGCTCGAATGGCATTCGAGGCCGTGGCAGGCGATGTGGCCGCCGGTCTTGCCCTTGTGTCCGATGGCGACGTCGAGGGAGGTCGGTTCCCCGACGATGCAGAAGGCGGGCTTCACCGGCATCTCCGCCATCACGTCGATGAGCCGGCGCACGCCGATGCAGCCGAGCTCCTCGTCATAGGAGAAGGCGATGTGGATCGGCCGCGCCAGCCGGCGCTCCACAGCAGCCGGCACCAGCGCCATGACGCAGGCGAGGAAGCCCTTCATGTCCGCCGTGCCGCGCCCGTAGAGCCGGCCGTCGCGCTCCACCATGGCAAAGGGGTCGTGCGACCAGTCCTGTCCCTCCACGGGCACCACGTCGGTATGGCCGGACAGCATGACGCCCGGCACGTCCTGAGGCCCGATCACCGCATGGAGGTTCGCCCTCTTGCCGGTCTCGTCGTGCACGAGCCGGGAGGCGACGCCGTGCCGGGCGAGGAAGTCCTGCACATAGCCGATGAGGTCGAGATTGGATCTCAGACTGACGGTCGGCTCGGCGATCAGCCGGCCCAGAATCTCGATGCTCGATGTCACGGGGGGCCGTCTCCTTCAGGCGCGCGGGAAGCAGGGAGACGATCTAACAGCGCCGGCGCCCCCAAGTCCATGCGGTATGAGCGCCGGGCCGCGGATGCAGGGCGCCTGCGCCCATGGGGCTCCGCGGGACTCCGCCATGCGGGGGCGGATCCCGTCAGGCAGCCTCGCGGGCGCTGCGGGTGAGGATGTCGACATAGGCGCGCACCGTAGCGTCCATGCCCATGACGAGGGCGTCGGCGGTCAGTGCATGACCGATGGAGACCTCCGCGACGCCCGGAACGGCAGTGAGGAAGCCGCCGAGATTGTCGAGATTGAGGTCGTGGCCGGCATTGACGCCGAGGCCTTCCGCCAGCGCCGCCTCGGCGGCCGCGCGGTATGCGGGCAGGATCTCGCCCGCCCGGCCCTCCATGAAGGCGTGGTGGTAGGGGCCTGTATAGAGCTCCACGCGGTCGGCGCCGACCGTGCGCGCGGCGCTCGCCATCGCCGGATCCGCGTCGACGAACAGCGAGACGCGGCTCCCGTGCCGCTTGAGCTTCGCGATCACGCGCTTGAGGCGCTCCTCGTGAAGCGGAATGTCCCAGCCATGGTCGGAGGTCCGCTGGTCCGGCGCGTCGGGCACGAGCGTCACCTGGTCGGGCTCGATTTCCGCGACGAGGGCGAGGAAGTCGTCGGAGGGGTAGCCCTCGATATTGAACTCGATGCCCTTATAGCGCTCCTGGGCGAGAAGCTCCGCCAGATCGCGGACGTCCTGGCGCCTGATATGCCGCTCGTCGGGGCGCGGATGGACGGTGATGCCGCGCGCGCCGGCCTTGATCGCGATACCGGCCATGTCGGGCACGCTCGGATAGGTCAGGTCGCGCTGGTTCCGCAGCAGGGCGACCTTGTTCAGATTGACGCTCAGGGCGCAGATATCGGCCATGGGATTCGCCATATTGTTACGATAACAATTTGCATTCACATGCTGAAATGATACGATATCCGGCACGTTTCCGGGGGTCAAACACTCGATTGTAAGGGTAACAATGTGGATTCCACAGGCGCTCGATGAGTCCGGGCCGATCTATCGCGCGCTTGCGGATGCGCTGGTCGGCGACATTCGCGAGGGACGGCTGGAGGAGGGCGAGCGCCTGCCGACGGTGCGGGCGCTCGCCGACGGGATCGGCGTGACGGTGGGCACGGTGCTGCGCGCCTATGCGCTGGCCGAGCGGCGCGGCTTCGTCTCGCGCGAGGCAGGCCGCGGCACCTTCGTGCGCGCCGCCGGCGGCAGGCTTGCTGGGGACGGCGACGGGACGGAGGGGCCGGTCGATCTCAGCCGCAACGAGCCGCCCCATATCGGCCTCGACGCGACGCTCCGCCGGGCGCTTCTGGGGCTTGCGCGCGACGGCGCGCTCGGCGGCCTGCTCGAATATGGCGAGGCCGCCGGCAGCGCGCGCCATCGCGCAGGGCTTGCCGGCTGGCTCGGCTCGCGCGGGCTGGCGGCCGATCCGGCCGACATGGTCATCACCGGCGGCGCGCAGCAGGGGCTCACCATCGCCATGGGCGCGCTCGCCGCGCCGGGCGACGCGGTGCTCGTGGAGGCCTATTCCTATCCGGGTATCCGCAATCTGGCCCGCTTCTTCGGGCTGAGGGTCGTGCCGGTGGAGATGGATGGCGAGGGCCTCCTGCCGGACGCGCTGGAAGAGGCCTGCCGCGTGGCCTCGCCGCGTCTCCTCTATTGCATGCCCCATGCCCACAATCCGACCGCCTGCACCTATACGCAGGAGCGGCGCCGGGCTATCGCCGCCTGCGCCGACCGCCACGACCTGGCGATCGTGGAGGACGATGTGAACCTGCGCGACGGCCCCCGCAACCAGAGGCCCATCGCGTCCATGGCGCCGGACCGCACGCTCTACATATCGAGCCTTTCCAAGATCGTGGCGCCGGGCCTGCGGGTCGGCGTCGTCGTGGCCCCGCGCGCTCTCTACGATGCGGTCCTTGCCGCCAACCAGACGACGAGCTGGATGCCGCCGCCGCTCATGGCGGAGCTCGCCTGCCGCTGGATCGCCGACGGCACGGCGGGCGAGCTGGCAGCCGAGCGGCTGAAGATCTCGCGCGCGCTGCAGGCGGAGGCCGCGCACCACCTCGCGGGGATCGGCTACAGGGCCGATCCCGACAATTCCCATCTGTGGATCCCGCTGCCCGCGCCCTGGCAGGCGGACGAATTCGCGGCCCGCGCGCGAGCGGCCGGCGTGATCGTCTCCCCGTCGAGCGTCTTCGCCATGGTGGAGCCGTCGCGCGAGCCGGCCATCCGCGTGTGCCTGTCCAACCTGGCCGGCAACAGGCTCGGCCCCGCGCTCGACACGCTGGCCGGCCTGATCGCGCAGCGCCCCGCGCCGGCCCGCTTTCAGATGTGAGCGCGTCAAAAGGCTCGCATCCGGTTGCCTCTTATGGGAACCTCAACCTCCGCAACGGTGTTCAAGGGGCAGGACGACCTGGTTGACGCATATCAAGGCGCCGGGGCGCCACCTCGCCAATACACAGATCTCAGACAGCTGGTGACGACGGAGGACAGTCGAGACATGACATACCGCACCCTTGTTGTATCGCTCAATGCCGTTGACCGCGCCGAGGCGCTGCTCGACGTGGCGACCGCAATGGCCAGGAAGAACGATGCGCATCTGATCGGGCTCTATGTCATTCCGGCCCTTCAGGTTTATCCCGCCGTTGCCATGCAGATCACGCCGGAGATCATCGAGGCCCAGCGCCAGTACTATCAGGAGCAGGCGGAGAAGGTGAAAGGGCTGTTCGACGAGGCCGTCCGGCGCGAGGGGGTCCTGTCGGAATGGCGCGAGGTGGATGCCAGCGGCTCGACGATTGCCGATGTGGTGATCGACCACGGGCGTTGCGCCGACCTCGTCATCGCCAGCCAGGCGGATGAGGAAAGCGAGTATCTGGCCGATACCGAGCTGTGCGAGCGGCTCCTGATGGAGACCGGCCGTCCGATCCTGTTCGTGCCCGCCTATGGCGAGTTCAAGACCTTCGGCACCTCCGTCGCCCTGGCGTGGAGCGGCGCCCGCGAATCCGCGCGCGCCACCTTCGACGCCCTGCCCTTCCTGCAGGCGGCCTCCAATGTGCATCTCCTCGCCGTCAATCCGCCGGAGAACGGCGACCGTGCGGCCGTCCTCGCCGGCTCCGAGATCGCCAACACCCTCGCGCGCCACGGCGTGAAGGTCGAGACCCATCATTCCGCCATCGACGAGATCACGGTCGGCGACGAGGTGCTGGCACGGATCTCCGATTTCGGTGTCGACCTCCTGGTCATGGGCGGCTACGGCCATTCGCGCATGCGCGAGTTCGTCTTCGGCGGCGTGACGCGGCAGGTCCTCCAGCAGATGACCGTGCCTGTCCTCATGTCCCATTGACGGTACTCCTCGTACACGCCACGCTTTCAAGGAGGGAGACCGCCCATGACGATGAAGCTGGTCAGGCTCGAACTTGCCCGCGACCACGATTTCCCGAATGGCAGCCGGGATCATGGCTATGAGTTCGTCGCGCCGCTCGACGAGGAGGGTCATATCCTCCCCGAGGAGTGGCACAAGGTGCGCGACCGCTGCCGTGTCCGCCGGTTCTGGGATGGAGAACCGGACGAGGTGGGCCACCTGGTCCGCAAGCCGGGCGGATCCTGGGCGTTCCACTACGATCTCGATGGCGATGTCGACGACGACGAGGCGGGCTACCGTTTCCAGACCCATCTCTTCCAGCCCGGCGAGTATGTATCGATCCGCGAGCAGGACGATACGCTGCGCACGTTCCGCGTGGTGGCGGTCAACGAGCTGGAGTAGGCGGAGCGGTCCTCATGGATATGGCCCGGCCAGGCTATGCAGGAGGACCGCTACAGCCATTCGTCCCTGACGGTGAAGGCCGCATAGGCGGCTTTCATATAAAGCTGGCGGAGCCCGGCGAGCGGAAAGCGCCGCAAGGGGGCGGTCATGACCGCGGGGAGGTCGGCCAGGGCCGTCTGGCCTGCGACAATGTCGGCCAGATGCCGGCCGGACCAGTTCGCCATCGCCACCCCGTTGCCGTGATAGGCGATAGCCGTCCAGATCGTGCTCCGCTCGTCGAGCGGACCGATATGGGGCACGAGATCGCGTGCAAGGCAGACGAGCCCGCGCCAGAAATGGGTATGCTCGATATGGCGCCAGGCCGGGAACATGGCCTCGAACTCCCGGCGCATGCTCGCCTCCATCGCCGGTGCGGCGCCATCGGACATGTCCGTCCCGCCGCGCCCGCCGAACAGGAAGCGCCCGTCGGGCAGCAGGCGGACATAGTGCAGGAGCGCGCGGGCGTCGAAGGCCATGGTCGTGGTCGTCCAGCCTTGCGCCTCGCGTTCCGACGGGCTCAAGGGGCGCGTCACCAGGATGTTCGACAGCGCCGGCATGAGCCGCCCGGCAAGCGGCGGGAAGGTCGCCTCGGGGGTATAGCCGTTGCAGGCGAGGATCACGCGGTCGGCCGTAAGCGTGCCGCCGGCGGCGGTGGCGAGCCTGTGGCGGCCGCCGGCTTGCGTCCAGCCGGTGACGCGCGATTGTCCGTGAAGGCGTGCGCCATGGGCATGGGCGGCATCGGCAAGGCCGCGGGCGAGATTGAGCGGATGGAGGCCGAAGCCGGCCGGGTTCCACAAGCCGCCATGGATGAACGGGGCCGCCATGCCGCGCTCGGCGAGCGCCTCCGGCTCCAGGAGCTCCGTCTCGTGGCCGAAGAGGGTGCGCAGCGTCTCCTGCTCTTGCGCCAGCGCGCGCCGGAAGGGCGGCCGGTGGGCGAGGGTGATCTCGCCGGTGCCCGCGATGTCGGCCTCGATGCCGAGCTCCGCCGCCGTCGCCCTCAGGCTCTCTATGGCCTCGCGCTGGATGTTGAAGAACGCGCGCGTGGCCTCCAGGCCGTAGCGGCGCGCCATGTCGGGCCAGGAGAGCTTGGCCGCGCCGATGCAGGCAAAACCGCCATTGCGGCCCGATGCGCCCCAGCCCGGGGTGGCGGCCTCGAGCAGGCGCACATCCGCGCCGTGCCCGCGCGCGAGCTGCAGGGCGCAAGACAGGCCCGTGAAGCCGCCGCCGACGATGGCGATGTCGCAGCGCGCCTCTCCTTCGAGCGGTTGCGGGGCAAAGGACAGTGCCGGGGCGGTGTCCTCCCACAGGCTTGCGGCGGGGTCGGCGAAGTGCAGGGCATCTGGATGCAGGACGGGCGGCATGGCGGGCGCTCGGCTTGTCTTCTCGCAAGCAGACATCCCTAGCGGCGGGGCGGCCATTTCACAAGTTCGCAGTGCGGACATGGCAAGGCACGAGGAGAGCGGCGATGCGCGCGATGGTTCTGAACAGACCGGGAGAGCGGCTCGAGGAGCGCGACATGCCGGTACCCGATCCGGGCCCCGGCGAGATCCTCGTCAAGGTCTCGGCCTGCGGCGTGTGCCGGACCGACCTTCATGTCGTCGATGGCGATCTGACCGAGCCCAAGCTGCCGATTATTCCGGGCCACGAGGTGGTGGGCACCGTCGCAGCCCTTGGCGAGGGGGTGGAGGGGCTTCCGCCCGGGACGCGTGTCGGCATTCCCTGGCTTGGCCGCACCTGCGGCACCTGCCCCTATTGCCGGATGGGCCGGGAGAACCTCTGCGACCGTCCGGGGTTCACCGGCTACACGATCGACGGCGGCTATGCGGACTATGCCGTGGCGGACGCCCGATATTGCTTTGCGCTGCCCGACGGTTACAGCGATGCGGAGGCCGCGCCGTTGCTGTGCGCCGGGCTGATCGGCCACAGATGCCTGAAGATGGCGGGCGAGGGCGAGAGCCTGGGGCTTTATGGCTTCGGGGCGGCGGCGCATATCGTCGCGCAGGTCGCGGTCCATGAGGGCCGGCGCGTCCACGCCTTCACGCGCGAGGGCGACAGGGCGGCACAGGACTTCGCCCTGTCGCTCGGCGCGGCCTGGGCCGGTGCGTCGACGCAGGCGCCACCGGAGCCGCTCGACGCCGCCATCATCTTCGCACCGGTCGGCGCGCTCGTGCCGGCGGCGCTGAGGGCGGTGCGCAAGGGCGGGGTCGTCGTGTGCGGCGGCATCCACATGTCCGATATCCCTTCCTTTCCCTACTCGATCCTGTGGGAGGAGCGGGTGGTGCGGTCCGTCGCCAACCTGACCCGGCAGGATGCGGTGGAGTTCCTCGCGCTCGCGCCGCGCGTGCCGGTCAGGACGACGGTGGAAACCTTCCCCCTCCACGAGGCGAAAGAGGCCCTGGACCGCTTGCGGCGCGGCGCCCTGACGGGGGCGGCGGTGCTTCTGCCCTGAGTGGCATCCGGCGCGGTTTTGTGCGCGTCCGGCGGGCGTTCGCCGTGGCCATCTCGTGCAAAATTTCGTCAAAATTTCTTTTTCCTTGCGGTATTTTGATGTAAAAAGTTTTCTATATTCCCTTTCATTTTTCTTGTTCTTCGATTACTTGTTGTATTCATATGTATTTCTAACGTATTTTTCAGGATTTTATACCTGATTGTACGCAAGTGGTGGGCGGGGCATGGCCTTGCAATGCCGTGTCGAGTGGATTATATCACGCAAACAACTCGGGAGGATTGCATTGAAACCTTCCGGAGCCCAGCCGCTGAAAACGACTATCACCGGGCCGCCACTGCGGATGTGCGCCCTCGCCTTCTCCCCGGAGGCCGATCGATGGGTACTGGGTTTCACCGAAAGCGTTGGACGGAGTGAATGACGGACAAGCTGGTCGTCAAGGAACTGTACAAGATCTTCGGCGAGGAGCCGGAGGAGGCGTTGGGCCTGGCGCAACAGGGGCTCGACAAGGACGAGGTGTTCCGCCGCACGGGCAGTGTGGTCGCCGTCAACAATGTCTCCTTCTCCGTCAGGGAAGGCGAGATCTTCGTCGTCATGGGCCTGTCGGGCTCCGGCAAGTCCACACTGGTGCGCTGCATCAACAGGCTGATCGAGCCGACCGAGGGCACGGTCAGCGTGGGCGACGAGGCGATCACCGGGATCGGCGCGGAGGAGCTGCGCCAGATTCGCCTGCGGCGGATTTCCATGGTGTTCCAGCATTTCGCCCTCCTGCCGCACAAGACGGTCTGCGAGAATGTCGAATACGGCCTGAAGACGCGCGGCATGCCGGCGGGCGAGCGGCGCGAAAAGGCGATCAAGGCGCTGGAAACGGTCGGGCTGGATGCCTGGGCCGACGCCTATCCCGGCAATCTCAGCGGCGGCATGCAACAGCGCGTCGGGCTGGCGCGCGGGCTCGCGGTCGATCCGGAGATCCTGCTCATGGACGAGCCCTTCTCCGCGCTCGACCCGCTGATCCGGCGCGACGTGCAGGACGAGCTCCTGCGCATCCAGGACGACCTCCAGACCACCATCGTCTTCATCACCCACGATCTGCAGGAGGCGCTGAAGCTCGGCGACCAGATCGCGATCATGAAGGATGGCCGCTTCGTGCAGGTGGGCACTCCGGAAGAGATCGTGACCGCGCCCGCCGACGATTATGTGAGCGCGTTCACGCAGGATGTCGACCGTAGTCGGGTGCTGACCATACGCGCGGTCATGGACGCGCCCGTGCCGCTCGCAGCCGACATGGCCGCGGCCGACGCGCTGAAGGCGCTCAAGGCGGCCGACGGGCGCGAGGCGGCCTGCGTGGCCAACGGCTCCGGCGCCCCGGCGGGCCTCGTCACCCACGAGGCGCTCGCCGCCGGCAAGGACGGCGCGACCGTCGGTGCGGTCATGGAGGACGGGGTGCAGACGGTCCGGGCCGGGGACTACATCTTCGAGATTTTCGACAAGCTCGGGGCGGGCCGCCCCCTGGCCGTGATCGACGGCGAGGGCAAGCTCGTCGGCGAGGTGCATGCCGCCTCCGTCTTCCCCCATCTCGGCACGATGCCGGAGGAGGAGGACGCCGACGGGACCGGCGCCGCGGGCCCGCGCGACAAGGAGGTTATGACCCATGGCCAGTGATGCAGGAGGCTTGGCCGGTGCGGTCTCGTCCGCCGACGAGGCGCTGAGGCCGTCGACCTATGGCACGCTCCCGCTCGACGACTGGGTCGAGACGGTAGTGAAGGACTGGCTGGTGCCGAATTTCCGGCCGGCCTTTCGGGCCGCGCAATGGCCGGTAGACAAGGTTCTCAGCGGTCTCGACGGGCTGTTGCAGGTCATTCCCTTCGTGGCGATCCTCGCCATCTTCGTGCTGATCGCCTGGCGGTTCGCGGGCCGCGGCGTGGCGATCTTCACGCTGGTCTCGCTCGCGCTTCTGGAAACGGTCGGCCTGTGGTCGGAGACGATGACCACGCTGTCCATGATCCTGACGGCGGTCGTCTTCTGCGCCGCCGTCGGCATTCCGCTCGGCATCCTGGCGGCCGGCAGCGACCGGTTCGAGGCGATCCTGCGGCCGATCCTCGACATCATGCAGACCATTCCGCCCTTCGTCTATCTGGTGCCGATCGTGATGCTGTTCGGCGTCGGCATGGTGCCGGGCGTGATCGCGACCATCATCTTTGCCCTGCCGCCGATCATCCGGCTGACCAATCTGGGCATCCGGCAGGTGCGCGACGAGCTGGTGGAGGCGGGCTACGCCTTCGGCTCCACGCGGCGGCAGGTGCTCGTCGAGATCCAGATCCCGCTGGCGCTGCGCACCATCATGGCCGGCCTCAACCAGACCCTCATGCTGGCGCTGTCCATGGCCGTCATCGCCGCGCTGATCGGTGCGGGCGGGCTGGGCCTGACCGTGTTTACGGGGCTTGGCCGGCTCGATGTCGGCATGGCGTTCCTGGGCGGTCTCGGCATCGTGCTTCTGGCCATCATTCTCGACCGCATCACCCAGGCGATCGGGGCGGGGCCGGCGGCGCGCAACGCGAGCTGGACGCTGTCCGGCTTCTTCAAGCGGCTTCTCGGATACGCCCGGTCCGGCTCGGAAACGGGCCGGCCGAGCGGACAGGCCGCCGAATAGGCGGCCGTGTCCTGCCCGCCACAGGGGCCCGGCCTTGTCGGGCACACCTTGCGGTGGGGCGGGATTCCATGAACCCAAGAGAGCAACCCAAAGTCCGGAAGGGACAAGGAGAATCTCAGATGTGGAAATTTCTGACGACGAGCGCAGCGGGCATCTTCGCCGCCGCAGCGATCGCCGGCGCCGCCGTGGCACAGGACCTGCCCGGCGATGGCAAGGAGGTCAAGCTCGCACGCGCCTCGTGGGATACCGGCTGGTTCCAGGCGGAGATCTACAAGAAGGCGCTGGAGGAGCTCGGCTACGATATCGGCACCGTGACCACCCTCGACAATCCGGCCTTCTACCAGTCGGTCGCCCAGGGCGACATGGACCTGTGGGTCAATGGCTGGTTCCCGCTGCACAACACCTATAAGGACGACTTCGAGAGCGGTGCGGAGATCGTCGGCTACGTGGCCGAGGGCGGCGCGCTCCAGGGCTATCTCATCGACAAGAAGACCGCCGAGGAGCACGGCATCACCAATATCGCCGACTTCAAGAAGGAGGAGATCCGCTCGCTGTTCGACGACAATGGCGACGGCAAGGCGGAGATGGTCGCCTGCCCGCCGGGCTGGGGCTGCGAGAAGGTGATCGCCCATCAGCTCGACGCCTATGGCCTGCGTGACTATGTCGAGCCGATCAAGGCGGCCTACTCCGCCTCCATGGCCGACGCCATCGGCCGCTACCAGGAAGGCAAGCCGATCTTCTTCTACACCTGGACGCCGAACTGGACCGTCGGTGTGCTGAAGCCCGGCAAGGACGTTGTCTGGATCGAGGTTCCCGAGCCGAGCCTGCCGGAGGACCAGAAGGATCTCGAAGACGAGACCACCGTCGAGGGTGTCGCGGGCTGTGTCGAGGACCCCTGCGAGATGGGCTGGCCGGCCAATGACATCCGTCCGGTGGCGAACACCGAGTTCCTGAAGGAGAATCCGGCGGTCAAGACGCTGCTGGAGGAGATGCGCATCCCGATCGAGGACATCTTCGCCCAGAATGCGAAGATGAATGCCGGCGAGGACAAGAAGGCCGACCTCGAGCGCCATGCCGCCGAGTGGATCAAGGCGCATCGCGACGAGTTCGACAAGTGGATCGAGGACGCCAAGGCGGCCGCGACCAACTGATCGCGCCGGTTATGACCGGATCTCACGGAGCGGGGCCTTTCGGGCCCCGCTTTTTTGTGGCCCGGTCCCTGCCGACCATTCGGCTCGCCTCCGACCATATGCCCGCTTTCCAGATGGCGGGATGGCTTTACAATGGCGGGGCCGGTCTCGTCAGGCGGAGGCAACCGGATGGTGGGGGTCGCAAACAGCACGCCGCTGCTCGCGCTCGATGCCGCGGCGCTCGACATGGAGACCACCGGTCTCGATGCGGAGGCCGCGCGCGTGGTCCAGGTCGCCGCGATCCGGGTGCGCGACGGCGCGATCCGGCCCAAAGAGACCTTCGAGACCCTTGTCGATCCCGAAATGCCGGTGCCGGAGAGTTCCACCGCGATCCACGGCATCGCGCCGTCCGACCTCCGCGACGCGCCGCGTTTCGATGCGGTCGCGCTCGATCTGGAGCGCTTTCTCGGCGGTGCGGTCGTGATCGGCCACAATATCGGCTTCGACCTCACTCTCCTGCGCAACGAATATCGCCGGGTCGGCATGAAATGGTACCGGCCGCGCTCGTTGTGCACGATGATGCTCGCGCGGCTGGTCGGCCGCTCGCTCCCCGATTTCTCGCTGGACGCGGTCGCGGCATGGCTCGGCGTCGCCATCGAGGGCAGACACACCGCGCCCGGCGACGCCCGCGCGGCCGCCGACATCTTCCTGCGGCTGATCCCGCTCCTGCGCGCGGCCGGCATCCGTACGCTCGCGGAGGCGGAAGCCGCGACCCGTGCGCAGGCGGACATGGTCGCGCGCCAGATCGATGCGGGCTGGGTTGCGCCGGTCCGTGCGCGCGGCAATGACGAGGATGCGGCCCTTCGCGCGATAGACAGCTATCCGTTCCGCCACCGCGCCCGCGACGCGATGAGCGCGCCGCCGCTCTGGGCGGAGCCAGGCATGGCGTGCGACGCGGCGGCGCGCGCCCTTGCGGAGAAGGGCGTGAGCGCCTTCTTCGTGCGCGATGCCGCAGGCGATGGCGGCGAGGCCGGCATCGTCACGGAGCGCGATCTCCTGCGGGCGCTCGCCAATCCGCAGACGCGGGACTGCACCGTCGGCGGGATCGCCAGCCGGCCTCTCGTCTGCGTGGCGGAGGACGACTTTGTCTACCGGGCCATCGGGACCATGCGCCGCCACGGCATCCGCCATCTCGGCGTGACCGGGCCCGATGGCGGGATCGTCGGCGCGCTGACGAGCACGGACGTGATGCGCGAGCGCGCCGACGAGGCGCTCATTCTGGGCGACGAGCTGGGTCATGCCGAAAGCGTTCCCGCGCTCGGCGCGATCTGGGCGCGCCAACCGATTGTCGCCCGCAGTCTTCTGGAGGAGGGTGTGCCGGCCCGCGACATCGCCGCGGTCCTCTCCACGGAGCTGCGCATGCTCACGGCCCGGGCCACCGAGCTGGCCGAGGCGCGGATGCGCGATGAGGGGCGCGGCGGGCCGCCCGTGCCCTATTGCGTGCTCGTGCTCGGCTCGGGCGGGCGCGGGGAGAGCCTGCTCGCGCCCGACCAGGACAATGCCGTGGTCTTCGCGTCCGGCATGCCGGGCAGCGAGGAGGACCGCTGGTTCGAGGCGCTCGGGGCCCATATGAGCGACATCCTCCACGAGGTCGGCGTGCCCTATTGCCGCGGCGGCGTGATGGCGAGCAAGGCCGACTGGCGGCACGATCTGGCCGGCTGGCGCGAGACGGTGGATGGCTGGCTGAAGCGCGGCGACTGGAAAGATGTCTGCTATGTGGACATCTTCTACGATCTCCATGCCGTCCATGGCGACCGCGATCTCGCCCGCGCGGTCGCAGAGCATGCCTATGGCCGCGCGCGGCAGGCGCCGGGCTTCCTCAAGCTGCTGGCGGCGGCCGCGACCGACTTCACCGCCCCGCTCGGCCTGTTTGGCGGGATCCGCACCAGCGGCGGCCGGGTCGACCTGAAGCGCGGCGGCCTCCTGGCGCTCGTCAGCGGCGCGCGCGTTCTGGCGCTCCGGCACGGCGTGACGGAACGCTCCACGAGACGGCGCCTGGAGGCTGTCATGGCGCTCGGCAAGGGCAATGCCGACGATCTCGCCGACGTCACCGAGGCCCACGAGATCCTGCTCGGCGAAATCCTTGCCCAGCAGCTCCGCGACATGGAGGATGGGATACCGCCGTCGGGTTCGGTGGCGGTGAAGGGGCTCGGGCGCCACGAGACCGCGCGGCTCAAATGGGCGCTGCGCCAGGTCGACGTCATGAACACGCTGGTCGGCGATCCCATGGCGTTCGGCTGAGGCGGACCCGGCGGCAGGCCTTGGGGGCGAAAGGAGCGAGATGCGGCTGGAGCACGACCATTCACGCGAGGCGATAGCGGCGCGGCTCGACCGCAAGCCGCAGCAGAGCTATATCCGCGACTGGGTCTATGGCGGTATCGACGGGGCGGTCACCACATTCGCCATCGTCGCCGGCGTGGTGGGGGCGGAGCTGTCCGCCGGCATCATCCTCATCCTCGGCCTTGCCAACCTCCTGGCCGACGGGTTCTCCATGGCGGCCAGCAACTATTCGGGGACCAAGGCGGACCTCGACGACCTTCACCGCCTGAAGGCCATTGAACGCAAGCACATCAGGCTCGCGCCGGAGGGCGAGCGCGAGGAGATCCGGCATATCCTGAGATCGAAGGGCATCGAGGGCGAGGCGCTCGAGCAGGCGGTGGCCGCGATCACCACGAAGGACGAGCTGTGGATCAACACCATGCTGACGGAGGAGTACGGCGTCTCCCCGACGGCGCGCTCCCCGGTCAAGGCGGGCTTCTACACCTTCCTCGCCTTCCTGGTCTGCGGGGCGGTGCCGCTTCTCCCCTTCGCGCTCGGCCTGCCATACGCCTTCGAGCTCGCGCTCGGCGCCACCGCCGCGGTGTTCTTCGGGATCGGCTCGGTGAAGAGCCACTGGTCGCTCGCCGCCTGGTGGCGCTCGGGGCTGGAGACGCTGGTCATCGGCCTGCTTGCCGCCGGTGCCGCCTATCTGGTGGGCGCGCTCCTGAAGAATGTGGTCTGATACCAAGTCTCATTATCCATGAGATTTGGTATGAGGGACTGTCCGGCCATGCGGTGTCACCCTGTCTGCCTGTCCGTGCTATCCCTCGGGCGTCCGGGACAGTGCAGGCAGGGGATTCGATGACCTCATCCGACAGGGCCGGTGGCGGCCATGACGTCCATGTCGAGCTGATTGCCGTCCTCGCCGCGGTGATCGACGAGGAGCCCTGCGTGCTCACCATCGACGATGGCGGGATGCTGCCGTCGGGGCCGTTCGAGTTCGGCCACCGCTCGCTCCAGTCGGGTCTGCGCGCCTGGGTGGAGCGTCAGACCGGCCATCCGCCCGGCTATATCGAGCAGCTCTATACCTTCGCCGACCGCGACCGGATCGGCTCGGGCTGCGGGCGCGTCATCTCGATCAGCTATCTGGGGCTCACGCGGGCCGAGGCGCCGCGGGCCTCTTCCCCCTCGCGCTGGACGCGATGGTACGACTATTTCCCATGGGAGGACCATCGGACCGGCATGCCCGCCCTCATCGGCGAGGAGATCGCGCCGCAGCTTGCCGACTGGGCGGCGCGCGCATCCGATGCCGCCGGGAGGGTGGAACGCCGGGAGCGCGCGGCGAGCGTGTTCGGCCTCGATGGCCATGACTGGAACGAGGAGCTGGCCCTGCAGCGCTACGAGCTCCTCTACGAGGCGGAACTGGTGGACGAGGCCCGACGCGATGCGGGAGAGCCTGCCGACGGGGGCCCTGGTCGGGCGATGTTCGCCGACCACCGGCGCATCCTGGCGACCGCCATCGCGCGGCTGCGCACCAAGATCAAGTACCGACCGGTGGTGTTCGAGCTGATGCCGCCCGTCTTCACGCTGCTCCAGCTTCAGCGCGCGGTCGAGGCGTTGTCCGGCCGGCTCGCGCACAAGCAGAATTTCCGCCGTCTCGTGGAACAGCAGAATCTGGTGGAGGAGACCGGCGAGATGGCGGCCGGCACAGGCGGGCGGCCCGCCAAGCTGTTCCGGTTCCGCCAGGCGATCCACACCGAGCGTACCCTGATGGGCACACGCCTGCCGGTGATGCGATCTTGACTTATGCTCGTTCGTAGCATAAGCATTTATGCTCCATGCGAGCATAAAGGATCGACCGATGCGCGATGCCTCCGACCATGCCGATGCGCTCTATGAGCGGGTGCGCCATGTGATCCCGCCCGTGGAGTGGCCCGCCCTCGCCGGCGACATCGCCGCCATTCTGGAGCTGAAACGCCGGCGAAACGCCGTCATCCTCGCCCACAACTACCAGACGCCGGAGATCTTCCACTGCGTGGCCGACATTGTCGGCGACAGTCTGGCGCTCGCCCGCAAGGCCATGGCGGTCGATGCGGACACCATCCTGCTCGCCGGCGTTCATTTCATGGCGGAGACCGCCAAGCTTCTCAATCCGGACAAGACGGTCCTCATTCCGGACCTGAAGGCGGGTTGCTCGCTCGCCGAGGCGATCTCGCCGGAGGATGTGCGCGGGCTTCGCGCGCGCCATCCGGGCGTGCCGGTCGTCACCTATGTCAACACATCCGCCGCGGTGAAGGCGGAATCGGATATCTGCTGCACCTCCGGCAATGCCCGCGCCGTGGTGGAGTCTCTCGGCGTGCCGCGTGTCATCATGATCCCGGACGAATATCTGGCGCAGAACGTCGCGAAGGACACCGATGTCGAGATCGTCTCCTGGCGCGGCCATTGCGAGGTCCATGAGCGCTTCGCCGCACGCGATATCCGCGAGCTGCGCGAGGCCTATCCGGGCGTCACCGTGCTCGCCCATCCGGAATGCCCGCCCGATGTGGTGGCGGAGGCCGATTTCGCGGGCTCCACGGCGGCCATGTCCGACTATGTGGCGAGCCACGGGCCTCGGCGCGTCGCGCTCATGACCGAATGCTCGATGAGCGACAATGTGGCGGTCGCCCACCCTGAGGTGGAGTTCGTGCGCCCCTGCAATCTGTGTCCGCATATGAAGCGTATCACGCTCGCCGGAATCCGCGACGCGCTCGAGCGCAACCGTCACGAGGTCACGGTGGACCCGCGCATGGCGGTGCGCGCGCGCCGCGCCGTCGAGCGGATGCTGGCGGTATGACGGCGATGGACGCTGGCGGCCGGCCCGTCATTGTCGGCGGCGGCATTGCCGGGCTCCTGACGGCGCTTCATCTGGCGCCGGAGCCCGCAATGCTCGTCACGGCGGGCGCGCTCGGCGAGGGGGGATCGACAGCGCTGGCGCAGGGCGGGCTTGCCGCCGCACTGGGCGAGGACGACAGCCCGGACCTCCATCTGGCCGATACGCTCGCCGCCGGCGACGGGCTTGGCGAGCGGCAGGCGGCGCATCTCGTCACGGCGGCCGCGCCGGATGCGCTCGCGACGCTCTCGCGTTTCGGTGTCCGGTTCGACCGTGCGCCGGACGGGCGCCTGTGCCTGGGGCTCGAGGCCGCCCATGGCCGGCGCCGCATCGTCCATGCCGGCGGAGACGGCACGGGGCGCGAGATCGTGCGGGCGCTGGCGGACGCGGTGCGCCGGACGCCGGGCATCGCGGTTCTCGAGCATGCCGAGGCGCGCCGCCTCGTCCTGCGCGATGGCGAGGTCCACGGCGTCCTCGTCGCCTGCGAGGGCGGTGCGGCGGTGCTTTCCACGCGGCGCGTGGTGATCGCGACCGGCGGCATTGGCGGGTTGTTCGCCGACAGCACCAACCCGCCCTCATGCTGGGGGCAGGGCCTCATGCTGGCCGCCCGGGCCGGCGCGGCGCTCGCCGATCTCGAATTCATCCAGTTCCACCCCACCGCGCTCGACGGCCCCGGCCGGCCCATGCCGCTGGTCAGCGAGGCGGTGCGTGGCGAGGGGGCCGTGCTCGTCGACGAGACGGGCGCGCGCTTCATGGCGGATATTCCCGGCGGTGAGCTCGCCCCGCGCGATGTCGTGGCGCGGGCCGTGGCGGCGCATCTCGGGGCCGGCCACCGCGTCTTCCTCGATGCGACGCGCAGCCTCGGCCCGGCCTTTCCGAAACGGTTTCCCGCCATTGCCCGGGCCTGCAGGGAGCTGGGCGTCGACCCCAGTCGCGAGCCGATCCCCGTGCGCCCGGCCGCCCACTACCATATGGGCGGGATTGCCGTGGACGAGGAAGGCCGCAGCACGGTCCGGGGGCTTTGGGCCTGTGGGGAGGCGGCCTGCACCGGCTTGCACGGTGCCAATCGGCTTGCCAGCAATTCCCTGATCGAGGCGGCTGTCTTCGCGCGCGCCGTGGCGCGGAGCGTGTCGAACGAGGCG